>Ga0187781_10001467_pt1 | contig 17810 bp, 16 predicted proteins | sample 0715_SJ02_MP02_2_FD_132447 | JGI IMG/M metagenome (GOLD analysis project Ga0187781, IMG submission 132447) | Tropical peat soil microbial communities from peatlands in Department of Meta, Colombia - 0715_SJ02_MP02_20_MG | ecosystem: Environmental > Terrestrial > Soil > Wetlands > Peat | place... | reverse complement strand
GGCGATCACGGGCGAGCAACTGGCGGAGGACGTTTATCCGTCGGTCGTGTTCTTTCAGGACACTTATCATCTGAACATTGAACGAATCTACGTTGCCGGGCTGCCGGAATCGGGAGGAACCGCAGCAGCTCTGCAGACGCAAACCGGCGCCGAGGTACAGGAATTGGTGGCCTCGTCACAATTGGGAGTGGGAGCGAGCTCATCGGTGCCGCGGTGGAGAATGGCAGGAGTGGTAGGAGCTTTAGTTTCTTAGGGGCCAGGGATCAGGGGCTAGGGGCCAGCAAAACCCTTGGCGACTGACCCCTGACCCCTGACCCCTGTATTTATGCGTCTTGACATCAATCTCGCGAGCCAGCCGTATGAAGATGCGCGGCAGTTCTGGATGCGCTGGGGCACGGCTGTGGTCGCGGTCGGGTTGCTCACGCTGATCCTGGTGACGCTGGACGTGACGGGCTGGATCAATGCGCGGCGGGACCGGGCAGCGATGGCGGAAAAGCGCGCCCTGATCGCCGATCGCGACCGTCTGCGGGCCAGTGCGGAAGAGTTCCTCAACCGTCCGGAAAACCGCAGCACACGCGACACGTCGCAGTTGCTGAATGAACTCATCGAGCGCAAGGCCTTCTCCTGGACGCGCGTGCTGGAGAATCTCGAGAAAGTGATGCCGGCGCGGGTACATGTGGTCTCGATTAATCCGCAATTGAATGAAGAAAACGAACTGGGCCTGAAGATGACGGTCGCGGGGGATTCGCGGGACCGGGCGATCGAGCTGGCGCGACGCATGGAAGAATCGGGGCGCTTCGCGGATACGAACATCACCGGCGAGCGCTCGACTCAATCCGCCACCGGCGATACAGAACAGATGGACATTGTTGCCACCTACATTCCGGAACCGCTGTTTGCGTCCACGACAGAGCCGAAGACGACAGCGCCGAAGACGGAGTCGAAACCGAAGCCGGCCGGCGGCACGCCGAAGGGGAGCAGGCGCTGATGCCGGACCTGAGAAAAACGCGGAAGAATCTGCAGACCGCGCTGGCGATCATGGCGGGGGTGGACCTTTTGGCGGCGATCGTGTATTTTTCGCCGCTGGTGGGGTCGGCGGCATCGCGGCGGCAAGAGTTGAACCGCCTGCAGACCGAACTCAACACCAAGACGCGGCAGGTGGCTCCGCTCAAGGACCTGCCCCACAAGGTCGATATTGCCCGGCACCAGATCGTTGATTTTTACAAAAAGCGCTTCCCTGCCGAGCAGTCGGATATTGTGGCCCGGTTCGATAAGCTGGCGGCGGCGAATGGAGTCACGGTAGAGCAGACGACCTACAAAAGGGAAGAAGAGGGATCGGGGCAGCTGCGACCGGTGGAGATCCAGGCAGACCTGGCGGGCAACTACATTGCTCTGGCGCATTTCATCAACGCGATGGAACGGGACGATATGTTTTTCATCATCAGCGGTGTCACTCTCGGCGGAGGGCCGCAGGGACCAGTCAAGCTGAGTGTGAAGCTCGAGGCGTACTTAAAGGCAGGCGGCGGCGCAACTTGATAAGGAAGCGAGCCCAACGCGCGATGGTTCCGTCGCAAAGAACGCCCTTCGACGCGCTTCGCTTGCTCAGGGCAGGCTTGCCAGTCGCGCGGCTCGCCTATATCCTTCGCTGCGCAAAGAACGCTTGCTCAGGATGACAATCAGTGCAACTGGGACTGGAGAACAAGAAGAAGACGATGTGGGCGGCGGGGCTGGGCGTGCTGGCCCTTCTCGCCGTGGCCTATCAGTTCATTCCCATGCTGACGGGGCCGTCGTCGCCCGATTCCAGTGCGCAGGCAGCGGCGCCAGCCGTCCCGCGCGTCAGGGCGCATGCAGGAGTGAAACCTGGAAAGAAACCGCGGGTGGAAAGCCTTGATCCGACGTTGCAGTTACAGCTTCTGGCGACCAGCGAATTGACTCAATACCAGGGAAACGGAAGAAACATTTTCATCTCGCAGGCGGAAGTGGAGATTCCCAAGCCGGGAGCTTCTCCGGTAACCGATGGCAAGAACCAGGGGGATGCTCCGTACCAGGGACCGAAGATTCAGCCGCCTCCGCTGATCCCGCTGCAGTTTTATGGTTTCGCGAGTCGGGCCGGAGAACCGAAAAAAATTTTTCTCAAACAGGGAGACGACGTGTGGGTAGCGGGCGAAGGCGAGATTGTGGATCGACGCTACAAGGTGATTCGCATTACGCCCACGTCGGTCGAGATTCAAGACGTGGTCAATAGCGGTCCGCCGCAGAGCATCCCGCTGACGCAAGGATGAGCTTCAAGGTTTTTGGGATTAGGACTGTAATTGTTGATTGTTGATTTTTGATTGTTGATCGAAAAGCCCAAAGGTATCAGCCAAGGTGTCCGAACAAAGAGATTTTATTCAACAATCAGAAGATCAAGAATCAACCATTGCAGCCCTAGCGCGTGCCCTTTCATGGCTCTGAATTCACAATCGCGGCGAGCACTCCGACGTGGCGAAGACGGTTATATCCTGCTCACGCTGCTGCTGGCGATGGCGTTGATCATCATTTTCGCCGCAGCGATCGTGCCCACAATCAAGTTTCAGATCGAACGCGACCGCGAAGAGGAGATGATCCACCGCGGAGTGCAGTATGCGCGAGCGATCCAACACTACTACAAGAAGTTCAACCGCTATCCGACCAGGATCGAAGATCTCGAGGACACCAATAACCTGCGCTTTCTGCGCAAGCGCTACAAGGACCCGACAAACTGCCCCCAGGGAAAGTGCCAGGACTTCAAGTTGCTGCACTTCGGCGAGGTGAAGCTGACGTTCAGCGGAGGGATCGGAGGCGGCGGAATTGCGGGCGCAAGCCCGATCGGTTCCCCAGGAGATCAGAGCGGAGCCGCAGGGCTAGGACAGGCTGCGTCGTTGGCAGGGAGCAGTGGGTTTGGCCAGTCCTCTGGTTTCGGCGGGAGCAGCGGGTTCGGGCAGTCGTCTTCGTTCGGCGGAAACAGTTCGTTCGGGAATTCCAGTTCGGGATTGGGAGGGAATCAGCCCTCTGCCAATTCAGCGTCTGGATCGGACAGCTCGCAGCCCTCTTCGCAGGATACGGGGGCGGTGGGATCGAATCCAGCGGGATCCAGCAGCGACACCGGCGGCGGTACTTCCGCCAATTCCGGAGATAAACTCTCCGGCCAGGTTTTCGGTGGAGGACCCATCGTGGGTGTCGCCAGCTTGACCAAGAAGGCTGGCTACCGCGAGTTCAACCACAAGAAGAAATACAACGAATGGCAATTCATTTACGATCCGGGAACCGACCGCGGCGGCCTGCTGATGACGCCGTACCAACCGCAGCTGGCAGGATTCGGGACGCAGCAGAACCTGAACGGACAAAACAATGGCAGTAATGGCTTGAATAACGGAAGCAGTATGGGATCCAGCAGTTTTGGTCCCGGCGGATTTGGCTCCAACGGTTTCGGCTCATCTCCGGGAACATCAAACAATCCAAACAATTCGAACTCAAGCGGATCCGGAACGCCTACCCAACCGAATTTTCCGCCCGAGCAGCAACAACAGCAGTAGATCGCTGCTGAAAACGTCACCAGCATATTGGGTGTACGAGAACGCCAGCTGTGAGGACGGAAGTCGCGCGGTTCGGTTTAGGTTTTACTGAGCGGTGTGGGCAGACGTAGTCAAAAAGCAAAATCCCCGCTTCTCGCAAAGGCGGCGAGAAGTGGGCCCCCAATCTGCGTTGCCAATCTGTTCTGTGAAATTCGCTTACACGCTAAACGAGGATCCGCAGCCGCAGGTGCTCTTCACATTGGGATTTTCGAACTTGAAGCCGGCGCCCTCGAGCGTCTCGACGTAGTCGACAATGCAGCCATTGAGATACATCACCGAGGTAGCGTCAACAAATACCTTGAGACCGTCCATGTCGAAAGTCTTGTCCATCATTCCGGCGCCGTTATCAAACTGCATGGAATAGGAAAACCCGGAGCATCCTCCGCCCACCACGCCGATACGCAAACCGGCGGGAACGGGATTCTGTTGGGCCATGATCTCTTTCACCTTGGCGACGGCGTTGGCGGTTAGAGTGATGGGTGGCGTCTTCTTTGTAACATCCGGGACGGTTGTAGTGGCCATTCGTATCTCCTTGGCTCTAAAGCTGGTTAATTATAGCAGAGCCCTGTTTCCTCGAGCATCATCCGCCGGTTACTATACCCGGGGAAGGTAACCCACCCATTCGATGCAGACGGTCAGCCCCTCGTCGCACACTTCCTGGTTGTATTACGGATTCGGAAGGGAGGGATTTTCTTGCCTTCGGCCTTGCCAAACGGGGCTATAATCGTTTGAGTTAGGGCGTTTCCCCAGAGTGGGTGCAGGGTTCAATCCTGACCCCATCCGGCAGTGGGAGAGCCCGCTGCTTGGGTTGGAATCCGCGAGGTGGCTTATGACGCCGATTGAAATCGTCGGGGGGTTGTTTGGGATTTTCGCTGTGGTTCTGATCATCCTTCTAATCTACAAGAGCACACTCACGATGCATGAGGATGACCAGTTGTTTCTGGATGAAGCGAATTCGCACATGCAGGAAGAGCAGACGGAACTGTTGACCAAGGTCAACCGGCTCGTGCTGCCGGTGCGGGTCTTCAGCATCGGTTCGGGAGTTTTTCTGCTTGCTTTCCTCGCGCTGCTAATTTACCAGAAGCTCAACGAAGTGCAGTAAAGCCGCTGGCGGCCTTGCGGGATCCGGGCTATATTCTTGCGAAGCGCAATGAGAGGCGGTCGCGATGCTGGGTCGCGAAGCCGCGTCTGTGTGTCCCTTCCGTGGCATGGCTTTCGCCATGAGGGCTGTGTGGCCCGGGCCTCAAGGTGGGAAGAGCTGCCCCATGCGCAAGCCTTTCGTTCAAACGAACTACAGGGACGGGCTGCAAGTATCGCCGGTTGACGCGATCCCTTTACAGCATGGTTCAAGGAGTGGAAGCAGGGCCGCAAGGGGATGCAATCCTATTGGAAACGGGTGCGGTGTCGGATAAGTTAGTCGGATAACTCCTAGGTGCGGATGGCGGGCGGGCAACGTTTGCCGCGACCACAGATTCCTACGACGGGGAGTAATTTGTTATGCATGCGGCGCCAGCAGAACTGACTCCTGACGTTCGGACCAAGCCGGGCCCTCCTTCGCCAGGTAAGGAACAACCGGTTAAGGAACAACCGGCGAGTGGCGGCCCACATCGCACATGGCTGCGCCGGGGAATTGTGCTGGCCGCGGCGGCGATCGTTGTATTCGTGATTGTGCTGGTCGCGACCCACAGCAACTCTCCTACTGCCGGAAACAGGACGCCGTACTCCTCTGTCCACGAGTTACAAATCCTGCGTCTGAAAGGAACGACGGAAGCGGTGCAGTCACGAGCGATCCTGGTGCCGGTGCTGGAGGGGCAACAGGTTCCCACGCTCACCATCATCCGGTTGGTGCCGTCGGGAAAGCGAGTGAAACAGGGAGACCTGCTGGCGGAGTTTGACCGGCAAGCGCAGTTGCGGGATTTCATGGACAAGCAGGCGGAATATCGAAAGCTAGTCGACCAGGTCGCGGAGGAACAGGCGAAGGAGAATGCGGCGCGAGCCAAAGATGAGACCGAGTTGAAGCAAGCCGAAGACAATCTGCGCAAGGCAGAATTGGAAGTGCAGAAGGCGGAACTGGTCTCGAAGATTGACGCGGAGAAGGATCAGGAGAGCCTGGAGGAAGCCCGGGCCACGTTCGCCCAGCTGCGCGAAACGTTCGACCTGAAACGCAACGCAGCCCAGGCGGGAATCAAGATTCTCGAGATTCAGCGCGACCGTACCCGGCAGACCATGATGCACGCTCAGGGCAATGCCGAGCTCATGCAGATTCATTCCCCGATTGACGGCGTCGTGGTGCTGAACTCGATCTGGAAGCAGGGAACGATGGGCGAAGTGCAGGAGGGAGACCAGGTGTACGCCGGAACGCCGTTCATGCAAGTGGTAAATCCTGCGGTCATGCAGGTCCGGGTGCTCGCCAACCAGGAGGATTTTCCCAGCCTGCGGATCGGGCAGACGGCGAAGGTGCGGCTAGACGCCTATCCAGAACTGACGTTCCCGGGCCAGGTGGAACAGCTGGCACCGATCGCCGAGCATGGCAGCTTCTCGGATAAAGTTCGCGTGTTCGCGGTGATTGTCTCGATCCAAGGAAATGACCGCAAGCTGATGCCCGACCTCTCCGCGGCCGTGGACGTAGACTTGGCGGGCCAGAGCGCGGGGCAAGTTGAGAAACCAGGCAGCGAAGGCGGTTCGTGATGAGGGAACGTTTCCGTCAGCTTTGGATTCGACACAAGGCGATCACCATTGCCGTCGTCGTGCTGGCGGGCTGCGGAGTAGTGCTGGGTGCGGTTGGCCTAAGCCGGCGATCACCTACGGTTCCAACCTACCAGGTGAAACGCGGTGAATTTCTCGACTCGGCGCAATTCCACGGCGAAGTAAAGGCGCTGAAGTCGATGACGATCAGCGCCCCGGCGGAAGCGGGCGACCTGCAGATTGTCAAGTTGGTGGCGGATGGCACGGCCGTGAAGCCGGGCGATGCAGTGGTGGAGTTCGACAAGACGAAGACGGAGCAGGATCTGGCTCAATACCGCTCTGCGCTGAAGTCGGCGGACGCGAGCATTGAGCAGGCACGGGCCCAGGCGCGACTGACGGAAGAGGAAGACAAGACGGCGGTGCTGAAGGCAGGCTACGACGTGGAAGCGGCGAAACTGGAAGCCAGCAAGCAGGAGATCGTTTCCAAGATTGAGGGCGAGAAGGCCCGGTTGTCGCTGGCCGACGCCGAGCAGAAGCTGAGTGAGTCCAAGGCGAAGCAAAAATCAGATCAGAGTCTCAACCAGGCGACAATCGAAAGCACGGAACAGGCCAGGAACAAAGCCAAGTATGACGTGGAGCGGGCGGAGCACGCGCTGGCCCAGATGAGCGTGCGGGCGCCGTCAGCCGGGACGATCAGCATTTTGCAGCACTGGTCGGGCTCCGGTATGGCTCCCTATCGCACCGGAGACCGGGCATGGCCAGGGGCGGCGATTGCCGAACTACCGGATGCCTCGACCCTGCGGATTTCAGCTCGCGTGGACGAGACGGAACGCGGGAGGCTGGCGCTGAAGCTGCCGTGTACCGTGCAGTTGAATGCCATCCCCGACCGCCAGTTCACCGGGCACATCGAATCGATCAGCGAGATTGAAAGCCTGGATTTCTCGGGTGTCTGGCCGCCAGCCCGCAACTTCACCCTCGAGATCATCCTCGATCAGACGGATTCACGATTTAAGCCCGGCATCACCGGGGAGGTGACCGTGGTCGTGGACCGCGTGCCCGATGCGATCAGCATTCCGGCGCAAGCCCTGTTCCAGAAATCCGGGCACACGGTGGCCTATGTGTGGGAAGGATCGCAGTTTGAGGAGCGTGAGGTTCAAGTCGGCAGGAGAAACCCGGAGAAGGTCTTGATTGCCAAGGGGCTCGATGCCGGAGAGCAAGTGGCACTGAAGGAACCTGCAGGGAAGGAGTGAGCGCCATCGGAATGAGAGGGCGACGCGCAATCACGTGGGCGGTGGTGGCGGTGGTGCTTTGCGCGGTGGTGGGCGTAGTGGCTGCGGCGCGGCGGGCAACGCCGGTGACGGCGGGAGACGACATCCCGACCAGCCGTGTGAAACGTGGCGATCTCGACATGAAGGTCTATGCCATTGGAGAAGTGCGCGCCAGCCATTTCGAAATCATGACGGCGCCCCCCATCGGCGGGGGATCACTCGAGATCACGCACCTGCTCCACACCGGCGCAGTGGTGAAGAAAGGCGACCTGGTCATCGAGTTTGATCCCATCGAACAGCGTTACAAGCTGGAGCAAAATCGCTCCGAGTTGTTGCAGGCAGAGCAGGAGATCACCAAGGCGAAGGCTGACGCCGCAGTGGTAACGGCGCAGGATAAGGTCGCGCTGCTCAAGGCGCGGTTCGACGTAAGGCGGGCCGAACTGGATGTGCAAAAGAACGAACTGGTCTCGACCATTGACGCGCGCAAAAATGATCTGGCGCTGGATCAGGCCAAACGTGTGTTGGCGGAACTGGAACAAGACGTCAAGTCGCGCAGCGCATCGAATCAGGCCACCATCGCACTGGCGGAGGAAAAGCGCAACAAAGCCAGGCTGGCCATGGACCAGGCGCAGCAGAATATTCAGAAGATGCGGGTCACAGCCCCCATGGACGGACTGGTTGCCCTGGAGAAGAATGAGAATGCCGCCGGCGGAATTTTCTGGGGTCAGTCCTTACCGGAATATCGAGAAGGCGATCAGGTGGACGCGGGCCGAAGCGTGGGCCAGGTGATTGATCCCAGAGAGATGGAACTGACGGCAAAGGTGGGAGAGCTCGAGCGCAACAATATCAAAGAGGGGCAGTCCGTCGATATCGAACTCGATGCGTTACCGGGCACCACCTTTCATGGCACGGTGAAAACTCTGGGTGGCGCGAATAGCCGCCAGTTCTGGGAAGCGGATACCAACGCCAAGTTCGACATCACCATCGCGCTCACCGGCAAGGACTCGCGAATGCGGCCCGGGCTTACGGCACAGGTGGTGATTCACGGCGATCCCCATAAAAACGTGCTCTATTTGCCGCGGCAGGCCCTGTTTCTGAAGGACAACAAGCGCGTGGTCTATCTCAAGGACGGAAATAATTTTGCGCCGCGGGAAGTGCGGATTCAGGCCGAGAACGAAAGTCGCGCGGCGGTTGAGGGAATTGGCATGGGTACGGAAGTCGCATTGGTAGACCCGACCGCTCCGACCAAACGGCCGAGTCCCGGCCAGCCAGCGCCAGGCCCGGCGGGAGGAGGAACGCCCTAGTGCCGACTCCCAAGCCAGAGACTGTCGCACGTCTGTTGCGCGGTTCCCAGCAGTGGCTGCCCGACCTGCAATTGGGACTGCAGAATCTGCTGCTGCACCGGCTGCGCTCACTGCTGACGATGCTGGGCATGATTTTTGGCGTCGCGGCAGTGGTTTCCATGCTCTCGATCGGAGCTGGAGCACGGCAAAAGGTAATGGCGCTGATCGAACAAATGGGTGTCCACAACCTGATTGTCGAAGCAAGAGAGACCACGGAATGGCGAGCCCATCGGCAGATGCGCAAGATCTCTCCCGGGCTGACATTTGCCGATTACCGCGTGATCCGGGATGACGTGGATGACATTGTTGCGGCCACACCGCGCAAACGGATGACGCCTTCGAAGACGATGCCGAAGTCGCAGCAGGATCCGCCAACCGTGTACGGGGTGAATCCGAGTTACTGGAAAATTGCCGGGATGCAGGTGCTGGAAGGGAGATTCTTCACCGACGATGAAGACGCGCACGCTGCGCCGGTATGCTTGCTGGGCGCGGCGGCGCGGTCCAGCCTGTTCGGCGCCGCTGATCCGGTCGGCCAGTACGTGAAGGCTAACGAGGTGTGGTTTCGCGTGATCGGGGTGGCCGCGCCGCAGCTCAGTTCGCAAACAGAAGTGGCCGGAGTCCCCACGCAGGATCTCAACAATACAATCTATGTCCCGGTGAACTCGGCAGTCTTGCGTCTCGAGGACAACTATAGCGATGTGCGCGACGAAATCGACGGTATGTATCTGAAGATTCGCGACGATGCCGACATGAGTTCTGTGGCACAGTTGGTCCGGGCCATCCTCGATTCGTCCCATCATTCGGCAGGAGATTTCAGCGTGATCGTGCCCGCCGAGTTGCTGGCAGAACAAAAGCGGACGGAGCGATTGTTCAACGCCGTGATGGTGGCGATCGCCTCCATTTCCCTTTTGGTGGGCGGGATCGGGATCATGAACATCATGCTGGCCAGCATCCTGGAACGGACGCGGGAGATTGGCGTGCGGCGGGCGGTGGGAGCACGGCAGGGCGACATCATTCGCCAGTTTGTGGTCGAGGCCATGCTGATTTCGTTTGTGGGTGGAAGCTTCGGCATTGTTTTCGGTTTCCTGATGTCACGGCTGATCGCGTGGCTGGCAGGCTGGTCGACGATCGTAACCGTCAGTTCGATTTTGCTGGCCTTCATCGTCTCGATCTCGGTGGGACTGGTGTTCGGGATTTATCCCGCTGTCAAAGCCGCGCGTTTGGACCCGGTAGAAGCGATTCGGTACGAGTGAAGACATTGTTGATTTTTGATTGTTGATTGTTGAATGAAAACTGCTGGCCGAAAACCAAGGGTTCAATTCAACAATCAACCATGCTCTAACTTCTTGCGGAAAGCCTGCAGACACGCACTTCCATCAGGTAAATCTGGAGGATTGAATGAAAGACTCTCGCCCCTGGCTATTGATTTGTCTTTTCTTCCTTTTCATCGCGCAGGGCGTGGCGCAACAGAAAGAGGGATACCGCGAACTGGTCACGCAGCAGGTTCGGTCGGGCAAACTGGGGGCGCCGGAGCATCTGCGGAACTACCTGGTGGAAGGCAAGCTGCGCCTGAGCCTGCGGGATGCGGTCGTGCTGACGCTCGAGAACAACAGCTTTGTCCGGATTCAGGAGACGCAGGTGGAATCGGCCAAGGTATCGCTGCTGGGCGCGCACCAGCCGTTTGATCCGCTGCTGACCGGTAGTTACAACGTGAATAGCGTGTCAGCGCCGCCGTACGGTTCAGGTCTCCCATCGAGCGCGAGCACAACCCAAACCGCGCAATTCGGCTATTCGGAGACTTTCTGGACGGGCACGAACGTCCAAACATTTCTTAATAGCAACAACGGTTACGTCAGCGGCTGTGCCCTCTTTGTCCAAGGTCGCTGTGCACTGGCCGCAGCCACTGGATACAACCCAAACATCAGTTCGACGTTGAATTTCCAGATCACGCAGCCGCTGCTGAAGAATGGATGGCTGTTTCCGAACGAAGCACCGCTGATCATTGCGCGGCGCAATCTGGAGCAGTCGCAGGCCAACTTTGCGGCTCAGGTCAGCAACAGCATTTTGCAAGCGGTCGCCCAGTATTGGGCCGTGGTGGGAGCGCAGGGAAATCTCGACGTCGCGAAACGGTCTTTGGAGGCGGCCGAAGCCTCGTACAAGCGCGACAAACGTGCGCTGGAATTGGGCGCGCTGCCCCCACTCGACATCTACCGCTCGGAGTCGCAGGTGGCTTCGCGGCGGGTACAGGTGATCCAGGGCGAATATTCTCTCAAAGAGGCAGAAGATGCGCTCCGCATGACGATCGGTGCGGACCAGGATCCATACTTCGAGGCGCTCGACCTGGAGCTCACCGAACCAGCCGAACCCGGGGGCGAACTGCGCACCACTGACGCAGCCACCGCTTTGCAACAGGCGCTGCTGAAGCGCCCGGAGGTTGAAGTGGCGAAGCAAGCCCTGGCCATTGACGACACGCGGATCCGGCTGGCGCATAATCAGCTGCTGCCCGAACTCGATCTGACCGGCATCTATGCCAGCAACGGCGTGGGCGGCGCGGAGTTCAACGCCATGGGCAACAAGATCACGAGCTCTTCGCTGAATCAACTGTTCGGCTTCGGCTACCCGACGTATGGCGCGCAATTGTCGTTAACTCTGCCGCTGAAGAATCGCGGGGCGAAGGCAGCCCTGGGCAATGCGCTGGTTTCGCGGCGGGGCGATCTGTATGGAGAGCGGCAGGTCCGCGAGCAAGTCATGCTCGACGTGAACAACGCCGTCCACCAGCTGGAGCAGGCCAAGCTCAGCATCGCGGCCGGCAAGGAAGCGCTGGACCTGGCCAAGAAGAACACCGCGGCCGAACAACGCAAGTACGAGTTGAGCCAAGGGACAATTTTTCTAGTGCTGGAAGCGCAAACCGAAGAAGCGACGGCGCAGCAGACCCTGCTGCAGGCGCAAGTTGGCTACCAACTGGCGGTGGCGGGACTGGACCATGCGACCGGGGAGTTGCTCGAGCCGTATCACGTGCAGATTGCGGAACTCACGCACTAGGGCAGTGACCCCGTAGTTTCTGCCCTTTGCCAGCAGAGGCCTATGGGTAGCGCCGCCGAGGGCGAGACGCCCTCGGGACAGCCGGCAGGATGCCGGCGCTACAAAGGAACCATCATCCTTTCGCGGCACCAGGGCGATGCGTTGGGAGTCGCTGGCGCAGGTGCGGCAAAGCGCACAGGTCTGATCTATCTGTCTTTCTTTCTTTCTATAGCCTCAGCTTCTTCTGCACAGCTTGCAGAATCCGCTGATGCGTCTGGCCGGGCGTGCCCTGCGCGTCCACCGTCACCACCCGCCCGGGTTCCCGCCGGGCAATCGCCAAATATCCTTCGCGCACGCGGATGAAGAACGCCCGCGTTTCCTGTTCGAAGCGATTTTCGTCGTGGCTTCGGCCGGCACTCCTTGAGGCGCGCTGGTTGCGGCGCCGGGCCCGCACCAGGCTGGCTGCCGGGCTTGAATCGAGCAACAGGGTCAAGTCGGGCTGCAGATTCCCGCACAGCACGCGGTGCAACTCGCGCACCGGTTCGCTGCCCAAACGGCGCCCGCTCCCTTGGTACGCCTCCGTCGAATCCGTGAACCGGTCGCAGAGCACGATCTGGCCCGCGGCCAGCGCCGGTTCGATCACCTCGGCAATATGCTGTGCGCGGGAGGCGAACATCAGCGCCATCTCTGCCAGAGGAGAAAGCCCGGCCGTACCGGAGTCCAGCAAGACCTTGCGGATTTTTTCTCCCGTCGGCGTGCCGCCCGGCTCACGGGTCTCCACCACTTTATGTCCGGCCCCGCGGAGCGCTGCTGCCAGCATGCGCATCTGCGTGCTTTTGCCGGTTCCGTCGAGCCCTTCGAGCGTGATGAATTTTCCGCGCCGGGACATCTGCCGCATGATAGCAGTGCCAGCGCCTCTCTGTATCACTCAAGCGCGGGGCTGATATAGTTTCGTTTGACCTATGAAGCATTTTGGTTCCGTACCGGTTGCAGCTTTCATTCTGGGTTGGTCCGCAATCCTGCCCGCCAATGGCCAGAGTTCGCTTATTCTCGGCTACACGCCCGCGCACTCTGCTTTCGAGACGGCGCTCGAAGCCGACTTCAAGCGCATCCCTTCCTCGGAAGAAGAACGGCGCCAGCACCGCATCTTCACCGCCGAGCCGCACGTGGCGGGATCGAAGCGCAACAACGAACTCGCGGACTACATCGCCGCTGAATGGCGCAAGCAAGGCCTGGAGGACGTCATCATCCGCCGCTACGATGTCTACGGCACCAATCCAAAGTCCGCGTCGCTCGAAATGATCGCGCCCGTGCCCTACACCGCGATTCTGCGCGAATCCGCCATCCCCGGAGATGACGACCCCCAAAAACCAGCAGTCTCCGGCGCCTGGCTTGGCATGTCGATCTCCGGAGAAGTGACTGCGCCCGTCGTCTACGCGCACAGTGGGAATCCCGAAGACTACGACCTGCTGCGCAAGAACGGCATCAGCGTCAAGGGCAAGATCGTGCTGGTGCGCTATTCGAATCCCTACAGTTATCGCGGATTCAAAGCGCTCACCGCGCAGCGCGAGGGCGCTGCCGCCATTCTCATTTACAGCGATCCCGCCGAAGACGGCTACAAGAAAGGCAAAGTCGATCCCGACGGCCCCTGGGGCCCGGAAAATAAAATCCAGCGCGGCGCCATCACTTACGACTTCATAGTCCCGGGCGATCCGCTCACTCCCGGCTGGGCCTCGGTTCCGGGAGCAAAACGCATTCCGATCGAGCAGGCGATGTCAGCTCCGAAAATCATGGCGCTGCCGCTCTCCTGGCACGACGCACGGCCTCTGCTGGAAAACATGGACGGCCCGGTCGCACCTGAGGATTGGCAAGGCGGCTTGCCCATCCAATACCATTTCGGCGGGGAGCGCGTGAGAGTTCATCTGAAGATTGAGATGGACAACGGTACTCAGCCTTACTACGTGGTTGAAGGCCGCATCCGCGGCGCGGAGTTGCCCGACGAATGGGTTGTCCTGGGCAATCATCGTGACGCGTGGGTTTTCGGCGGCGTCGATCCGTCAAGTGGCACGGCGGCAATGATGGAGATGACCCGCGCTTTCGGCCAGCTTGCCAAACAAGGCATGCGCCCGCGGCGGACCATCGTTGTCTGCAGTTGGGACGGCGAGGAAGTCGGGCTGACGGGCTCGACCGAATGGGGAGAGCAATTCGCCGACGAACTGCGAGCCAAAGCGGTTGCGTATATCAATGTCGACGAGGCAACCTCGGGCCCGAACTTTCACGGGCAGGCCGTCGCATCGCTGGCTTCGATGTTGGTTGAGACCAGCCGTTCGTTGCAGGATCCTTCCGGCACGAGTCTGTACGACGCGTGGAAGGCCACAGTTGCGCGCGAAAAAGAAGAAGGCAAGCAATCTGGCCAGATGAATGATTCTGGAATCGCGAATGAAAGTCTGGCCGATACGCGCATCGGCAGCGGCTCCGACCATACCGTGTTTCTGAATTTCGTCGGCATGCCCGTCATCGGCCTCGAGTTCGACGGAGACTACGGCGTCTACCACTCCGCCTATGACGACTTCTACTGGATGAACCACTTCGGCGACCCCGGCTACAGATATCACACACTGATGTCGCAGTTGTGGGGAGTGACCGCCCTGCGCCTGGCGAATGCGGATCTTCTGCCGTTTGATTTCGCAAGCTACGCAGCGAACATCCGGCAATTCGTGAATGAAATGGCCAAAGGCAAAGACATGAGCCAGCTTGATCTGGGCGGAGTGAGAGGGGGAATCGACAGATTCGAAGCGGCCGGCAAGCGTCTGAACGACTCGCTGAACCACAAGCTCGCCTCCGGCCAGATCGATCCCAAACTCGCCGCCACTCTGAATCACGGCATGATGCAGGTCGAACGCAATTGGCTGAACCCCGCGGGTATCCCCGGCAGACCGTGGTTCAAACACATCCTCTACGGAGCCCGCTTTACCTACGCCCATCTCGAACTGCCGGGATTGACCGAAGCGGTCGAAAAGCAAGACTGGCCGACGGCACGGCAGCAGGCGGAAATCCTCGAGCACGCACTCGAAAACAACACCAAACTGGTTAACGGACTGAACCAACTCCTGCTGCCCTGACTGCCTGCCCGTAAGACAAACGCAGAAGGAACTGCACGACCTCTTTCTCAAACTGCCGCTTCTTCGTCAGCAGCTTCTTCCTGCTCCTGATCTTCCTCCATGAAAGCGAAGACTTCCTGGTTCTGCCAGACCGGCGCGAACGACTGGCGGTGCATTGGCGTGGGGCCAAGCTCACGCAGCGCGGCCAGATGCTGCGGCGTGCAGTATCCCTTGTGCGAGGCAAGACCATAGGCGGGGTAGACAGCGTCCCACTCGCGCATCATGCGATCACGCGCGACCTTGGCCAGGATCGACGCGGCCGCAATGGAGGCCGAGAGCGCGTCGCCGTGGATGATGGCGTCTTGCGGCATTTCGCAGTCGAGCCGCAAGGCGTCTACGAGGAGGTGATCGGCGGCGGGCACAAGCTGTATCACTGCGTCGCGCATGGCCACGCGTGACGCCTGGTAGATGTTGATCTCATCAATGCGAGCCGCGTCCACGGCGGCAACGGCCCAGGCGATGGCGTGCTGGCGAATGCGTATCGCCAGTATCTCGCGCCGGTCCGGCTGGAGCAGCTTCGAATCGCGCAGCCCGCGCACCCGGTAGGCAGGATCAAGAATCACGGCCGCAGCTACCACGGGACCGAACAGCGAGCCCCGCCCGACTTCGTCCACCCCGGCAACTCGCGCCGCTCCCGCTTCCCAGGCTCTTTTTTCATAGCGCAGCGTGCAGCGCAGCTTTTTCAGCAGGCGCAGCTTGGCCGCCGAAGCAGAGAGCGGCCGCAGGGGCGGCGATTGGTCCACCGATGACAAGGGAATCGCAAGTATCTTCGTCGAGAGAGGAGGATCAAGCAAGGAGGATTTTCGGCGCAGACGGTGGAAAACCTGGTGACGAGATGTCAAGGCGGCCGAGTGTGATGGGATGTCTCACCCGGCCTCACCAGGAAGTTTCTACGCTTTCTCGACGTCGCGCAGGCGGGCGGCTTTGCCCCTGAGGTCGCGCAGGTAGTAGAGCCTGGCGCGGCGGACCTTCGAAGAGCGCACCAAGTCAACCTTGTCAATCACCTTGGAGTGAATGGGGAAGATGCGCTCCACCCCCTGGCCGAAGCTGATCTTGCGCACAGTGAAACTGGCCTGCGGGCCTTTGTCGCGCTTGATGACCACGCCTTCGAAGGCCTGCAGACGTTCCTTGTCACCTTCTTTGATTTTCACATGGACGCGCACGGTGTCACCCGGACGGAATTCGGGGATGTCGGTGCGTTTGGTTTTGGCCAGCAGTTTTTCGATGATTAGGTTCGACATGTTGTTAGCCCTTCAATTCCTGGATTCCATTCCCTGTTTGTCATTCTGAGCGTAGCGAAGAACCTGTGCATTTCGCCTATAAGTGCATAGGTCCTTCGCTTCGCTCAGGATGACAGATTGAAACGCCTGATTCGTTCCAGAATTCGTTTGTCTTCATCCGAGAGCGCGACACCCTCGATTAGATCCGGGCGGTTGCGCAACGTTTTTTCTAAAGCCCGCTCGCGGCGCCAACGGCGAATTTCCTGGTGATTGCCGTTGATCAGCACTTCCGGCACCGGCATGCCGCGAAAATCAGCCGGTCGCGTGTAATGCGGATAGTCGAGCAGTCCGCTGGAAGCGCAGGTCGATGCGTTTCCTATAAACTCGCCACCCGATTGCGCTGTGAAACTCTCCTGCCGCGCGGAAGCTTCGTTTCCCAGCGCTCCCGGAAGCAGCCGGGTTACCGCTTCGACCACTACTGCCGCGGCGAGTTCGCCGCCGCTGAGCACGTAATCGCCGATCGAAAGTTCACGGTCGGCGAGGAATTCGGCAACGCGCTCGTCCACGCCTTCATAGCGGCCGCAAATCAATACCAGACGGTCAAGCCGCGCTAGTTGAGCCGCGACTTGCTGCGTAAAAGGCTCGCCCTGCGCCGAAAGCAGGATAACGCTTTCCTTTGCAGTGCCAGCCAACCGCTGTTCTCGAGCGGTGAGTCCAAGCGGGTTTAAACAATCAAAGATCGGTTCCGGCTTCAGCACCATGCCTTCGCCGCCGCCGAAAGGACGGTCATCCACGGTGCGGTGCCGGTCGTGCGTGAACTCGCGCAGATCGTGAACTTCGATCTTCACCAGGCCCAACTCCGCGGCCCGGCGGGTAATGCCATAGTCGAGTGGTCCGCGAAAGAAGTCCGGAAAAATCGTGACAATGTCGGCCTTCATTTGCAGACAGACGCAACCCCTCTCACCACAGAGGACGCAGAGAACGCGGAGGGATTCTCATTTCTTCCGTGTGTCCAGCTTTCCTCTCTCTGACTTCTGCTGCCGCTTCTCTTCCGCGGTTACTGGGGCGTTGACGTCTAACATGCCCTCCGGAAGCCGCATACGCACCTGCCGCCGCGCCGTATCCACACGCTCCAGATACGCTTCCGCGAAGGGCACATCAAACCTCTTCCGAGCGCCATCGGCAACAATCAGCACCGGAGCTTCCCCGGCGCCAAACTGCACGTCTTCAACACGGCCTATTTCCTGGCCCCGATCGAACACGGTGCAGCCGACGAGGTCGCTGACGTACGTCCAGCCTGGCTCAAGCTGGGCGCGCTCGGCGCGCGGAACCTGCAGTTCAGCTCCCAGCAAAACTTCAGCGTCAGAGATCGAATCCACGCCGCGGAATTTCAGTACCAGCAAACCCTTGTGCAGCCACAGATGTTCGATCTCCAACTCGCGGCGGGCATCTTGCTGGCCAAGCGCCGATAGCTGCATGCCCACGGCGAAACGGTCGGGAACATCGCTGTGCACTTCGG
>Ga0187781_10001465_pt1 | contig 17816 bp, 12 predicted proteins | sample 0715_SJ02_MP02_2_FD_132447 | JGI IMG/M metagenome (GOLD analysis project Ga0187781, IMG submission 132447) | Tropical peat soil microbial communities from peatlands in Department of Meta, Colombia - 0715_SJ02_MP02_20_MG | ecosystem: Environmental > Terrestrial > Soil > Wetlands > Peat | place... | reverse complement strand
CGCGACGCCAATCGCTGCTTCAACGCGCAACCGTTTACCGAAGCGAACGTGCACGCGCCGGCGCATGCGCAGGAATTCACCCGCACCGCGATTGCGCTCGCCAAGCTCGGGCGATTCCCGGTCGACCTCGTGGAACGCGCACTGATCGACAAGGGCGAGGACATGATTCTCATCCTCGCCAAGGCGGCCGGCTGTTCCTGGACCACGGTCAAGGAATTGCTGCTGATGTACGTGGCCGAGCGCAATCCGCAGCCGGACGAGCTGACGCGGACGTTCGAACGCTACAGCAAGCTGACGCAAGAGGCGGCGCGACAGATCGTCGATTTTTACGGACAGCGCGTGAAGGGCAGGACGCAAGACGCGCGCGCCGCCGAACTGACAGGCAGCACCTAGATCGCGCTCTAAGCCGGCAGCCCCGCCTTCAACAAACCCTCGCGCACGTGCTCGGTGTCGGATGGCTGCTGATAATGCAGCGTCTGCAGGAACACGGCGGTGGAGAATTTCCCCTGCCGCGCCAGCACTTCGCGCGCGTGCGCGGCGGCCGCCACCCGATTGCCCAGTTGCGCCGACGCGGCGGCCAGAAAGGCGTGATGCGATTGATCGGGCTTTGTCAGCTTGCTGAAGGATTCGATCGCATCGGCATAGAGGCGGCCGGTATATTGCGCGCGTCCGAGATGGCTCCAGAAGCGCTCGGGATGATACGGATTGAGCCGCATCGCGCGCCGTATCCACTCGATGCCCTCGGCCGGCCGGCCCAGCCAGGTCAACAATTCGCCCTGCTGGACGACGATCGAATCGCTGTTCGGATTGAGCTCGAGCGCGCGGCTCTGATGATGGATCGCCTTATCGTGTTCGTTGAAATTCAATTTCAGCGCCGCCAGGATCCGGTGCACGTCGGCGTCGTTCTCATCGAGCGACAAGGCGGTTTGCAGTTCTTGGGCAATCACGAGCAAGCTGGCGGCGCGATCTTCGCACCAGCCGTTGAGCCAGGCCTGTCCGGTGACGCAAGCCTTCCAGGCATGGGCGTGGGCGTAGTTCGGATCGAGTTCGATCGCCCGGTTGAGCATGCCGATCGCTTGCACGTTGGCTTCGGGATTCGCCCAGTGGTGCAGGACCTTGCCGGTCAGCACACACTCGTACGCGGCCATGCTGTCGGTCGGTTTGCGCTGAACGCGGTCGTGGCGCGCGGCTTCGACGCGGCCGAACAGCGTCGCCACGATCGACGACGTCACTTCATCCTGGATGGCGAAAATATCCTCGAGCTTGCGGTCATAGCGCTCGGCCCAGAGGTGCGTCTCGGTTTCGCCGTCGATGAGCTGGACCGTCACTCTGACGCGGTCGGCGGCCTTGCGCACGCTGCCCTCGACGACATAGTCGACGCCGAACTCGCGCGCGATCTGCTGGGCTTTGACCGGCTTGCCCTTGTGCACAAAAACCGCATTGCGCGAGATCACCAGCAGCTGCCGGAAGCGCGACAGTTCGGTGATGATGTCCTCGGTCAGGCCGTCGGCGAAGAATTCCTGCTCCGGATCGCCGCTCATATTGATGAATGGCAGCACGGCGATCGAAGGCTTGCGGACGCTGACTTGCGCAGATGCCTGACCGGCGCCGACGCCGGGCGGTTCGTTCGCCCGGTCGTTTAGCACCACTTTGTACACGCGGATCGGCCGGCTGATATTCTTGACGTGCTGCTCGCCGAGATCCTGGTAATCGACCGGCAGGCGATCGGCGACCTGATCGCGCACCGCGGCGGAAATGCAGATGCCGCCCGGCTCCGCCAGCGCTTCAAGCCGCGCGGCGACATTGACGCCGTCGCCGAATATGTCGCCGTCGTCCTCGACGATGACGTCGCCGAGATTGAGGCCGATGCGGTAGAGCAACGCGCGCGAGGCCGCCATGTCCCGGTTGCGCCGGGCCATGCGTTCCTGGAAATCCACGGCGCAACGCAATGCCTCGGTGACGCTCTGGAATTCGACCAACAGCCCGTCGCCGGTGGTCTTGATGATGCGGCCCTTGCAGTTGGTGATCGCCGGGTCGATCAGCTCAAGCCGCACGGTTTTGAGCCGGGCCAGCGTCCCTGCTTCATCGACCTCCATCAGCCGGCTGTAGCCGACCACGTCCGCGGCCAAAACCGCGGCCAGCCGACGCTGGACATTCGGGCCTTCCGCACTCATACGGCCCTCATCGTAGTCGCGTAACGAACTGATAGCCGATTTTCGCGCTATCACCTACGGCTTTGGTTGACAGCTTCCTTATCGCCGCTCCGGCGTTCAAAGCTTCGAGAGCTGCAGCATGGAGCGGTTGCCGATCCAGGTCTTGGCCAGGTTCTCCTCGGCCTGTTTTGCGGCCGCCGTGTTGCCCTGCGCAGCGTAAACCTTGGCGAGGCCGAAATACGACCACCCGTTGTTGGGCGCGCGCTCGAGTGCCCGCTTGAACTGCGCTTCGGCCTCGTCGAGGCGTCCGGCCTGCAACAAGGCGGCCGCGAGCGTTTGCCGCACCGGATAATACCAGAATGGCGGCTCGGTGTAGGGCAATCCATCCTGCAGCGCGGCCGCCTCCTCGAACGAGGCGAGGGCCGTTTTGCTGTCGCCTTGCGCCTGAGCGAGCCGCCCATCCGCCACGGCGCGCGCGAGCTTCAAGACATCGAGCGCGGGAATGCCGACCGCTTGCAGCGCCGAGAAATTCGCCCTGTTGGCAATGCCGGCGATCGCATTCGCCTCCGCTTCGGCGCCGGTGAAATCGCCTTTCGCCGTGGCGGCGAGCGAGCGCGCGTAGCGCCACATCGCCTGCGCATAAGGAATGCCGGAACCGGGATCCGGCAACGCCAGAATGGTGTCCGGCGCGCTGAATTGCGCATGCGCGAAATAGGGCGCCGCCTTGATCGGATGGGTCATGGCGATGCCGCGGGCGATGTCGTCCGGGATGAGGCTGCGGAGTTTCTCCGCTGCGGCGATCACGACGGCGCCGTCGCCGGCCATTTCCGCCGCCGCGATCATGAAGTGAATGTTGTGCGGATAATATCCGAGCCGGTACACGGCCATCGGCGCATCGGTCGCGCTCAGATACGTCTCATCGACCGCCACCGCCGTCTTGTTGACGGACAAGGCGTCGAGATAACGGCCGACGCGATAATAAATGTGGCTCGGCATATGCACGAGATGCCCGGCCGCCGGCATCGCGCCGCGCAGCCGGTCGGCAAAGGGCTCCGCACGCTGCGGCCGATCCGACGCCTCCACCGCGTGAATGTAATAGTGCGCCGCGCCGGGATGGTCGGGATTCCTGGCGAGCACGCGCTCCAACGTCGGCACCACCGGCGCGCTTTGCGGCGTCGGTTTGTGGCCGCCGGGCTGCCAATAATCCCACGGGCTCAGATCCATGACCGATTCCGCATAGAGCACGGCGATGTCGTCGTCGTCCGGAAATTGCTCGGCGGCTTTCTTCATGGCGGCGGCGTAAGCCGCATCGAGCGGCTTGCGATCGGTTTTCGCATCTTGCGCATAGCGTTTGGACAGCGCGGCGATCAGCACCCGCTCGCGCGGGCTTGCCGATACCGCGAGCGCCTTCGCTTTCTGCATGGCGGCAAAGGCGGGCTGCACTGCCTCCTCCGGCATCGGCTGATTGATGTTGGGGCCGAGCACCAGCGCTTCACCCCAAAAGCACATGGCGCAATGCGGGTCGAGCTTCTCGGCTTTGCGGAAAGAGCGGCGCGCTTCGGCGTGATTGAAGCCGTAAGCAAGCCGCAGCCCTTGATCGAAATAACTCTGCGCTTGCGAGCTCGCGGTCGTGATTTTATAGGTCAACGAACCGAGGCCGTCCCACAACGGCGGATCGATGTCGGCGAACGCCGCATTCGGACTTGTTGCCTGCATTTCGGCATTGGGTACCTCGGTGCGCGAGGCCGCGAGACGGATCCCCGCGCCGATTTGCGAGCCCGCAGCTGCCGCACTGTGGCAGAAGGGTATTCCCGACGCAGGCTTTTCCGTGCCCCGCGGCGAGTGCGGCCTGGCCGCGAGCACGCCGAATGCCGCAAGCATGCCGGTGCCGGTCAGCAGCACCAGGCCTATTGCAAGCGACGGTCCAACAATTTTCTCAACAGTGCCGGCGCGAACTATGCCGAGCGCGCTTATCAGGACGTTCCCAGGGGCTTTTGTTCTGTTCACGAGATGCCTCCACGAGCGTAGTGAAGCATACGGAACGTGAAAGGCCGATAAACAAACGGCTGGAGGCCGGCGGCGCCTCGGCCGAAATGCTGAGGGGGAAAGCCTAGCGGCCTTCCCCCTGATCAGCAACGACGGATAGCATCGAAAGGGCTTGGGCGCCCGATCGATTTACTTCGGCGTCACGGCCGCGGCGTAGCGCGCATAGAGCGAATCGACCCGCTCGCGCCACATCTGCACGAAGGCGGCCGAGCTCATATTATCGACCGACTTCCAGACGCGCTTGATGGCCGGAAGCGTGTTGCCCCAAATGGCGCGCTTGCACCACCGCTCGCCCTTCTCTTTGCCTTCGTCGGTCGCGCACATCGACTGCCACGCCGTCCGCTCCGGATGCAGCACATGCTCCGAAGCGCCTTGCCAGCCCTGCTGGTGGATCAAATAAAGATCGCTCGGGCTCGGATTCTTGTGCGTGTCCAATTCGAACAGCGTCGCCTCGTTGACGAACTTGTAGGCCGCCGCCACCGCATTGTCGCGGGCATTGGTGATCTCGCCCGAGCCGTATTTGGCGAATTCCTGCTTGCTGAGCTGGAACAGACCGATGTACTGGCCGGTGCGATTTTTGGGATCGAAATCGGATTCGATCTTGGCGACCGTCTTCATGAAGTTAAAGTCGAGCCCGAACGCGTCCGCGGCGTGCTTGATCTCCTCGATCACCGAGCCTTGCGGAACGCTCTTCAGCGAATCTAAAACGATGTCGGCCGGCCGCTTCTCCGGCGGCAGTTCCGAATAAACGTAATAGGCGACGTAGGTCAGATTCTGCGTTGGCGCGGGCTCGGCAGCGCCGGCATCGCGCATGGAAAAGTCCGGCTCTTCCAGATTGGCGACCTTCACCTCGGCTGCCGCTGCGACGCCGAGCTGTTGGTCGTCCTCATAAGCAAGCTCGCGCGGCGAGAAGGCGGCCAGCGGCAGCACGATCGGCACCGGGCTCACGCGCCGCACGACTGTAACCGCCGGCTCCGCGGTGTGCGCCGTCTCCGCCGCAGGCGGAGCCGGCGTCGCGGCGGACGCTTGCGCATTCGGCAGCGAGGCTGTCGTCTCCGTCTCGGCCGCCGCCAGCGGCGGCGCGACGATCAGACGTTTTGCGATGAGAGGCTGACAAACTGCGATGACGGTAATCGCAAGAAGAATGCAGGTTACCTGCCAGATTTTCATCCTGTCCCCGATTGGTAGTTTAGGTCCCCGACACACTAACTAATTTTGCATTATAATTACGTCGAATATGAGCAAATTAGTTAATACGCGAGCAGATAGAGCCTCGCGCGGCAAATATTCCTGGGCTTGAACACATTTTGGAACTAAAAACGCCGCTGGTCCGTCGCAAAGCGGCGCGAACCGTCCCAAAAAGTCCTAAAATTCTCAAAACGACGTGGAACCTTGCGGCTGGGCATGATGCGGAGGAAGCCTTCCCCGGGCTCGATCCGGCGGAAGCCGGCTCTCCAAAAAAGATTCGCCGCAGCAAAAAGTTAGAGCGCCGATCGATTCAATCTGTAGCGACCGCGCTCTCATCACCCGAGCGATTTTTTTGGTCCGTTCGCGGGTCGCGCCAACAAAAATTGCGGGGATAACGAAGCGGCGGGGCGTTATTTGCGCACGCAGATCACGCGCAGCACCGACTGATTGATCGGCGCGCCGGCTGCAGCCGGCGGCGCGACGTGTTGCGCTTGCAAAAAAGCGAGGATCGTTTCGACCGGCACCATCGTCACCGTAAGCCCGCCGCTCGCGCCGTTGGCGGCGACGGCCGCCGGCCGCAGATCCACCATGCCGGCCAGGCGGCCGCGCGCATCGGCGGCGGCGGCACCGGCAAAGCCGAGCTTCGGCGCCGGCTCGAGCCCCTGCACCGAGAGGTGCGCCGGCACGGCGGTCGCGGCATCGCCGTTCTGCGCCAGCGGATCGGCAATGCCGATAAGAGTAAGGTCGCCTGTTTCAATATTGCTCTCGGCAAGCGGAGCCGCGACGAGATTGCGCGCGCCATAGAGGCGAATGAGCGCCAGGCCGCTCGCCTTGTCTTCGGCGATGCGTTCGGCGTGACCGAAAGGCGGCACCGTGATCGCCTCGCATTGATCGGCAACGCGCGCCGCGGTGATAAGCGCGCCGTCGCTTGCGGCGACGATCGCCGAACCGTATTCCACCCGCCGCCGCATGCCGGCGGGCGGCGGCGCATTCGGATCGGGAAAGCCGACGAATGCATTCGCCACCGCGACTGCAACGCCGCTCATCGTGCCTTCGGTCGCCTGATCGTAGAGCACGGTGACGCCGCGCACCTCGCTGCCCTGCGCTTCGGCGCGCACCAGAAAATTCTTCAGGCCTTGCGTGCCGAGAATGAGGAAACTGTCGGGCTTGAGATTGCTCGAGGCGATCTGCCGGTGCGATGACTTTTTCTCCTGCTCGAACAGCGCGGGCAACGCCGCCTCGGGCAGGCGAAATGTCTCGATCTGAATCTGGCCCTGCGCCGAACTCCACCGCGTGCCGCTGCGCGAAGCGCCGACGCGCGGCACAAGCTTTTCCGGCAGGCCGAGCCGCACGCCGGTTTTGATGTCCTCGATCAATTCCCAGCCGACGGCTTCCGCCGAAAAGCTCGGCGCCTCGGGCAGTGAGCCGGTCTCCTCCTTAACGCGGCGCGCTGCGGCCCCCGCCGTTTTGGACGCCGGCTTTTTCGCCGCGGTTTTCGGCGGCGCCCCAGGGCTGACTGTCTGCGTTCCGGCGCGCGCCGCAACCGGAGCCGCCGCGGCGTTGCCGGCAAAGCCAAGCGGCGCAACCGCAGATGCGCTCACGACGGCCAAGCCGAGAATAATGATCGAAAGCTTCATGCCCATTTCGCCCCCGGCTTGAACGTAACCGAAGGCGGTGCCGACGCCAATGACCGGTTGCATGCTGAAAGCTCGGCGAACGGCGGTGGTGCGCGGGTAGCTCCGCCGCCGGTTCACGCCTATCTTGAGGTTATGCTGAGCGATGCCGAGCTGGAACGTTACGCCCGCCACATCGTGCTGCGCGAGGTTGGCGGGCCGGGACAGGCCGCGCTGCGCCGCGCGCGCGTCCTCGTGGTCGGCGCCGGCGGGCTTGGCGCGCCGGTGCTGCTCTATCTCGCCGCCGCCGGGGTGGGCACGCTCGGTGTCATCGACGACGACGTGGTGTCGCTCTCGAACCTGCAGCGGCAAGTGATCCACGCCACGCCCGATGTCGGCATGGCGAAAGTCGACAGCGCCGCCGCCGTCATCCGCCGGCTCAATCCGCATGTCGCCGTCGAACTGCATCCGGTCCGTCTGACCGCGCAGAACGCGCTCGATCTCCTCGGCCGCTACGATCTCATCGCCGACGGCTCGGACAATTTCGCCACCCGCTATCTGGTTTCCGACGCCTGCTATTTCGCGAAGAAGCCGCTGGTCACGGCGGCGCTCGGCGCGTTCGACGGCACGCTGACGACCATCCGCGCGCATGAGAAGGGCGCCGACGGAAAGCCAAATCCGACGTACCGTTGTCTGTTTCCCGAGCCGCCGCCGGCCGGCACCGTGCCGACGTGCGCCGAAGCCGGCATTCTCGGCGCGCTCGCCGGCGTCGTCGGCTCAATGGCGGCACTGGAAGTGATCCGTGAGATCGTCGGCTTCGGCGAAGGCCTGGTCGGCCGCCTGATCATGCTCGATGCGAGCGCCATGCGGTTCGAGACCTTGCGCTATGGCTGGGACCCGGCCAATCCGCTCACCGGCGAAAAGCCGACCATCAAGGATTTGTCGATCCACGTGTAGTGGCCGCGAAGCAATCCAGCCTGCGCGAGGCCTGGATTTCTTCGTCGCTTTCGCTCCTCGCAATGACGGGGCTCCTGGCTTGAGGCGGCTATTTGCTCCAGGTCGCCATGATGGTCGAGCCCTTGAGCACCGACCATTTGTTGTCGCCGGCGCTGACCACGGTGAAGCAGCTGTCCTTGCCGCCCTTCCACATGGTGCAGAAGCCGTCCTTCGACAGCTTCCAGGTCCCCTCGCCCCTGCTGCCGGTGCCGATCGGCTGGCGTTTCATCTTGCCGTCGGCCGTGAACGTCATCTTGAATTTGAGATTTGAGGGCGTCGTGGCGGTAAAGGGCTTTCCGTCGAAGAAGGTAGCCTGGATATCCGCCGGCGAAAGCTTTGCGGCGGCCGGTTTTGCCGGGGCCGGTGCCGCGACAGCAGATGTGACCAGCACCGCGCTCAAAGCCGTTCCTGCCAAAACATGTCCGGCCAAAACGCGCGCAACAACTGCACGCATGGTGAGCCTCCTCAGCTCATGATTCGAAAATGGTATGATAAGCGACGAACTTGATTTCGTCATGACCGCTTTCGTTTTGGCTTGGCCGCTCCTTGGCCGCTCCTTGGCCGCCCATTGGCCGTCCGATCACCTCGCCTGGCCGTGATAGACGCTGTTGGGCCGCATGTCGGTGGCGGACGCGATCCGGTTGGACATGTTGAAGAAGCTCGCGACGGCGGCGATGTCCCAGATATCGCGGTCGCCAAAGCCCGCCCGGCGCAAGGCGGCGCGATCCTCGTCCCCGACACGCCAAGGCTCGGCCGACAGCTTCACCGCGAAGTCCAGCATCGCCTGCTCGCGCGGCGAGAGTCGTGCAGCACGATAATTCATCGCCATCAATTCGCCGAGCGCGGGATCGCCCGACAGCGCCCGCACGGCGGCACCGTGCGCCACCAGGCAGTAATAGCAGCGGTTGTGCGAGGAGACCGCGACCGCGATCATCTCGCGCTCGAGCTTGCTCAAGCCCGATGGCGCCAGCATCAGATCGTTGTACATGCCGACAAAGGCCGAAAGCTTCGCGTTATCGAAGGCATAGGCCTTGAGCACGTTGGGCACGAAGCCGAGCTTTTCCTCGCATTTCTTGAAATAGGCGGCCATATCCGCGGAAAGCGGTTCGGGCGGCAGCGCCAGAGCGGTAATCTCCGTGTCATCGCCTTCGGTGGCGGCGGCGCGCGGTTTCGGTGCAATCTTTCTTGTGACGGTTTTGTTGCTGCTTTTGGCCATTTCTTCCTCTCGGCGACGGACCTGCCGTGGCGGCCCTGGTGGATAGGGGCAACATTATAGTTCGGCGCGGTAGCGGATAACCGGGCGGCGCGCGTAATATCGGCCGAGATTTGCGAATGGCGCCGAGCGCCGACGGGGAAACCAAAGGGGGAAACGATGGCCGTCGTGAACATGCCCCGTACCGAGGAAGGTGAAGCCGGTCAGACGCTGGTGGAAGCTGCCGCTTCCGTGCTGGCCGCGCGCCGCAGCGACATTCCCCACGACTTTCTGGTCGAGCTGTTCGAGCGCGCAGCACCCGACGATCTGGTGCGTTACAGCCCGGAGGAGCTTGCCGGAATCGGCGAGCAATCCTGGTCGTTCTTCCTGCAACGGGAGGCAGGTCTGCCGAAAATCGCTTTTCGGCCCGCGCCGGCCGGCGCCAGCATTGCCGTGCTGGAAATTCTCAATGACGACATGCCCTTCCTGGTCGACTCGGTGCTGAGCGAACTCAGCGAGCGGGCGCTGGATATCCGCCTCCTGGTGCATCCGGTCTTCACCGTCGAGCGCGACCAGGCCGGCAGGCTTGTCGCTTTCAAGGGCATGCGCAAGGGCGACGGCCACCGCGAAAGCTTTATCCACATTCATGTAGCGAATGCCGACGACGAGAAAGAGCGCACCGAGCTTGTGCGCGCGCTCGAAGGGGTGCTGGGCGATGTACGGGTCGCGGTGCAGGATTGGCGGCCGATGCTGGCGCGGGCGAGCGAAGTCGCAGCCGAACTCAAGGCCAATCCGCCGCCGCTTGCGGCCGACGAGATCGCCGAAGCGATCCAGTTCCTGCAATGGATCGCGGCCGACAATTTCACCCTGCTGGGCGCCCGCGATTACGCTTACACCGACACCGACAACGTGCTCGAGCCGAAATTCGAGACCGGGCTCGGGCTCTTGCGCTCGCCCGACGTGCGGCTTCTGCGCCGCGGCAATGAGCTCGTGACCATCACGCCGGAGATCCGCGAATTCCTCAAGGAGCCGAAGCTCCTGATCATGACCAAGGCCGCGGTCCGCTCGCGCATCCACCGGCGCGTGTTCCTGGACTATATCGGCGTCAAGCGCTTCGATGCCGACGGCAATCTGGTCGGCGAATGCGTGTTCTGCGGGCTTCTGACCTCGACCGCCTATACCCGCTCGGTGCGCGCCATTCCCTATCTGCGGCGCAAGGTCGACCGCGTCATCAGCCGCGCCGGCTTCGACGCGGCGAGCCATTCCGGCAAGGCGCTGGTCAATGTGCTGGAGCATTATCCGCGCGACGATCTGTTCCAGATCGACGACGACACGCTTTATCAGTTCGCCATGGCGATCATGCAGCTCGACGAGCGCCCGCGCGTGCGGGTGCTGCCGCGGCGCGACCGCTTCGATCGCTTCGTCTCGGTTTTGGTTTACATCCCGCGCGACCGCTACGATTCGCAGATCAGGGCCAAGATCGGCGACTACCTCGCCACCACATTCCAGGGGCGGCTGCGCGCCTTTTATCCGTTCTTCCCGGAAGGCCAGATGGTGCGCGTGCATTTCATCATCGGCCGCTATGAGGGCGAGCCCCCGCACGTCGATCGCGCGACACTCGACCGCGCGGTCGAAACCATCGTGCGCAGCTGGACCGACGCACTTGGCGACGCGCTCGCGGCTGCGCGACCGCAGCAGGAGGCGCGCGCGCTATTGGCGCGCTATCGCGAGGCCTTCCCGGTCGATTATCGCGAGGTCTATCCCGCGCCGCTGGCGCTCTCCGATATCGCGATCATCGAGCGGCTCTCCGCCGCGCAGCCGCTAGGCGTGGAGCTTTATCGCGACCACGGCGCCGGAGCGTCCGGCGCCGGCCTCAAAGTGCTGAGCCGCAGCCGTCCGATCCCGCTCTCCGAGCGCGTGCCGGTGCTGGAGAATATGGGCTTCCGCGTCGTCGACGAGCGCACCTATCACATCAAGCCGCACGACGCGGACGACGCGTGGTTCCACGATATGATGCTCGAGAGCGCGCTGGGCCGGCCGGTGGACCTCGATGCGCTCAAGGACCGTCTGCAGGATTGTTTCCTCGCGGTCATGGGCAGGCAGGCCGAGAATGACGGCTATAACGCGCTGGTGCTGGCCGCCGGTCTGGTCTGGCGCGATGTGGCGCTCATCCGCACGCTGTCGCGTTTCCTGCGCCAGGCGCGCGTTCCCTTCTCGCAAGATTACATGTGGGCGACGCTGCGTAAGCATGCCGCCATCGCGGCGCAGATCGTCGGCCTCTTTCACACCCGCTTCGACCCTCAGCTCGGCACAGCGCCCGCGCAGCATACGGTGCGCGAGGCCGAGATCGCGTCCGCGATCGAAACCGCGCTTGCCGCCGTCGAGAGCCTCGACGAAGACCGCATTCTGCGCCGCTTCGTCAACGCGGTGACGGCCGCGATCCGCACCAATTTCTATCAGCGCACGCAAGCGGGCGAGCCGAAGGAGCTGATTGCGGTCAAGTTCTTAAGCCGCAAGCTCGACGGCCTGCCGCTGCCGCGGCCGCTCTACGAGATTTTTGTTTATGCGCCGCGAGTCGAGGGCGTGCACCTGCGCTTCGGCAAGGTGGCGCGGGGCGGTATCCGCTGGTCCGACCGGCCGCAGGATTTCCGCACCGAAATCCTCGGGCTCGTCAAAGCGCAGAACGTGAAGAACGCCGTGATCGTGCCGGTCGGCGCCAAGGGCGGCTTCGTGCCGAAATGGCTGCCGGCGGGCGGCGCGCGCGAGGCGATCCAGGCCGAAGGCACCGCGGCCTACAAGCTCTTCATCTCGACGCTGCTCGACATCACCGACAATATCGGCACCGGCACGATCGGCGTGGTGCCGCCGCCCGACGTGGTGCGCCATGAAGGCGACGATCCTTATCTGGTCGTCGCCGCCGACAAGGGCACGGCGACCTTCTCCGATATCGCCAACGAGCTTGCCATCGCGCATGACTTCTGGCTCGGCGACGCGTTTGCCTCCGGCGGCTCGGCCGGTTACGACCATAAGAAGATGGGCATCACCGCCCGCGGCGCCTGGGAATCGGTCAAGCGCCATTTCCGCGAAATGGACGTCGATATCGGCACGACGCCGTTCACCGCGGTGGGCGTCGGCGACATGTCGGGCGACGTGTTCGGCAACGGTTTGCTGCGCGAGAAAACCACCAAGCTCGTCGCCGCCTTTGACCATCGCGACATTTTCATCGACCCGGACCCCGATCCGGAACGCACCTTTGCCGAACGCAAACGGCTGTTCGATCTGCCGCGATCGAGCTGGCAGGATTTCGATAAATCGCTGCTCTCTCAAGGCGGCGGGGTCTATTCGCGCGCGGCCAAGGAAATCAGGTTATCGCCGGAAGCGCAGACGTTGTTCGGGGTCGGCGAGAAGCTTACGCCGGCCGAACTCATTCGCGCGCTGCTCAAGGCGCCGATCGATCTGTTGTTCTTCGGCGGCATCGGCACCTATGTGCGCGCCTCCGACGAAAGCGACGAGGCGGCTGGCGATCGCGCCAACGACGCCGTCCGCGTCGCCGGCAAGGACCTGCGCTGCAAGGTGATCGGCGAGGGTGCCAATCTCGGCATGACCCAGCGCGGCCGCATCGAGGCGGCGCTCACCGGCGTGCGGCTCAACACCGACGCCATCGACAATTCGGCCGGCGTCAACACCTCCGACATGGAAGTGAATATCAAGATCGCGCTCAGCATTCCGGTGCGCGACGGCCGGATCACCATGGCCGCGCGCAACGCGCTGCTCGCCGAGATGACCGACGAGGTCGCGGCTTTGGTGCTGCGCAACAATTATCTGCAGACGCTGGCGCTGTCGCTCTCGCAGCGGCGCGGCATGGAGGATTTCGGCTTCCTGCAGCGGCTGATCCAGACGCTGGAGGCGCGCGGCGTGCTCGACCGCGCCGTCGAATTCCTCGCCGACGACATGGCGCTCGCCGAGCGCCGGCGCCGTTCGCAAGCCTTCACCCGGCCCGAGCTGTCGGTCCTGCTCGCCTACGCGAAACTGTCGCTCTATGACGACCTGCTCGAATCGTCGGTGCCCGACGATCCCTATCTCGGCCGCGAGATCGGCCGTTATTTCCCGAAGGAGATCGCCGCGCAATTTCCCGATGCGCTGACGCGCCACCGCCTGCGCCGGGAAATCATCGCCACCCAGCTCGGCAACTCGATGGTCAACCGCGGCGGTCCGTCGCTGATCGTGCGCATCGCCGATCAGACCGGCGCCGCGCCGGCCGCCATCGCGGCGGCCTTCGCCGCCGTGCGCGACAGCTACGGCATGACTGCGCTTAATGGCGAAATCGACGACCTCGACAATCGCGTTGCCGGCGAGCTGCAGCTCGACCTCTATGCGGCGGTGCAGGATCTTTTGCTCGACCGCATCATCTGGTTCCTGCGCAATGTCGATCTGGCGAGAGGCCTTGCCGGCGTCATCGCGCACTATCGCGACGGCATCGCCGAAGTCGAAGCAGCGCTCGACGTCGCGCTGCCGGACGAGCCGCTGCGCGCCCGCGCGGCGCGCCGCCAAGAGCTCCTGCAAGCGGGCGTCCCCGACGAGCTTGCGCTGCGCATGGCCAATCTCGGCTCGCTCGCCGCCGCACCCGACATCGTTCTGGTCGCCGACCGCACCGGCAAGCCGGTCGGAGAGGTGGCGGCGACCTTCTTCGCCACGGGCGCGTTTTTCAACCTCGACCGCATCGCAAGCGCGGCCGGCAAGATCCCGATCGCCGACTATTTCGATCGTCTGGCGCTTGACCGCGCCCGGGATTCGATCGGCGATGCCGAACGCCGCTTGACCGCAGCCATGGTCGGCAACGGTACCGCCGGCGCCGGCGCGGTCGAGGCTTGGGTGACGCCGCGCAAAGGCGAGGTCGAGCGTATTCGCGGCGCGATCCACGAAATCGCCAATTCCGGCCTGACCTTGTCGAAGCTCGCCGTGGCCGCGAGCCTCTTGTCCGATCTGGTGAAAGATTAACCGGGGATCGTACGCCGGCGCAGGCACGCACCGCCGCAAGATATCGCAGCACCTGGGTGCCGAAGGTCGCTGGAGTTTGAAATTAACAAAGCCGCCGACGAACCGGCAAAGAGGATTGGGTCCCCACAAAAAAGAACCCCAAGCAGATTACGCGCTTGGGGCCCTTAAGTTGTTGCCTCAACTCAGGCTTATATGGCCGGGCGGCGGGGTGTCGGGGGATGGGGAGCCGCCCGGTCTGGCCTAATGTTGACGACATATTGTGCGCTCTCCTCGGATGCAATGCGGATCACGCGTTAGTGTTATTTGCTGCGGCAAAACGCCCTCGTCGGCACTTTGCGGATTTTGCAATGCAGCGTGCGGGACGAAATCAACCATGTGCCGTCGGCGCAACCAACATTCGTTGGCCGAGCAGTTGACCACGGCGAATAGAGATTTTGTTCCACTCAAACAGACGGCGCCGTCAAGACAAAAAAGCTTTTTGATTCAGTGGGCCGGCGCGCAGGCAGCGATTTGTCCGACGCGTTGCGCGCTCCACACGGTACGCAAGCCCCAAAAAATCGCCTAAGCTTATGATATTGGCCTCATCGGGGGATGAGGATGATGGCCCCGGGACCACAGCATGAGCGCGATTCCGTCGATTGCGTATCTTTACACGATTTCCGGTTTCGCCGTCGGACTGCTGGTCGGCATGACCGGCGTCGGCGGTGGTGCGCTGATGACGCCGATCCTGATCCTGTTGTTCGGCATTCATCCGGCGGCGGCGGTCGGCACGGATCTTCTCCACGCCGCCGCGACCAAGACCGTCGGCAGCGTGGTGCATGGATTGAAAGGCTCGATCGACTGGACCGTCGTGCGGCGGCTGGCGATTGGGAGCGTGCCGATGACCGTGGTCACGATCGCGGCGATGAGCGCGCTCGACATCAACGGCGTCGCCGGCCGCAACCTGGTGAACGCGGTCCTCACGCTCGCCTTGATCGCCACCGCCATCGCTTTGGTGTTCCGCGGCCGGATCGTCGCCCGTTACGCGGATCGGCTTGGCCGCCTGGCGCCGAAACAGGTTGCGGCGCTGACCGTCGCGGTCGGCGCCGTGCTGGGCACGATCGTGTCGCTATCCTCGGTAGGCGCCGGCGCGATCGGCGTGACCTGCCTGCTGCTGCTTTATCCCAGGCTCCCGGCCGTCAAGATCGTCGGCTCCGACATTGCGCATGCGGCGCCGCTGACGCTCGTCGCCGGCATCGGGCATTGGCTCCTTGGTTCCGTCGACTTTCAGGTTTTCGGGCTGCTGATTTTAGGATCGGTGCCCGGCATCCTGATTGGGAGCTATGCCGCCGTGCGCTTGCCTGAAGCGGCACTGCGCGTGGTGCTGGCGGCGACGCTGCTGGTCGTCGCCGCCAAGCTGTCGTTCGGGCTGTTGACGCCGCCGTCCAACGTCGTGGCGGTGGAAACCCAGGGCCGACACTAGACTGCTAGAGCACATCCCGATTCAACCGAATCGGGATGTGCTCTAGATTCTTGTTCTGTCGCTTGTCCTTTTCGGAAAACCGGCTTCCACTTTTCCGGGACATGCTCTACCAGCTCCTCGCGCGCGGCTCTCCAACGCGCGCGGCCTACCGGATATCGTTCGGCAGCGTCGCCGGATTGACCGGCGTGAAATTTGCGCCCGGCCCGGAACGGCCGGTAAAGCTGACCATCCCGTCTTTGGTGGCGACGATGTCGCCGGGCCGCAAGGTCGGATCGTTGCGCACATCGAGCGGCGCCAGGCCGAAGGCGTCGCGGCCGTTGCAGGTGCAATTGTTGACGAGCTGCTTGCGGTAGATAAAGGCGGTGTCGAGGTCGGCATAACGCTGACCGTCCTGCGCCACCGCGCCGCCGATCTCAGAGCCGAAAAAGACTTTGGTCTTGCTGTAAGGACAAATCGCCCGGCAGGTTTCGGCCGGCGTGCCTTTGACCATGTTCTCCATCGGAAAATGGTGGCCGTCGCACAGCCGCACACAAAAGGCGACACCATGGCCGGTAGTGCCGCCGCCTTCATTGACGCTTTCGTTTCCCAGCGCCGCCGGCGCGATCCGCCCCGGCACCGGCGCCGGCGCCGGCGGATGTTCGTAATCGCGCGACGGCGGCTCCCACCGCCGCGAGCCGCCGAACAGAAAATCAAAAAATCCTTCTTCAGAACGGGCCGCGTCCGCTCCCAGCAGCACAGATGCGGCCATCAGCATGCCGGCGGCGAGTGTCGCCGTCCGCAATGCCGCACCGCTGCGCGCACTGTCACAGCCCTTACGCATGCAACACCATGGAGGCCGTCGCGTTCAGACCAGGTCCGTTACCCCGGAGCAAAAAATCACCGCACACCGCACGCGGATCGTCAGCAGGCGCAATCCCTGTAAATGGATCCAGCGCAGTTTATTGTAGCACGCCGGTGGCGTTGTGCACCCCCGCCGCAACGGCTCGATTGGCCCGTGGGTATCGCAGCGATGCTACGTGATGTATTGGCCGCCATTGGCAGTGAGCGTGGAGCCGGTGATCAGGCCGGCCTCGTCGGAGGCAAGAAACACCACGCAGCGGCCGATCTCTTCCGGCTCGCCCAGCCGGCCGATCGGAATCGTCGGCAGGATGCTCTTTTCCAGCACCTCTTTCGGCACCGCCTGCACCATCTCGGTGTTGATATAGCCGGGCGCGATCGCATTGACGGTGATGCCGAGCCGCGCGCCTTCCTGCGCCAGCGCCTTGGTGAAGCCGATCTCGCCAGCCTTGGCTGCCGAATAATTGGTCTGGCCGAACTGGCCCTTTTGTCCGTTGATCGACGAAATGTTGATGATGCGGCCGAACTTGCGCTCGCGCATGCCTTCGATCACCTGCCGGCTCATGTTGAACAGCGAGCCGAGATTGGTGTTGATCACCGAAGTCCATTGTTCGGGCTTCATGCGATGCAGCTGCGCGTCGCGCGTGATGCCGGCATTGTTGACCAAAACGTCGACCGGCCCGAGCTCGGTCTCGACCTGTTTAACGCCGGCGGCGCAGGCTTCGAATGACGACACGTCCCATTTGTAGACCGGGATGCCGGTCTCGGCCTTGAACTTCTGCGCCGCCTCGTCGTTGCCGCCGTAACCGGCGGCGACCTTGTAACCTGCGGCCTTGAGCGCTTTGGCAATCGCCGCGCCAATGCCGCGGGTTCCTCCCGTCACGAGTGCGACGCGTGGCATGATCTCCTCCCTGATCTCTCATTCGTCCTATGCCCGGCCCCGGCCGGCATTCACCACTGTAGCGTAACTGAAAAATACATGGCCGGGACAAACCCGGCCATGACGCAGGCCAAAGGCGAAAAGGCTTTCGCGCTTAGCGCTCCACGCACACGGCGATGCCCATGCCGCCGCCGATGCAGAGCGTCGCCAGTCCCTTCTTGGCGTTGCGCTTCTGCATCTCGTGCAGCAGCGTCACCAGGACGCGCGCGCCGGAAGCGCCGATCGGATGGCCGAGCGCGATGGCGCCGCCATTGACGTTGACCTTGCCGGTGTCCCAGCCGAGATCCTTGTTGACCGCGCAGGCCTGCGCGGCGAACGCCTCGTTGGCTTCGATGAGATCGAGATCGGCGGCGCTCCAGCCGGCTTTCTTCAGCGCCGCGCGCGACGCCGG
>Ga0187781_10001464_pt1 | contig 17817 bp, 18 predicted proteins | sample 0715_SJ02_MP02_2_FD_132447 | JGI IMG/M metagenome (GOLD analysis project Ga0187781, IMG submission 132447) | Tropical peat soil microbial communities from peatlands in Department of Meta, Colombia - 0715_SJ02_MP02_20_MG | ecosystem: Environmental > Terrestrial > Soil > Wetlands > Peat | place... | reverse complement strand
CTCGCCGGCCCAGGAAATCGCGCCCACCGCGCGCGTTGCAGTGCTCCGCGAGGTGCGCTTCGCAAAGCTCCTGCAAGACTTCGCCGAGCCGGCTGTAGTCGCGCGCCTTGTCGAGAAAATGCGTTGCGCCGAGTGCGATTGCGGCATTCTTGTATTCGGGCAGATCGTAGTTGGTGAGCACGACGATTCGCGGCCTGCGTTGCGCGGCGGCGAGGGCCCGCATGAGGCCGAATCCGGTGCCCTGCTTCAAGTGCAGATCGAGGATGATCGCATCGATCGATCCGCGTTTGACCGCAGCCAGGGCGCCGCTCTCGGTGTCCGCGGTTGCGACCAGCTCCACGCGGGGTATGAGTCTGATTGCCTCGATGAGACGCTCGGTCAGCACCTTGGAGTCTTCTACGAGTAAGACTCTTAAGTCCTGAGCCATGATAGCTTCCGACGTGAGCGAGTCCGGCGTGAGCCACGTGCGCGCAAGCATAGCCCCGCGCGATCCGGCGCCGTCATCGCCCGCGCGCCGGTCCCGCTGTAGGAGGCTTCCCACGGCGATCGATCATTGTATGAGTCCGTTGCGAAGTGCGTAGGAAGTGATGTCGGCATTGGCGTTGAAGCTCATCTTCTCCAGTATCCGGCTGCGGTAAGTGCTCACGGTCTTCACGCTCAAGCTGAGCTCGCTCGCGATGTCCGATACACCGCGTCCCGCCGCGAGCTTGCAGAAAATCTGAAACTCGCGGGTCGATAGCCGCGCGTGAAGCGGCTTGTCGGGATCCCCGTCCAGATCCGCGACCAGGATCTCGGCCAGTGCGGCGCTCACGTAGCGGCGACCCGACAGCACCGTCCGTACGGCCTTCATGAGCTCCTCGGGCGTGGAGTCCTTGGAAAGGTAGCCGCTCGCACCCGCGCGCAGTACGTTGACGGCGTATTGCTGCTCGGGCAATCCGCTCATGACGAGCACTCGCACTCCCGGATGGCCGGTCTGAATGTGTCTCAGGATGTCGAGGCCGCTCCGGTCGGGCATGTGAATGTCCAGCAACACGAGGTCCCATTCCTGCTTGCGCAGGTGATCGAGCGTCTCGTTGCCGGTCGCCGCCTCGCCGACCACGGTAATCGTGGAATCCTGTTCCAGGAACTGCCTGAAGCCCGCCCGAACCACCGCATGATCGTCGGCGATCAGTACTCGTGACACCTCTGTCAACCTCCCGTTTTAGCGGGCGCCGGTCGCGCACTCCTGGCTCTGCGAATAGCCGTTCAGCTTGTTATACAACGTTTTGAGGCTGCACCCCAGAGCGTCGGCCGCCCGACGCTTGTTGCCGTGGAAATAGTCGAGCGTCGCCTCGATCAGCGAGCGCTCCATGTCGTGGATTTTCGAGCCCACGCGGATATCCAACCGCTCGCGGCCCGGCTCGCTTTCGTTGCCGACCGCGATGTTGCGGATCAGCGGAGCGAGCTCGAGCGTCTGATCGGCGAGAATGAAAGCCCGCTCGATCGCGTTCCTGAGCTCGCGCACGTTGCCGGGCCAGAGGTGTTGCCGCAGCGTCATACGCGAGAGCGCGGTGAGGCGCTTTTGGGTGCCCACCTGTGCGTTGAGCTCCGCCAGGAAGTGGTCTGCAAGCAACTCCACGTCATCGCCGCGGCTACGCAAAGGGGGCATGGCAATCGGAAACACCGCCAATCGGTACAGCAGCTCTTCGCGCAACCGACCGCTCTCGACCGCCTTCAGCGGGCAACGAATGCTCGCCGCGATCAGGCGCACGTCCGTCGAGACCTCGACGTGGGCTCCGGCGCGATAGAACGTTCGGCTTTCCAGCACCCGCAGCAGGCGGGTCTGCATATCGAGCGGCATCTCCGTCACTTCATCCAGCAAGAGCGTGCCGCCGTTGGCTCGCTCGAACACGCCCGCGTGGCCTCGCGCGGCGCCCGTAGAGCGACCCTTCTGGTAGCCGAACAGCTCCGCTTCGATGAGTCCCTCGGGAATCGCACCGCAATTGATGGCGATGAAGGGGCCGCCGCGCCGCAGGCTCCGGTCGTGAATCGACCGGGCGGCCAGCTCCTTTCCCGAGCCGCTCTCCCCGGTGAGCAGCACGCTCGTCTCGGTGGGTCCGACCCGCTCGATCAAGCGAAACACCTCCTGCATGGCCGGAGAGGCACCCAGCAAGGGGCTCGCGGCGGCGAGCGCAAGCTCTTGAAAGTCAATGCTGGCAGCACCCATGACTGGAAGCTCCTCCTGCACACGAACCGCAGTGTGTCAGCTTTACATCGAAGCGGGTCTTGTAACCCGCACCGTAGGTCGCGGCCAGGGATGGTCGCTGAACCTTAACTCAGACTTCGCGTGAATTTCTGTAGGGCTTTGTCCGACACGACCGCCGGGGCGTATCGTGGCTATCGCGGCTAAGAGAGCGTGCTTCCGCGCTCGTACCCGCAACGCCAGCAGCAGGTGAATTGAGGCTCGAGCTGCTCGTTGCACTGCTCGCAGATCCAGGGGTTACCTGCCGGTGCCGAGGCGGCACGCTTGAGCACGCTCAGCGCATACTCCTCGTCGCCGTCCTCCACGTAGAGTTGCGGCCAGGTCTCGAGCATCGGCAGCTCCCCCAGAGCCCCGGCGAGGTACTGATTGCGTAGCTCGCAGCGGATCCCTGCGCTGATCAGCACATTGCGGGCGTGGGCGACCTGCAACAGCGAGGCCGCTCGATAGACGCGCTTCAAGGCCGTCTCACCTCGAGCCTGGGTGAGTCATCCACCAAGTCCACCAGGGGGCCACGTGGATGACTCAGACAGGCCCCCTGAGGGAGGCGAGAAAGGCACCGACGTCCTCGCCGCGCTCGAGCGCCTCGACGAGCGCGGAGCCGATCACGACGCCGTCCACGTGCGCCGCAAACCGCTCGACCTGCGCGCGCGAGCGGATACCGAATCCGGCACACACCGGAACGCGCGAGCAGCGCTTCACCCGGTCCATGTACTCGAGCACCTCATCGGGCACTTCCGCTGACTTGCCCGTCGTGCCTGTCATCGTCACCGCATACACGAACCCTTGTGCGGCGCTGCACAGCACGCTCAAGCGCGACTCGGGCGTCACCGGCGTGACCATCTGCACGAGCGCGAGGCCCTCGCGCTCGAGGGCCCGCTTCAAATCCTCGCTCTCCTCGTAGGGCAGGTCCGGCACGATGAAGCCCGCCACCCCGGCCTCTTTTGCGGCGCCCGGCAGGCGCTCGATTCCGAAGGCGAGCAAGGGGTTCAGGTAGCTCATCAGCAGGAGCGGCCGGCGCACGCGCAGGGCGCCGACCTCCTCGAGGATCCAGGGCAGGGTGACCCCGTCGGCGAGCGCCGCGAAGCTCGCGCGCTGAATCGTCGAGCCATCCGCCATCGGGTCGGTGAACGGCACGCCGACTTCCACGACGTCGCATGCCGCCGCCACGGCGTTGAGATGCTCGCGGAACGCGCGCCGGGTCGGAAATCCAGCCGTCAGGAACCCGACCAGGGCCGGACGGCTGGGGGCTTGCGTGATCGCTCGCGAGATGCTCTCGTGCGCGCGCATTTACTTGATTACCGTGCGCTGCAATATGCTCATGTCCTTGTCGCCGCGGCCCGAACAGCCGATGAGAATCCGTGCACCGGGATGCCGTGCGGCGTAGCGGCGTGCGCCGAACAGGGCGTGCGCCGTCTCGATGGCGGGCAAAATCCCCTCGCAGCGCGCGCATTCGCAGAGCGCATCGAGCGCCTCATCGTCGGTCGCCGACTCGTACACGACCCGTCCGGAGCTCTTGAGATAGGCATGCTCGGGGCCCACGCCCGAATAATCGAGCCCCGCGGACACCGAGTGCGTTTCGCGCACTTGACCGAAGCTGTCTTGCAGGATGAGGGTGTAGCTCCCCTGCAAGACGCCGGGCGTGCCGTACGTGAGCGAGGCTGCGTTGTCACCGAGGCCCGGCCCGCGTCCGCCGGCCTCGACGCCGAGGAGCTCAACGTCGAGGTCGGCCAGAAAGGGGTGGAAGAGACCGATCGCATTCGAGCCTCCCCCCACGCAGGCGACGGCGACATCGGGAAGAGCGCCCGCGAGCTCGAGCATCTGCGCCCGCGCCTCGCGTCCGATCACGGCCTGAAGCTCGCGCACCAGGTACGGATAAGGATGCGGGCCCACGGCCGAGCCGAGCACGTAGTACGTGCCGTCCGGGTCGGAGACCCAATCGCGCAAAGCCTCATCGATCGCCGCTCGCAGGGTTTGCTCGCCGCTCGTGACCGACACGACGGTCGCCCCCATGAGTTTCATTCGGCCGACGTTCGGTGCCTGGCGCTCGACGTCCACCGCCCCCATGTACACCACGCACGGCAAACCCAGGCGCGCCGCCGCGGCGGCGCTCGCCACACCGTGCTGGCCGGCGCCGGTCTCGGCGATGACCCGCTTGGCGCCGAGCCGCTTGGCGAGCAGCGTCTGCCCGAGGGCGTTGTTGATCTTGTGTGCACCGGTGTGTGCGAGATCCTCGCGCTTGAGCCACACTTGCGCGCCCCAGCGCTTGGAGAGGGTGGGGGCGAACGAGAGTGCGGTCGGCCGACCCACCCAGGTCCTGAGCTCTTGGTGCAGCTCAGCTTGAAACGCCTCGCTGTGCAGGTAGCGGTCGATGCCCGCTTGCAGCCGATCGAGCGCCGGCACGAGGGTCTCGGGCACGAACCGGCCTCCGAAGAGGCCATATCGACCCTTGGCATCGGGACCCGAAGCGACCGCGCTCGATCTCGGACTCACGAATCACGCTCCAGCAGCGCCCTCGCAGCCCGTGCCGCGCGCACGAACGCGTGGATCTTGTCGGGGTCCTTGACGCCCGGGTCCGATTCGACGCCGCTGCTCACGTCGACGCCGAACGGGCGTACCGCTTGGATCGCCTCGGCCACGTTCTGCGCCGAGAGCCCGCCGGCGAGAATCACCTCGGTCTGACGCGCCAATTCCGCGGCACGTCCCCAATCGGCCAATTCGCCGATGCCGCTCGTCGGACCCTCGAATACGATGCGCGCCGGGAGCGGGTTCGGCGTCTTGCGTCCGAAGCGCACCACGGGCAGCACCTTGATCTGCGCCGGAATCTTCAATTCGCGCAAATCCTCGACGTCGGTCTGAAAATAGTCGGGCTTCAGCGTGCGGCAAATCTCATCCACCTTCATTTGCAGCGGGTGCTGAGCGACCGCAATGCGCAGGATCCCCGGCGGTGCGAGCGCCGCCAGCTGCGCCGCCTGCCCCGGCGTGACCTGGCGCGGGCTCGGCGCAAAGACGAAGCCGATCGCATCGACGTTGGCGGCGGCCGCTGCGCTCACCGCGTCGGCACTCGTGATGCCGCAGATCTTGATCCACATGAGACCGAGTGTAGCCATTTTAGGTGGACTTGGTGCACGTCGAGGCGAAGATTTCCGAGAGCAGCCGGCCGGGATCGTCGCCTCTCATCAGTGCGGTGCCGATCAAGGCCATGCGGTAGCCGAGCTTGCGCACGTTGCGGGCATCGGCCGCGGTCGCCACGCCGCTTTCGGCCACTGCGATCGAGCTCTCGGGCAGGAGCGGGGCGAGCTGCGCGAACCGCGCAGGTAGCACTTCCAAGGTATCGAGATCACGACAGTTGATGCCGACGAGCACCGCAGGCTCTCGCGAGGGGCTTGGGCCGCCACGTGCGCGGTGCTCGAGGAGCTCGCGGGTCCGCAGCAGATCGGCCTCGTCGAACGCCTCGAGCAACACGAAGAGTCCGAGATCGAGGGCCAGCTTGAGGAGCTCGACGATGCGCTCTCCTCGCAGCATCCGCACGATGAGGAGCACGCCCCCCGCACCCGCGGCCCTCGCCTCGAAGAGCTGGTAGCGATCGATGATGAAGTCCTTGCGCATCGCCGGAACGCCCAGGGGCGCGAGCGCGGAGGCGGCCCGGCGCAAGTGCTCGAGCGAGCCGTCGAAGCGCGACGGCTCCGTCAATACCGACACCGCGGCGGCGCCCGCACGGGCGTAGCCGGTAACCCGCCCGAGCCAGTCATGGTCGGGGCGTTGCAGGACGCCTGCGGCAGGGGAGGTGAGCTTGAGCTCCGCGATGACGTCGAACCCCTCGGGCGAGCATCTCAAGGGCGGAGCGGGCGGGGCCGAGCGTGCCCGGCGCTCGATCTCTTCCGCGCTCTCTTGGCGCATCGCTTGCGCCACCCGCTCTCGGCTCGAGCGCTCCATCTCGGCAAGAAAGCCGCTCATCTCGGGCGACCTCGTGCCGCGAATGCGCGCAATTGCATGAGCCACTCTCGCGCTCGGCCGCTGTCGAGCGCCTCGGTGGCGATCGCGATTCCCGATCCGATCGATGCGGCACGCCTCGCGATGTAGAGCGCGAGTCCACACTGCAGCGTCAGGGCCGCACGGTGCGCACCGCGATCGAGGCCGTAGAAGACCGCCTGCAGGGCCGCGAGGTTGACGGCGGCATCGCCTCCCCTGAGATCGCCCGGCTGGCAAGGCGGCACCCCGAATTCCTGCGGATCGATGTGCAACCGCCGAACGCCGCCCTGCGCCACTTCGAATGCGACGAAGGGACCGACCGGAGTCGCCTCGTCCCAGCCCGCGGCGCCGTGCACGACCCACGCGCGCTCGGTGTGCATGCCGGCCAGGGTCTCGGCCATCAGCTCCGCGGTGCCTTCGTCGTAGGCGCCGATCAGCTGATAGCGCGGGGTTGCCGGATTGGTCAAGGGCCCGAGCAAATTGAACACCGTGCGCACGCCGAGGGCGGCGCGGATCGGCGCGAGGGCTTTCATCGCCGGATGAAAATACGGCGCAAACAGGAACGTGAAGCCGGTCGCCGTGAAGCACTCGGCCGCGCGCTGCTCGTCGAGCGGCAGCGCGAAGCCCAGCTGCTCGATCAGATCGGCGCTGCCGCTGCGACTGGTCACCGAGCGGTTGCCGTGTTTCACGACCGCAAGTCCGCACGAGGCTGCGAGAAGCGCCGCGCCCGTGGATAAATTCAAGCTCCCCGAGGAGTCCCCCCCCGTACCCACGATATCGATCGCGTCCAGGGCTTCGGGCAGCGCGGGCTTTCTGGCGAGGGCGCGCATCGCGCCGGCGAAGCCGCGCACCTCCGTCGCGGTCACCCCCTTGGCGCGCACCGCCGCGAGGAGCGCGCCGCACACCGCCGGCGCCAGATCGCCCGTGGTCATGAGCTCGAGCAGCCGCGCAGCCTCGATTTCGCTCAAGTCGCGCCGGGCGAGCAAGCGCTCGAGCGCATCGCGCGCACTCATCGGGCTACTCAAAGGCGCCTCCGGAGGTCTTCAGAAAGTTGCCCATGAGCAGCGCTCCGTCGGGCGTCAGCACGCTCTCGGGGTGAAATTGCACCCCCTCGACCGCAAGGCTCCGATGGCGCACGCCCATGATCTCGCCCTGCGGCGTGCGTGCCGTCACCTCGAGCACCGCCGGGATGCTGTCGGGCTCGGCGATCAGCGAGTGGTAGCGCCCGGCCGGAAAGTCCTGGGCGAGGCCTTTGAACACTCCCCGGCCGTCGTGGCGCACGGGCGACACCTTGCCGTGCATGAGGCGCGCGGCGCGCACCACCTTGCCGCCGAACACCTCCACGATCCCCTGATGCCCCAGGCACACGCCGAAGATCGGGATGCGCCCGGCGAACGCCTCGATCATGCGCATCGACACGCCGGCATCGCGCGGTGTGCCGGGCCCGGGGGAAATGACCAGGTGCGTGTGTCCCTGTCCGCGCGCCTCCTCCACGCTGATGGCATCGTTGCGGTGGACGTCGACCTCGGCGCCGAGAACCAGGAACGCCTGCACCAGGTTGTAGGTGAAGGAGTCGTAGTTGTCGATCAGCAATATTCTCGCTTGCGCGCTCACAGTCCCTCCGCGGCGATGGCGAGTGCACGGCGCAAGACCGCGCTCTTCGCCATCACTTCCTCGTACTCGCTCTGCGGAGCGCTGTCGGCGACGATCCCCCCGCCCGCCTGATAGCTGTAGGTGTCGCCGCGAAATACCAGGGTGCGAATGGTGATCGCTTGATCCATGTCGCCGCGCCGGCCGAAGTATCCCACCGTCCCGCCGTAGAGCTGCCGCCCGACCGGCTCGAGCTCATCGATGATCTCCATCGCCCGAACCTTCGGCGCACCGACCAGCGTGCCCGCGGGGAACGTCGCGGCGAATAGGTCGAAGGCATCGTAACCGGGGGCGAGTTTGCCGTTTACGCCGCTCACGATGTGCATGACGTGGCTGTAGCGCTCGATCACGCGGTACGGATCGACCACCACGGAGCCTGCGCGCGCGACGCGGCCGAGATCGTTGCGCGCCAGATCGACCAGCATGACATGCTCGGAGTTCTCCTTCGGATCGGCGAGCAGCTCGGCCTCCAATCGAGCATCGCTCGCGCTGTCTGCTCCGCGCGGACGCGATCCGGCGATCGGCCGCAATTGCGCACAGCCGTCGTGCGATTTCACCAGCGCCTCGGGCGATGAGCCCACGACCGTGAGCTCGCCGAGCTCGCAGAAGAACATGTACGGCGAGGGGTTCAGGAGGCGCAGCGCCCGGTAGACCTCGAAGGGCGCGAGCGAATGGCGACCCTCGAATCGCACCGAGAGGACCAGCTGATAGACGTCTCCGGAGGCGATGTATTCCTTGGCTCGCCGCACCCCATCGGCGTGCGCCTCCTCGCTGAGCGAGGGTACGGCGGGGGAAAAGCTCCCGGCTGCGAGCGATGCGGGCACGCCGCCACGCAGTGCCCGCATGAGATCGGCTTTGAGCTGCGCTCGGTCGGCCTCACACCCGTCGTGCAGCAAGGCGGCGCTGCGCGTGAGATGATCGAAGACCAGGAGCGAGCGAGGCGCCACATAATGCGCGTGCGGCGTGACGGACTCCTCGAGGCGCCGTCCGCGCAGCTGCTCGAAATAGCGCACGGCATCGTAGGCGGTGTAGCCCACGAGCCCGCCGGAGAGTGGCACACCGGCCAGGTCGGGCTTCGGTTGCGGGGCGAGCTTCAGCGCCTCGCGCAGCGCGCCGAGCAGCTCCTCGCGCGTCTGCGGCCGGGGCGAGCGCCGTCCGCCGACGGTGAGGCCCGACGCCTCGACCCGCACTTCCAGGCAATCGCCGAATCCGATGAACGAATAGCGCGCCAGGCGCTCTCCACCCTCGACGCTCTCGAGCAGAAACCGCGGGCGAAACGGCGCGAGCTTCAGATACGCCGAGACCGGCGTGTCGAGATCGGCGGCGATGTCAAAGGGCGGCTTCATGCAGCGAGCTCACGAGCTAAAAAAAAACCCATCACCGTTGTCGAGCGGGGATGGGTTCTGGTTATCGAATGAAATTAAGCTTAAGCGCCCAGCGCCCACTCCCTTGGGGTCGTGCGCCACCACCACTGATTTTGATCGCTTGCGTTCAACATCCTCGAGCGAGTATGGCGGGCAGGAGCGCTCAACGTCAAGTCTCCCCGGGGAGCTTCACGCCGACGGCTTGCGCGGGCTTCACCCCGAAGGCTTCGGCCTCGAATCGGCCTCGATTGGGCGTTTCGCCTCGAGGGTCTTTTTGAACTTTCGGGTCAGATCGACGAACCGCGGCGTCATGCCGATGTCCTCGAAAACTGGATCCCCGTGATCGTCGCGCGAGATGATCTTGGGGCCGCGCTCATAGGGCATCGCCGCCTCGATGGAATCGAGCGACACGTGCAGGAGGTCGGTCACGATCTCCTCGATCGTGCGACCGGGAAAGAGCTGCCCCAGCGCGTGCAGCCGCGCCGCATCGTCGAGCGGCAGCCGCACGGCATATTCCTGCGCGGTGCGCGCGGGGGGCAGGTCCTTTCCCCAACGTTCGAGCAAGGACTTGAATTTCACGATAATTCCGCCATACCGGGTGCTGGGGCACCGCCAGTGCGATGAAAATGCGCATTATAGACGCGAGCCGCGCTGCGCATGCGCGGCCCGCAGGGGCGGCCGTGGAGAAGCGCATGGAAATCGGACGTGAGGAGCGAAACTGGGCGATGGCTGCGCACCTGTGCGGCCTGCTCTGGCTCGTGGGCGGCTCGGGGTTCATCTTCCTCCCGTTCGGCACCCTCGTCTTGTTCACCATCTTGGGACCCTTGATCATCTGGCGCACCAAGGGCGAGACCATGCCCTTCGTCGCTGAGCAGGCGAAGGAGTCGCTCAACTTCCAGATCACGGTGTTCCTGGCAGCTCTCGTCTGCGCGGCCTTGGCCGTCATCCTGATCGGGTTCGTGCTCCTGTGGATCCTGGCGCTCGCCAACCTCATCCTCGTTATCATTGCCGCGATCCAGGTGAGCGATGGGAAGCCCTATCGTTATCCGCTGTGCCTGCGCTTGGTGAGCTAGCCCGTGGCGGCCCATCCCCACACGATCCTCTCGACCGACTCCCGGCGCGAGTCGGATGAGCGCTCACTTCAGCGCGGGCTCCTCGGCCTCGCCGAATACGGCCGCCGCGCCCTGGCGCTCGTCTGGACCACCAACAAGACGCTCTCGGTGCTGCTCGCGGCGCTCACGCTTCTCGCGGGAGTATTGCCGGCGGGCGTTGCGTACATCGGCTCGCTCATCGTCGATGCCGTCATTCACGCCGCTTCCCTGCGCGCCCGCACCGGCACGACGGCGCTAGCCCACGTGGTGATCCTGGTGGCCTGCGAGGCCGTTCTCGTGGCGGCCACGGCCATGGCCCAGCGCGGTATCTCGCTCGCGCAGTCGCTGCTGCGCGCCCAACTCGGCCAGCGCGTCAACGTGATGATCCTGGAAAAGGCGCTCACCCTCGATTTGACCCAGTTCGAGGACTCGGAATTCTACGACAAGCTGACCCGGGCACGGCGGGAAGCGTCGAGCCGGCCGCTCTCGCTGGTGATGCGCACGTTCGGCCTTTTGCAAAATGCCGTTTCTCTGATCTCCTTCGGAGGTCTGCTGGTGCGCTTCTCGCCGTGGGCGGTGGTGCTGCTGGTGGCCGCGGGTCTGCCTGCTTTCCTCGCGGAGGCCAAGTTCTCGGGCGAGGCCTTCCGGCTGTTTCGGTGGCGTGCTCCCGAGTCGCGCATGCAGATCTACCTCGAATCGGTGCTCGCACGCGAGGACACCGCCAAGGAGGTGAAGCTCTTTGAGCTCGGCCCGCGCCTGCTGGATCGCTATCGCGATATCTTCACGCGTCTCTACCGCGAGGATCGCGACCTCACCGTGCGCCGCGATGCCTGGGGATTCGGCCTGGGGCTTCTGGGCACCGGGGCGCTGTACGGCGGGTACGTGTGGATCGCGGTCGAGACCGTCCTCGGCGCCATGACGGTGGGTCAGATGACCATGTATCTCATGCTGCTTCGCCAGGGGCAGTCTGCCGTGAGCGCCGCGCTTTCCGCGATCAGCGGTCTGTACGAGGACAATCTCTACCTGTCGAACCTGTTCGAATACCTCGAGCAGCCGGTGATGAGCACGAGCGGCAGCCGCGGCGTCGGCCCGAAACCCGGCGACGGGATCCGCTTCGAGGGGGTCGAGTTCGTCTATCCCGACGCGACCGCTCCTGCGCTCACCGGGATCGATCTGCACGTGCGGCCCGGCGAGAGCCTCGCGCTCGTGGGCGAGAACGGCTCGGGCAAGACCACCTTGATCAAGCTGCTCACTCGGCTGTACCAGCCGACGAAGGGTCGAATCCTGCTCGACGGGCTCGATCTCAGGGAGTGGGACGAAACGACGCTCCGTCAGCGCATCGGCGTCATCTTTCAGGATTTTGCGCGCTATCAGATGCTGGTCGGCGAGAACATCGGCGCGGGCGACGTGCGCGCCTTCGAGGACGAGGCGCGCTGGCGCAGCGCCGCCGCGCAGGGGCTGGCGGCCGAATTCGTCGAGGAGCTCCCCTCGGGCTATCACACGCAGCTCGGCAAGTGGTTCAAGGACGGGCGCGAGCTCTCCGGCGGCCAATGGCAGAAAATCGCGCTCTCGCGCGCCTTCATGCGCAACGCGGCGGACATCCTGGTGCTCGATGAGCCCACGGCCGCGATCGACGCGGCAGCGGAAGCGGAGGTCTTCGAGCACTTTCGCGAGCTCACCCGCAACCGCATCGCCATCGTCATCTCGCATCGGTTCTCGACGGTGCGCATGGCGGACCAGATCCTGGTGCTCGAGGCGGGGCGCATCGTGGAGCGCGGCAGCCACGAATCGCTGATGGCGCTCGACGGCCGCTACGCCAAGCTTTTCACGCTCCAGGCGCGCGGGTATCGTTGAGCCCCGCTCTTCAGGCACTCCCCGAGCAGAGGTGTCTCCTCATGCCTTCCTTCGACGTCGTCTCCGAAATCGACACTCACGAGCTCACCAACGCCGTCGATCAGGCGAGTCGCGAGCTCTCTCAGCGTTTCGACTTCAAAGAAACCGGAGCCTGCTTCGAGCTCGAGGAAACGACCGTCACCATGAGCGCGCCCGCCGAGTTCCAGTTGAAGCAGATGCTCGACATCCTGAAGCTCAAGCTCGCCAAGCGCGGCATCGACATCGCCTGCCTCGACGTCAAGGATCCGGTGGTGAATCTCGCGACCGCCAAACAGCTCGTGGTCTTGAGGCACGGCATCGATCAGGAAACCGGCAAGAAGGTGGCGCGCCTCTTGAAGGACTCCAAGCTCAAGGTGCAAGCGCAGATTCAAGGCGAGAAGGTGCGAGTCACGGGCAAGAAGCGTGACGATCTCCAGGATGCGATCGCGCTCATTCGCAAGGGGGGCTTCGAGGTCCCGCTGCAGTTCAATAATTTCAGGGACTAGCCCAGCTCGAGCCAGCGAAGGATCCTCATGGCGGCGTGCCATCGGCCTCGCGCGGCCGGCGCTGCATACCCTTCGAGTAAACGATCGTGCCGTCCAGCTTGACGATGATCGCATCGATATCATCCAGCCGGTTATAGATCTCGAGCGCCTTCTCGGGGCCGAGCACGAATGCGGTTTTCGATAGCCCGTCGGTGCGCGTGGCATACGGCCCGATCACGGTGGCGCTGCGCACCTTGCTTGCCGAATGGCCGGTGCGCGGATCGATGATATGGTGGTAGCGCACGCCGTTTTCCTCGAAAAATCGCTCGTAGTCGCCCGAGGTCGAGATCGCGGCATCCACGAGCGGAATGCGCGCGATCACGTTGCCCTCGCCCTTCATCGGGTCGCGGATCCCCACGATCCAGGGCTTGCCGAATCGATCACCGATGATGCGGCTGTCCCCGCCCGCTCCGACGAACGCCCGCGTATAACCCAAGCGCTTCAACACGTCGATGCCGCGGTCGACCGAGTAGCCCTTGGCGATGCCGCCGAGATCGATGCGAACGCCCTTCTGGGAGAACCGCACCGTCTGGTTCACGGGGTCGAGAACCACGTGCCGATAATTGACCGCGGGCAGGGCCTTGGCGATCTGCTCCTCGTTCGGACGCACGTGCTTGCGAAAGTCGTACATGTAGCCGACGCTCGCGTAGGTGATATCGAAGGCTCCCTCGGTGATTTCCGAGTACTGCTGGGCGGTGGTGAGCAGGTCGAACAGCTCCTTGCTGATGTGCACGGGCCCGTCCGCCGCCTTGTCATTGACTTGAGACACCTCGCTCGTGGGCTTGTACGTGCTCATCGTCTCATCGATGTGGCGCATCTCATCGAGCACGGCGTCGATCGCCTCCTCCGCCTTGGCGGCATCCTCCGCCCAGAGCTCCACGGTGATGCGCGTCCCCATGATGCCGTCGGTCACGCGCCGCACCCATTCCGCGTGAGCAGGCAGCCCCGCGCACACGAGGACCCATGCGCAAACGCCCGCCGTCAGGATCGACTTCATGGAGCGTAGCCTAGCCGGTTAGGCCACGGACGCAAGTCGCGGCGGGAGCGTGCGCCGCAGGCGCGCGCGGCCAAAGGGACCGGCGCGCCGCTCAGCGAGTGCCCGCGCGCCGGCGCCATTGCAAAACGACCAAGGCACCGCCGATCATGCCCCCGAGATGGGCGAAGTGCGCGACGCCTGAGAAGGTGCCGGTCACGCCGAACAAGAGCTCCACGGCCGCATAGAGAGTCGCAAACAGCCACGCCGGCATCGGGATCGGCAAGATCAGCAGCATCACCTTGGCCTGCGGAAACATCACCGCGTAGGCGAGGAGCAGACCGAACACGCCTCCCGAAGCCCCGATGGTGGGGCCGGGCACGGCGCCGAGCAGTGCCGGCACGGTGAGCTGTGTCAGTGCCGCGCTGATGACCGAGGCAAAGTAGCATGCGAGCAGCCGCAAGGGACCCACGTAGCGCTCGACGGCGGTTCCGAACATGAAGACCGCGAACATGTTGAAGAAGAGGTGGCTCACGTTGCGCGGATCATGGAGAAAGGCGTAGGTAACGATCTGCCAGAAATGAAAGTAAGATTGACCCTCGCTATCGGGCTGCAGCGGCCAGAGCGCGAAGAGCTGCTCGAACCGGCTCCCCTCGGGACCCTCGAGCAAGTAGGCCACTACGTTGGCGGCGATCAGGAGGAAGACGGCGGGACTTTTCATGTTCTCGGACTCATTCTAAACGCGATGCGCGGCGTATTCTTGGATTACGACACGGTCTCGAGCGGCGACTTGGACGCCGCGGCGCTCAGCGCGGCCGCGGGGGAGGTGCAGTTTTGCGCCCTGACCCCCGATTCCGAGATCCCCGAGCGCATTGCGCGAGCCGAGCTCGTGATGCTCAACAAAGTCAAGCTCTCGCGCCATCACTTGAGCGGGGCGAGCGACTTGCGATTGATCGCGCTCGCCGCCACCGGTACCGACAACGTGGACTTGGTCGCCGCGAAGGAGCGCGGCATCGCCGTGTGCAACGTGCGCGGCTATTGCACCGCCTCGGTAGCACAGCACGCCTGGGCGATGATCCTGAGTCTCACCCGGCATTTGGCCGACTATTCGCGCCTTGCGACCGAGGGATCCTGGGCCGAGAACGGCGAGCGCGGCGTGCTCGCCTATCCCATCCGCGAGCTCGCGGGCCGGACGCTGGGAGTGATCGGATGGGGCGAGCTGGGCCGTGGCGTCGCCAAGCTTGCCGAGGCGTTCGGCATGCGCGTCATCGTCTGCAACCGTGCAGGCGCCGCCCCCGAGCCGGGTCGCGTCGCGCTCACCCAGTTGCTCGAATCGGCCGATGTGCTGTCGCTGCACTGTCCGCTCACGCCGGCGACGCGCGGATTGATCGGCGCGCGCGAGCTGGCGCGAATGAAGCCCGACGCCCTGCTGATCAACACCGCGCGGGGCGCCCTCGTGGACGGCGCGGCGCTCGCACGAGCCCTGAAAGACGGAAGGCTCGGCGGCGCCGGTATCGATGTGCTGCCGCAGGAGCCGCCGGTCGACGGCGACCCTCTCCTCGATCCGAGCATTCCCAACCTGATCGTGACCCCGCACATCGCGTGGGCCGCGCGCGAAGCGCGCCAGCGCTGCCTCGACGAGATGGCAGCCAACATCGAGGATTTCCTACGCGGGGGCCGGCGCGGACGGGTCGTTTGAGCCCGTCCGCCCCGCTCGGCCTCAGCCTCTCGCCTCCCGCTTTGCCTTTTTTGCCGCGCGCTTCTCTTCCAGCGTCTTGGCCGGATTCTTCTTGGTCTCTTTCTTCCGATCCATGCTCTTGCCCATACTCCTCTCCTTCGGCTCTGACAGACCCGTCAACTCTTCGACCCGCTGCGCCTCGCCTTGCGGCGGTGCCACCGGCGCATCGTGCCTCGGACCCTGGCTCAAGCTCGCGAGCGCGCTCGCGACGTCGACGAGCGGCAGTCCTGTTTCCGCCGCGAGCTCCTCGAGGATCGGCCGAAACGCCGCCGCGTGGCCCTTGGCGACGGTCTCGGACACCCGCAGCTTGAACTTCGCAATCCGCAGCGCATTGAGCGCATCGACGGAGGGCAAATTCATGGGCTCGATGGTCTGTCTCGTGGCCCGTTCGATCGCCTTGAGGAGGCTGCGCTCGCGCGGCACTATGAACAGGATCGACTCGCCCCTTCGCCCCGCTCCTCCCATCGCGGCGATTCGCTGCGCGTAGGATTCGGCATCGTAGGGCGCATCGTAGCTCACGACGTGGCTGATGCGCTCGACATCGAGTCCGCGCGCGGCCGCATCGGTGGCGACTACGATGTCGATATGACCGTCCTTCCACTGCGCGAGCGTGCGCTCGCATTGCTGTGCCGGAATATCGCCGTGCAGCGGCGCGGCGCAATAGCCACGCGCCTCGAGTTTCTCGGCGAGCTCGACCGTCGAGCGCTTGGTACGCGTGAAGGCGAGCATTCCATCGACGCTCTCGGTCTCGAGAATTCGCGTCAAGGCGTCGAGCTTGTGCGCGCCGCTCACCAGCCAGTAGCGCTGACGGATGTGGCTCGCCGCAGCGGCCTTGCTCTTCAAGGTCAGCTCGACGGGCGAGCGCAGATGCTTTTGCGCCAGGCGGCGGAGCGGCGCCGGAAAGGTGGCCGAAAACAGTGCCACCTGCCGCTCGGGCGGCGCCTGCTCCAGGAGGGCGAGCACCGAGTCGATGAATCCCAACCGCAGCATCTCGTCGGCCTCGTCGAGCACCAGCAAGCTGAGCTTCGCAAGCGTCAGGGTGCCGCGGTTCACGTGGTCGATGACGCGTCCGGGCGTGCCGACGACGACGTGGACACCGCGCCGCAAGGCATTGAGTTGCGGTTGATAGCTTTGCCCGCCATAGATGGGCAGGACGTGAAAGCCCTTGAGGTGCACGGCGTAGCGTTGGAACGCCTCGGCCACCTGCAGAGCGAGCTCGCGCGTCGGGACCAACACGAGCACCTGCGGCTCACGGCCGGCGAGATCGATGCGCGACAGCGCCGGCAAGGCGAATGCGGCGGTCTTTCCGGTCCCGGTTTGCACCTCCCCGAGCAGATCAGCGCCCGACAAGAGCAGCGGAATCGCCGCCGCCTGGATGGGCGAGGGGCGCTCGTAGCCCACCTCGCCGAGCGCCCGCAGTACGGGCTCGCACAGGGCGAGATCGCGAAAACTCGCCACGGGCGAAGTGCGGATGAGGGGTGCTGAGCTCATCGGAACCTTTCACGTCGTCGCGGCCGGAGCGCGCCGCAGCCAATTTAGTCTAGCGGTTTCGCGGAGTATTGCTACCATGCGCGTCCGGGCGATGCGCTGGGGCGAAAAATCATGGGTCGCATATTCGAGGTCAGAAAGCACGCGATGTTCGCGCGTTGGGACCGGATGGCTAAGCAGTTCACCCGGATTGCCAAGGACATCTCCATCGCGGTGCACGCAGGCGGCCCGGACCCGGCATCGAATCCGGCGCTGCGGCGCGTGCTGCAGAACGCGCGCGCCGTCAACATGCCGAAGGACAGAACGGATGCGGCGATCCGGCGCGTCCTGGGCAAGGAGGCCGCCAACTATCAGGAGATTCTTTATGAAGGATACGCCCCGCACGGCGTCGCCGTGCTGGTCGAATGCGCGACCGATAATCCGACCCGCACGGTGGGGAGTGTCCGCAATATATTCACGCGAAACGCGGGCAACCTTGGCACCACGGGGAGCGTGAGCTTTCTGTTCAAGAAGATGGGTGTGTTTCGCCTGGACCCCTCGAGCGTCAAGGATCAGGACGAGCTGGAGCTCGATCTGATCGATTACGGTCTCGAGGAGATGGGGGAGAGCACCGGCGAGAAAGGCGAGCCGCAGTTGGATCCGTTGCGCGTTCAACGATTTCGGTCGAATGCAGGAAGCGCTCGAGGTGCGGCGGATCACCCCTTTGTCGGCGGAGCACGAATATATTTGCTCGGCGCCCACCGAGCTCCCGGAAGACCAGGCCGCGGAGGCCCTCGCGCTCATCGACAAGCTGGAACAGGACGAGGACGTCCAGAAGGTGTTTCACACCTTGGTCTGAGCCGCCTGTTGTCGGGTCCGCGCAATGGACGGCGTGACAATGGGCCT
>Ga0187781_10001463_pt1 | contig 17823 bp, 15 predicted proteins | sample 0715_SJ02_MP02_2_FD_132447 | JGI IMG/M metagenome (GOLD analysis project Ga0187781, IMG submission 132447) | Tropical peat soil microbial communities from peatlands in Department of Meta, Colombia - 0715_SJ02_MP02_20_MG | ecosystem: Environmental > Terrestrial > Soil > Wetlands > Peat | place... | reverse complement strand
CCAACCAATCCCACCATGGAGTTGATTGACATCGAGGCGCTACGCCGTCTTGCTGATCAGGTGAATGCAGGGCGCGAGGAGCGCGAGCGAGTCCTGGTGATCGTGGACAACACCTTTGCCACGCCGCATTGCCAGCGGCCTTTGAAGCTAGGGGCCGACATTGTCGTGGAAAGCCTGACCAAGGGACTAGGAGGGTTTGGAACGGATATGGGCGGAGCAATCACCGCCCCGGCGGCTTGGTACAACAACCTCATGCTCTTCCGCAAGGATTTCGGGGGAGTGCTTTCTCCGCGCGCCGCCTGGGGCATCCTGGTCTACGGGCTGCCCACACTGGCCACTCGCATGTCCAATATGCAGAAGACGGCGCAGCGCGTGGCGGATTTCCTTTCGAAGCATCCTAAAGTGGCCAGCGTCAGGTACCCCGGCGCGGACTGCTTCCCGCAGAAAGAGTTGGCTCATCGGCAAATGATCAGCCCGGATGGAAAGTTCGCTCCCGGGAGCATGATCTATTTCGTTCTCAAGGCAAGTGATTCCAAGCAAAGCCGGGCCGAGAAATTGGTGGATTACCTTGCCGAGCATGCTTATTCCATCACTCTGGCCGTCAGCCTCGGCCAAATCAAGACTCTGATCGAACATCCTTTCTCGATGACACACTCAGCCCTGCCCGACGAGCAGAAGCGCGCCTTCGGCATGCATCCAGAGGGCATCCGAATTTCCCTTGGCCTCGAGGACTGGCACGACATCATTCGCGATTTGGAGATTGCTTTGGAGAAGGTGTGAGGCGGTAGGCAGTGGGTAGGTGAGAAGGTGTGCAAGAAGCGGAAAACGTTATCCTGCGTGCACGTGGGCCCGCCGTCCACGCATATAAATGAAAGTCATAGCCCTCGTCACCCCCGCGAAAGCGGGGGTCCACCTTGGCAAAATGCATTCTCGCTTTCGCGGGAATGACGGACTTTAGGCGGAGCGAAGCGAGGGGCCCCTGCCGTTCCTGTTTCAATGATCTGCAATCGACTGCAGAGATGCTTCGCTTAGGATGACAGAGATGGGCTCGGGATGACAGTGGCCGGCTGATAGCGGAAGGTTGAAAGGTACCTTCAGTTATTTCCCCGACTCTATGCTCGCTTGCGTGGCGATCTTGTCTTTGCGGAGCATTTCGCGGTAGAAGTGCCCCGCGATTTCCGCGGCGTGGGGACCGAACACCATACGCCCACCGCGCAGGAGGACGACGGCCACATACTTGGGTAGTTGCTCCTGGGCGTAGGAAACGAACCATCCCAGGCGCGCTCCGTCTTCACTGCACGTTCCGGTTTTTCCGTAGATCTGCACATCGGGGTCATATGCCGAGTGGGCAGTTCCGTAAAGGACTGCGGCCTCGAGGCCCGCCTTGATTTGGGGCAGGTATTGGGCGAGGTCATCCAACTGGCGCCGCACTCTGGGCTCGAAATCGGAGAGCTCTTCGGCGGTGCGTGGGTACTGCAATTCGTAGAGGGTGCCCCCGTTGGCGACGGCTGAAATAACCGCCGCCATTTGAAGCGGAGTTACTTCCATATCCATCCCGTAATAAGCCAGATTTCCCACGCCGCCTTCTTTGGGGGCCTCGCTGGGAAATCGTCCCGGTGATTCACCGGGGATATCATCGCTGGTCTTTTCGCCAAGATCGAACTCATGAGCGTACTGGGCCAGCCGCGTGAACCCCAACATCTCACCCAGCTTGTGGAAAAAGATGTTATTGGAGCGGGCCAGCGCCTCGGTGAGATCCATCCGCTGGCGGCCGCCGACGTAGAGCTTGGTGTTTGGGGTGATGATACCTTCCCGCAGGGCGGCCAGCGCCACCACGGGCTTGAAGGTCGAGCAAGGCGTAAAGCCGCTGGAAAGCGCCAACTTTTGGTTCACGATGCTGAGCACCCGCCCGTTGTTCGGATCCACCACCACCATGCTCCCATTCCAATTCCCCAAGGCTGTAAGGGCAGCTTGGCGCACGCCGGGATCGTCTCCGACCGGGTTGTCTTCCGCTGCCGGGTCACCAAACGAGCTGTAACGGTAAGGGCCGTTACCGCGCAGCCGGCGCCGGCTGCGTCTCCGGCTGGCAGATAATCTTGTTAGGGAGCTTCGTTTTTTCGCAGCATGGAGCTTCGAAGCTGAAGGATTCTTGGAAGAGGAAGGCGCTACGGTGGCCACCGTCGATGATTGCGTCCCAGAGTTCTCTGCACCCCCCGAGTAGGTCGCAGTTCCGAGCAGGCAAAAAATGGCCATGGCCAGAATGGCTAATCTTCTAAACAAGGTTCTAATCAAAACCTCCTTGGTTTGTGTCGAGTTAATTCCGCTCCCACGCCGGAGCTGGCGACTGCCAGCGGGGAGAGACTTTGAAAAAGTGGCCAGCACCGAGCCCCTTTTAGGTCCGCGGCTCTTCCTCGGGTCCCCCCTAAAGCCACAGGGACGAAAAACCACTCGCTAAAATGAGCGCGTGCTGAAAACACAGGAGATAGCGCGAATCGGCTCCAGCATGTCATTATGACCATTTTTCATGAGCTTTCACGGGCCGGAGGCCCATGGTGGCAGACCTCGAATGGCTGCTCTGCGCTCCCTACTTAACTTATCGGCCTTGCGCGGGTGGTTCATGACATCTCTGCCCACAAAAATCATCGGGACCATTCGGCCTACGACCCCTGCCGCCTTGCCCGCGTGCCGCGCTTACTTCTTCCCCTTTGCGGCAGCGGCGCTTTCCGCCGCCGGAGAGGCATCGTGGCTCGCCGGCAGGTTAAGCGCCTTGCGCACTTCTATTTCGAGTTTCTTACGCACATCAGGGTTGTCCCGCAAGAATTGCTTGGCGTTTTCGCGGCCTTGCCCGATGCGCTCGCCCGCGTAGGAAAACCAAGCCCCACTTTTCTCCAGGATATTGCGCTCGGCGGCCACGTCAATCAGGTCGCCCTCCCTGGAGATCCCCTCTCCATATAGAATATCAAATTCTGCCTCCCGGAAGGGAGCGGCAATCTTATTTTTTACTATTTTTACCTTCGTTCTGTTTCCGACCACACGTTCGCCATCCTTAATGGAAGCAATACGTCGAATGTCCACCCGTACCGATGCATAGAACTTCAGCGCCCGGCCGCCGGTGGTGGTCTCCGGGTTCCCAAACATGACGCCGATCTTTTCCCGGATTTGGTTAATAAAAATTAGGCAGGTCTTGGATTTGGAGACGATGCCGGCGAGCTTTCTGAGGGCTTGCGACATCAAGCGCGCTTGAAGGCCAGGGAGGGAGTCCCCCATGTCACCATCCAGTTCGGCCTTGGGAACCAGGGCGGCAACAGAATCGACCACTAAGACATCAATGGCGTTGGAGCGGACAAGCGCTTCGGCGATTTCCAGCGCCTGCTCGCCGTAGTCCGGCTGCGAAACCAGCAGGTTGTCCACGTCCACGCCCAGCTTTTTGGCATAGGGCGCGTCCAGGGCATGCTCGGCGTCAACGAATGCCGCCATGCCGCCGCGTTGTTGGGCCAGAGCCACCACGTGCAAAGCGATGGTGGTCTTGCCGCTCGACTCCGGACCGAAGATCTCGACCACCCTTCCCCGCGGCATTCCGCCCACTCCCAACGCCGCATCAAAACAGACCGACCCGGTAGGGATCACTTCCACGGGGACAAAGGCGTCCTTGCTCCCCAGGCGCATGATCGAACCTTTCCCAAATTGCTTCTCAATCTGCGTCAGCGCCAGATCGATGGCCTTGATCTTTTCAGTTCGCTCTTCTGGCATGGCATAACCCTCGCTTCCTCAGACTTTGTTATCAGCAACTTCTTGTGGCGGTTCTGACTGTTGCGCCGGGTGCCTCTGCTCTCACCCCCCTACCGGCTCTGCGCTCACCGGACCCGTGCTTCGCGAGGCGTGCGACTCTTGACCCTGAGGCTCCGCCCTCCTGTTGGGCGTTGGGCACGCTTCGTGTCGGCCTTGCGCGTTTCAAGCCAGTGCTTCAGTGACGATTGGCTTTCGCCCGACGGTCTTCCGGAGATCAGGCTTTCGATGCTCAAGTCTTCATCAAGGTCAGGCCAATGGATGCCTTCGCCGCTGCCGATCAGTCGCCAGTTGTCCCGCTCCTCGGGTGTGCCGTGGAGAAGCCGCGGGTACCACGCGAGAGGCGCTGAAACAGTCCGCCCGTCCTTGAGGTCGACAACCACACTATCGTTCGTCACAGTCACGCCTTGCGCCCTCGGTTCCTGCACGCTAACGCTCAAAGTACTCATTCCAGCTCCTCAACAGAATACCTGCGTTTTCTTCGATAAGCCTCTGAATTCGAGTGATCTCACTCCTATTGAACCCGCCGCTCTCATGCAACCTGACCGGATCAAGCCAGAATTTGGCTCTGTAGGCATCTCGCTCGACGTGAACGTGGGGCGGCTCGACATAGTCCCCTGAGTAGAAGAATAACCTATACGGCCCTTTTCGAAGCATGGTCGGCATGTTCGACCTGAATTGTCGCTCTGTAAACTCCGAAGACCAGGGTCAGCCCCATCATATATCACACTTTCCCCTCAGCATACCGATAAAACCCTCGCCCGGTCTTGCGGCCCAGGCGTCCGGCGTTCACCATTTTTTCAAGCAAAGGGCAGGGGCGGTATTTGGAGTCGCGGAAACCCTCGTAGAGGACTTTCATGATGTCCAGGCAAACGTCCAAGCCGATCAGGTCGGCGAGTTCGAGCGGGCCCATGGGATGGTTCATTCCCAGCTTCATCACATCATCAATCCCCTTCGCGTCCGCAACGCTTTCCATCAGGCAATACACGGCTTCGTTGAGCATCGGCATCAAGAGGCGATTAGAGACAAATCCTGGGCTGTCGTTCACGCGCACCGGCGTCTTGCCGGCTGAAATGGCGAGGCGCTCCGCGGCTTCGACCGTCTCCTGGGAAGTTGCCAGGCCGGGAACGACCTCGACCAGCTTCATCACCGGTACGGGGTTGAAAAAGTGCAGGCCCACGAAGCGGTCCGGCCGCTGCGTCGTGGCCGCCAAGCGCGTAATAGAAATGGAAGAAGTGTTGGAGGCGAAGATAACTCCCGGCCCACAGTGGGGTTCGATAGCCCGGAAGACTCCTGCCTTCACCTCCAGATTCTCCGTCACCGCTTCCACAATGAAATCCGCACTCCCCAGGTCCGCGACCTGCATCGTGGGCTTCAGACGGCTAAGCGCTTGCTCACGTTCCTCTGCCGTCATCCGTGCCTTTTCGACATCCCGGTTCAGCCCTTTGGCGATTCTCCCCGCGCCCGCCTCCAGGAACTGCTGGGAGAGATCGTGAAGGAATACCGTGTAGCCATTTCGGATCAGGACCTGGGCGATCCCGTGACCCATCGTGCCCGCTCCCAGTACACCCACAGTCTTGGTTTCCAATTTGCGCTCCCAATCTTCCGTCGTTCGATCTTGCGCATAATGAGTCACTTCTCCAGCAAAAGTCAAGGTGCGAAAGTACCGGTCTGCGGTCCTGACAGCGGCAGTGAAATCCCGCCTTCGCGGGAATGACTATGCCGGGGACGGGTGCCCCCCAAAATCGTCATTCCCGCGAAAGCGGGAATCCACTGCCCCATTGTCAAACGGCTTGACGCGGGTTGCGAGATAAGGAGAAATAGTCGAAACTACTCTGCTGGGGGTGACATGGTCGCCTGGGTCTTGGTATTTCACCTGATAGGCTTGGTCTTCTGGCTCGGAGGTTTATTGGTGGTCACGCATGTTCTGGCCATTCATTCGGAAGAGCCTTCCACGGAAGCCCGAGCGGCGTTCGGGCGATTGGAGATGAAGCTTTTCAAGGGTTTGGCTCATCCCGGCGCCGCGTTGATGGTGATTACGGGAGCAATCTTGATCGGTGAGAATCCTCATTACTTGCGCGAGCATTGGCTGCACGCAAAGTTGCTGCTCGTAGCTATCCTGATCGTCCTGGATTTGAGAGTCTATTTCCGAACCACCTCGCACCTGGCGGGAAGAGCGGAGTTGCGGCGCCGTGAATGCATGGCCCTGCATGGCGCAATTTCGTTGGTGTTTTTCGGCATTCTGATTCTTGTTTTGCTCAAGCCTTTTGGCGCGGGGGGCACGCCGCGCCTACGATCCGGCTTGCCTTCGCCGCCGCATAGACGGGGAGGGGTGGGTCTTGTAGGGACGGCCCTTGTGGCCACCCACGGTCCGCCGCCCGAAGGCTTTGGGCCGCAGGGCGGGCAACCACAAGGGTTGCCCCTACGACGCGGCGCCGAAGCGGGAGGAACACTTGATGAAGATCACAGTTAACAAAAACGGCTCCCTGCGGATTGAAGGGGAATTCACAATCTACGACGCGGAGGGCAACGCATTTGACCTAGCCGGGCGAACCTCGATCTCGCTCTGCCGCTGCGGTCATTCGGGGAATAAGCCCTTCTGCGACGGGACTCATAGGCAGATTGGATTCCAATCGGAGGTCAAGGCCCAGGCGCTTCCTCCGCCCGCCCCGAAGCCCCCCGTGGCCTAAGGGATTTTCGATTGACGATCGTCGATTGCCGATTGAAAAAGCGTTCTAGCGAATTGGTGCGCTGCCAAGCGAAAATCGACAACCGGCAATTCCACAATGAGGATTCCATGAAGACAACTACGTGCCTGTTGGCCATACTCCTCTTGAGCAGCGGGGGACTGCCGGGTCAAGAGGCATCGTACCGTCACCCGGAACTGCTGATTGAGACGCAGCAGGTCGCGCAACTGCTTTCAAGCGCGCAATTGCGTCTCCTGGATGCTCGGCCACTGGAGGAGTACCGGCTTGGACACCTGCCTGGAGCCGTGAATCTTTTCGCTCTCGAAACCGACGATCTGGAAGCGAACAGGCGCGGGTTCCCAATACTTCCAGAACGGGCTGAGCGGCTCTTGCAGGGGGCTGGAATCAACTCAAACTCTCAGGTCGTCATCTATGATGACCAGGGCAACCGATTTGCCGCGCGCGTGTTCTACGTTCTCGAGTTTTTCGGGCATTCCCATGTGCAAGTGTTGAACGGTGGCATTAAGAAGTGGCAAAGTGAAGGACTTCCCCTAACCACAGACTCCCCCACCGTCCGCCCCGGTGACTTCAAACCCCAGGCGAACTCGGCCATGATTGCTACCGCCCAGTGGGTGAATGCGCGTCTGAAGGATGCCAACTTGAAGCTGCTGGATGCGCGGTCCGTGGCGGAGTACAAAGGAGAGAAAATTCAGGGCCCGCGCGGCGGGCACATTCCAGGCGCCATCAACCTCGAATGGACGCGGGTCGTTGTTTCCGGCCCGATCAAGACCTTTTTGGATGCTCCCGCGCTCGAAAAGCTCTTCTCCGACGCCCAAGTATCGCCCAGCCAGGAGGTAGTTACTTACTGCCAAGTCGGGATGCGCGCGGCCAACCTCTATTTTGCCCTGCGCCTGCTCGGATACGAGCATGTCCGCCTATACGACGGCTCATGGGAGGATTGGAGTACCACCCCTGATTTGCCCGTGGAAAAATGAGATCTATTCAGATGCGGTAGGTGGTATGTAGTAGGTGGTAGGTAGGGAAGTGCACACCCGATCCGCCCCACCATCTATCGCCTCTCACACTTGGCCCTTCCCTCCTACCCACATACCACCTACGACGACCGGCCGATTCGTTGACTAGAAATGGGGCGTGTGTTACGGTAGCCCATGGTCTGTTATTGGCGCAGGGACGCGGAGCGTACGAATGGCTTTTAACAAAGCCAGAGTGCTGCAGGAGGCGGACAGCCTCGCCAACCAGGGCAAGATCAGACAAGCAATCACGCGATACTTCAGCATCTTCGAGAGAGATCCTTCCGAGCTAATCCTCCTGAACACGATTGGCGACCTTTATATTCGCGACAGGAATGTTTCAGAAGGCCTGAAGCAGTTTTACAGGCTTGCCGAGGCCTACGCCCGAGGGGGATTCACCCTCAAAGCCATCGCCATTTACAAGAAGATCGTCAAGTTGGACCCTGACCCGGTAGGCCCGTTGCTGAAACTCATCGAGCTCTATCAGGCGCAGAGGCTGGCTCGCGAGGCCCGCGAACTCTATTACCAGGTCGCCGAATGCTACAAGAAGAAAAAACAGACCGACAAGGCTCTCGAGACCTTGCGCAAAGCTGTCCAACTCGACGTCGAGAACCGGACGGCGACAGCGCGCCTGGCGGCGTTTTGCGAGGAGGTAGGGCGAAAGGACGAAGCCCCACTGGTCTACATGGAGAACGCCCAGCTTGCGCTTCGCCGGGGAGACACAGGGGCTGCCCAGATCGCCTTGAAGAGAGCGCGGGAATTAGCTCCGGACGACCCTCAAATACCCTTGCTCATGGCCCGTGAGGCATTGGTGCGCAAGCACCCGGAGGACTCTGAGGCTATCCTGAGCGGAACTCCCGGATTAACGAAAGACCCAGCCGGGCGGTCGCTCCTGATCGATTCTTACCTCGCGATGCAGCAGCCAGAGAAAGCGGAAACGCTGGTGCTCGACGTTTTTCGTGCTGCCCCGGCGGACTTCTCTCCTCTCGCTTCCTTCGTGTCCGTGTGCGTGCAGTTGGGGAGATTCGAAACGGCCTCAAAGGTTTTATCCGCTGTGGCAGACGAGCTTATTGCGCAAGGAAACACAAGCTCGTTGATGGAATCGCTCCGCCTGATCCGGAGCAAATCTCCCCAGCACCTTCCTATTGATCTTGCCACGCTCGACCCATCTGCAATTCCGACAGGGCCCTCCTCTGAAATCCAAGAGATCGACCTTTCGGAAGATTCGGAAGTCCTTTTGGCTCAGAGGGCCAAATCTTCTCAAGGTTTGCAAGCTCCCCAAAAGGCCCCGAGCCCGCAGTCGCGGGAGGGCGATGAAACCGTCCGGGAACCTAGCCCTGAGGATGATCCGGAAGCCCATTACAACTTGGGAGTGGCCTTTTGGGAGATGAACCTCCCGGACGAGGCGATTCGAGAACTTCAACAGGTGGTGAAGGGAGCGGGGATAAGACCTCAGCCGCCAAACTACTTGGAGGCCTGTACCTTGCTTGCCGCTTGCTTCATGGACAAGGGGATGGCTTCCGTGGCCGTCAAATGGTATGGCCGGGCGCTGCAAGCTCCCCATCTTGACGAGGAGGCTTGGCTGGCTCTCCATTATGACCTTGGGGTCGCCTATGAACGGACCGGTGATCTGCCCCGCGCGTGGGAGGAGTTCTCCGAGGTTTACAGCCGCAACATCGCTTTTCGTGATGTCGCCGAGAAGGTCCGCACCTTTCAGCAGAAAGGCTCATCACGCTGAAATTCAAATGGCAAGTGGCAAAATCATAAGCATTTGAATTTTGCCCTTTTCCATCTGAATTCCCGAAGTTCGAAAGAAATGCGCAAATTGCTGACCATCATATACATCGTATTCTGCTTGGAACTGGGGATCTTCCTTTTCATCCTCCCCTGGGCGTCGTTTTGGAGTAAGAACTATTTCATCGACCAGTACCCACTGGTTTCAGGCATCTCACGCAACTATTTTCTCCGCGGAGCGGTTTCAGGCCTCGGACTGGGCGATATTTGGATGGCCATTTATGAGATTTGGCGGCTCCTCCACCCTTCCTCAGTTTCTAATTCACGCTTAACCAAATGAAGAGTTTTCTTCTCTGCTACATCACCGACCGGCGCCAGTTGAGGTCAGTATCTCTCCCGGCTGCGATCGGCGATACGCTAGGCGCAGGCGTGGACATGGTGCAGATTCGAGAGAAAGATCTTGCGACCCGGGAGTTGATTGCCCTTGTGGAAGAGGCTCTGAAGGCCGCCAACGAGTTAGAAAGGGGATTTGTGGCGCGGGCGTCTGGCCTCCCGCCCCTATCGGAAGGGCGTCCCTTCGCACCGCTAAGAAGAAGCCGCAGACCCCAAAACCGCCCTGCGGCCCAAAGCCTCCTGGCGGCCGGCCAGGGGTCCGCACTGTCCGAGCGCGCCCAAGTATTGGTGAACGACCGTTTGGACGTGGCCTTGGCGGCAGGAGCACACGGAGTGCATTTGGGGGGTCACTCGATGCCCGTCCAAGTCGTGCGCCGCGTGGCGCCCCGTCCTTTTGTTCTCGGGGTCTCCTGCCATTCGCTGGGTGAGGCCCAAGCCGCTGAATCAGGCGGAGCGGACTACCTTGTGTTGGGACCTATCTTCGAAACGCCTTCCAAGCTGGGGTACGGGCCGCCGCTGGGTTTGGAGAAGCTGCGGATCGTAACCTCGCGAATACGAATACCGGTCTTGGCGCTGGGTGGAATCACCGTGGAGCGCGTCCGGCCTTGCCTGGAGGCGGGGGCCTCCGGCATTGCCGGAATCCGCGTCTTCCAGGATTGCGAGTCGGTCCAAGAGCGTGTGCGCGAATTGCGCGCGCAAGGCGGCTAGTCAAGAAGTCGAGGAGTCGAGAGTCAAGGAGTCAAGAAGTGGTCGTCGAGGGTCGAGTGAGTCAGGGATTCGAGAGTCGCTTCATGAGCATCCGGAGTTTTTGACTCCTGGACTTCTCGACTCTTGGCTCTAGACTACCTTCACCCCTCCCCCATCCATGCTCCAAAAGGCTTCAATCTCTCAACGTTGTCGCACACGGCTTTGATGGCTGCCGTGATGGGCACCGCCAGGACCAGCCCAAATCCACCCCACAACCACGCCCAGAACATCATAGCAATGGTGACCGCCAGCGCATTCAGGTTCAGGCGGTGTCCCACGAGTTTCGGAGTCAGGATATTCACCGCAACGAAATGCGCGGCGGCGACCGTGGCCGCAAGAATGAGAAATGGTTTGACCGAGTCGTATTGCAGAAGAGCAACCATTAAAGGAGGGACGAGTGCCAGCGCCACTCCGATATAAGGAATGAGGCCCACGATGGCCGCCAGAAGCCCCAACACCAGGGCATATTGAAGGCGGAGGTAGGCAAAGACCAGGCAAATCGGAACCGCCGTGATTAGCGCCACCAGCAAGTTTCCCAGCGCGAATTGGCGAAGCATGATGCCGATATAGTGGATAACATCCTCTGCCTGCTGCCGCTTCTCGCGGGGAAAGAGTCTTAAGGTAGCCGCCCACAACTGGTCCTTGGAGTTCAGCATGAAGAAAACCAGGAAGGGAACGAACATGACCGTGACAGTGAAGGCGTAAACCGACCCCATGCCGCGCAGCAGAAACTGCGCCCACGGGGATTCCTGCTCAAGCCGCACTGTGGGAAGATTACTGTCAGCGCCGGAGGGGATGATGGTGCGTGTACTCTGTTGAAAGTTCTGCGCGGCCACATCCAGATGCGAGGTGAGTTGCCGGAGCTTCAGCGCCAGCTTGGGGGCGTTGTTGACGAAGTCCAACGCTCGGCCATAAATCCCATACACCGCCAGATAGCTGACCGTGAGCATGAGCAGTACCATGGTCAGCGAGCTCAACCAGCGCGGAAGGCGCAGCCGTTCCAAAAAGCCCGCGCCTGGCTCCAGCACCGCAGCGATGAGGATGGAGAAAATCAAAGTAATCACAATCGAGCTGGCGTAGTAGATGCACACGCCAAGCACTGCCACGGCGATAATCTTAGCGCTGATGGCGGCACCTGAACTCTGGGGCGTAACCTCGGGTTTAGTTTCCGGCATAAATCCGACCCCAGGTGTGATTCTAGCCTGCCGGGCGATGAAATGCCAGCGATGGTCCCATCCACGTCGCTCACGCCGTCCCAGACGGCGAGGGGAAGGAGAGAAGTCCACACACAAGACTCCAACCCTCTTCCCCTTGGGGGTGAGGGGGCCGCCGGCCAGCTCCAACCTCACAAGTCGCAGCCTGCCGAGCGTTTTTTCTTGACAACCGGGAGCCCCTGCGATATAAGAAGTATATTTATGCATTAAATGCATAAATATTCCTTCGTGCGATTGTGGGGTTTTGAAGACGTTGGAGGAAACGACAAAACCTGAAATTACCCGCCCGGCCTCCGCCGCGGCGACGCGAAACGGTGCAGACCTGGGGTCACCGCTATTTGTGCGCGCCGCCGTGCTGGGCGCCAGCGGATACGTAGGGCGTGAACTCCTGACCCTCCTCGCGCGGCATCCTGAAGCCGGCGTGGTAAGCCTCATCTCGTCCTCGCTCGACGCCAAAAGGCCCTTCCCCATTGAGCAGGTCCATCCCGCGTTACGCGGCCGGTTCTCGGTTCCCTGCCTGCCCCTTGACTTGGAGGGGCTGGCCGGCTCAGAGGTGCTGGCGGCCGTGGCCGCCTCGGAAGTGGACGTCGTGTTTCTCGCCACGCCGCACGAGACTTCCTGTGATGTCGTGCCGATACTGCTGGACTCCGGTTTGCGCGTCATCGACTTGAGCGGAGCTTTCCGGCTCAAAGATGCTGCCGCCTATCCCCGCTGGTACGGTTTCGAGCACTGCGCCTCGCAGGCCCTCGCCCAGGCCGTCTATGGCCTGCCGGAGCTTGACCAGTCGGACATCCCCCAGGCCCAATTGCTCTCCAACCCTGGCTGTTACGCTACCTCGGTGATTCTGGCTCTTGCCCCCCTCCTCCGCTCTGGGTGGGTGGATGTGTCGGCCGGCATCATTGCGGATTCGAAATCCGGCGCCAGCGGCGCCGGCCGTACCCCCAGCAATAAACTTCACTTCCCGGAGGTCAACGAGAATTGCCGGGCTTACGGCATTTTCGCTCATCGGCACGTCCCTGAGATGCTTCAGGCGCTGGATATTGGGGAGAAGGATTTCATTTTCACTCCTCACTTGTTGCCGATCACGCGCGGCATTCTCAGCACGGTTTATGTCCGCCTCAACGGGCAGCGGACTCTCGAGCAAGTGGTGTCCCTTTTCAGGCAGTTTTACGGGCCTTCCCCACTGGTGCGGGTTTATGAAGGCGGATCGCTACCCGAAATTCAGGCGGTGGCCAATACGCAGTATGCGGATCTTGGTTTCGCGCTCGATGAAGATACACGGCGCCTCATTGTGGTCTCGGCCTTGGACAATCTCGGCAAGGGCGCGGCGGGCCAAGCCGTTCAGAATATGAACCTGATGTTCGGATTTCCGCAGGAATTAGGGCTGATATGAAGCTAGTGGTTAAAATCGGGGGACAAGCGGCGGAGGGTCCCAAGGGGCGGAGGAGTCTGGCCCGGCAGATAGTGAAACTGCAGCGCGCCGGACACTCCGTGGTGGTCGTCCACGGCGGCGGTCGCGCGCTCACACGGACCCTCGAGCGTTTGGGTATCGCTACGGAATTCCACCAGGGACTGCGCGTGACGGACGCTGCCACACGCGACGTTGCGTTGATGGTTCTCGCGGGCATAGTGAATAAGCAGTGGGTGGCGGAGTTCGCAGCGCTCGGCCAGCCGGCCCTGGGCATCTCAGGCGGCGATGCGGGGCTGGTGCACGCCAAGAAGCTTTCTTTAGGGTCGAACGGCCAGAAAAAAGACTTGGGCTACGTCGGGCGACCCGACAAGATCCGGACACGCGTCCTCGAGATGGCCTTACGGGAAGGCCTTGTGCCAGTGATCGCCAGCCTGGGACTGGGGGCGCGGGGAGAATTTCTGAATATCAATGCCGATGACTTGGCAGCGGCCCTTGCCGTGGCTCTTCAGGCCGACCGACTCTTCTACCTAACCGAATCGGGTGGGGTCTGGGACGCGGAGCGGCACTTACTGCCGCTGGTGAAGCTAGGTGAGATTCCCAGCCTGATCAGGAAGGGCGTCGTGCGAGACGGCATGATTCCAAAACTCCTTTCGTGCTCACGCCTGCTGCGCAAAAAGGTTGGAGAAGTTGACATCCTCGCAGCAGACGGGTCAAACGCTCTGCTCCGTGCCCTGGATAATGGGCATCATGGCGGGACCAGGATTGTTAGAAACGCATGAACTTCGACGAGATTGCACAGCTCGAGAAACAGTTTCTCATCCCCACCTACGACCGTTTGCCGATCCTGGTGGTGCGCGGCGAAGGCTGCTATCTCTACGACGATCGAGGCAAGAAGTATCTCGATTTCCTGGGCGGGCTTGCCGTGAACTCTCTCGGCTACGCGCACCCGGAAATCCTCGCTGTTCTGCGCGACGAAGCCGAGACGCTCTTGCACACCTCCAATCTGCTTTACCACCCCTACCAGGCGCCGCTCGCCAAAAAGCTCGCCACCTTGGGGGGAATGGATCGGGCCTTTTTCGCCAACTCCGGCACGGAAGCCATTGAAGGGACGCTGAAGCTGGTTCGCGCCCACGTCCGCCGGCATCAGGAATCCTTCTTACAGGATGAAGTCCTGGCGGTCGAAAACTCTTTCCATGGAAGAACGTTCGGGGCGCTCTCCGCGACCTGGACTGAAAAGTATCGCAAGCCCTTCGAGCCTCTGGTTCCGGGCATCCGCTTCGTCCGCCTCAATGACCTCGCCCACTTGCGCGAAAGCTTCACACCGCGAGTGGGAGCGGTGCTGCTGGAAGTGGTCCAGGGTGAGGGCGGGGTGGTGGAACTCAGTGAGGAGTTCCTCAAGACCGCGGAAGAACTCTGCCGAGCCCACGGCGCACTGTTGATTTGTGACGAGATCCAGTGCGGCCTGGGACGCACCGGGCGATTCTTCGCGTTCTCCAAGTTCGGACTTCGGCCCGACATTGTAGTGGTGGCCAAGCCCCTGGCGGCAGGTCTGCCCCTGGCAGCGATCCTAGCTCGTGAAGAAGTGGCGCAGGCTTTCTCTCCCGGCATGCACGGCACGACTTTTGGCGGCGGGCCACTCCAATGCCGCCTGGCCCTGAAAGTTCTCGAAATCCTCGAGCGCCCCGGATTTCTCGAGCACGTTCGCGAGGTCAGCGCCTACTTCCGGGCGGAACTCGACGGATTGCGGGAAGAATGCGCGCTCATTCGGGAAGTCCGCGGCGATGGCTTGATGCTGGCCGCCCAACTCTCGATTCCGGGCAAGAATGTGGTCCGGCAGGGGCTCGAGGCGGGAGCGATTTTCAATTGCACCCAGGAGAAGGTGCTGCGCTTCCTTCCGCCGCTTATCATCGAGCGCTGCCATGTGGATGAACTCATTGGAGTCTTAAGGCCGATTCTCGCAGCCTGTGGCGCCGACCATTGAGTTGATGTGGCCCTCGCCCCCTTGGGGGAGAGGGCCGCCCTGGCGTTTTCTTCAGCCAGGGCGGGCCGGGTGAGGGGGTCGACGCACAGTAATTACGCTACGGTGTATGGGTAGGGCTTGCCCTACCCTCGTAGAGAAACGGTCGCGACGCCGCTAGGGGACGGTAAGCCGTCCCCCTACAAGGTTCCTGAGGGGGTGAAGGCATGTCGTCGAGCCTGGGTATGGTTGAAAAACAAGAGAAGCTAAGCGTGAGCGATCTGCTGGCGGACACTGACCTTTCGCGGAGCGACCTGCGCCTGATCTTCGAGCTGACGGAACGCGTCAAGGCATCGCCTCGTGCCTATGCCCAGGCGCTCCTGGGCAAGCAACTGGCGCTCATCTTTGAGAAGCCCTCCCTGCGCACCCGCGTCACTTTTGAAGTGGGGATGACGAGCATGGGAGGTTTTGCTGTTTACCTGGACCACGAAAAGCCGCGGCTGGGTGAACGCGAAGCTGTCAGGGACATTGCCCGTAATCTCGAGCGGTGGGTCGATGGGATTGTGGCCCGGACCTTCTCGCATGAGTCGGTGGTGGAATTGGCCAACCACGCCTCGATTCCGGTGGTGAACGCGCTCACCGACCTCTTTCATCCTTGCCAGGCGCTGGGAGATCTCTATACGCTGCGGGAGAAATTCGGCACGCTGCCCGGGCTCAAACTGGCCTTCGTGGGTGACGGGTACAATGTGTGCCATTCCCTGATGATCACCGGTGCGAGGCTTGGCGTCTCGGTGCGTGTGGCCACGCCTCCGGGCTACGATCCCAAACCTGAAATTGTCGCTGAGGCGAAAACGCTGGCCGCGGCGATGGGAGCGACGGTCGAGCTTTTCAACAACCCGCGCCAAGCCATAGCGGGCGCTCAGGCGGTATACACAGATGTCTGGGCCAGTATGGGCCAGGAGCACGCCGTGCATCTGCGCTCCCAGGTGTTTGCGCCGTATCGTGTCACGGAAGACTTGATGGCGGCGGCTGACTCATCGGCAGTGTTTATGCATTGCCTGCCGGCGCACCGCGGTCATGAGGTTACCAACGAGGTCATTGATTCTCCGCGCTCGGTAGTCTTCGATCAGGCGGAAAACCGCCTGCACGTTCAAAAGGCCTTGTTGATTCTGCTTATGCAGGGTACGCACGCCTGATTCGGATTTTGGAATTTGGAGACTGGAATTTCCAATCTTGGGGTTGGAGTTTTGCACCTGGAATCTTGAACTGGCAGCTCTGAATCTGCAATCCTGATTTTGCAGTCTTGAATCTGGAGTCTTGAATTTGGAATCCTTGAATGAAGGGAACTGAAACTTTGAACATCCGCAAAGCCGAGTTGCGGGACGTGCCAGCGATCTTCAACCTGATTAGCCGTTACGTGGCCGAACAGGTTCTGCTTCCGCGTCCAATAACGAATCTCTACGAAGATGTTTGGGAGTTTACCGTCGCCGAAGAGGACGGCGAGCTTGTCGGGTGCGGTGCACTCAAGTTCTACAATCAGGAGCTTGCCGAAATACGCTCGCTCAGTGTGGACGCAGCGCTCAAGTCCAAGGGTGTGGGCAGGATGCTCACGGAGGCACTGATGGATGAAGCCGAGCGCTTGGGGCTGAAAACGGTTTTTGCCCTCACGGTCGTCCCGGCCTTTTTTGAGAAGCTGGGATTCCAAAAGGAGCCGCGCGAGAGGTTTCCAATCAAGGTCTTTCAGGACTGCCTGGGTTGCCCCAAATACTCATGTTGTGATGAGATCGCGGTAAGCTACCAGTTGGCCTGGCGGCACGCGGAAGAGTCCGAGGCGCCCGAGGAAACGGTCGACGCATTGAGTTGATTTTGTGCTGTAGGGATCTCGTCCGCAATCGGGCAAGAATAAGTCAAAAGGCAAATCGCAAAACGCAAAAGCAAAAATCAATTCAACCGGAGGGAGTCGACTTGCCGGTAATATCTCACCCGCAACCGGGCAGGAACAAGTCAAAAGGCAAATCGCAAAACGCAAATCGCAAAAGCAAAAATCAATTCAACCAGGCGGAGTCGAGCTACCGGTAATCTGCAAGGCCAGCTCAAACTCCTACTTTTGCCATTTGCCTTTTGACTTGTTCTTACTCTCCCCAGTCCCCAGCCCCTAGTCCCCAGACCCTGCTCTTCTGACACCTGACCCCCGACACTTGGTGTATACTCTCGTCCACCCAGGACTATCGGAGGTGTGCATGCGTTTGAAGAATCTTGCCGTCACTATATCTCTTTTCATCGTGGCCGCGCTGGGCGCGCTGGCCGCAACCCCGCAAACCATGCGCCTGGATTATTTCCACACCGGCAACGCCACTCAGGAGTTATTCAGCATCGACCGCGTGGTTATTGAGCCTCTACCCTGGCCCGGGAATCCCGCCAAACCCATCGACTCTACAAACCGCGGCACATACTTCTTCGAAGTTAGGGACCTGAGTAGCCAGCGCGTCTTGTACTCACGTGGCTTCTCCTCCATCTACGGCGAATGGGTGACAACGGAGGAGGCGAAAAAGGCAAACCGCACCTTCCACGAGTCGCTTCGCTTCCCTGCATCGCAAAGTCCGGTTCAAATCGTGGTGAAAAAGCGCGATGCGCAAAACGCCTTCCGCGAGGTGTGGTCAACCAATATCGATCCGCACGACAGGCGCATCGACACCTCCAAGCCGCCCTCCCCCGGGCGCGTGCTCACTTTAGAAGAAAACGGCGACCCTGCGGATAAAGTGGATTTGCTGTTTCTAGGCGATGGCTATACGGCGGCCGAGTTGGATAAATGCGAGAAAGATGTGCGGCGGCTTGCGGAAGGCGTCTTCACTTTCTCGCCCTT
>Ga0187781_10001462_pt1 | contig 17829 bp, 16 predicted proteins | sample 0715_SJ02_MP02_2_FD_132447 | JGI IMG/M metagenome (GOLD analysis project Ga0187781, IMG submission 132447) | Tropical peat soil microbial communities from peatlands in Department of Meta, Colombia - 0715_SJ02_MP02_20_MG | ecosystem: Environmental > Terrestrial > Soil > Wetlands > Peat | place... | reverse complement strand
GGCAACATGGGCGAAGACGACTGGCGCTGGCACATGTACGACACGGTCAAGGGCTCCGACTGGCTCGGCGACCAGGATGCGATCGAATATCTGTGCCGCAACGCTCCCGAAGCGGTTTACGAGCTGGAGCATTGGGGCCTGCCGTTTTCGCGCCGCGAGGACGGCAAGATCTATCAGCGGCCGTTCGGCGGCATGACCACGCATTACGGCAAGGGCACCGCGCAGCGCACCTGCGCCGCCGCCGACCGCACCGGCCATGCCATGCTGCACACGATGTACGGGCAGGCGCTGCGCCATTCGGCCGAATTTTTCATCGAATACTTCGCCATCGATCTGATCATGGACGAAGAAGGCCGCTGCCGCGGCGTGATCGCGCTCAATCTCGACGACGGGTCGATTCATCGCTTTTCCGCGCAGATGACAGTGCTCGCCACCGGCGGCTACGGACGCGCCTATGCCTCATGCACCGGCGCCCACACCCAGACCGGCGATGGCAACGCCATGGTTCTGCGGGCCGGTCTGCCGCTCGAGGACATGGAATTCGTGCAATTCCATCCGACCGGAATCTACGGCGCCGGCGTGCTCATCACCGAAGGCGCCCGCGGCGAAGGCGCGTATCTGGTCAATTCGGAAGGCGAGCGCTTCATGGAGCGCTACGCGCCATCCGCCAAGGATCTCGCCTCGCGCGACGTCGTTTCACGGGCGATGACGATCGAAATCCGCGAAGGCCGCGGCGTCGGGCCGAAGAAGGACCACATCTTCCTGCATCTCGACCATCTTGATCCGAAAATCCTCGCCGAGCGGCTGCCGGGCATCACCGAGTCGGCGCGCATCTTCTCCGGCGTCGATCTCACGCGCGAGCCGGTGCCGATCGTTCCGACCGTGCACTACAATATGGGCGGCATCGCCACGAACTATCACGGCGAGACGCTGGTCAAGAAGGACGGCAACCCCGACCACGTGGTGCCGGGCATGATGGCGCTTGGGGAAGCCGCCTGCGTGTCGGTACACGGCGCCAACCGGCTCGGATCGAATTCGCTGATCGATCTGGTCGTGTTCGGCCGCGCGGCGGCCTTGCGCTGTGCCGACATTCTCACGCCCAACGACAAGCAGCCGGAATTGCCGAAGGATTCCGCCGAGCGCGCGCTCTCCCGCCTCGACAAATACCGCTACGCCTCCGGCGGCACGCCGACCGCAAAGCTGCGCGCGCGCATGCAGCATGTGATGCAGTCGAACTGCGCCGTGTTCCGCACCGGCGAAGTGTTGCAGGAAGGCTCGAAGCTGATCCACGAAGTGTTCGAGGGCGCCCGCGACATCGGCGTCAGCGACCGCTCGCTGATCTGGAATTCCGACCTGGTCGAGACGCTGGAATTCATGAATCTCATTCAGCAGGCGGTAGTCACGGTCGATGCCGCTCTCAACCGCACCGAAAGCCGCGGCGCGCATGCGCGCGAGGATTATCCGGAACGCGACGACGTGAATTGGATGAAGCACTCGCTGACCTGGCTCGACACCGAGACCGGAAGAGTCACGATCGATTACCGGCCGGTGCACGCCTACACCTTGACCAACGACGTTTCCTACATCGAGCCCAAAAAGCGGGTCTACTAAACGGGTCTATCGAGGATCTCATGGTCCAGTTCACGCTGCCAAAAAACTCCAAAATCGGCCAAGGCAAGACTTGGCCGCATCCGGCGAAGGCAAAAGCCGAGCGCGAATTCCGCGTCTATCGCTGGAATCCGGATGATGGGAACAACCCGCGCGTCGACACCTACCATGTCGATACCGGCGATTGCGGGCCAATGGTGCTCGACGCGCTCATCTGGATCAAAAACAACGTCGATCCGACGCTCACTTTCCGCCGCTCCTGCCGCGAAGGCATCTGCGGCTCCTGCTCGATGAATATCGACGGCACCAATACGCTCGCCTGCACCAAGGCGATGAGCGAAGTGAACGGCGCGGTGCGCATCTATCCGCTGCCGCACATGGCGGTGGTGAAGGATTTGGTTCCCGACCTCACCAATTTCTACGCGCAGCACGCCTCGATCCAGCCGTGGCTGCAGACCGTGTCGCCGACGCCGCAGAAAGAGTGGAAGCAGAGCCACGATGACCGGCAGAAACTCGACGGGCTCTACGAGTGCATCCTGTGCGCCTGCTGCTCGACGTCCTGCCCAAGCTATTGGTGGAATTCGGAACGCTATCTCGGGCCGGCCGCGTTGCTGCAAGCCTATCGCTGGATTTCGGATTCGCGCGACGAGGCGACCGGCGATCGGCTCGACGGCCTGGAAGATCCATTCCGGCTCTATCGCTGCCACACCATTATGAATTGCACCAAGGCCTGCCCGAAGCACCTCAATCCGGCCAAGGCAATCGCCGAGATCAAGCGCATGATGGTCGAGCGGCAGGTGTAACCTCGGCTATCGCCGAACTTATTCGGACGCTCCCGGCATTTCGGGGCAAGGATCGCTGCCGCGGCGGCCGGTTGGCGCGCGGGTGACGATCGATGGGTGGCGAGTTGACCAACCGCATCGCCCGCGAGCGATCAGAACAGCCGCCTCCTGGGTTTTGATGGAACTCGACTGGTTCGGAGGCCGACCCTGCGGCGAGGCAACGCTGCCGGCGGCTTACGCCGCTTTCAGCTCGGAAAAAGGCGGCGGGCGCTGTGGATTGTCGCAGCCGATAGGTCTCCGGCCCGGTTCCGGCCGCAATGCCGCACGGCACGGCCGAAAGAAAATTGTGGAGACGGTGCCCCGATAACACGTTTTCGCTGCAATATTTTCTAAACCTTTCCGGAACTGGGGGAGTGCCGGCGCGTTGGGAGCCCGGCGGTAGGTGGTTGCTTGGGGAAGCAATCACATGGGATGCGAGGGGGAAGTTGGCGAAAGCATTATCGCTTTCCGTTGCAGTTGCTTTTCTTGTTCTTGCCGCCGGCAGCATCGGCGGAGTTGCCGTGCGCGCGGAAGATACCTGCTTGCCGGCGCCGACCGGGAAGGCGCCTGCGGGCAGCCACTGGCATTACCACACCGATCCGGTGAAACAGACCAAGTGCTGGTACTTGCGTAGCGACACCGCGCAGCCCGCCGCCGCCACGGACGGCTCCGACGCGACCGCAGCGCCGAAGCCCGCGCCGGACGCAGCCGGCACCGAGCCGCATCCACGCAAGCCGCATCAGGCGACGCACGCCGGCGCGGGAACAAAGCCGCCGCAAGCCGGCGCGCAGGCCCCGGCTCCAGCCGCCGTACAGAATCCGGCGCCGGCGGGTAGCCCGGCGCAAGGCGCTCAGACCAATGGCCCCCCGGCATCGCCGGCGATCCGCGGTTCGGCACCATGGCCCGACCCGCAACCGCAAAGCGCGACCGGCAACAACTTTTCGTGGCCAGAACCGCCGTCTGCGGCGACGGGCGCGGCGCCTGAGGCGCCGGCTGCAAGTACGGCCCAGGACCCGGCGGCGGCCGGCCAGGAGACGGGCAGCGTCAACGCCACCGGCGCGAGTGAGGCGCCTGCCGGAGACGCCAATCCGCCGCCGGCGTCTCAGAACAGCGATGTGTCGGGCAGCACCATCCTGGCGGTCGCCATCGCCATGGCATTCGTCGGCATCCTGATGCGCTGGCTGGTGGGAAAGTTCTTCGCGCGGCGGCGCAAAGCCGCGGCCGAACGGCGCGAGCCGCTCTGGGTCACCGATGAGTATGTGATGCCGGATGCGCTGACCCGCGGCACCCGGCGGCCGCCGGGGCGAATCGACCCCGAGCGTCTCGACGATGAAGTCAAGCAAGCCCTGAAGAAGCTTTTGCGCACGCTCGAGCGCAGCGCCGCGTAGAGCGGGATGACTTCAGTTCGAATCGTCATTCCGCTCCAGCATTTTGTTTGAGCATGATCTTTTCGGAAAACCGGATTCCACTTTTCCGGATCACGCTCTAATACGCCTGTTGCCGTCTGTCCGGCGTTCGCGGCATATACGGCATCGGGTCAGTATGAGGGCGCGCGATGCTCGATCACACCGGTTTCCCCGTCTCCGACTACGCACGATCGAAGGCGTTCTATCTGCAGGCTCTGGCGCCGCTCGGCTACGTTTTGGTCATGGAAGTCAGCCGGCAAGAGAACGACAGTCCCGCGGCCGGCTTCGGCGTCAACGGCAAGCCGGATCTGTGGATCGGCGGCGAAGGCGGCCTGGAACGTCCGATCCACATCGCCATCGCGGCCCAAGATCGCGCGGCGGTTGATGCCTTCTATCGCGCCGCCATCGCGGCCGGCGGCAGGGATAACGGCGCACCCGGTTTGCGGCCGCATTACCATCCGAATTATTACGCGGCCTTCGTGCTCGATCCGGATGGCCACAATATCGAGGCGGTCTGCCACGCGCCGGCGTCAAACGGCGCGCGCGCTCCGTGATGACCGAGCGATTCTTTACAGCTTGAGCTTCCGCTTGCGCTGACCGAGCGTGCGCAGCCGCAGCGCATTGAGGCGGATGAAGCCGGCGGCATCGCGCTGGTCGTAAGCCACCGCGCCTTCTTCGAAGGTTACCAGGTCCTGGTCGTAGAGAGAATATTTGCTCTCGCGCCCGACCACGCTGACATTGCCCTTGTAGAGCTTGAGCCGTACGCGGCCGCTGACAAATTCCTGACTCTTGTCGATCGCCGCCTGCAGCATCTCGCGCTCGGGCGAAAACCAGAAGCCGTAATAGACCAGCTCGGCGTATTTCGGCATCAGCTCGTCCTTGAGGTGGGCGGCGCCGCGGTCGAGCGTGATCGATTCGATGCCGCGATGGGCGGCAAGAAGGATGGTGCCGCCCGGCGTCTCGTACATGCCGCGCGACTTCATGCCGACAAAGCGGTTCTCCACCAGATCGAGCCGGCCGATGCCGTGGGTGCGGCCGAGTGCGTTGAGTTGCGTGAGCAAGGTCGCCGGCGAAAGCTTCTTGCCGTCGATCGCGACCGGATCGCCCTTCTCGAAATCGATGCTGATAGTGGCGGCTTGGTCCGGAGCTTTCTCAGGATCGACCGTGCGCGAATAGACATAGTCCGGCACTTCCTCGCCGGGGTTTTCCAGCACCTTGCCCTCGGACGAGGTGTGCAACAGGTTGGCGTCGGTCGAGAACGGCGCTTCGCCGCGCTTGTCCTTGGCGATCGGAATCTGGTTCTGCTCGGCGAACGCGAGCAAAGCTTCGCGCGAGCGAAAATCCCATTCGCGCCAGGGCGCGATCACTTTCACGTCCGGCTTGAGCGCGTAATAGCCGAGCTCGAAGCGCACCTGATCGTTGCCCTTGCCGGTCGCGCCATGCGCCACCGCATCGGCGCCGACCTTCTCCGCGATCTCGATCTGCTTCTTGGCGATCAGCGGCCGCGCAATCGAGGTGCCGAGCAGATACTGGCCCTCATAGAGCGCATTGGCGCGGAACATCGGGAACACGTAGTCGCGCACGAACTCTTCGCGCAAATCTTCGATGAAGATGTTCTCCGGCTTGATGCCGAGCATCAGCGCCTTCTGCCGGGCCGGATCGAGCTCCTCGCCTTGGCCGAGATCGGCGGTGAAGGTCACCACCTCGCAGCCATAGGTGGTCTGCAGCCATTTCAGGATGATCGAGGTATCGAGGCCGCCGGAATAGGCCAGCACGACTTTTTTCACGTCACCTTTGGACATTTGAACCTTTTGGATATCCAGGAAATCCGGCACGCGGCGTTGAAACCGCCCCAGAGCCGCGCGGACTATAGGCGGGCAAACCAGCGGCGCAAGCCGTTCGGGCCGCGCGACTACCTCTCCCCGGCGGGGAGAGGGGGCTCGGCCTCCACAGCAAGTACTGTGAGTTGGAACCCCCTCATCCTGTCCTTCTGCCCCCTGGGGAGAAGGGACGCAGCTCATCATCCGGCGACCTTTTCCACGCCCGCGAGCTCGCTTAGCGAGAACGCTGCGACGGAGAACAATGAAAAGTCGGTACTACGAGCGCTCGTCGCGCCGCGCAGAGACCCGCCGGAAAAGCGTCGCCAGCCCCTCGCGGATCGCTTTCCCGATCTGCTCCAGCGGGCGCTCGACCATCTCGTCGGTGAGCCGCGTCGGCCGCCAGCGATAGATCAAGCCGTGGCACGTCCAGATCAGCAGGTACATCAGCACACCGGCGAACACGACGTCGGTGAAGAAATGCGCGCCGGCCGCCATGCGCAGCACGCCCATGGCGGCGCCGAAGACAAGCGCGGCCGCATAAGCAAGCGGCCGCCATTGCGGCGGCGTGAGCGCGGCCGGCGCGAGCGTCCAGAATGCGCCAGAGGCTTCGCCGGCCACGAACGAGCAGTTTTCCGGACACGGCCCGCGCGGGTCCCACCAGGGCGTAAAACGTTCGTTGCCGCCGAGCGCCACGATGTCGACCGGGCGCATGCGCGCCGAATGCCCCTTCAAGATCCCGTTGGTGAGGATGCCGGGCCCGAGCGCCAGGGTCACGATCAGAAACAGCGCGGCGCGGCCAGGGATCAGCATGCGCCGTTGCGGAAAGATGATCTTGCCGGCAACGGCAAGGAACGCCGGCGCGACGATGAGCGTGATCAGAAGCGTCGCCGCATCGCGCGCATGCTCGACGCGATCCGAATACCAGGCGGCAAAGGCGTGGGTCGCCGGATTGTAGAACAGCGCCGCGATCTCGACATCGAGTTGCGGATAGACGGCGAAGATGGCGCCGACCACGGCGGCGATTGAAAGCGCGACGACGAGCCCGGTCCGGTTCATGCGCTCACTTCCAGGAGCCGGCGTTGCGGCCAGCAAACAGCCAATAAACCAGCCCACCGGCAATGCCGGCGGCGGCAAGCAGCTGGCGCTCGTGCGCGACGGAAATATCTGCCGTGCCGATGCCGCCGGGCATGTCCCATCCGTAGGATAAGGCGAGCGCCAGTGCGCCGCCGAGCGCGGCATAGAGGATCACCGAGCGCCAGGCAAACCCCTCGGCGAGCACGACGACGAGAGCCGTCGGCAGCGCAGCGACAACGCCGATAATAGGCGCACCGACCGCGACAATCGCCCAGATCGCCGCCGGCGGCAGGCCGGACGACATGAGATCGTCCCAATGCGGCGTGAGCGTGCCGATCGTGAACACGGCGGACGCCGCCACGCATGCCAGCACATAGGCAAGGAACATCAGCAGGAGACGAGCGACGACGCTCATGCAGGCATCAGTCGGTCATCGCCATCGCGCGCAAGGCGAGCCGCTCGCGCGCGGAGAGTTTTTCGGTCGCGCTTTTGAGTTGGCCGCAGGCGGCGAGAATGTCGCGGCCGCGCGGCGTGCGCACGGGCGAAGCGTAGCCGGCATCGAAAACGATCTCGGAGAATTTCTCGATCTGCTCCCAGTCGGAGCATTCGTATGTAGTGCCCGGCCAGGGATTGAACGGGATGAGATTGATCTTGGCGGGAATACCCTTGATCAGCCGCACCAGCGCGCGCGCGTCCGCAAGCGAGTCGTTGACGCCCTTGAGCATCACATATTCGAACGTGATGCGCCGCGCGTTCGACAGCCCCGGATAATTCCGGCAGGCTTCGAGCAATTCGCGCAGCGGATATTTGCGGTTGAGCGGCACAAGCTCGTTGCGCAGTTCGTCGGTCACCGCATGCAATGAGATCGCGAGCATGGAGCCGATCTCTGCGCCGGCGCGCACGATATTCGGCACCACGCCCGAGCTCGACAGCGTGATGCGCCGCTTGGAGAGGCTGAGCCCATCGCCGTCCGCGACGACGGCGAGCGCGTCGCGCACCGCCTCGAAATTGTAGAGCGGCTCGCCCATGCCCATCAGGACGACGTTGGAAACAAGCCGCTTCTCCGGGTCCGTTCCGGCCGGCGCCGCGGCACGCTGCCAATCGTTCAGCCGGTCGCGCGCCAGCACGACCTGCCCGACGATCTCGCCGGGCGTCAGATTGCGCACCAGCCGCTGCGTGCCAGTATGGCAGAATGAGCAATTGAGCGTGCAGCCGACCTGGCTCGAGACGCACAGCGTGCCGCGATCGGTCTCCGGGATGTAGACGCATTCGACATCGTGCGGCCGATCCGCCGCTTCGCCCGGCAGCCGCAGCAGCCATTTGCGGGTACCGTCGACCGAAACCTGCTCGGCGACAATCTCCGGCCGCGCCAGGGTGAAGTGCCGATCAAGCTCGGCACGCAGCTCCTTCGACAACGTCGTCATCGCGTCGAAGTCCTGCACCCCGCGCACATAGAGCCAGTGCCAGATCTGTTGCACGCGCATGCGGCGCTGCCGCTCCGGCACGCCGATCCGGCCCAGCGCCTCGGCGAGCGCTGCGCGCGACAGCCCGACCAGCGACGGCTTTGCCGGCGCCACATAGCGCTCGAGCGGCCGCTTCTCGATGGGCGCACCCATCGTGGCGGCATCGTTGCCCGTACCGGCAAGGGAGGTCGTCATGGTCGATCCAAAGGGAGCATTGTTTCGAGGCATACATAAGCCCTCGGCCCGCAACTGGCGAGGATATCCGTGGTCAAGGATGCGCCACCCTCACCCGGCTTCTGATTGTTGAAACGCTGAGCCGCCCTCTCCCGCAGGGGGAGAGGGCACGATCCGATGCGCCGTGTCGCCGGGGCGCTTGTACCCAGTCGCCGCAGGCCGGGAGGGTAACACCCTCTCCCCTTGCGGGAGAGGGCAACGCATGACCCTCAGCAAGCGCCATCGGGGCAGGTCGCTCGGCGCGCTTGGTCTAGGCGCCCCGCAAGTTCGATGCGGCCACGACTCTCCACTGTGGGGTCTGATTTTGATCGCGCCTACTTGCAGTCCTGATCGGAGCGGTCAAGCGCCTGGGCGAGGCCTTTGAGCGAGAAGACGTCGGTCGAGCGGGTTCCCTTCGCCGACATCCCTTTGATCACCGCATTCTGCCCGCTGCGCATGGCTTCGATCAGGTGCGCCTCCTCGGCGGCGTTTTTGATCCAGGCGCCGTCCTGCTGCGTGTAGAGCGCAAACGAAGTCGTACCCACCGCCACCGTCGCTTCCGAATTCGGCTTGAACGGATAGCCGATGATGATGGAAACCTCGTCGGTCACCTTCTCCGCCGGACGCGAGGCAATGAACATGTAGGACGGATTGCGTGTCTTACCCGGCGGGGTGGTTTCGGACGACGCGGGCTTGGCGATCGCAAAGCATATCTTCTTGCCGCCCGGAGACGCCGTGTAGGCGCCCCAATCGCCGTATTGGCCAAGGAGTGTCGGCTTCGCCCCGCCGACAGCGGCAACCGGCGGATCCGCGGTCGCGGTGGTTGCAGGCGCCGGCGGCTTGTGCTTCGGAGGTCTTTTGACGGCGTCTGTGCCGGCCGCTGGCGCCGCCGCATCGGGAGCGGACTGCGCGAGCGCCGGAACGGCGTAAACTGCCGCGGCAAACAGCGACAACAGCAGCCGCCATCGTCGATCAATCAGCATCAGACCTCGCGGTGATAGCCTGATTCCAAAGCATTCAAGCTTAACCCATTTTCAGAAACTAGGGAACGAATTCGGCAACGACGCGGCAAGCCCACAATCCGCCAGAACGTGACGCCTATCACTCGTCAAACGTGACGGTGGACACAGCAATCGGCTACCGGCCGAACTTCAATGCCTCCAGGATTTTTTGGACGCACTGGGGGAATAGCGTGGTCTTGGTCTGCCGCACTCGCTTCCACAATCACGCCGCTACCGGGCATCCAGCCGCGCTCAAGTACGAGCTTGACGAACTGCTCACAGCCGTCGGCGCCAAGCGCGACGGCAAAGCCTTCACGCTCCTGTTCGACCATTTTCGGCCGCGCGTGCAGGCGCAGCTCGTCCGTCTTGGTCTTGCTCCGGCGGCGGCCGAGGACTTGGCGCAAGACGTGATGGAAACGATCTGGCAGAAGGCGCATCTCTACGACCGCCGCCGGTCGGCCGCCATCACCTGGGTGTTTCAGATCGCGCGCAACCGGCGTATCGACGTCAAGCGCCGCAGCCGTGAAAGCTGCTTCCCGGCTGAAGATTTTCTCGCCATTCCCGATCCGGCCGCCGGCTGCGACGAGCGCCTCGACTTGCGGCAACGGCAGGAATATGTGCGCAGCGCGCTGTCCGCCCTGCCCCAAGAGCAGCTTGCGCTCGTCAAGCTCGCCTTTTTCGAAGGCCTTTCGCACAGCGCCATTGCGCAAAAGCTCAAGCTTCCGCTTGGCACCGTGAAGTCGCGGCTGCGGCTTGCCTGCGCGCGGCTCCACCGTGTATTGGCCGACAGCGGCCTGGGTGCTGCATACTAGGCTGGCGCAAGGTCGCATGTTCCCGCGCCAGCGCGGCCGGCCGTCGATAGGAGCCGGCTGGCGCGCGCCACTTCCAATCCCGATGTGTTCCGTGCTTATGAACTCCGGGCGCGTCCCCCTTCAGCACCCCGGAATGAAGGATCCATGCATGAAAGCGGTTCTCTGTACACATTTCGGCACGCCCGACGAACTTGAAGTGGCCGATATTCCCGAGCCGAAGGCGGGGCCGGGTGAAGCGCTGGTCGCCGTGAAAGCGGCCGCGCTCAATTTTTTCGACCTGCCGATCATCGCCGGCAAATATCAGCACAAGCCGCCGTTTCCGTTCTCGCCGGCCGCCGAGTTTGCCGGCGTCGTCGAAAGCGTCGGCGCGGGCGTGAACGGCTTCGCGCCGGGCGACCGCGTCATCGGCTGGACCGGCTGGGGTGCGGCGCGCGAAAAGATCGCGGCCGGCGCGGCGCAATTAGCAAAGCTTCCGGACAATCTCGATTTCGACCGCGCGGCAGGGCTCACCGTCACTTACGCCACGACGCTCTATGGCTTGAGGGAACGCGGCCACCTCAAAGCGGGCGAGACGCTGGTGGTCTTGGGCGCGACCGGCGGCGTCGGGCTTGCCGCGATCGAGATCGGCAAGATCATGGGGGCGCGCGTCATCGCCTGCGCCTCGTCGGACGAGAAGCTCGCTTTCGCCAAGGCGCACGGCGCCGACGAGACCGTGAACTATGCAAGCCAAGATCTGCGCGACGCGCTCAAGCGCCTGGGCGGCGCGCGCGGCATCGACGTGGTCTACGATCCGGTCGGCGGCCATTATGCAGAGCCGGCGCTGCGCTCACTCGGCTGGGAGGGCCGCTATCTGGTGGTCGGCTTCGCCGCCGGCGACATTCCGAAAATCCCGCTCAACCTGGTGCTGCTCAAGAGCTGCGACATTCGCGGCGTGCTTTGGGGCGCCTGGACATTGCGCGACCCGAAGGGCCAGGCCGCTTTGATGAAAGACATCGCCGCCTGGTGCGCCGAAGGCAAACTCAGCGCGCACGTCCACGCCGCCTATCCGCTGTCCGAGACGGCGGCCGCACTCAAGGCGATTGCCGAGCGCAAAGTCATGGGCAAGATCGTGCTGCGCCCGTAATCGGCGCGCCATCCTGAAAAGATTGCTCCGGATTTAGAGCCTGTCCCGGAAAAGTGGAAGCGGTTTTCCGAAACGGACATGCGACAGAACAAGAATCCAGAGCACATCCCGATTCGGTTGAATCGGGATGTGCTCTAGTTCGGGCGGACTCCACGTTTCGGAAGAGATCATACGCCGCGCAGGGCTAAAGCTCGCCGCGCATGCGTGCGAGCTTCCGTCGTGCAGCTTCACGGTGATCCGGCGTGATATGCGACGCCACAAGCTTGATGGCGCCGGCGAGCATTGCCGCATCGTCGGTATAGCCGATCACCGGCAGGACATCGGGGATCACGTCTGCGGGCAGGACGAAATAGGCGAGCGCGCCGACAAGCGCTGCCTTCACATGCACCGGCGTCTGCCGGTCAAACGCGCAGTAATGCGCGGCGATCAAATCCTCGGCGAACGGCAGCCGTGCCGCGAGCGCACGCAGCTTCCGCCAGAAGCGCTGTTTGAGCGTCTGTTCATCTTCGGCGACCTGCTGCGCCAGCGCTTCGGCTTCGGTCCAAGATGTCGCACTGGACCAAGCCTTGTATCCGAACCGCATGAAAACCACTCTCGTGCGAGCGGCGGATAAATGGCCATGCAAGGTAGCGCCCGCAAGGCTGCCGGCGCGGCGGGTTCCAAAGCATCGGTGCGTGCGCCGTCAGGTTAACGCGCGAATTCGTCCATCGCTGCGGCGAGCTTGATGTCGCGCTCGGTGACGCCGCCGGGTCATGGGTGGACAGCGTCACGTCGACCGTCTTGTACACGTTGAACCATTCGGGATGGTGGTCGAGTTTCTCGGCCGTCAAGGCCGCGCGCGCCATGAAGCCGAAAGCCGCGTTGAAATCGGCAAACGTGAACCTCTTGCCGATCGCATCGCGGCCTTCGACCTCGGTCCAGCCCTTGAGACCGGCAAGCGCGCGAGCGCGGGCGTCGCCGGTAAGCTTTTGCGCCATGTCAAACCTCGCTGACGGACAATGGTGTTGGTCTTGCGGCACTCTCGTCAACAGCCGCCCAGATAACTAGCTAACTGGTAATGCCTGGTCCAAGGGCCGCTCAAGAGGCGGCAAGAGCTTTCACAAGAGCTTGCACAAGAGCTTGGCCGCAGAGGACGCCGAAAGGCAAAAGAGGATGTCATGTCCTGGTCTTTGAACATCGGGTCCGTCGCCGGCACGGCGATCCGCATCCACGTGACATTTCTCCTGTTCCTCGCCTGGATCTTCGGCGTGAATTACATCTCCGGCGGGTCGCAGGCGGCCTTGAACGGCGTGTTGTTCATTGTGCTGATTTTCCTGTGCGTATTGCTGCATGAATTCGGACACATCTTCACCGCGCGCGGATTTGGCGTGCGCACCCCGGATGTCATTTTGCTGCCGATCGGCGGCGTGGCGCGGCTCGAGCGCATTCCAGAAAAGCCGAGCGAAGAATTCCTCATCGCCATCGCCGGACCCGCGGTCAATGTGGTCATTGCGCTGCTGCTGATCGTGGTCGGCGGCGCCAACCTGTCCGCGAGCCACCTGTCGTCCACGCTGGAAGCGGCAAATGTCAGCATGGTCGACCGCCTGGCGGCGGTGAATTTGTTTCTTGCGTTGTTCAATCTGATCCCGGCCTTTCCGATGGACGGCGGCCGCGTGTTGCGGGCGCTGCTGGCCGCGCGTTTCGGCTATGTGCGCGCCACCGAGATCGCCGCCATGATCGGACAGTGGGTGGCGTTCGTGCTCGGCTTTCTCGGGCTGTTCGGCAACCCGCTTTTGATCTTCATCGCCATCTTCGTCTATCTCGCCGCCTCTTCGGAGGCGCATCTGGTGGCGACCCGGGCGATGTCGCGCGGCGTGCCGGTGACCTCGGCGATGCTGACGCAATTTGCCACGCTGACGCCGGACGAGCATGTGGACGCGGCGGTGGAGACGCTGTTACGCACCAGCCAGAGCGAGTTTCCCGTGGTGGACGGAGCAAGCCGGCCGATCGGCGTGCTTGGCCGCGCCGACCTGATCCGCGCGCTGCGCGAGCGCGGGCCGGACGCCCGCGTCGCCGACGTGATGACAACCGGCATCCCGACCGTGAACAAAAACCGATGCCTGGAAGATGCCTTCCGCCTGTTGCAGGAGAAAGCGGCACCGGCGGTGGCGATTGTCGACGGTTTGGACCGGTTGGTCGGCTTGGTAACGTCGGAAACGATCGGCGAAATGCTGATGCTGCATCGGGCACTGCCGAGCGGCGTGCGCTTCGGACCTTGGGGCCCGTCGCCGGGGCGCAGCGCCGACACGCCGGCGCGCTAAAAGCCTGCCCTCGGACTTGATCCGAGGGTGGAAGCCGGTTTTCCGAAAAACACATGCGACGGAACAATTTTAGAGCGGCCACGGCCAAATTTCCGCCCTGCCGGCGATCAACCAGGCGATCTTTACGCGGCGGACACCGCAAGCGGCTATAATGGCCGGGTTTAGGATTGAACCATGCCCCGCGGACTATCCCGCCGCCCGCCCCTCGCCATGAAGCTGTGGTTGTGGCGGCGGCTTGGACGAAACAAACAGGCGGAGCCTTCCTCCGGAACGACTGCGCACGCACTGACTGCAGCCATGAGTCTCGAGACCTTTGAACACGCCGTGCGGAATCGGGTCAGAGCATTCCTGCGCAACACCCGGCTCGTGACCGTTCTAGGAATGATCATCCTCGGCGGCATCCTCTGGGCGGCACTTCACCTCACGCTGGCGCCAACGCAGCTGCGCGTCGCCGCCGGCCCCGCCGGCAGCGCCAACGTCAAATTCGTGGAGGTGCTGAGCCAGAAGTTCGCCACCGAGCACGACAAGGTTCGGGTCCATCTCGTCGCCACCGACGGGCCGAAAGCGAGCGCGGCCGCGATCGCCAACGGCGAGGCCGATCTCGCCGTTTTGCCAAGCACGCTTGGCGATTCGCCCGATTGGCCGGTGGTCGCGATCTTGCGTCAGAACGTGATGGCGCTGATCGTTCCCACCCAGCCTCCTCCGCCGCCGGTGCCAAAGAAGGAAGCTGCCCCGCCGCCGAAAGAAGCGGGCGCTGCGGAAGGCAAGGAAGAGACTGCCAAGCCGCAAAAGAGCGCCGGCAAAACAAAAAACGCCAAGGCCGACAAGGGCGGCAAAAACGCCAAAAGCGACAAGAGCGATACGGCCGATAAGAGCGACAAAAACGACAAGACCGCCAAGACCGCCGTCAAAAGTGGCGACAAGAATCCCGGCAAGGCGGCGGACAAGGATGCCGACAGCGGCGACGACGCCGACGGCAAAGACGACAAAGCCGGCGCCGACAGCGCGGATGCCAACAAGCTCGACAGCGTCACCAAGCTCGCCGGCCACCGCATCGGCGTCGTCACCGGCAGCGCCGCGACCAAGGAGCTGCTGGACGTCGTGCTCAGCCACTACGGCGTTCCGCTCAACCAGGTGCAGGTCTCGCTGGTCGAGCCGAGCCATATCGCCGAGACGCTCAAGGCCCAGCAAGTCGACGTATTGTTCGTAGCCGGCGCGGAAACCGGGCAGGCGATCAACGACGCGGTCGCCGCCGCCACCGTCAACGCAAAGGCGCCGAGCTTTATCCCGATCGACCAGGCCGAAGGCATGGCCAAGCGCAGTCCCGCCTTCGGGTCTGTCGACATCGAAGCCGGCACCTTCGGCGGCAACCCGCCGGCGCCGCCCGACGAGCTCAAGAGCCTTTCCTTCGCGGAATATCTGGTGGCGAAGAGATCGTTCAATCATGACGCAATCGGCACGCTCGCCAAGCTGATCTTCACATCGCGGCAGGCGCTGGCGGCGGCGATGCCGGGCGAAATCAAGATCCAGGCGCCCGCCACGGACAAGGACGCCAAAGTCGTCGTGCATCCGGGCGCGCTCGCCTACCTGACCGACGATCAGAAATCGTTCTTCGATAAATACGGCGACGACATCTTCTACGGTCTGTTGATCTTTCCGATCTTCGGATCGGCGATCGCCGGCGTCGCCAGTTATTTCCGCAGCAGCGGCCGCACCCGGCGGCTGCGCCTGCTGCAGCGCCTGCTCGACCTCGTGCAGAAGGTCAACCACGCGCCCTCGCTCGAGGCGCTCGACAAGCTGCAGGTCGACGTCGACCATGTGGTGGTCGCGATCATTCATCAGACCGAGAAAGAAGAATACGACGAGGCCGTGCAGACCTCGTTCGGGCTCGCGCTCGATCAGGTGCGGTTTGCGATCGCAAGCCGCCGCGCGGTCTTGCTCGAGCACGGCAGCTCCGAGGCGAAGCCCGGCACCAAGGCCGCGGCTGCCTGAGCTCTGGCGCGGGAAGCGTAGTGTTTAAGGGGCTTTCGACGCCTTGTTGACCACATCCGCCGCCGAGCGCGCGTAAGCTTCGCCCAAGGTTCTTGTTTGCTCGCCCAGCGCGCTGAATTGCGACTGCATGAATTCGGTCTGGATTCGCATCGCTTCTTGAAAATCCTTGGCCTGGCTCAATTTCTGTACGTATTCGTGCATGGCGGTGATGTTCCTTTCGGCATAGCCTTTGAGGCTGTCGCCAAAAGGGTTGCCGCTCGACGGATAGGCTGAAACGGCCTTTTTCAGGAAATTGAAGTAGGTGTCTGCCGCCGCCAGCGCCTGGTCCTTTGTCTGTTGGGCAAACGCATTCAACTCCTCGGTCGGGTTTTGGTCCTTCGCCATAGCGTCCTCCTGAGCGCGGATGGTTCGAGGCGCAGCTGCGGCAAATAACCGGGAAAAGGGTAGTTCGCCGCTTTGGCGCTCCAAAGCCTTGGCGGCAAGCGTAGCACAGATTTCCGGCGTCAATCGCCGGGATCGACCTCGGGGCCCTGAATTTTCGGCAGCGCCTTGGCGCCGTTCGCCTCTTCGACGAGCCTCTGCCATTCCTGCGCCATCTCGGCCAGGAACGCCTTAAGACGGGGGTCGATGGTCACGCGGGCCTCTTCGAGGCACCGGGCCGCAAATCGCTGGTATCGTCTGACACGCTGCATTTACCGGCTCCAAACGCAGTCTCTTGCTGGCTCCAGATGCAGTCCTTGGGCGTAGGTCGGCTATTCGCGACTCCTTGGGTAGCGACGGATCATAGCAAATCTAAGATCGCTCCGCTCGCGGGCTCGACCCGCAGCCGGCTTGCGCGGCGTTTGGCGCGCGCGACGACAAGCTCTTAGAACCGATAATTGAGTCCGCCACGCGCGATCTCGGTCGTCAGACGAACCGAGCCCGTGACGGTGAGCCCCGGAAAGGGCGGTGTAAGCGTTCCCGCGGTATTGACCGTGCCAAGGTCGACATGGAGGTACTCGCCGCGGATCGACCAATTGCGGGCGATGGCGTATTCGACACCGCCGCCGACGGTCCAACCGGCGCGGGTCGTCGCAAAGCCCGAGGTTTCCACAAACGGCGCCAATATTACGATGGTCTGCGAGAAACTCTCCCGCCCGACCGCGAGGCCGCCGGTGACATAGAGCAACCACTCGTGCGTCGCCCAGCCGACCCTGGGCCGGGCGGTGAACAGCCAATCAGCCGAGACCGAAGTCGCCGTGTTAAAAAATGCCGTGGGCGGTCCCACCGCGCCGCCGGGCAGGGTGCTCGGGAAGGGAAAGTTACCGGAATTGAAGCCTCGCACACCCAGATATTCGAAATCTATTTCGCCGCCGACAACCCAATTGCTCCATTGATAATTATAGCCGGCCTGACCGCCGGCGGTCGCGCTGCCGGGTCGAAACGTGGGCGATGCTGATGATGAAATGGCGGCGGTGTCGACAGCGAGAAACGGCGCCGGCGCGGTGAACGTTTGCGAGACCCGCTCATTTCCCCACGCGCCTCCGGCGTTGCCGCCAACATAAAATCCGGTCCAGCTGAATGCCCCGGCGGGAGATTTGAACGGCAATTCCAGGTCTGCCGCAAAGGCAGACGCGGGCGGTAATGCGAGCAAAGCAACAACGAGAAATAGTTTTTTCATCGGCGGCTCCAATTTGATCGCGCAAAACGAACACTCCGCCTTCTCGCCCAAGGCGCCGTGACCAAATGCGCAAGTGATGAAACAAGCAAAGCGGCAGCGGGCGGCTGCCCGTATCGTCGAGCTGCTGGGTGCTTCCGACAAACTCCTAATCGCGCGCGATCCGAACCTTGTAAGAATTGGCTAGTCAGTAAACCTTTTTTAGCCCGACTTGCGCAGTTCCACAAATTCCCGCCGCGGCGGAGCCTGAGCGGACATGCGGCGCGTTTGCGCCGAATAGAACGAAGCATTCTGCTCGCCGCGCAAGGCTTCGCGCGAGAACGTAATCATGTGATGCCCGACGATCCCCATCGACAGCGCCGCATCGATCTGGCCGCGGCGCAGCGCCGGCAACACCGCCTTCCAGAAGAAGCTGCGATAGTCGGCGCGCAGCCCGATGTGGCGGGCGATGTTGAAAGCGAGCACCAACGCTAGGCTAATATTGTTCCAGGTGAGCTTGCCGCGCACCGGGCCGTCGAGCAGCCGTTTGGCGTAGGTTG
>Ga0187781_10001461_pt1 | contig 17834 bp, 7 predicted proteins | sample 0715_SJ02_MP02_2_FD_132447 | JGI IMG/M metagenome (GOLD analysis project Ga0187781, IMG submission 132447) | Tropical peat soil microbial communities from peatlands in Department of Meta, Colombia - 0715_SJ02_MP02_20_MG | ecosystem: Environmental > Terrestrial > Soil > Wetlands > Peat | place... | reverse complement strand
GTCCACCTTGACATATTTCAGGTGATAGCGCCCGATTAAGTCGCTGATCCGCCTCGCAGCGACCTCCCGGTACGGCGTGGCGAGGCACATCACGACCTGTGCGCCGGCCATCGTACCCGTGGTCTTGGAGTTCCCATGAATGTCCTTGCAGGCCCACTCCGGATGCTGGCGGTAAACCTCGGTGTTCGGACTGACGGCTGCGAGCGGCACCCACAGTCCCAAGCGCATCCCTTGCCTTTCAACCGCCGCCTGGATTTCGTCCAGCCCATTCTCGAACAGCTTGCGATTGATGGTATTGTCGCCGTAATCGGCTTGCCATCCATCGTCGATAGTGAATACGTCTAAACCCATATGCCCGGCAGCGGTGACGAGAGCCATGGTGATCGACTTCGTGATGCCGCGCTCGAAAGGCTCCCAGGTGTTATAAATCCACGGCGGCTGATAATCTGCGCCCTTCTTCATTAAGATTTGAGAGGTGTAGGACGGCATCACCCATCGTGGGTCGGCCGTTCCCCGGCCATCCACGAAAAACGCGATCGAGCTCTTGGCGCTGGCGAATGTCTCACCGGGCTGCAAGCTACGCTCAAAGGGGAAAAGGTCGGTGTCGTACATCACCTCGACGCCCTCGCCCCAGCCGGAGAGTTCCGTCCGCTTCAAGTAGCCTGGCGCTTCGTTCATCGCAATAAAGCCTTCTCCGGTTTTTGAATTCCTTTCCAGCACGGCGGTGTCGTCAACCCTTCCCGTGAAGAAGATTTCTCGAGGTTGGCTGGCGTAGAACGCCGAAGCTTGCAGCACGCTCGCTGGCCCGGGAGCCATGTTCACCGACTCAAAGCTTAGATGCGAGAGGGTGATGAGGTTCTGGCCGTGGTTGGTAATCTCAAGCCACTTCCGGATGACGGGATGGTCTTCATACACGGTATAGAAGACGGCGACCTCAACAGGCTTGGCGGTCGCCTTTAGCGTGATCGTCAGGAGTTTTCCCGAAGGCGGCAGTGTCTTGGTCACTGCGCTCACAAACTGCCAAGCCTTCCCGTTCGAACCCGCAAAAGAATCGCCGCCTGCCTCGAAGGAAAACTCATTGCCGCCGAACCTGCGGGGCCCGATGACGCTCAAGAATTCGGTCCCTGTTACCAGGTGACGCCAACTCACTGTGTGCAGGCCGTACTGCGAGTCAAAATGCACTTCTCGTTCCACGAGCCTGTTCCCTATCGTCCAGCTTTTTCCGTCGGCGCCGGTCCGCACGAATACGGAATCGGCCTGAGCATTCGCAGAAAGAGCAAGGGAGAGAATTGAAAGTAATACTGTGATGGTTTTCATGGATTCGGTAGCCTCTCCTTTTTCCTACCTTTCTCCGGCGACTTGGACGACGGTCTGGCCAGGCGCAATAGCCCGCGTTGCGCCGTTGCACCGCACTGACGTGATTGGCTCCTGCAGCTTGGGGATGTGCAAACGAACGGACTCCGCTGCCTGGCGGCGAGGCCCCGGAGCGATGTGGAACTCAGCGAGCAGTTCCGAGCGCGACCGCTTCAACTCCATGTCGAGCGTGCCGAATTTGGTGGGGGCACGTTTGACCGCCAGAACTGCGCCCTCTTGATACCATTCCGGTTGGACCCCCCAACCAAGCTCGAGGATCGCCTCATTCTCATAAACAAGCGAGTTACGGTGAATCGCAACATACTCCGCCGCGCCCCAGCCGTGTGGCATGTCGCCCGTTCCTTTTCGATCCGGCAGCAGAATACCCTCCGACCAGGCATTGGTGGGTGAGGCATGCGCGATATATCCGTTGTAGAGGCGATAGAACGCCGACACCTCATCGCGGAGCAAATGGCACATAGCGCCTTCCACCGTGATGTACGTCCACAAATGCTTGGGCTCGTAAAAGTAGGTGTCTTCCTGCGCCTGGCCATCGAGCACTTCGAGTGTACGGTCAACCATGGGATCGTGGGGATCAAGAAAGCGGGAAGGGTAGAGAGCCGCGAGCGACCCCCAGATCGGCGGCCTGGGATCAAAGGGTGTGGCGGGAATGAATTTGTTGCCAGCCACGCGTTCACAGGCGAGCTTTACTGACACCAGGAGGTTCGAGCGGAACTCCTCATAGAGTCGCTTCATCCACCCAATGTCGTCGCTTTGGCGCAAGGCCTCGGCAGCACGCATGGCTTGACGCAATCCCAATATTGCCCAGAAACAATGGTAGTAATTGAAATCATAGGCGATGGATTCGCCCTCGCCGACCGGCAACAGTCCGTAGTAAATCGGCCTCTCGCCGTGTTCGTTCACGAACTGGGTTTGCTTCGTCGCAGACTCGATCCAGCGCATTCCCTTGACGATGTTCGGGTAGACTGCCTTAAGCCACTCCTCGTCGCCACTGTACTCATAATGATTGACGAGCGCCCAAAGCGCCTGGCCCTGCCCATCCCATTGCCACGTGGGCGCAGCCCACAAGCCCGTCTCCTGCTGGCCCCACGAGGCCAGAGTTCCGGTGAAATTAGGATGCCAGAATAGACGAAGGGACTTCTCGGCTTCTTCCGGAAGCCCAGCCAGATCGAACGCCGTCGTCATATAGGCGCCGTCGCGCATCCAGAAAGTGCCGTAGAGATCAGCCCCAGGCTTGACGACATAAATGTCCTGGCCGTCTTTGCCCTGGCCGGGGTACTTCGTGCGCAGCAGAAGAAGATTGAGGAGCGACGTTTTGTAAAGATTATTCAATTGCGAAATGCCCGTGTTGAACTCCGCTGCCCCTTGGAGGAGCGACTTCCAGCGCGCCTTCTCCGCAACCCGGGCAGACTCGGGATCGATCGCGGTCAGCTTGGCGGCATGCTCCTCCTTCTGGTCGTAAGGCAGCCGGAACCAGCGACTCTTGCCGGTCTCCGCGGGCTCATAATCAAGGACGACCGTGCTCACCATGTCCTCGATCCGTTCGTTGCCACACTGAACGTAGAAGAGCGCTTTGGAGTTGAGTTGGCCTGCGATCACGGCGCCGGAGTCGGCGGAAGTATCAAACACCCAGATCCCACTAAGTTCGCACCCTCGGTAAGGTCCCGCCTCCGATGAATCGCATTCCGACATTACTCGCAACTCCGGCTCACCGGGTGTCACTGTGAATTCCCGGACCAATGGTTTGAGCGCGGGAACCAGGCCGTAGTCTAAGATCTGCGCCGCGCCATTGACCGACAACCGCAGAATCATGTCCCCGGGTTTTTGCTCGATGGGCAGGATTCCCAGGAACACGTGGTAGGTGCGGCCTGCGATAACCGGGAAGCGGTACTCAATTCCACGGTGCAGATAATTGCGGCGGTAGGCGCCGAAGGCCGGATCCGTGCCGGGCGGCAAAGGCAACGGGGGAGCGTCAGGATCCCAAGGAGGGCGCAACGACGAATAAGCCCCAGGTGTCAGGAAAGTGTACTTGGCAAGAGTGCAGGTGGCCTTCTGTGGAGGCGGGAACGCAGCCAGGATTCTGCCCCCGCAGGTGACGACTCCGCCCTCGATTTTAACGGAGGTTGTGTAGGGGAAAAGCAAACGGACGCGATACGGGTTTTTCCCGTCGCGAATCTCTATGCAGTCTGCTTTGACGCCTCCGTGATCACTCGAGAAGGCAGACAAGCGAAGTGTGGCGCTGCCAAGGTGCAGTTGGGTCTCGACGATAGGAAGGTACCCGTCCAGAAGCGTTTGCGACCATTCGGCTCTTTCGGCCGGCTGCTGCGGCGATCCGAATTCTATCTGCAGGCCGGCATCCCGCGACCTAACAATCTGGCCGTACTTATCCACGATGCTGGCCAGTTCATCGCCAAGCCCAATAGCGGTTCGCAGATTCCTGTTGTAGAGCGGCCCGCCAGTCCCTTGCGTCAGGGTTATAAGCGCTTCGTTAGAAAGCCCGGTCCCAGCCGTTGGCACTCTCGCGCTGCCATTGATGTAGATGTCGGGCTGAGCGGCTTTCGAGGCAAGTCCTAGCGCCACTCCTGACCGGATTAAGAATTGGCGGCGATTGGGTGGATTCATTAGTGTTCTCCAGCAAAGAGGCGCGAGTGGCGCATCACCGGCCGGCAAAGAGTGCCGCACATTTAGCCGGGACGGCGTCACACAGGCCAGCATGAAGGCTTTCTTCGGCTGAGATATTAACATCCGGCCGAGCGCCACGCAATTGCGCTGCCGGCCATTCTGTGGTTCAGTCCACCATTCTTGACCTCCTCGCGGATTCGGTCCCATAATCTGACGGGTACCGAAAACGCCAGGCGATTTCGGAGCAACTCATGGGTGGCGACGTGCGAAGAGGTCGGCAATTGCTTTGTCTGATCTTGAGCGCGGTGTTATGTCCCGCGCTATGTGTCGGACAAAAGTCTTCCGGCACGACGGGCGACGCCAGCCAAAAGTTCACAAGAGCACAACAACTCCTAAGCGAGGGGGACCTGGCGCAGGCGCGCAAGGTCGTGCTCGAGGGCTTGGCACTCTCCCCCAAGAGTGTCGAGGGCTACAACTTGCTGGGCATGCTGTACACTCAGGAGAAAGACTTTGTCCGCTCCGCTGCAGCATTTCAGCATGCCCTGAACATCGATTCTCACTCAGCGGTCACACATGACAACCTCGGAAACAGTTATGTCGCCCAGAATCGCCCCGACCTCGCCAGGAAAGAGTATTTGACTGCGGTCCAGCTTGATCCTGATAACCACGACGCTTACTACAACCTCGGTCGACTGGCCCTCGGCGAACGCCACGCTCAGCAGGCGATAGAGTATTTCAGCCACGTCCAACCTCCCGACGTGGCCACTTCCATGAGCCTGGTTGCCGCAGAGTTTATGGCGGGGCGCAATCAGGATGCTGCCACACTGGCGGCGAAGATTTCCGACCAGAACACGAACGACCTGCGAGTTCATTTCTCGTTGGGCGTTCTTTTGGGGGAGCAGAACTTGTACCCCTTGGCGATCCACGAGCTTGAAATTGCCGACGCGCTGCAGCCCGGTACTTTTGAAATTCTATATAACCTTGGGCAAGCGTACTACCATAGCAATAAGAACTTCGAGGCCGAGAGAGCCTTCCAGCGAGCGCTGGAATTGAAGCCGGAGTCGCCGACCGCGCTTTACGGCTTGGGCAAACTCTATTACACCGATGGGAAGGACCTCCAAGCGCTTCAAGTTTTGATGAGGGCACATAAGATTGCGCCTCGCAACACTGATGTTATTTTTCTAATGGCGCGCGTCAGCATGGTGGAAAAGTACTATGAAGACGCAGTTCCGCTGCTTAAAGAGGGAACCACCATAGACCCGAAGCGCGCGGATCTCCACGCCGCCCTTGGCGATTGTTACTTTACGACCGGGAAGACAGAGGAAGCTATCCAGGAATTCCAAACCTTAATCGACCTCGCGCCGACGGCCGGCTCCTATGCCTTCATGGGTTTGTGCTACCGGCAACTCGGCCGATACGACGAGGCCCGCAGCTATCTGGTGAAAGGACTGGAGATTGATCCGCACGACCCTGCCTGCCTTTTCAATCTCGGGTACATCGCCACACGACGTGGCGACCTGCAAGAAGCGGAGAATTATCTTCAGGCGGCGCTCAAGGCAAAGTCCGACCATGAGGAAGCCATCTTCGAATTAGCGGGCGTCAAGATGAAACAGAAGAAATTCGAGGAGGCCTTGCCCTTGTTGCGGCGATGTCTCGAGCTCAACCCGAACCGTCCGGAGACATTCTACCGGCTCGCAACAACCGAACGAGCGCTGCAGCAGACTGAAGCGGCGGAACACGATTTTGCCATCTTCGAGACCATGTCAAAGAACGGGTTGGGGGGGCCATATCCCTTTCAGCACCTCTTCGATTTTCTGGATGAGAAGATGGGACTGGCGCCACAAGCTCGAGCGGAACTAGACCTTGCAGGGCTTCGAATGGCCGTTAGCAAGAATCCCGATCGACCTCGCAACCTCTATTTACTGGCTGAAGCCTATCTGCGGGTCGGGAACGAGGAAGAGGCTCAGAAAGTGGTGAGCCATCTGGATGAGGTCAGCAAACTGGACCCTCGAACCGCGCTGCAAGTTGGTGTCCTCCTCGCCCGATATCACGTTCTCGCTGACGCCATTCGCCACTTCCAGGCAGCCTTAGCCGCGGAGCCCTCGTCTGACGATGCCAAATACGATCTGGCTAATGCTTACTTCGAGCAACAGGACTACGTTAACGCGCGCGCAATGTTGGAGCAGATCTCCAGGCATGGTCGAGAGGATGAGTCGTATTTGGCGCTCCTCGGGGATCTTGACGCGCGCCTCGGCAAATTCTCGGAAGCCCAGGAAGTGTATCGAAGGTTGATCAGCAAGAGTCCGGACAATGAAGCGCACTATTTGTCCCTGGCGTTGTCGCAACTGGGCGTCGGCGACCTGAGCGGGGCCGGCGAAACTCTTCGAGCGGGCCTTTCTCGAGTCCCGGATTCAGGACGGATTGAGTGGGGTCTTGGCGTTCTTTGCGTAATGGACCGTCAGTGCCAAAACGCCGAGCAGCATTTCGAGCGCGCGCTGGATTTGCTCCCCGATTGGCCGAGCGCCTATTCGGCGTTGGCAGTTTTCTACCTTAGTACCGGACGGGTGGCCAAGGCACGCGAGGTGTTTAAGAGATACCAGGAGAGTTTTCCGCGAGGGCCGTTCGATACCAAATTGATCGAGCAGGAGCTTGCCGCGGCCGACCGGCAACCCCAAGGCTTGCGGGCGATGACGCCTCAAATGCAGGTGCAATTCTTACGTCTGGCGTTGATCCTCGCGAATCAAGGTCCACAATTGAGTTCGCGAGGCTTGCCCTGACTTTAGGGGAATCGGTTCACTCATGAGTACTCCCAGAAAGATCGCATCACGAGCTCCAGACGTGAAACCAAGTCATCTCTCGGAGCGATATCCTCCTCTGGCCCGCTCTGAAGGTGAAAGCGGTCCACATCAGTTTGTGCCGCTTGCCTCGGCTGCGCCGGAACGAATTCACAAGCTTCGTCTGGCATGTCGTTTAACGGCAATTTGCCTGCTTCTTCCCGCCGTGGGAAAAACTCAGGCTCCTGCCAGGAACCCCTACCCCGAACAAAGCCTTCAGGCGGTCGAGTCGTACTTAAGAGAGCACGACTATACAAAGGCCAAAAAACTGCTTGAACAAATCCTCAGGCTATCGCCGGACAGCTACGGGGCCAATGAATTAATGGGTTTGGCGCTCGCCAGCGACGGAGACGAGAAAGATGCTACTCCATTCTTTGAAAGGGCAGTTCGTATTCAGCCCGCTTCGGCAGAGGCCCACCAGAACCTGGGAACGAATCTGCTCCGCCTTAAGAGAATCGCAGCCGCAGAGTTGGAATTCAAGCGAGCGGCCGTCCTCAAACCCACTGATTACATGATTAATCACGCCTTGGGCGAGTTCTACATTAGCCGCAGCAGGGCCGGGGATGCAATCCCGTACCTGCAAAAAGCGCAAGAGGCGAATCCTGATTCGTACCAGAACGGTCGCGATCTTGTGCTGGCTGAGATCCAAGACGGCATGTTAAGGGAAGCGGAGAATCAGATTGCCGCCTTAATGCGTGTCAGGGACGCGGGAGAGTTGCACGAACTTCTGGCGGAGGTTAAAGAGGGACAAAAGGACTATGTCGCGGCAGGCAAGGAGTATCAACTGGCGGCCCAAGTCGACCCCAGTGAGAGCAATATATTCGGCTGGGGAGAGGAATTGCTCCGCCACCGTAATCCTGAACCTGCCACGGAGGTACTCAGCCACGGCGTTAAGCTGTACCCACAATCCGCCCGGTTACAAATAGCTTTGGGAATTGCCCTGCTAATGCGCGAGTTTTATGGCCCGGCCGTGGATGCCTTTTGCCATGCCGTCGACCTTGATCCGCAAGACCCCAGGCCCTACTCCTTCCTGGCGGGAATATATGCCGTCTCGCCTTCGCGTGCAGCCGAAGTTAGCGAGCGACTTGGTCAATTGGTCCGAATTCAGCCACGGAATGCCCAGGCTCGTTACTATTATGCAATGAGCTTGTGGAAGTCCGTTCGAGTGGAGACTCAATCGACTGATCTCTCCAAGGTTGAGTCGCTCCTCCGGGCCGCCGCAGACCTGGATCCTCGATTTGCCGAGGCCCACTTTCAACTGGGAGTTCTTTGTTCCGAAGAGAAGCGCGATCCGGAAGCTCTCGCTGAATTCCAGAAAGCAGTCGACCTGGACGCGAATCTGGCCGATGCGCACTATCGACTGGCGCAAGCCCTCTTGAGGCGGGGAGATGCGGTGCGTGGCGATAAGGAACTCGAGATCTCCAGGCATTTACACGCCAGCCAAGTGGACGAAAGGGAAAAGCTGAACAGCGAAATCTTACGGTTTGTTTATACCGAGCCGCACTCTTCGGCGGATTCATCGGCGTCCCGCGAGTAATTGACGCAGGCTATTTGACCTGTTTGACCAAGTTCGCCATTCCCCCATCGAATCGTCGCCACCGGGTCCCTGCGGCAACTTCAACCTCAGAGAAGGTGCGGCCCGGTCAGGTAGAGAAGCTTCACTAATGCTTTTGTTTGTTCTGAGAACTAATGTCTAAAAACTAACTTGACAACTAAAACGTACTATGGTACATGCCTAAAGGGTTTATTGAACCTTGCTTCTATAAGTTACCTACAGTTCGCAAGTGGCATTCAGTGGAGTGAGAATTCTACAGGAGGTCACTGCATGAAACTCATAGCTCGGACTCCCTATTCAACTTTGTCCCCCGCTCAGAATTCAACCGCGACTTGCTCGAGCGGATTGCACCGTTTGTTAAGGCTACTGCCGGCTCCAATGATGTATGTGTTGCTTGTGCTGCTATTAGCAAGCCCTCTTACGGCTCAGATTGATGCAGGAAGGATCCTCGGGATGGTGAAGGATCAGTCCGGCGCAGTCGTGCCAGGAGCCAAGGTTACCTTAATGAATGAGGGGACGGGCCTTGCTCTAACCGTCACTACCGGACCAACGGGGTATTTTGTCTTTCCCGCCCTGCGAATCGGCAGCTACCGAGTTGAAGTCGAGGTCCAGGGCTTCGCCAAATTTGTACGTTCTGGCCTGACTTTGCACGTCCAGGAAGATGTGGTGGTGGATGCCGAACTTGTTCCCGGGGCAGTGACCCAAACTATCGAGGTGAAGGCCGCCGCACCCGTCCTCCAAACACAAAACGCTTCGGTCGGCACCACCGTAGGTACTCAAGTGGTGAACGACTTGCCCTTGAACTGCAGGAATTGGACGACGCTTGCTGAACTCGGCGCCGGTGTCACTTACTCGCAGCCTGACGCCTCAGGCCGACCTTACTTTTCCGCCAACGGCCACCCACTCGAGCAAAATGATTATCGCTTGAACGGGATTAATAACAACGATGAGGCGTGGACGCTTCCGGAGCCATACGTTGCTCTTCCACCCCCGGATGCCATCGCGGAATTTAAAGTGCAAACCAACAACTACAACGCCGAATTTGGACACTCCGGCGGAGCGGTGGTCAACGCCTCCACAAAAGCCGGAACCAACCAGTTCCACGGTGACGTTTGGGAGTATGTGCGCAACGACAAGTTCGATGCCGCACAGTATTTCGAGAACTCCAGCGGCCTCACCAAGGGGGAATATCGGCAGAATCAGTTTGGAGGTGTGCTGGGCGGACCGGTGACCCTTCCTGGCCTTTACAACGGCAAGGACAAGAGCTTCTTTTTCTTCTCCTATCAGGGGACCCGCATCCGTCAGGCGTTGGCATACATTGATACAGTCCCCACCGCCACCATGGTTAACAGCGGCTTCACCGATATGCAAGACTTAATCACCTACACCAGCGGGACGCGAACCGATAATCTGGGGCGCACCTTCCCGCTGGGCACGGTGTTTGATCCCGCCACCACCCGCAGCGTGACGGCCGGACAAGTGGACCCGGTGACCAATTTGACGGCCACCACCAGCGGATTCGTACGCGACCCCTTCTACCAAGGCAGTCTGGTGGGCCTCTCCAACTTCACGTCCCCGGCCATTGTGTCGCAACTCAATCTCCTGCCCGCCGGCCGGCTCGATGCCAATGGCATGAAGTTGCTGGGCGTCTACCCTGTAGCCAATCTGCCCGGTTTCTACAGCGATTACGCCTATAACGGCGTAATTTCTAACGACACGAACCAGTTCGACTGGCGTGTCGATCACAACTTTGGACCTAAAGATCAATTGTTCGTGGTCGGAAGTTGGAGCCATACGCCTCTCGTCAACCCAGGTTACTTCCCGGGTTTAGGGGGAGCCGCACAATATTTTGACGCAGGGCTTATGGATGAACGGGCGGAAACCGATGCGATTAGCGAAACTCATTTCTTTTCCCCCACCACGATTAACGAAGCTCGGCTTGGTTTCAGTAGATCCCCTATTAGTATGACCGGGCCCTATGGGCACGTGATGGGGATCCCGGAGCAATTTGGCATTCAAGGAATTCCCCAGGTAAACGACAACGGTGGACTTCCCCCAATCGATATTGCCGGCCTCACGGCGATGGGAACAGCAGGGTGGATTCCTACTGTCGGAAGCTCGATCACTTGGGATCTCACTGAGAACCTCACCAAAGTGTACGGCGCGCACACGTTTAAAGCGGGTTTCCAGGGCGACTACATTCAGACTCCCATTCTTCAACCCGCTTGGTCGCATGGTGGGTTCGATTTTGGCGGGGCTTACACAGAGGTACCCAATACCAGCGGCGGCGGGACGGGCATGGCTCAGCTTATGCTCACGCCAACTGCCACCTCGGTCGCCGGAGGCTATGACAATGTCGGCGGCGCCGATACGGTGTATGCGTCGAACTTCGCTGCGGACAGCTACCGGCGTGAGTACTACGGTATGTATTTCCAGGATGACTGGAAGGTAACCCCCAAATTGACGCTCAATCTGGGGCTGCGCTGGGACCACACTACGCCTTACGAGGAAGCCTTTGGCGCCATGGCAAACTTTCTTCCCGGCGCACCGGGAAACGGAGCGGAATTCCTGATTCCGCAGAAGCGCTGTAGCCAACCACTCTCCCCCTCGTTTAACACTCTGACGCAAACGGACGGGATCACGGTCAAGTGTACGGGCAATATGGCACTGGGCACGGTGGGGAATTTGGACTTTGCGCCGCGAGTGGGGGTTGCTTATCGCTTCACGCCGAAGTTGGTTGGTCGCGTCGGTTACGGGATTTTCTATGGAGCCCTCGGAAGTCTCGGGTACGGCAATACGCTCGGCAATGCCTACCCCTTCCTTTTCAATTTCTACTTCTTCAATCCAGATGCCGCGCACCCCATCAGTTTTCCAGATGGTTCCTTAGGGACGTTGGAGACGGGACTTTCAGGAATCAACTTCAGTCCGGCGGCGGTGGATGCAACGGGTTTGAGCTTGACCGGACGGCAGTATAATGCCAACACCCCGTACTATGAAGATTACAATGCTGCCCTTCAGTACCAATTAACGCCGAATCAGAGCCTGGAGCTGATGTACGTGGGGGACCAAGGGCATCACCTGAACCAATATATCAGCGTCAACGAACCGACGGAGATTCTCCCGCCCGGATTGAATCCTCAGAACTATGTGCCCTTCCCGGATTTTGGAAGGGGATCGCCTTACGAGATGGACGGCGCCAATACCTACTATCACTCACTCCAGGCGTCCTTCGAGCGGAGGTTCAGCAACGGTTTGAACCTCCTGGCGAATTACACGTTTTCAAAATGCCGCTCTGACTGGCGTTCAGCCGCTCTTTCGACGGTCGGTGGGTTCCGGGCCGATACTTTGCCAGGGTTCGGAATTCGAGGTGACTACGCTTACTGTGACGCCGACGTGCCGAACTTGTTCCACTTTAGCGGTTTGTGGACTGTCCCCATCGGTAGTGGGCATCGCCTTTTGGGATCGAGCAAGGGGATAGTGAACGAAGTGCTGGGCGGATGGAAGATGAATTGGATCGTGACCATGGAAGATGGGATGCCTTTCAACATTGGCTGCCCCATCAGCACCACGGCCGACTTTGGATGTTCTGCTTTATTGGTTCCGGGACAGAATATCTACGGTGGGCCGCATGACGTGCAGCAGTGGATCAACCCTGCTGCCTTTGCTAATCCTCCCGTGGCCACGAGTATTGGCCAAAGTAATTTCGCTCCCCTCGGCGGGAGTAACACGCAAGCCCACGGACCTGGAGAGCATCGCTTGGACTTCTCCATGTTCAAGGAATTCCCCGTCACCGAGAGCAAACGTCTGGAATTCAGGGCGGAGTTCTTCAATCTCACCAATACGCCGTGGTTCGCCAATCCCGCGTACACCGACTTCACCAACACCACGACCTTCGGGCAGATTACCTCTCTTCGCGATGGAGCCAACGACCCGCGCCAAATCCAATTTGCTCTTAAGCTCTACTTCTAGGGCGCAGTACGGGCAGACCGGGATTCCCCGGTCTGCCCGTCTCTCTGGCTGTTCTAACCGCCCCACGCCTCCTGCCACGGACAGGTTCCATGACCCTTCGGCTCGTGACCTTCCACAAGGTTCTGCAGAGCGTCTGGGAACGCGGGCGATTCACTGCCGCGCTCCAGAATGAACTTGCCGCGGTCGTACAGCTTTTTCGACAGGAGATCTCCCATGATTGGCAATGACCGTTCCTGCGCAGGAAGGCACTTCCCGCCTGGTCCACTGGAAGGGACAAGCTCCAGGCGCGCGGTTTTGCGAAATCTTCTCGTCTCGACCCTGCTTGCCCGCTGCAAGGGTCTGAGCTTTGATCGTGCCCAGGGGAGCGGTGACTCACGGCCGGGCAGCATGGTGGCCGGAGTGCCGTCGTTGGACGAACTCGCGGGCGAATGGCTACCCATGAACTCACTCGGAAGCTACCCGGCACTGAACAATTTCGCGGGTTCGCTGCAAGTTACGGACGATCTATTGGCCGTGAGACATCTCACCTTTTGCCCCTTTTCTCAGGCCCAGGACACCGGGACTCTCCGCATCAACGGCGCCGCCGTAAAAGCGGCCGACAGCCGCTGGTATGCCTACCAGGTCCTCCGTCGGGCCAAGTCTGACGAACTCGAAGCCGAAAGTTCGGTGCGGATGGTTCATGAAGGGCGGGGCGTTCTTTTCCGGCTGGAGCTGAAGAACCTTCGAAGCGCAGCGCAAACTCCGGGAGTCACCGCGGAGCTCGCGGGCTTAATCGGCAAATATGAGAGTAAATGGGATTGGGAACTCCCTTGGCCCAAGAACGAGAATGAATTCACTGCCGCCAAGGCGAGTGGCGGAAATATCCTCCTCGTGCGCCACACCAAATCATCTGCGAGGGTGGCGTTTGCGTTCGTCAGGCAGCCGGATAGTTTGGAATCGATCGGAAGCCGCGGCCGGGCGACCTGGAAGATTCCGCTGTACCCTGGTCAGAATCGCACCATCGAATTCGTGATGGCGGTGGGGGATGGAGACGATGAGGCGATGCAATTGGCCGGCAAGTGGGTCGCAGAATTTGAAAACACTTTCAATTCTGTAAGGGCGCTGTGGCAAGAACGTTTTCACCGTATGTTCACGCCCGGAAATGGCTACTTCTCCGGAAGCCTGCCCGTGCTAGTCACCCCTGACGAAGCGGTACGGCGCACTTACTACATGAGCGTCCTCTCCTCAGTGGCCTCGCTGCTTCGAACGAATTTCTCCCTTCAGCCCAGAGTAGATGTTACGGCTGCGCCCCAGTACGCTGTCACGCTCACGTATTTCTGGGATGCGGCGATGGTCCCCACCCTCACGGCCTTGCTCGACCCTGCGATGATGAGAGCCCAACTGAAGCGCTGGCTGGGAATGAACATCTACCGCTGTTATGCGCAGGATGCTTTCAGCGGCCAGGGTCGTGGCCCCTGGTATTCGGCCAACGATGTCTCGCTGTTTGGAATGCTTCAGTCCTATCTCCAAGTGACGGGAGATCAAGATTTCCTCAATGAAAAGGCCGGGGAGAAGACCGTTGCGGAACACATGCAAGGTCTCGCGACACACTGGAAACAGCTTGCAGGCAACCACGGGCTGGCTGATTACGGGGGAGCCGAGAACCTGTTGGAATGTGTCCCCACCTACGTCCATCGCGTGGCTTCACTTAACGCTGCGAACGTTGGGATGATGCGAGCATTCTCCATCCTGCTCGAGTGTCGTGGTGATGACGCCGGAGCGATGCAGTTGAGGGCAGAGGCAAAGCGGCTCGCCGCCCAGGTACTGAGCCTGTACGTACCAGGACAGGGCGTCTGGAATTGCTTGCAACCCGACGGAAAACTCCAGGAAGTGCGCCACGTTTATGACTTCATCATGACTGCCCGATGGATGCCCGAGGATCTCTCGCCTGCCATGCGAAGCGAGATGCACGCTTTCGTGGAACGCGAACTCTTGACTAAGAATTGGCTCCGGGCTCTCTCACTGAAGGATCCGGCAGCCTCCCAGTCAGACCGGCCGGACCACGGCCCCATGGGCGCCTACGACGCGTGGCCTGCGCTGACTCTTGAAGCTATGGGTACTCTGGGCTTCCGGGAACAGGCACTCGAGGCCCTCCATCGCTTTGAAGAGGTCACACACGAGGGTCCCTATTCGCAATCGCATGAGCTGCTGGGCAGGGACTACGATGCCCGAGCACGGGTTACAGATCGAGGCCTTCAAACCACTAACGAATTGTGTGGAGGAGCCTTTGCCGATGTGATCGTCAGAGCGTTTTTTGGCTTCCAGCCGGACTTCGAAGGCAGGAATGCACTTGTGGCGCCTGACGTGCCGCGAGGATTCAATGGAACCCTGGTTGGCCTGCGCTGGCGCGGCAGGCTGTACAATCTTTCCAGTAGTGCTCGCGGATTGTCGATGATGAAGCAGTGATTGGGACCTCCCTGGAATGACATTTCATGGTTTCTGGGCGCCCGTCAGCGGATGGGCATGAACGACCGCTTAGAAAGTCTAACGGAAGGTGAAAAGGTATGAAGCGCCGACGGTTTTTCGTGTTCGCATTTGGATGTGCACTAACTTGCGGACTTGCTCAGGGCGCCCAGAACGGTTCGCCGAGTTATGCCGTCACTCCCCGCTTCCAGTGGTTGCGGCTTGGCGAAGTGAAGCCATCGGGTTGGATCAAAGCGCAAATGTTGCGTAACCTCCGTCAGGGGGCCCTCGGGCACCTCGACCAACTCGCCCCTGAAGCACGCAGTGACATTTTTGCCAGCGGGCGGAACGCTCCCGGGAGGCCGAACGCAGCCAAAGAGGGATTCGAGCAGGGTGCATGGTGGAACGGCGAAACGGAAGGAAACTGGCACCGTGGGTACATCATGACGGCTTATCTGACCGGCGATGTCGAGGCCATGGAGAAAAGCAGCGCTTACGTCCAACACATCCTGGACTCACAGGATAATGACGGCTACATCGGAGTCTATAGCCCGGAGCTTCGATACTCGAAAAGTCATGTAAACGGTGAGCTGTGGACCGAGACATGCATTCTGCGGGCTCTGCTGGCCTACTACGAACTGACGGGCAGACCAGATGTGCTGCGGGCCGTGGAACGAGCGGTGAAGTTGACGGTAGAGAATTTCGGCCCAGGTAAAATGACCGCCTTTCCTAACCCTCATTACCCCGGCGATGGAATCTCCCATGGCCTGATGTTCATTGACGTGCTGGAAAGGTTGTATCAGTTAACCGGAGACAAGACGTATCGCGATTTTGGCGTCTGGCTTTATCACGACTACTGTGCCAGCGCCCCTCAAGATGGCCACGACGGCACAGTCGCGTCCTTGCTCGATTTGGATAAGCCCTTGCGCGATCACGGCCCGACGACGATCGAGCATCTGCGCGTGCCTCTGTGGGTTTATTACGTCACTGGGGACCCGCAGTTCGGTCGAGCTTACGAAAACGGCCTCACGAAACTAGGGCGTTACATGTATCCCAGCGGTGCAATTGTCGCGATGGAAGATATCGGCGGAAGGCGGCCGGACCCCACCACAACCTATTATGAATTCTGCAGTATGAAAGAATTGCTCAGCACCTATTGCTCAGCCTTGCAGAAGACGGGCAGAACTGACTACGGGGACGAGATAGAGAAACTCATGTTCAACGCCATCGAGGGCGCCGGGCTCGCCACAGGGAAAGGGGTTACATACTGCACGAGGGACAACCGCTATCGGATTGACGGTTCCCTCAAGGGCAGGGACAAGTTCTCTCCTACCCACATGGATGTGGCGGTCTGCTGCAATCCGAATTCTTCTCAAGTGACTCCGCTTTATCTCGAGGCGATGTGGATGAGGTCCGACGCGGGCTTGGCTGCAATGCTTTACGGCCCCGCGGTGCTTGACACAACTGTGAACGGAGTACCGGTGGAGATCGAGGAAAGAACCGACTACCCGTTTTCGTTTGCGATTACTTTCGTCGTCAACCCGGCTCGCGCTTGCGATTTCGCCCTGCGGCTGCGGAACCCGGGTTGGTCCAAGGGTACACGCATCACCTGTGAGGGTGCCACGGTGAGCCGGGAAGACAGCAGCTTCGTCCTGCGGAAAGAATGGAGAAGGGGGGATCAGATAAGGTTGGAATTCAGTGGCGGGATCACCGCAACTAAGGCCGCCAACGGCGAAATCGCCCTCGCAAGGGGACCACTCGTCTACGCCCTGGGAATTCCTGGAACCGCGAAGAATATAAGAGACTATGACCTTCCGGGCTTTGCCGACGAGGAGTATTTTCCCGCCCAAGGCGCTATGTGGTCCTACGCGCTGGACCCAAGCGCGGCGGATCATTCCTTCGGGTTCAACGCTATATCTGAGGAGAACACAAACTCCTTCTATCCTTACGACGCCTCGCCGATCCGGTTGGAAGGGAGATTGATCAATCTCGATACGGGGAAAGAGGAAAACGTGCAACTGGTGCCGATGGCCTCAAGGCAGGCTATTCTGCGCCGTGTAACTTTCCCTGCGGAGCGGCCCTAAGGCGCAATAGGCGGCGCGCATCTGACACAGGCATCGTTCCGGAGAGCAGACTTGCGGGAGGGAATCGTGGCGTATTCACTCAGCATCATCTGTCTGGCTCTAAGCCAACTCTTGGCAGGCCCTGCGCGGGGAGCCAGGGCCGCAGGGGCGGTGCGCTCACCCGCAGCCGGCGAAGCGCAAGCCGCCTTACCTGGCCCATCTTCCACACCCACGCTCTGGATCATTCCGCACACTCATTGGGAAGGCGCAGTTTTCAAGACACGCGAGGAGTACCTGGAAATAGGGCTGCCTCACATTCTGACGGCGCTCGAGTTGTTGCGGACCTATCCCGACTATCGTTTTGTGCTCGACCAGGTGGCTTACGTCAAGCCATTCCTGGAGCGATACCCCGAGGCAGCGGCGGAGTTCCGGAAGTACGTCTCCGAAGGCCGCCTCGCGATCGTTGGCGGCAACGATGTGATGTTGGACGTCAACATTCCCAGCGGTGAGTCCTGGGTGCGGCAAGCTCTGTACGGAAAGCGATATTACCAGCACGAACTCGGTGTAGACGTCACGGTCGGCTGGGCGCTCGACACCTTCGGCCATCACGCGCAGATGCCGCAACTGCTTAAACTCGCCGGCTATAAGTCGTACTGGTTCCAGCGCGGCGTTCACGCCAGCGACACGCCCTCGGAATTTCTTTGGGAAGGGATCGACGGCACCGAAATACCGGCGTTTTGGCTGCCACTCGGATACGGGCTTCTCTACCCTTCCCCCGCCAATGCGTTTGATTTTGCCTCGTCAGTCCGTGGCTTATGGGAATCCCTGAATAACTATTCCCGGCAACCTGACCAGGTGGCACTCGCGGGAGCGGATGTGATCGACCCTGAAGAAATCCTCCCCCGAATGGTTCGCGAGTTCGATGGCGAAAACAATCAGCCGCTCAAGGTGCGGTTCGGAGTGCCGACTGAATTT
>Ga0187781_10001460_pt1 | contig 17846 bp, 14 predicted proteins | sample 0715_SJ02_MP02_2_FD_132447 | JGI IMG/M metagenome (GOLD analysis project Ga0187781, IMG submission 132447) | Tropical peat soil microbial communities from peatlands in Department of Meta, Colombia - 0715_SJ02_MP02_20_MG | ecosystem: Environmental > Terrestrial > Soil > Wetlands > Peat | place... | reverse complement strand
GTCCGGGTGGGCTTCCGGCCCGGTGCAGATGGCGGCAATGATGGCCGCCAGTGTCACACCATGGCCGCCCAGCGGCGCGGTAATGATCGAGGCCAGGCCCAGCACGGTGACGGGCGAGCGGGCCGGAATGTGATAGCCGGACGCCGACAGCACCGCCATGCCGGGCAGAAACTGGCTGGTGAGCGCCAGCAGGGCCAACGGCAAGGCCAGATTGACGAAGGCTGTCCACGACCACTGCGGCATGGTAAACAGCGGGCCGCTGCTGCCCTGCCAACTGCCGGCCGTACCATACAGGCCCTGCCAGCTGGCCAGTGCCAGCCCCAGGCCGATAGCGGCCAGCAGGGCAAAGCGCGGAAACAACTTGCGGCCGATGAAGAACAGCACCGTCATTGGCACCACCAGCAGCGCCTGCTGGCTGGCGGCACCGGCCACGTCGGCCACAAAATGAAACAGGATACCGCCCAGCATGGCCGCCGCCAGCGAGGCCGGGAAAATCTTCATCAGCTTGTCGAAGGCCCCGCTCACCCCCACCAGAGTGACGATGACCGCAGCAGCCAGAAACGCCCCCACAGCCTCGCCATAGGGCACACCGGGCAGCGCCGCCAGCAGCAGCGCCGCACCGGGGGTACTCCAGGCGGTAATCACTGGCACCCGCCAGCGCAGGGTCAGCCAGATGCCGGCCACGCCGGAGGCAATGGACACCGCCCAGACCCAGGAACCAAGCTGTGCCGCGCTAAGCCCGGCGGACTGGGCAGCGTGCACGATGATGAGAAAGGGGCCGGAATAGCCCACCAGCAGTGCCAGCACTGCGGCAAGACCGGCCGAAGGCGAGAAATGGGACCAGCTGAACGGCACACGATCAGCATGCGTCTGGCTGGCAGGAGACTCTCGCGGGGAAAGGGTGGACATGGATGAACTCCGAAATGCGTCAATGCACACAGGGTAAGCGATGACGCGGCATCTGCCTTCCCACACCGCTGGCAAACAGCGTAGACTGGGCTGAATCTGTTATATAGAACAGCAATGGCCGACATTCCGCTTTATCTGCATATCGCCCGCCAGTTACAGGCACGGCTGGACAGTGGCGAGCTGCCGCCGGGCAGCCGCCTGCCGGCGGTACGCCAGCTGGCCGCCGAACACGGGGTCAACACCCTGACTGCGCTGGCTGCCTATCGTCATCTGGAAGAACAGCAAAGCGTGGTGGCACGCCCGCGCAGTGGTTTTTTTGCCGCCCTGCCGCGCCATGTGGCGGCTGGCGACACCGCCCAGCCCGGCCCCACCGCTGCCGCGCTGGTGGATGTGGACAGCCGCATGAGCAATCTGATCCGCCTGTCGGCTTCGTCCATCCGCCAGCAATTGCACATGGCCGAGGCGCATAACAGCCTGTACCCAGCCCAGGAGCTGTCACGGCGCATGCAGTTGCTGCTGGCCCGCCAGCCGGAGCTGATCGGTGCCTATCTGCCCACCGCCGACCAACAGCAGCTATACCAGCAGATACGGCGGCTAGCCGCGGGCTGGCAGCTGGACATTGCGACCGACCACATCCTGTTCACCCAGGGCATTACCGAGGCCATCAGCCTGTCGCTGCGCCACCTGACCCGCCCCGGCGATGTGGTGGCGGTGGAAACCCCGGTGTACTTTGGCCTGCTGCAAACCCTGCAAACGCTGGGGCTGAAGGCGCTGGAGATTCCCTGCACGCCGGATGCTGGTCTATCGCTGGAGGCACTGGAGTTCGCCCTGCGCCACGGTGCGCCGGTCAAGTGCCTGGTGACGGTGACCAATTTCCAGAACCCCACCGGCGCGCTGATGCCGGACGATAACAAGAAGCGCCTGCTGCAACTGGCACGCCGCCACGGCCTGACTATTATCGAAGATGATGTCTTCGGCGAGCTGTACTTTGGCAGCCAGCATCCGACGCCGCTCAAGGCCTGGGACCGCGATGGCGATGTGATCTACTGCTCCTCCTTCACCAAGAGTTTTGCCCCCGCCTTCCGTCTGGGCTGGCTGTCCGGTGGCCGCCACCATGCGGCGCTGGAGCGGCTGCGCGAAAGCAGCAGCCTGGTCAGCCCCGCCATTCTGCTGGGGGTATTGGCCGAGGTGCTGGCCAGCGGCGACTATGCCCGCATCAGCCAGCGCATTCGCCAGCAACTGAAACAGCAGATGGAACAATTGAGCGCCGCCGTGCTGGCAGCCTTTCCGCGTGGCACCCGTGTACGCAGGCCGCAGGGTGGCATGCTGCTGTGGGTGGAAGGCCCGGAAGGACTGGATAGCCAGGCCCTGCTGGAAGCCGCGCTGGCCCGTTCCATCAGCTTTGCCCCCGGCCTGGTGTTTTCCGCCGAGCCACGCTTTGGCCACTGCCTGCGCCTCAACTGCGGCCAACCCTGGTCCACTCAGCTGGCGGAGGACATCCGCACCCTGGGTTGGCTGGCTACCCAACAACTGACAGGACTTGCCTGATGGAACAACTGGATTGCGTGGTGATTGGAGCCGGGGTGATCGGCCTGGCCGTGGCGCGCCAACTGGCCATGGCCGGACACGAAGTGCTGATCTGCGAAGCGGAGGGCCAGATCGGCCAGCATTGCAGCAGTCGCAATAGCGAGGTCATCCATGCCGGCCTGTACTACCCCACCGGCAGCCTGAAGGCGCGGCTGTGTGTGGCGGGCAAGGCCATGCTGTATCGCTACTGCGCCGAACGGCATATTCCACACCAGTGTATCGGCAAGCTGCTGTTGGCCAACGGCCCAGCCGACCTGCCCCGACTGCAGGACATCGCCCAGCGTGCCGCCGCCAATGGCGTGAACGATCTGCAATGGCTGGATGCCGCCGGGGTAAGGGCACTGGAACCGCAGTTGCAGGTCCATGCTGCCTTGCTGTCACCCTCCACCGGCATTATCGACAGCCACGCCTTGTTGCAAGCCTTGCTGGCTGATGCCGAAGCCCACGGCGCACAGCTGGCCTGCCATTCCCCGCTGGATGGTGGCCGGGTCGTGCCGGATGGTATCGAGTTGGACATCGCCGGTATCAGCATCAAGACCAGGCTGGTGATCAATGCCGCCGGGCCATGGGCACCCGCCGTCGCGGCCAGCATTGTCGGTGTTCCACGTGAAACCATTCCCACCGCCCACTATGCGCGTGGCGTGTATTTCGGCCTGAGCCGCCGCTCGCCATTTTCGCGGTTGATTTATCCACTGCCGGAACCGGGCGGGCTGGGCTGCCACCTGACGCTGGATCTGGCCGGACAGGCGCGCTTCGGCCCGGATGTGGAGTGGATAGACGGTGTGGATTACCACCTGGACCCGGCCCGCGCCGAGGCCTTTTACCGCAGCATCCGGCACTGGTGGCCGCAGTTGCCGGACGGGGCGCTGCAAGCTGCTTATGCCGGCGTGCGCCCCAAGCTGGTGGGGCCGGGTGCAGCGGATGCCGACTTTGTCCTCCAGGGGCCGGCACAGCATGGCGTGCCGGGGCTGATCAATCTCTACGGCATCGAATCTCCCGGCCTGACCAGCTGTCTGGCGCTGGCCGAGGCGGTAGGCTCCATGGCCAACCAACACGCGTGAGGCCGACATGACAGACAGCGGCATACTGCATTCCATCAACCGGGCAGCGGTCAGCCCCATGCTGATCGAGGGCCGCCGCATCATCAGCGGCATCAACAAACTGCCGGTCAGCACCCTGTTACGGCCAGAAATCATCACCGTGGGCAAACTGGGGCTGGCTGGCGACGAGCAGGCCGATCCCACAGTACACGGCGGGTTGTCCAAGGCCATCTATGCCTATCCGCTGGAGCATTACCCGTTCTGGCAACAGGCCTGCCAGCAGCATGGTTCACGCCATGCCGGCAGCGCATTGCACCACGGCATGCTGGGCGAGAATCTCACCATTTCCGGCCTGCTGGAGCAAGACGCCTACGTGGGCGATGTGCTGGAATTTGCCGATTGCCGGCTGCAAATTAGCGAGCCGCGCCAGCCCTGCTTCAAGTTTCAGGCCCACATGGACATGCGCCTCGCGGTCAAGCTGATGGCACAAAGCGGCCATTGCGGCTTTTATCTGGCGGTGCTGCAAACCGGCAGTCTGCAGGCTGGGGAAGCCTTTCGCATCTTGCCCGGCCCACGCGAGCTGAGCATTGCCCAAGCCTTCCGCCGCCGGCTGCGCCGACTGGATTGAAATACCATCCGATACAGACAGCATTTGGTGAAATGCAGCGCTCATGTAGAATCGGACCAGCCTTGCCCCCTATCAACCCGGCATCACGCACACGACACCACCACCGCCATGATCATTCTGAATCAGCGCCAGCAGGAGCTGCTGGGCATCGTCCATCGCGAAAGCTATGTCACCGTGGAAAAGCTGGCCGCCCATTTTGGCGTCACCCACCAGACCATACGCCGCGACATTGCGCTGATGGCGGAACACCAGTTGCTGCAACGCTATCACGGCGGGGCCAGCGTGCTGTCCAGCGTGGAAAACGTGGCCTACAACGCCCGTCAGGTCTTGTGCATCGAGGAAAAACGCCGGCTGGCCGCGCTGCTGGCCAAGCAGATTCCCGACAATGCCTCCTTGTTCATCAATATCGGTACCACCACCGAGGAGGTGGCCAAGGCGCTGCACCGCCACCGCGGGCTGCGGGTGATCACCAATAACCTGCATGTGGCCGACATGATGGCCGACTACCCGGATTGCGAAGTGATCGTACTGGGCGGTGTGCTGCGCAAGCGCGACCGTGGCATCACCGGCGAGGCCACGGTGCAGTTGATCCGCCAGTTCAAGGTGGATTACGGCATCATCGGCATTTCCAGCATCGAAAACGACGGCGTGCTGCGCGATTACGACTATCGTGAAGTACGCACGTCAGAAGCCATCATCCAGCAGTCGCGTCAGGTGCTGCTGGCGGCGGACCATTCCAAGTTCGGCCGCCCGGCGCTGGTGGAGCTGGGCCATCTGTCGCAGGTGCATGCGCTGTTTACCGACAAGCCGGTCCCTGCGGAAATGGCCACGGTGATTGCCGAAGCCGGCACCCAGCTGTTTGTCGCCGACTGAGCGAACCTCTGCCGCGCCAGCCTGCCCAAACCTGTCCCAGCCCGAATGTTCAGGAGCCATCTCATGACCGCACTCATCCGCCACACCCTGTTCATCGGCCTGTCCGCCCTGCTGCTGGCCACCACCGCCCAGGCCGAACTGGCCAAGGGTGCCGCCGCGCCCGACTTCAGCACCGAAGCCTCACAGGGCGGCAACCGGTTTCAATATTCGCTGAACGAAGCCCTGCGCCACGGCCCGGTGGTGCTGTACTTCTACCCGGCGGCGTTTACCAGCGGCTGCACGGTAGAGGCGCACCTGTTTGCCGAGGCGGTGGACAAATTCAAGGTACTGGGGGCCACGGTAATCGGCGTGTCCGGTGATGACATCGCCAAGCTGCAGCGCTTTTCCGTATCCGAATGCCGCAGCAAGTTTCCGGTGGCGGCGGACGGCGAGCGCAAGATCATGAAAGCCTACGACGCGGTGATGATTCCCGGCACCAGCTACGCCAGCCGCACCTCCTATGTCATCACCCCGGACCACAAGGTGTGGTACAGCTACAGCGCCATGGACCCGAACCAGCATGTGGCCAATACCCTGCAGGCGTTGGAGGCGTGGAAGGCGGCGGGACACTAAGAACCTGTTCATAGTCTGCTGCGCTTCGTCGATACGGCGTTAAAAACGTCTTCGGAATGCTCATTTACTCCATGTAAACTCCGCTTCCTCACCCGTTTTCGCCTTGTCTCGCTCTAGCTCGCGATACTTTGAACAGGCTCCAAGCCGGCCTCAGCCTCCCCGCGCCGCCAGTGCTGCCCCACCAATGATGGCGAGACAAGCCAGCAGCAAGTTCCAGCTGGGCGCGGCCAAGCCGGTCAGCAACAACAGCAAGGTAGAAATCAGCGGCGCGGCGTAGGACAGCACACCCAGCAGTGGCAGATTGCCCTGCTTCATGCCGATATCCCAGGTAAAGAAGGCAATGCCCACCGGCCCCAGCCCCAAGGCCAGCACACCCAGCCAGGCGCTCCACGGTGCCATCCACACCGTGGTTTCGCCATACAGATGGCACAGCCCACCCAATAGCGCAGTGGCGGCACAGAACCAGCCTACGGCGTCGGTCGGCACTTGCGCCACCAGCCGGCTGGCCACCGAATACAGCGACCAGATCAGCGCGCACAGCAGCGCCATCAGATAGCCCGGCAAATACTGACTGGCAAAACCGCCCTGCCCGCCGCCCAGCAGCAACCAGCAGCCTCCCAGCGCCAGCAAGCCACCCAGCACATGCCATGGCGACAGGCGATGGCCGGGCAGCAAGGCGGAAAACAGCAGAATCAGCAGCGGCCACAGATAGGCCAGCAGGCTCACCTGCACCGCCGGGGCCAGCCGCATGGCCAGAAAATAGCAGAAGTGATAGCCAAACAGCCCCCCCACCCCCAGTGCCCAGGCCAACGGCGGCTGGCGTAGAAAGTCCAGCGGTGACTGACCGGCACGCAGCCATTTCGCCAGCATCAGGCCGAAGGCCAGCGCAAAGGTCATGGCCAGCAGCTGGAAAGGGGGAAACACTCCGGCAGTCAGCCGGGTCAACAGGGCAAGGCTGCCCCACAGCACAATGGACAAGCTGCCAATCAAGGTAGCCTGGCGACGGGTAAGCATGGGAAACACTCTCAGACAGACAAAGCCGCAGTGTAAGCAAGATGGGACACGGCAACTTTGCCGCGCTGGCGGGCTTATTTGGCCGGATGGCGGAAATGGCTGGGCGCAAGGCCGAAATGGCGGCGGAAGCGGTCGCTGAAGGCGGACAGGCTGGCATAACCGCATTGCTCCGCCACTTGCTGCACCGGCAGGCTGCCCTGCTCCAGCAGCAACCAGCCATGCTGCATGCGTTGCTCCAGCTGGTACTGGCCGGGGCTCATGCCCAGTTGGCGGCGAAATAGCTCCGACAGCTGGCGCACGCTCAGGTGGGCTGCCGCCGCCAGTTGCGCCAGGCTGATGTCTTCGGCAAAACGTGCATCCAGCACGGCGCGGGCCGCGGCCACGCGCCGGTCCAGCTGTGCCGCTGCGCCGGCCCGCTCGGCCAGTAACTGGGTGAGCAGCAACAGCATCTGCCGCCGGCCATTTTCCCCCGCACCGGGCCGGATCAGCTCCGCCCGTAAAAACTCCACATAGGCCAGCAGGCCGGCATCCAGCGGCAGGAAAGCCGGCAGCGCCGCCAGTTGCGGTGCCAGCGTGGCCGGCACATTGGCCACCACGAAGGCATTGTCGCCCGGCGCGGCAAAGCCGTGGCTGTTGCCCGCCGCGATCACCGCCAGCTGGCCGGCCTGCACCAGACCGCCACGGCCTTCGACATCCAGCTCCAACCGGCCATGCGCCGGCAACACCAGCTGATGGTAATCATGCTGATGCTGCTGGCTTTCCTGCTGGTAGCTGCGCAGCTCCAGCAGCGGGTCGTCATGGCGGGACATCCGGCTATGGTAGCGGCACACAGCGGGGCTGCGTAAAGGGTCACGCAAAAAAATGCCCCATCGATGAAGGTGGTGCCGCCGAGTATTGCCACCTCTCGCTTTCTGGAAGGAAAGCGAGGCCCCCTTACAAGGCAAGGGCGGGGGGAAGGGGAATAGATAGAAAGGCTGAGGAATCAATCAGTGCGTCGAAAGGCCCGGCTTTGCCGGGTCCTGTGTAATCGCACCAAATCACTTTTCTGCAGCCTGAGCCTACGGGAGGAGATGGGCGCAAGCCCGGATACAGCAAACAACGTCAACAAATTCGTTCAGTGCGACTGGGCGCTGGTAGTGTCGGGCACGGGCCGGACGGATGGCGCGGCCTTGCGGTATTGCGCCAGCCAGCCATCCAGCACCGCGCTGGCATTGGCCGGCAGATGCAGGCGCAGCTTGCTGCGTCGCCACAGGATGTCGTCGGCGCTGAGCGCCCATTCCTGATCCACCAGATAGCGCAGCTCGGCTTCGTACACGCTGGGCAGGATTTCCGCGCCCAGTTCGGCCAGGCTGCGGGCGCTGCCGATCAGGGTATGCAGACGGGTGCCATAGGTTTTTACATAGCGCTGCAGCAGCGCTGCCGGCAGCCAGGGATGACGCAGCTGGCTGGCTGCCAGATAGGCGCTGGCATCGGCATTCGGCATGTCACCGCCCGGCAGCGGCACACCAGCCGTCCAAGTGGGCTTGCCATTGCCCAGCAGCGGGGCCAACCGGTCCACGGCCTCTTCTGCCAGCTTGCGGTAGGTGGTGATCTTGCCGCCAAACACCGACAGCATCGGCGCGCCGGCGGCGTCCAGTTCCAGCGAATAATCGCGCGTCACGCTGGAGGCATTGCTGGCTTCGTCATCCAGCAGCGGGCGTACGCCAGAATAGGTGCTGAGCACATCGTCCGGGCCGATCTGACTGTTGAAGTAGCGGTTGCTCATGCGGCACAGGTAATCCACTTCGTCGGCGGCAATGCTCACCGCGCCCGGGTCGCCGTGGTATTCCACGTCGGTGGTGCCGATCAGGGTGAAGTCGTTTTCATACGGAATGGCAAAAATGATGCGCTTGTCCGGGTTCTGGAAAATATAGGCATAGGGGTGATCAAACAGCTTCTTCACCACGATATGGCTGCCCTTCACCAGACGGATGGACTTGGGCGACGGCAGTTGCAGCGTGTCCTTGAGCAGGCTTTCCACCCAGGGGCCGGCGGCATTCACCACTGCGCGAGCCTGTACCTGCTCCTGCTGGCCGTCTTCATGTTGCAGGGTGCACAACCAATGCTCGCCTTCGCGCCGCGCCGCCACACAGGCAGTACGGGTGAGGATGCGCGCGCCGTGTTCGGCTGCCGCCATGGCATTGAGCACCACCAGCCTGGCATCCTGCACCCAGCCATCGGAATAGACAAAACCACGCTTGAAAGCCGCTTTGAGCGGCGCGCCGGACGGATGTTTGGCAAAGCTGATGGTTTCCGAGCCGGGCAATACTTCACGCTTGGCCAGGTGGTCGTACAGAAAAAGTCCGCAGCGGATCATCCATTCCGGGCGCTGGGCCTTGTCATGCGGCATGACGAAGCGCAGCGGCCAGATGATGTGCGGTGCGGCCTTGAGCAGTACTTCGCGCTCCTGTAGTGCCTTGCGCACCAGGCCGAACTCGTAATATTCCAGATAGCGCAGGCCGCCGTGAATCAGCTTGGTGCTGGCCGACGAGGTATGCGCCGCCAGATCGTCCTTTTCGCACAGCAATACCGACAGGCCACGGCCGGCCGCATCACGGGCAATGCCGGCACCATTGATGCCGCCGCCAATCACCATCAGGTCATAGAGTTTCACAGTGCAATCCTCGGTCTTGTCTGCATCCGGCCTGCGCCTGTGCGCTACAGGGCAAGAAGGCGGATTCTGCTTGTTGATGCTATCTAGCATAGAAGCATACGAATGTTAATTCAACACAAAATGTTCGTTTATGTTCGTTTTGTGCGCCGCAATGTGCGTATTGACCACAGCATTCTTTGTTTTGTGTTTGCCCGGCAGGCCGGTGACGGCGACTGCCCGGCCACGACATCACGCGACAGGCCTTCCCCTGGCCCACCCGTGCTCAACAGTCCATGCAGGGCCTGTGCATGGCTGCGCCAGCGCATAAAAAAAGCCACCCGCAGGTGGCTTGCCGGCCCCGCAACCATGGGGCGACCAGGAGCAAAGCAGTTTACAGATGGGTATAGGTCAGCGCAGCCAGGGTAGCGCCCAGCAGGGAGCCAACCACCGGCACCCAGGCATAGCCCCAGTCGCTGGAGCCCTTGCCCGGAATCGGCAGCAGGGCATGCATGATGCGCGGGGCCAGATCGCGGGCCGGGCTCATGGCATAACCGGTGGTCCCGCCCAGCGACACGCCGATGCCCAGCACCAGCAAGGCCACCGGCAGTGCATCCATGGCGCCCAGCGACATCTTGGGGGCCACCATGCTGAGAATGGCGAACATCAACACAAAGGTGGCCAGCACTTCGGACAAGAGATTGCCCGGCAGGCTGCGAATGGCCGGGCCGGTGCAGAAGGTGGCCAGCTTGAGGTCAGCGCAGTCGGTGGTTTCGTAATGCTTGCGGTAGATCACCCAGACCAGCAGCGCACCCATCATGCCGCCCAGCATCTGCGACAGGATATAACCCGGCACGCGGGCCCATTCAAACTTGCCGGCCACGGCCAGCGCCACGGTCACGGCCGGGTTCAAATGGGCACCACTGATGGCGGCCACGCTGAACACACCCACAAACACCGCCATCGCCCAGCCAAAGGCGATCACGATCAGGCCGCTGTTATGGCCCTTGGTATTGTTCAGCAGCACATTGGCCACCACGCCATTGCCCAGCAACACCAGCAGGGCGGTTCCGATAAATTCACCAAACAAGGGATTCATGACATTGTCTCCGCGCCGGAGCCCCCGCTACCGTCCACTACGTTGGTGGACTGCTGCTCTGCTCCGACGCCAGCACCCGGTCGCTGCAGTCAGCGCAGCAAACCGGTATTTCAGATAAATAAGGATGGATGACCGGGGACTTGTGTCCGGCCTGCCATCTGCCCGGGCATGGCAGCGGCAGGCACGCCGGTCGGGCCTGGCGTCAGGCGTCGGCCCAGGCCTTGGCTGCCTTCACCGCGCGCTCCCAGCCATGGACATGGCTGCTGACCGCATCAGCCGGCATGTCCTGGCGGAAACGGCGATCCAGCTGCCACTGCCCCTGGATGTCTTCCACGCCGTCCCAGTAACCCACGGCCAGACCTGCCAGATAAGCAGCACCCAGCGCGGTGGTTTCGGTGATCTTGGGACGTACCACGTCCACGCCCAGGATGTCGGACTGGAACTGCATCAGCAGTTCGTTGACGGTGGCACCACCATCCACACGCAGTTCGGCAATGGCCATGCCGGCATCGGCTTCCATGGCCTTGAGCACATCCATGGTCTGGTAGGCAATGCTGTCCAGTGCGGCACGGGCGATATGGGCTGCCTTGGTACCCAGCGTGGCGCCGACGATGGTGCCGCGTGCGTTCTGGTTCCAGTGCGGGGCACCCAGACCGGCAAAGGCCGGCACCAGGTATACGCCGTCGCTGCTGTCCACTTCCTGCGCCAGCGGGCCGACATCGGCCGAATGACGGATGATGCCCAGGCCGTCGCGCAGCCATTTCACCACAGCACCACCAATGAAGATGGAACCTTCCAGCGCATAGTGCACCTTGCCATTCACACTCCAGGCAATGGTGGTCAGCAGCTTGTTGGTGGATTCGATCGGCTGTTCGCCGGTGTTCATCATCATGAAGCAGCCGGTGCCATAGGTGTTTTTCACCATGCCCGGACGGGTGCATTGCTGACCGAACAAGGCGGCCTGCTGGTCGCCGGCCACGCCGGCAATCGGGATTTCCACACCCAGATGGGCGGCATGGGTGTGACCATACACTTCGCTGGAGCTCTTCACTTCCGGCAACATGCTGGCGGGGATGCCCATGATGTCCAGCAGTTCCGCATCCCACTCCAGGCTGTGGATGTTGTACAGCATGGTGCGCGAGGCATTGGACACGTCGGTCACATGTACCTTGCCGTGGGTGAAGTTCCAGATCAGCCAGCTGTCCACGGTACCGAAGGCCAGCTTGCCGGCTTCGGCACGGGCGCGGGCGCCCGGCACATTGTCCAGAATCCACTTGATCTTGCTGCCGGAGAAATAAGCATCCACCAGCAGGCCGGTCTTGTTGCGGATGGTGTCGCCCAGGCCGCGCTCTTTCAGCTGGTCGCAGAATTCAGCGGTACGACGATCCTGCCACACGATGGCGTTGTACACCGGCAGGCCGGTTTCGCGGTCCCACACAATGGTGGTTTCGCGCTGGTTGGTAATGCCGATGGCGGCAATGCTGCGACCATCAATGCCAGCCTTGGCCACGGCTTCGGCAGCCACACCGGCCTGCCCACCCCAGATCTCCTGCGGGTCATGCTCCACCCAGCCCGGCTGGGGGTAAATCTGGCGGAATTCCTTTTGGGCCAGCGAAACGATATCGCCAGCCTGGTTGAACAGAATGGCGCGGGAACTGGTGGTTCCCTGATCCAGGGCCAGAATGAACTGCTTATCCATGTGAGGTGTCTCCTTTGCAATCTTATAGGCCGTTGCCGGCCGGGCGCGTTTTTGCTGACTGGTGTTGACGGCAGCACCTCGAAGGCTGCGCCGTACAGGGCGAAACCCGAGGTTGCAATCTTTGTTATGTTGTTTTTTGTACTTATGTTGTTCGTTTTATTTTCGGCCAATTCTAGTTAACACGCTTCAGCTGTCAATCAACACGCATAAAACTTTCGCTCCATGCCGATATCCGACGCCGCACCGTGCGCAATCCTTGCATTGCGCACTGCAAAATATATGAAATAACTCCAGGCTGTAAGCCATGCGCTACAAGGATTTGACTTGTTCTTGCTTTGCAGCAAACCGGCTATCTGTCACCACTGGGCAAAATAACAACACCAAGGGCAAGCTGCGCAAGCAAAACGCACATTTACTCCAGTCTGACTTTTTGTCCGTTGACAAGGTGACAACACCCAGACCAAGTGCCAGCAACGTAGCAAAGCCACTACATTCCAGTTGTGGCAGCATGGTGCGCAACGTAGACGCGTCACCATTCAAGTCCACCTCGGACAACCGCATTTCCTACACCACTGGCCATGCCAGCAGGCATCCACAAGGACAACAGCATGCTCCGCAATACCAAGATTCTCGCCACCCTGGGCCCGGCATCCAGCACCCCACAGCAGATCCTGGCGCTGGCCCGCGCCGGGGTGAATGTGTTCCGTCTCAATATGAGTCACGGCAGTCACGACGACCATCGCGCCCGGCTGAGCGCCATTCGGGCCGCAGAAACCGAGATGGGCCGCCCGATTGGCGTGCTGGTGGACCTGCAGGGGCCCAAACTGCGCATCGGCACCTTCCCACAGGGGCCGGTCAATGTCAGTGTCGGCCAGCCCTTCCGCTTTGTACTGGATCAGGTTGCAGGCGATGCCGGGCAAGTCACCCTGCCGCACCCGGAAGCCTTTGCCGCACTGGAACACGGACATCACATCCTGGTGAATGACGGCAAGCTGTCGTTTCACGTGGAACAGGTAGAAGAAGGCGTCATCCACACCACGGTGGCGGTAGGCGGCGAGTTGTCTGACCGCAAGGGCTTCAACCTGCCGCAGACTATCCTGCCCTTGTCGGCCATTACACCGAAAGATCGTCTGGATGCGCAGTTTGCCCTGCAGGAAGGTGCGGACTGGATTGCCCTGTCCTTTGTGCAGACCGCAGAGGACGTGCGCGAACTGCGCCAGATGATAGGCAGCAGCGTCGGCATCGTGGTGAAGATCGAAAAACCGTCCGCGGTAGACCAGCTGGACGCAATTGCCGAACTGGCCGATGCGGTGATGGTGGCACGTGGCGATCTGGGGGTGGAACTACCGCCGGAAGACGTGCCGGTGGTACAGCGCCGCATCGTGCACCAGTGTCGCCACCTGGGCCGCCCGGTGATCGTGGCCACCCAGATGCTGGAGTCGATGATCTCCGCCCCGACCCCCACCCGCGCCGAAGCCAACGACGTGGCCACCGCCGTGTATGAAGGGGCCGATGCGGTGATGCTGTCGGCCGAAACCGCCGCCGGGGCCTTCCCGGTGGAAGCGGTACAGATCATGGACCGGGTAATCCGCCGCGTGGAAAGCGCACCGGACTACCGCCGCGTGATGGCACTGGACTACAGCGCGGCCGATGCCCCCGAACAGGCCGATGCCATTGCCGCCTGTGTACGCAAGGTATCCGCCATTCTGCCGGTCACCGTTTCCGCTGCCTTCACGACCTCTGGCTCAACCTGCCTACGGCTGGCACGCGAGCGGCCACATACCCCCATCATGGGCATCTCGCCACGGCTGGAAACCGCGCGACGTCTGACCCTGGTCTGGGGCGTGGTGGCGTATAACGGGCCGGATGCGGAAAACCTGGAAGACATGGTGGTGAAAACCACCTTCTGCGCCACCAAGCTGGGGCTGGCGGAACAGGGCAAGCCGATGGTGATCATCGCCGGGGTACCATTCGGTACCCCAGGTGCCACCAATCTGCTGCGCATCGTTTATCCCTGATTTCCCGACCGCATGAAAAAAGCCGCCTGCGGATTGCTCCGTCGGCGGCTTGTTGCATGCCAGAAATAATCAGTCGGTACGGTAACGAAGGAAATACGGACCGAATAGCACTCCGTTGAAACGTAGCCGAAAAACAATCGCAACCTGGCAACGAATCCAGTCCCCAAGCCTCAAGGCCTGACTGCAACTGACCTTCCCAAGGATTGCAGAAATTCATCCAGATACCCAGACCACAGATCGGCCTCATGACGGCTCAGTCCATGGCCATCGCCGTCGGCAACCGCAGCTGCGTGAATGAAACGTGTAGTGCTACCACCGGCGGCAAACGCCTTGTGCCAGAGCAAGGGTTGCTCCGGCCCCCAATATTGATCGTTCTGTGCGTAGATCCACACATTGGGCAGCGTGGTTTGTCGCCCCAAGGCAGCGTACAGTTCCGTCAATTTTTCCGGCTCGCAGCTCTGGCCGGGAGACTTCTCCGGGTTACCGCCCGCCCCGCCGGCAAAATTGATATAACCGATCACCCCGCTCGGGTGTGTCGCCGCCACGGCCACGGTCAGCAGGCCACCAACAGACTGCCCCTCCAGCACGATGGGTTGACCGGCCGCCCACGTTTGCTGCCTGACCCAATCAATGCTCGCCAAGACAGCCTTGCTGCCTGCCGCCGCGACCGTGGAATAGTCGGGATTCCCTTCACATTGCCCGGGCTGGCTGAAATGTGAGGCATGGTATTCCGGATCACCACCACCCGTGCTGCCATAGCCGGGACGGATCGCAGCCACGATGGCAAAACCCTTGCCCAGCCAGTATTCCAGCTGGCTACGGCCTAGCGGATGCTGCAAGCGCTGCCGCTCATGAGCCGAACCGGCACGACCATGCGAAAAAACAAGCACCGGGAACGGACCCTTGCCTGCCGGCAGATACACCAGGACAGGCATCTCCAAGCGACTACCCAATACGCCGGCTCCAGGAAGCGGAATCGTGTTCATGCTGGGTTCGGGTAAGGACGATGCGCCGGCCGATACGGCCAGCCCCAGCCATAGGACACAGAGTACCCGTCTGCTCAGCCTGTCAATCCGCATATTCTTGCTCCAGAATCGTGGCCAGCAAGGCGGCCAGCCCGCTGGGATTGTCTTCATTCATCGCATGACCGGCATCGGCCAGTCTATGCAACCGCACACCATGTTCCAGCAAGGCTTGCTCATTCTCCGTCATCGGCGAAGCTGCGCCGACAACCAGGTTGCGCGGCATGTCCAGTGCATACAACTGAGCCCGCCAGCCCGGTTCTACTCCGGCAAGCAAGGAGACCGCAGCCCGATGTACTGCAATGGCATGACTAGCCGCCAGCGAAGCCGCCCACATCGGGCTGCCATCACGGCTGGCCAGCCGAGCCAGCCGACCTTGGCCACGCAGGACAAAGTCCTCCTCGCTCATGCCGGCCACCGCCCGGCTGAAACGTCCGCCGCCCCCATCCAGATTGGGCTCCAGCAACAGTAGCTGTCTTATTCTGGAGGGGCACAGGCTGCTGGCGGCAATGTCCACCGCACCGCCCATGCTGTGACCGACAACATCAAGGGGCGGCAGCTCCAGTTGCCTGATCAAGGCGGCCACGGTTTCGGCATGCGCCGTCACGGTATAGGCAAAATCGTCCGGTCGGTCGGACAATCCGGCTCCCAGCAAATCCAGTAGCAGACGCCGCCGACCAGACAGCGCCGGATCTGCCGCCACACGGGGAAAGTCACTGGTGCTGGCACAGCCCAGACCATGAATGAACAGCAGTGGAGTCCCTGCCCCGGGCAGGTCGTGATAACGCAGTACACCGCTGCGGCTGTGAAATTGCTGCATGCGCTGAGCCTGGCTGGTAATGGAGCAAGCTTGCAGTCTACCTCTTGCCTGTAGCTGTTTGCCAATGACAAAGCCGCAACACCATCACGTGTTACGGCTTTGCTTGCCGACTTGTCCCTCTACAGGGCGACGGCCTGACCGGGCCAGAAGGCGATCAGTTCTTGCTATAGATCTGGTCGAACACCCCACCATCGGCAAAGTGTTTTTTCTGCGCAGTGCGCCAGTCGCCAAATACATCCTTGAGGGTAAACAGCTTCACCTTGGGGAACTGGCTGGCATATTGGGCGGCAATCTTCGGGTCACGCGGACGGTAGAAATTGCGGGCGGCAATGGCCTGGCCTTCCGGGGTGTAGAGGAATTTAAGGTAGGCTTCTGCCTGCTTGCGGGTCCCTTTTTTGTCTACCACCTTGTCCACCACCGCCACCGGCGGCTCAGCCAGGATAGAAATGGACGGGGTCACGATGTCAAATTTCCCCGGTCCCATTTCCTTGATCGCCAGCACCGCTTCGTTTTCCCAGGCCAGCAATACATCGCCCAGGCCACGTTGGGTAAAGGTCAGCGTGGCACCGCGTGCGCCAGAGTCCAGGACCGGCACATGTTTGAACAGCTCTCCCATATAGGCGCGTGCCTTGGCTTCATTACCGCCGTTTTTCTTCAAGGCATAGCCCCAGGCTGCAAGGTAGTTCCAGCGCGCACCGCCCGAGGTTTTCGGATTGGGCGTAATCACCTGCACGTCCTTGCGTACCAGGTCGCCCCAGTCCTTGATTCCCTTGGGATTGCCCTTTCTCACCAGGAACACGATGGTCGAGGTATAAGGAGAGCTATTGTCCGGCAGGCGGCTTTGCCAGTTTTTGGGCAGCAGGCCCTCATCGGCCAGCACATCAATATCGTAAGCCAGCGCCAGTGTGGCGACATCAGCCGCCAGGCCATGCTGAATGGACAGCGACTGTTTGCCCGAGCCGCCATGCGACTGCTTGATGGTGATGTCTTCGCCAGTCTGTTTTTTCCATTGCTCGGCAAAGGCTTTGTTAACGTCCTGATACAGCTCGCGGGTCGGGTCATACGACACGTTGAGCAGCTCTGCCGCCTTGAGCGGCGTGGCCGCCAGCAGCAGCACGGCGGCCAGCGCTTTCAGATGGGTGCGGACAGATTTCATGTGCAGCTCCTGTTTATAAGTGGGTAACACGGAAGCCAACACTGTAATCAATGGCAGATCAGATCAAAAAGTAATTGTTTCTTATCTTTTTATAAGAAACAAGTCTATTAAAGGTCGACTTTTCTTTGCTTTTAAATTCCTAAAAGTCATATAAAAACAATAATTTATTCCATTTTAAAATATAAAACTACTCTATAGTAGACGGGTCAGGAATGAGGGCGGGCCATGGAACGATTTGCAGAAGACTTTGATTTCATCATCCAGCCAGGCTGGAAAGGCAGTGGTGCCGATCATTGGCAAAGACACTGGCAGCAACGTTTGCATGCCATTGCCGTGGAAAACGACAACTGGGATCAGCCCGATCTGGAAAGCTGGCTGCAAGGGCTGGACAAGGCGGTAGCCCAAGCGCGCCGTCCGGTCATCGTCATTGCACACAGCCTGGGCTGCATCACGCTGGCGCACTATGCCCAACGCTGGCCCGGCAAGGTTGCGGGTGCCTTCCTGGTAGCACCGGCCGATGTGGAACGCCCCTTCGTGCCCCGCGAACTACTGCCCTTTGCTCCGTTGCCACGCCATCCCCTGCCCTTCCCCAGCCGGGTGATCGCCAGTGATGATGACCCCTTTTGCAAGAGTGAACGCGCCGCCAGGCTGGCCGGTTACTGGCAAAGCCCGCTGAGCTGGCTGCATCAGGCCGGGCATATCAATGTGGCATCAGGACATCGCCAGTGGGAAGACGGACT
>Ga0187781_10001459_pt1 | contig 17847 bp, 14 predicted proteins | sample 0715_SJ02_MP02_2_FD_132447 | JGI IMG/M metagenome (GOLD analysis project Ga0187781, IMG submission 132447) | Tropical peat soil microbial communities from peatlands in Department of Meta, Colombia - 0715_SJ02_MP02_20_MG | ecosystem: Environmental > Terrestrial > Soil > Wetlands > Peat | place... | reverse complement strand
GTGCTGCGCATGCTGGTGTTGGGATTTGCCGCCGGGCTTCCCCTGTTGCTGATCTACGGGACGCTGTCCTTTCGCTTGCGAGAAGCCGGTGTCAGCCGTCCGACCATTGGCTTTTTGAGCTGGGTTGCCCTGGTGTATCCGTTCAAATGGGTCTGGGCACCGCTGCTCGACCGCGTGGCAATTCCCCTGCTCTCCCGCCGTATGGGGCGGCGACGCTCGTGGCTGTTGCTGGCACAAGCGGCGGTCATCATCGGCTTGCTGCTGATGGCGCAGTTCGACCCGCAGCGCGATATTTCCCTGCTAACGGCCTGCGCGCTGTTTACCGCGCTGGCCGGTGCTACGCAGGACATCGCCTTGGACGCCTATCGGATTGAATCGGCACCGGTGGATCGCCAGGCGGCGCTGGCGGCGGCGTACCAGACCGGATATCGCCTGGGCATGATCTGGGCCGGCGCCGGCGCGCTGTGGATTGCAGCACGCGCGGCGGGCGTGGACGCGTATCGTCACGAGGCCTGGGCGCTTTCGTACACCGTGATGGCCACATCGATGATCGTTGGCATGTTCGCCGTGCTCTTGGCGCCCGAAGCACCGGTCAATAATGATCGGCCGGCCGTCACCGCGGCGGCGTCCAAAGCGTCGCTGCTGGAGCCTTTCGCCGATTTTTTTCGGCGCTTCGGCTGGCACGCGGTGCTGCTGCTGGCGCTGGTGTCGAGTTACCGCTTCGCAAATATCGTCATGGGGGTGATGGCCAATCCGTTTTATCACGACATCGGGTTTACGAAGGAGCAGGTCGCGGCGGTCTCCAAGATCTACGGTGTGCTCATGGCACTGGCGGGGGGCTTTATCGGCGGGGCGATGACGCTGCGCTGGGGCATCCCGCGCATGATGTGGGGCGCGGCACTGGCGGCTTCCTCCTCCATTTTGCTGTACGCCGCCGTGGCCGAAAGTGGGCCCGATCTGACGCTGCTCATCTTGGCGGTTTCGACTGACAATTTTGCTGAGGGAATTGCCGGCACGGTGTTCATCGCGTTTCTCTCGGGGCTGACCAACCGCGCCTATTCGGCCACGCAGTACGCGCTACTTTCGTCCGTGACCTTACTCATCCCCAAGTTTGTCGCTGGATTTTCCGGAATTGCGGTCGATACCTTCGGGTACGCGGCTTTTTTCTGCGGTTGCGCGGCAAGTGGGACCATCGCGCTGGTGCTGCTCTGGTTGATGCAGCGGTATGTTCCGATTCAAAGTCTTTCGAAACGGTAGACCGCGACCGTGGCGCGCAAATTGGGCAAAAATTTCATCGGCTGACCACTTGCGAGCAGTGCGCGATCGGTAATCCGCAGCTCCAGTCGCGCCGCTAGTAGCTCAAAATCCTTCGGCGTACATAAGTGGACGTTGGGCGTGTCGTACCACTGATAGGGAATGTCGGGAGTCACCGGCATGTGCCCGGCAAGCAGCGATACGGCGTGGCGCCAGTGACCGAAATTCGGAAAGCTGACGATTCCGCGGCGCCCGACGCGAATCATCTCCCGCAAGATGTACTCGACCTTGTGCATCGCCTGGAGCGTCTGCGACAGCACGACGGTGTCGAACATTGCATCCGCAAACATACGCAATCCGGACTCCAGGTCCGCCTGGATTACGTTGACCTCGCGACGCACGCATTCGAGTACCGAGGCGTCGGCGATCTCGATACCGTAGCCGTTGCAATTGTGCGATTCGCGCAGGTGCTTTAGCAATGCGCCATCGCCACAACCCAGATCGAGGATGCGCGAATTGCTTTCGATCCACCGGGCGATCTGAACAAGATCCTGGCGCAACATCAAGCAAGCTCCGCCGCGATACGGTCAAAGTAGGCCGCTACGACGTGGTGGTAGCGCGGGTCGTCGAGCAAAAAAGCATCGTGCCCGTGGGGCGCGTCGATTTCGGCGTAGCTCACGTCCCGGCCGTTGGCAATCAGCGCAGCAACGATTTCGCGGCCCCGCTCGGGAGCAAAGCGCCAGTCCGTGGTGAACGAGATCAACAAAAAGCGCGCCAGTGCCGGTGCTAGGGCACGCACTAAGTCTCCGTCGTGCTCGCGCGCCGGGTCGAAGTAATCAAGCGCGCGGGTGATAAGCAGGTAGGTATTGGCGTCGAAATATTCGGAGAATTTCTCCCCTTGGTAGCGCAGATAGGACTCGACCTCGAACTCGGCGCCGTAACCAAAGGCGTAGTCTTGCGTGCGCAGGCTGCGGCCAAATCGCTCCGTCATGTCATCACCGGACAAATAGGTGATGTGACCGATCATTCGCGCCACGCGCAGCCCCCTGCGGGGAATGGCGCCATGGGCGTAGTAGTCGCCTTCGTAAAAATCGGGGTCGCTGCGGATGGCGCTGCGGGCTACGTCGTTAAAGGCGATATTCTGCGCACTCAGCTTGGGCGTCGTGGCAATGGCGATGCTGTGGGCAATGCGCTGGGGATACTGGATCGCCCAGGACAGCGCTTGCATGCCGCCCAAGGATCCGCCGGTAACCGCGGCCAGGCGCTCGATGCCCAGCGCATCGGCCACCCGCGCCTGGACATTGACCCAGTCTTCGACGGTGACCACGGGAAACGCGGCGCCATAGGGCTTGCCCGTTGCAGGGTTGATCGACATCGGGCCGGTCGATCCAAAACAGGAGCCCGGGTTGTTGATGCCGATCACGAAGAAACGGCGCGTATCGATAGGTTTGCCGGGGCCGACCATGTTGTCCCACCAGCCCGCGCTGCGCGGCTGATCGGCGTAGGAGCCCGCCACGTGGTGCGATGCGTTGAGTGCATGACACACCAAAACCGCGTTGCTGCGCCGGGCGTTAAGCGTTCCGTAGGTCTCGTAGCGCACGTCATATTCGGCCAGCTGCGCCCCGCTGCTTAGCGAAAGCGGCGCGGCAAAGTGCATCGTCTGCGGCGAGACGACGCCCACAGACGAAGCGCTGGAGCCAGTGGCCAAGGTAGTCTCAGTTGCGTCGTGCGGCGCTGCGCGCCCCAACAGCGGATTTGCGCCGCGATGCTTCCCGATCGGGGCGCTGGGCGCGCTCGAGGACGGCGCGGATCTGCAAGGGGTCGTTCAAGCGCGCCACGCGTGTTGCGAGCCGAGCCGCAACCTTGGAGTCAAGTTCGAACAGCCGCTGCTTGACCCCAAGCAACTGCGCCGGGTTCATCGAGAAGCGGCGCAAGCCCATGCCCAAAAGCAGCTCCACGATGGCCAAGTCACCGGCCATCTCGCCGCAGACCGATACGGGCAGTCCAGCACGAGCGCCGCAACGAATCGTCTGATGGATAAGCTGCAGCACTGCGGGGTGTAGCGGTTCATACAGGTAGGCCACGGCGGCATCGGTCCGGTCGATCGCCAGCGCATATTGGATCAGATCGTTGGTTCCCAGCGACAGAAATTTCAGCCGTTCAATAAAGGGACCCAGATTCAGGGCAGCGGCGGGCACTTCGATCATGCCCCCGACCGCAACACGCGCATCAAACTTCTGCCGGCGCTCCTTAAGCTGCTCCTTGGCACGAGCCACGAACTGAAGCGACTGCTCGATCTCGTGTATGTGCGCAAGCATCGGTACAAGGATGCGGACGGTTCCTTGGCTGGACGCACGCAATATCGCACGCAATTGCGTCAAAAATAGTTCCGGATAGGCCAGGCAGTAGCGGATCGCGCGCAATCCAAGTGCCGGGTTGGGCTTCATACCCAGGCCATCGCCGTCGCGGGACAGATCCAGGCTTTGGCGTGCTGCGAAATTCAGTACTTTATCGGCCCCGATGTCCAGTGTGCGCACGACGACCGGCTTGCCTTTCATTGCCCGAGCCACTTTCGCATAGGACTCGAACTGCTCGTCCTCCGACGGCAGCTGGTCTCGATTCATGAACAAAAATTCGGTGCGAAAAAGCCCGACACCATCTGCCCCCGCATCGAGCGCATCGCGCACGTCCTCCGGCATCTCGATGTTGGCGCTTAACTCGATCGGGATCCCGTCTTTTGTGCGCGAGAGCTTGCCGCGCAGCTTGCGCAATTCGGAGCGCGCCTGGCTCTGTACCAGGATCTGACGACGATAGTCGGACAGCGCCTGCTCGTCGGGTTGGATCAGCACCCGGCCCTGATCGGAGTCGACCACCAGCAGGTCGCCCTCGACGATCGCCGTGCGCGCCTCGGTCACGCCGACGATCGCCGGCAAACCCAGGCTGCGTGCCAGGATCATGGTGTGCGAGGTTGGACCGCCGAGCTCGGTAATAAAGCCCGCCAGGGTGTCGCTCGCATCCTCACGGAAATGCAAGATGTCGGCCGGAGCCAGGTCATGCGCGACCAGGATCAGGCGTTCGCCGTCGTTGAGTTTGGACGGCAGCGCCGTAGGCGAAGGGCGCCCCCCCGCCAGGCGCCGCAGCACCCGCTCGACAACTTGGCGCACGTCCTGCGAGCGGCTACGAAAATACGGGTCCTCAATGGACTCGAACTGCCGGCACACTTCTTCGAGCTGGATGGTCAGCGCCCACTCGGCGTTGATCAGACGTGTGCGAACCAAATCGCGCGGCGCATCGCAAAGCAGCGAGTCGTCCAATATCATTCGGTGCAGATCGAGAAAGGCCTTGACCTCCGCCGGCGCATCCTCGGCGACGTTCGCACGCAGCTGCTCGAGTTCGGCACGCACGAGCGAAAACGCATTGTTCAGGCGCGCGACCTCATGCAAAACGTCGCCGCGCTGAATGTGGTACTGCCGGATATCGAGTTCGCTGGGCGCGAGCAGGTGAGCGCGACCAATTACGATCCCGCGCGCTACCCCCTGTCCGATCAGCTGCTTGCTCATCGTCACGTCCGCATCCACAAATTGTTGCCTACCAACGACGCAGATCACAGCGCCTGCGCCCGGTCGCCGCCAAATGCACTATGGCATTGGGAGCGATCTGCGACGGCAACAGCCGGCCGTCGACGTATTCAAGCAAGCTCCTCGCCGAAGCCGCTCTCGATCAGCGCTCCGACCGCCGCCATCGCCTGCTCTTCGTCGTTGCCCGCAGTCTCAACCGTGACCACCGAGCCACAACCGGCCGCCAGCATCATCACCCCCATGATCGACTTGGCGTTGACCCGTCGGCTGTCCTTGGCGATGAATACTTCGCTATGAAAGCGTGAGGCGACCTGAGTGACCTGAGCGGAGGGTCGTGCATGCAACCCGAGTGTATTGCGGATGGTAAAGGAACGGGAGAGCATCTTTCGGGAACGAACCGCTAGCGGGTTTTTTGCGTTGCATCGCCCGTCGCCGTGGGCGCCAGGTCTTGGATGCCAGCGGTGCCACCGGCTAGGGCCTTGCCGACAAGCTCTTGCAGGCTCAGCTCGCAGTAGCACAGTGAACGCAAGAGCATCGGCATGTTGACCCCTGCGACGACGGCCACTTGCCCAGGCTGCGCCAAGCGCGAGGCTACGTTGCCCGGGGTGGCCCCGGGAATGTCCGTCAAAATCAGCACCCCCTGACCTTTATCGACTCGCTGCACCAGGGTTTTTGCCTCGGCCAGCGAAGCGCCGGCGTCGGCGGCTGGCGGCACGTCAAATCCCACGAGTTCACGCGAAGCCGCGCACGGGTCGCGGCTGTATACATGCTTGGCGGCGGCCACCAGTGCGCTGGCAAGTGGCTGATGGGCAATGACGACAATGGCGATCATGTGGTTTAGCCTCCCAGGCGCTGCTCGAGCGCATCGACAAACGCGCGAGCAACGTCAAAACCGCTTTGCTGGTGGATCTCCACAAAGCACGTCGGGCTCGTCACGTTGATCTCCGTGAGATAGTCTCCGATGACGTCCAGACCGACGAGCAGCAATCCGCGTTGATCCAAGACGGGGCCAAGGCACTCGGCGATCTGCCGATCGCGCGCGGACAAAGCTTGCACCCGCCCGGTTCCGCCGGCGGCCAGATTGCCGCGCGATTCGCCGGGCTTGGGCACGCGCGCCAGGCAATATGGCACCGGCTCGCCGGCGATCAACAAGATGCGCTTGTCGCCCTGGGCGATTTCGGGGACGAAGCGTTGTGCCATCACCGTGCGCGTACCGTACGAGGTCGATGTCTCGAGTATTACATTGGTATTGGGATCGCCGGCGCCAATGCGAAAGACGTCTTTTCCGCCCATCGCGTCAAGCGGTTTGACGACAATCACGCCCTGCGCCTCGCGAAACGCCAGGATTTCGCCGGGATCGCAACTCACAAGGGTAGGGGGGATGAATTGTGCGAACTCGGTAATCGCGAGCTTTTCGTTGTGGTCGCGCAGCGCATCGGGGGCGTTGAACACACGCGCCCCACCGCGCGCGGCATCCCCGAGAAGGTGGGTCGCGTACAGATATTGGGCATCAAACGGTGGATCCTTGCGCATGAGCACTGCGCAAAAGTCGACCAGACGGCGCGAACCAGCTCCCCGGGCAACGAACCAAGGTCGATCGCCCATTTGTCCTTGCACCGCGGGTTGCGAGGGCGACGCAGCAAGTAAATCGATCTGACGCACCGCCGCGCGAACGCTGCCGCTTTCCCAAGAAAGTTCGTCGGGAGTGCAAACCCAGATTGCACTGCCGCGACGCGCCAGCTCGCGCATCATCGAGACACTGGAGTCCTTCGCGGGTTTTAGCTGCTCGAGCGGGTCGACGACAAACAAGATGTCGCGTTCGCCGTCCTTGCTGGCTGCAAGTATTGGCATGTAATGAGATGACGCAAGAGCTAACCGGCAAGCGCCGGTGCCGTCGCGCCCGTGGCGGCTAGGTCCGCCGCGGCAAGGTCATTGATGGGGTTAAATCGTTCCAGCTCCAGTGCCGCCGCCAGCATCGCCAACCTGCCGATGACCCCGTAAATGTAAAAGCGGTTAAGGGCACTGGCCCCGGGCGCCGCGCGCTGGTCGGGCAGGTTGCAGCTGCAATGGAAGGCCAAGGGAACAAAGTGCATTCCCGGTGCATTGAGGTTCTCGTCTACGCCACGCTCCGGGTGCACGCGGTAAAAACCACCGACGACATAGCGGTCGATCAGGTACACCACCGGCTCGGCAACCCCGTGTTCCACCTTCTCATAACTTGGAACACCCTCTTGAATGATGACCTCCGAGACTTTCAGTCCCTCCTTGACGATGGCCATCTTGTTACGTTGCCTGCGATTCAGGGCCGCCACATCCGCGGCGTCGTGAACCGTCATGATGCCCATCCCGTAGGTGCCGGCATCGGCCTTGACGATGACAAACGGTTTTTGCTGGATATCGTAAGTACGATACTTTTCGCGTATTGCCGCCAGCAGACTGTCGACCTGACTGACCAGACACTCATTGCTGGCGCTATCCCGAAAGTCGACTTCGCCGCAGCGAGCAAACAGCGGGTTGATCATCCATGGGTCGACCTGAACCAAACGCGCAAAGGCGCCGGCGACCTCGTCGTAACAGGAAAAATGGTTCGATTTGCGGCGCACGAACCAGCCGGCGTGAAGCGGCGGAAGCAGTGTCTGGGATGGATCAAGCCCCTGCAGTATTTGAGGAATCCCTGCCGACAGGTCGTTGTTCAGCAAAACCACGCACGGGTCGAAGTTTGCCAAACCCAGCCGCTGCCCGTTGCGAACAATCGGCTCCACAAGCAGGCTTTCGCCGGCCGGCAAAGTAATGGGCGTGGGTTGGGTGATTTCTTCCGACAGGCTTCCGATTCGCACCTGCAAGCCGGTGGAGGACAAAATCCGCACCATGCGTGCCACGTTCAGCAGGTAATGGATGTTGCGCGTGTGGCGCTCGGGTACCAGCAGCAGCCGCTGCGCTTCGGGACAAAACCGCTCGATTGCGACCTGCGCGGCCTGTACCGCACAAGGAAGTGCGTCTTCAGAAAGGTTGTTAAACCCGCCAGGAAATAAGTTGGTGTCAACGGGCGCGAGCTTAAAACCCGCGTTGCGCAGATCCACGGAGCCGTAAAAAGGCGGGGTGTGCTCCTGCCACTGCAGCCGGAACCAATGCTCGATCTCGGGAACGCTATCGAGTATGCGGCGCTCGAACTCCAGGACCGGGCCGGCGGCCGTCGCCAGGTTGGGCATTGGTGTGGACAATTGCTTACTCCATGGATTGGCGCTATAGATTCTATTCTATGGCCCAGCGCTCGCGCCGCCGCTGCCACCAGTCATAGATCAGGGGCAGCAAGATGAGCGAGAGCAGGGGCGCGGTCAGCATCCCGCCCACCAGTGGTGCGGCAATTGGCTTCATAACGTCACTGCCTAACCCTTCTCCGAGCATGACCGGCAGCAATCCGCCAACGATTACCGCGACGGTCATCGCTTTGGGGCGAACGCGCGAAGCGGCGCCACGGACCAAAGCGCGCAGCTGTCCAAAGCGCTCCAACGGCTGATTTGGCCGCTGGGCCTGGGCACGTGCCTGGTCCAGGTACAGCAGCATGACGACCCCGAATTCCGTGGCCACACCCGTCAAGGCCAGGAAGCCAACGGCCACGGCAACCGACAGTCGGTAATCCAGAAAATAGACCAACCACACCCCGCCGATGAGCGAGAAGGGCAGGCACAGCAGTACGAGCGCAACGCGCTCCCAGTTGCGAAAGTGCCCGAAGAGCAAAAGCGCTGCGAGCACGATGGTTGCCGGGATCAGCCAGGACAGACGTGCGCGCGCGTGCTGCATTTGTTCATACTGCCCGGCCCACGACACGGTGTAGCCGGGCGGCAGCTCGATCTGGGAAAGCGCCCGGTTGGCCCGGTCCACGTAGCCTCCCAGGTCAGACGTGTCCAGGTTCAGGTAAACGTAGTCAACGAGCTGGGCATTTTCGCTCTTGATTTCGGTGGCACCGTCGCGCAACTGCACCTGCGCCACCTCGCCCACGTGCACGCTTTGGCCGGAGCTTGTAACAAACGGGATCTGCGCGATCGACTGCGCCGAGTCGCGCCAGGACCGAGGAAAGCGCAGATTCACCGAGTAGCGTTCGCGGCCGCTGATAACGGTGGCAATGTTCTCGCCGCCGATGGCCCCCTGGACGACGTTTTGCAAGTCGGCCATCGTTACGCCATAGCGCGCCGCACGCCCGCGATCCAAGTCGATGTCCAGGTAGCGGCCGCCCGCAATGCGCTCGGCAAAAGCCCCGCGCGTCCCAGGCACGGTGCGAAGCGCCAACTCGGCTTGGTGGGCCAAGGAAACGACGACCGGCAGTTCGGGCCCGCTGACCTTCAAGCCCAGTGGCGTGCGAACGCCACTAGCCAGCATGTCGATGCGTGTACGGATCGGGTAACCCCAGCCGTTGGTGATCCCCGGTAACTGCACTTGCCGGTCAAGCTTATTCATCAGTTGCTCGACGCTTTCCCCGTCCGGCCATTGTTCCTGGGGTTTAAGCAAAATCACGGTCTCGAACATCGAAAGTGGTGCGGGGTCGGTCGCAGTTTGCGCGCGACCGGCTTTGCCGTAGACCTGATCGACTTCCGGGAGTTGACGAATCAGCCGGTCGGTCACCTGAAGCATTCGTGCGGCCTCGTCGATCGAAACCGAGGGAAGTGTCGATGGCATGTAAAGAATGCTGTCCTCGTACAGCGGCGGCATGAATTCGCTTCCCAGGTGCCAAAGCGGCCAAGCGGTGCTTACCAGGCCAATTGCGGCGATGGCAATAGCCCAGCGCGGGTGGCGCAGTGCGCTGCCCAGCAACCGACGGTAGGCGCTGTGGAGCACGCGGTGCAGTGCATTGGTGCGCTCGGCGGCGAGGCGTCCGCGCACAAAGTAGCCCATCAGAACCGGCGTGAGCGTAACGGCCAGAAGCGCACTGGCGGCCATGGCATAGGTCTTGGTGCTGGCTAGTGGGTGAAACAGTCGGCCTTCCTGCCCGGTGAGTGCGAACACCGGAAGAAAGGAGACGGTAATCACCAGCAGGGAAAAAAAGAGGGCCGGCCCAACTTCGACCGCGCTTTGCTCGACGATCTGCCAGCGATCGGTGCCCAGTGGCGCACGCTCCATACGCTTGTGCAAATTCTCCACCATGACAATGGCCGCATCGACCATGGCCCCGATTGCTATCGCAATGCCTCCTAGCGACATCAGGTTGGCGCTGGTGCCCTGCAAGGCCAAAACTGCCAGCGCGGTCAAAATACCCAAGGGCAAGGTCACGATGATTACGAGCGAGGAGCGCAGGTGCAGCAAAAAAAGGCCACAGACCACCGCGACAACGGCCGACTCCTCGAGCAAGCGCCGCTGCAGCGTGTCCACGGCACCCTGGATCAATCGCGAGCGATCATAGGTGACCACAAGCTCCACCCCCGGTGGCAGGCTGCGGCGCAGCTGCTCCAAGCGCTCCTTGACGCGCTGGGCAAGCGCAAGGGCGTTTTCGCCGTGGCGCATGACAACAATGCCGCCGGGCGCCTCGCCCAACCCGTCTAGGTCGGTAACCCCGCGCCGGGGCTCGGCGCCAATTTGTACGCGGGCCACATCTGCCAGGCGCAAGGCCTGGCTGTGCGCGTCCACGCCCAGCGGAATGTTGCGAAAATCCTCCAGGCTCGCCAGGTAGCCGCGCGCGCGCACCATGTACTCGGCACGGCCCATTTCCAAGGACGAGCCGCCGCTCGAGAGGTTACTGTCTTGCACCGCACGTACTACACGCTCGAGTCCCACGCCGTAGCCTGCGAGGCGGGCGGGGTCGGCTTCGACCTGGAACTGGCGCGCCTGGCCACCGACACTGGCCACCTCGGCCACCCCGGGCACGCTTTGCAATTCGAGCTTGAGGAAAAAATCTTGCAGGGCGCGCAGTCGATCGGGCTCGTAGCGGTTGTGCCGGTCGACAAGCGCATAGGCAAAGACCCAGCCCACGCCGGAGGCGTCGGGTCCCAGCGCCGGCGTGACGCCCGCGGGGAGGCGCGGGGCGATTTGCGTGAGGTACTCGAGCACGCGCGATCGCGCCCAGTATGGGTCGGTACCATCGCGGAAGATTAGGTACAGGTAGGACTCGCCGAACATCGAAAAGCCGCGCACGGCGGAAACGGACGGCACCGCCAGCAAGCCAGAGGCCAGCGGGTAGCTCACCTGGTCCTCCACCGCTTGCGGCGGCTGGCCGGGGTAGCTCGTCTGCACGATGACCTGCACTTCGGACAGGTCGGGGATGGCGTCGAGCGCGAGCAGGCGCGCGCCCTGGGCTCCTAGGATCGCGATGGCCGCTGCGCACAGCAATACAAACGCGCGGTGGCGCAGCGACCACGCGATGACCTGCTCGACCAAGAAAACCCCTTATCGACGCGCTAGCGTGTCGCTCCAGGAGGCCGACGGATCCAGAAGGAACTGCGCGTTGGACGCGACCCGTGCCCCTTCTTGGATGCCGCCGCGAATCTCGATCGTATCGTCACTTTCCACACCCGTGTGCACGGCGACGGGCAAAAAGGCGCCGCCGTCGCGCGAGAGCATCACGAAGTCGCCGTGGCCGGTGCGCACCACGGCCGAACTGGGCAGCACTCGTGCGCTATGAGCCGAAGAGCGGATCGAAACATTTACCAGTGCGCCCAAGTGCAGATCGGAGCTCGGCCGATGCAGCGCAATGCGTGCGCGGGCGCGCCCGGTATCGAGCAAGGGATTGAGAAAGTCGATTTGGGCCTGCAGCGGCTCGGCGCCGGCGACGCCGATCGACACGGGGTCGCCAACGGCGACGAGCTCGGCCTCGCCAGCGGCCAGTACGACGTCGATCCAGACCGTCGACGGGTCGGCGATGGTCAGGACCGGCGCGGCCGGGGAAACGAAGCTGCCTTCGCGAACATTAAGCTGTGTGATGACGCCGCTGCGCGGCGCGTGTACCTGGACGACTTCGATCGTGGTCCGGTCTTGTTCGAGTTTTTGAACCGTCTCGATATCCAGGTCCAGGCGCATCAGGTCTTCACGCTGTTTTTGCCACTCTTGCAGCAGGTCCATGACGTATTCGTTCTCCTGCTGCGACACGTCCCCAACGCTTTGTAGGACTTGCTTGCGGCGGACGAGAAACTGAAAGAACTCGCGCTCCTTCGCGACCAACTCCGGCGAGTAGATGTCGTACAGCACTTGGCCCCGCTCCACGCGCTCGCCAACCGCGTGCACATGGAGCTTGCGCAGCCAGCCGTCGAACTTACTGGTGACGACAAATTGCACGTTTTCGTCGGGCACGACCGTCCCGTAGCTGCGCACCTCGCGCGCAATTTCCTTGCGCTCGACCGCAACCAGGCGCACACCCAAGTTCGCCAGCGCGGCCGACTCCACATGCTGGTCGTGGTGGTGCCCTGGGCCGTTGGCCTTAACCAGCGCCATGCCGCAGATCGGGCAATTATCGGGGTGATCGGATGTGATCTCCGGGTGCATCGGGCAAACGTACCCCTGTGCAATTGCGTCCCGCTCCTCCGCGCTGGGACCCGGGTGGGTGCGCGCAGCAAGCCACTTATTGGGCACCGCGAACGCGACAAGACCAGCGCAACAGGCGGTGCCGAAGATAAGCAGGGCCGATCGCAAGTGCCTGCCGCGGGGGCGCTTTACAAAAGACTCCATGGCCTAAGACTCCGAGGCAAATTCTTCGGGTGGGCCTTGCGGCGCTTGCCCGGGACCTAACCGGGGCTGTGGGATGCGCCGCAAGGGTAACTGCCGTAAAAGAGCTATTCCTTACTGCACAATCAGCTCGCCGTGACCCTTCTTCGGATCGGCGTCGGGCTTGAACATGATCACGGTGATGGCTCCGCGCAGGGCCGAGCTCATGTTGTGATCGACGATCGCATTATTGGTGGGCCGATCCTTGGGGGACACAAGGTCGAAGGTGTCGCCCTCGGCGACAGCAACGTTGTAGGTCTGAATGCCGTAGAGCGTGTTCTTCGGGTTGCCGTTGATATACACGCGATCCCAGATCCCGCCGATCGGGTGCAGGTTCGCGGGCATATTGATGTTGGCGTTGACGAAGTAGATACGCACGCGCTCGCCGGGCTTGGCCTCCAACACTTGGGTCGCATTGGGATCGTGCACCGGGTCGTAGTGCAAGATTTTGCCGTTGACCATCGAGCCTTTCCAACCGTTGTTCTCCAGCATTGCGGCGTAGTTTTCGACGTCCGGGAAGTATTGCTGCTCGACGAGCACGTATTCGCGGTCGGCCTTCGGATAGTTGGTCTTGTCCTTCGGGTCGACGATGATCACGCCGTACATGCCGCGCGCGATGTGCTGAACCATGGGACTGGCGCCGCAGTGGTACATGAACACGCCGGGTGTCGTGGCCTCGAACTTAAAGTGCTTGGACTCGCCTGGCTTGATTTGGGCAAATTCGCCCAGCACGTCGGCCTTCGCCGCGTGAAAATCCATGGCGTGCGAGTTCTTGTTCTCCGGTGGGTTGACCAGCGTGAAGTCGACCGTGTCGCCCTCCTCGACGCGCACCACTTTGCCCGGGATCGAACCGTCGAAGGTCCAGGCGGCCATCTTGGTGCCCTTGTTGTCGATGGCGACGTCGACCTCCTTGGCGGTCATGGTCACTTGCACGGTCTTGGCGCTTGCCCCGTGCGCGCAAAACAGCGCGGCCGCGGTTGCAGCGGCAACTGCGGTGTACTTGAACGATTGCATGAACTTTCTCCTCTCCTGGATGACCGGACGGTGCCGGAATGTTGAAAAAAATGTATCGGCAGGGGCTGCGCGGCGCTGCACCCCAGCCACTTGCTGGGGGCCGCCTAGGACCCCGCGCCGAATGAGCAGTTGCACAATTTGCGCAAGTGCACAACCAGTTCGCGAATTTCTTCGTCGCTGAAGGTGTCGCCCCAGGGCGGCATCAGCACCGACTTATCGATCGACGGCCCACCCTCCTTGATGACCTTAAAAATCGTCTCGTCGGAACGCCCCGACATCGCCTTGGCGTCGGTGTGATCGCGTGGTTGCACCGACATGTCGCGTTTATTGATACCTTGGCCGTTGCCATCGATGCCGTGACATTGCACGCAATAGGTGCGGTAGTTATCGGTAGCGCGATCGGCCGCTGCTACGGGCGCCGGGGCAAGCGCAGCCAACGTCCATAGCAGCGCCATCGCCGATGCAATTCGTATCGATTTATTTGCCATGGCTGTCTTGCTCGCTTAGCACCACGAGGTAGCGCACCAGCTTGACGATATTGGGGTCCGAGACGTGCTTGTTGGGCATCCAGATCTTCGGATCCCAGGCCTGCGGGCTTCGGATGTAGCTTGCGATGAATTCGGGCTGCAGGCGCCGACCCGCGGTGTACAGCTCGGGCCCTGAGGAGCCGCCATAGCCTGGTTCGATCTCGTGGCAGGCCATGCAGCCCAAGAATTTGTCAAATGCCATCTCGCCCATCGTGCGCGTGACGCTGCCCGGTTCGATCTTTTCGGCGCCGGAAAGACGATCCAAAGGTCGCAGTCGCATGAGCTCGGCAGCCACGGCAGCGGCGTCGGAGCTCGATAGTTGCGCATGCGCAGACAGGCTCGCCGCATCAATTTCGTCGCCCTTGCTGCCGCGACGGATGTGATCGCCGTAAAACTCCCCGGCCGGCCGAATGCGAGTTGGGGCCTGCAGCCAGGCTACCAACCACGGTTCGCGGTACTTATTGCCGGCGTAAAACAGGTCCGGGGCCTTGCGTGCCCACAACTGTTCCAGGGTGCTGGGAGCCGGGCCCGTCAAGTTGTGACAGCTCGCACACTGCTGCTGCAAGATAGCGCGGCCGTCAGCGGCGCATGCCGCGCCGGCCGCGCCTACCAACAGCGTCGCTACGATGGCTGCGCGCAACATTTATTGCTGGCGGCTGCGGCGTTCGGCCTTCGGGGCCGTGCCGATGAAGGCCACGTTGCTGAACATGCCATAGCCCTTCTTCATTGATTCGCTGTAGAAGAAGTCCGGGTCATAGGCCTTGCCATTCCATGCATACCAGTTGTCGGGGGCAACGCCCTCGTACTCCATCACGGTGATGGGCCCACCGAGCATCCCGCCCATGTTCAAGTGCCGGTCGACGTGGTCGTGAAAGATGAATCGTCCAGGGTTGTTCATCTGCACGATCGTGTCGTAGCGCTCGCCCGGCCCGACGGGAACGGTGTCAACGTAGTACGGGTTGGGCAGCGCGTATCCGTCCTTATGGCTAAAGAGCTGGTCGTGGCCGTGCAAATGCATCTCATGCACTTCGTCGCCGGCCCCGTACATACGAAAACGAACAACATCGCCTTTTTTCACGCGGATTGGCTGCGAGAGCGGGAACGATTTGGCGTTAACCGAGAAATAATCGGCAACATCGCCCGGCGAACCCCCCTTGCCATAAAGCGGGCCAAAGGGCGACTCCCAAGTGTTCATCATCATGATGACCTCGCGCGTCACACTTTTTTCCAGCGCGCTGGGATTTTTCGGGTCGACGATCAGCGGCCCCCACATTCCACGGATCGCAACGTGCTCCCAGACGTTAACGTGGCAGTGGTACCAGAGGCTGCCCGGCCGGTCGGCCGTCCAGTGGTAGGTAAATTCGCTGCCAGGCTCGATCTGTTTTTGCGTCACCAGCGGCACGCCATCACTCATCCAGGTGCCGGTCTGGTTGACACCATGCCAGTGGATGGTGTGCGGCAGCGTGGTGTTGTTGGTGACGTGCACGGTGACTTCGTCGCCTTCGCGCACATGAATCAGCGGTCCGGGAACCTGGCCGTTGAAGGCAAAGACGCTGGCGTTAAAGCCGGGCGCGACGTTGATCGTGACTTCGTCTATGGTTAAGTTGAACTCACGTTTTTCCGCATGGGCGCAAAGCGCCCAGCTGCCCAGGACCATGGCGGCAACACAACCCAGGAGGCGCGCACCGCGAAACCCGTCCGAATGAACTTCCATTCCCCCGCCTCCTAATAAGAAGTAATTTAGATACATGTTACATGCGCATTTTTGCGCACGTCAAGGTAAGTGCAACGAAATTTGTCAACTATTGCAGACATCTTTACGTGGATGGTAGAAAATGGCCTGGTGGCGGTTCGGTATTACCGACGGCACTTGCGCTATGCAACTAACTCGCTTTACCGACTATTCCCTGCGCGTGCTCGTGTACTTGGGCGCGCACCCCGAGCGGCTGTGCACGATCTCGGAGATTGCAGACGCCTACCGCATTTCTGAGAACCACTTAATGAAGGTCGTCAACCGCCTTGCGACGGCCGGCTATATCGAGACCGTGCGCGGCAAAGGCGGCGGAATGCACCTATCGCGTGCCCCCAAGATGATCAATATCGGTGCCGTCGTGCGAGACATGGAGGAGCGCTTTGACATCGTCGAGTGCTTTGACGAGGCGCGCCAGGACTGTCCGTTGCTTCCCGCCTGCGCCTTGCGATCGGTGCTTTCCGATGCACGACGCAACTTCATGGCAACGGTGGATCGCTACTCGCTGGAGGACGTGATCGGCGGGGGCCTGAGCAGTTCTTTCGCGCAGGCTAAGGGCGCGCGGCAGATCGCGATTAAGTCCGTAACCTAGGACGCGATGGCCGACTCGTTGCGACGGCCCCCTGGGACGCAGTAGTTCGCGAGGCGGGCGCCGCGCGAGTTCTCGCTTGCCGATGCTAAAAAAAAGGGGCCCGCTTGCGGACCCCACAGTTGCCGTCCTTTCGAACAGCAGCCCTTGGAGAAGAGTCGTTCGCCCGGCGTTCGGACGCGTAACTTAATAGTGGTACGCCGATTCGCCGTGGTAGGACGTATCGAGCCCCTCGCGCTCTTCGCTTTCGGTGACACGCAATCCCACCATCAAATCGGCAATCTTAAAGGCGATGAACGCAACGACTGCGGTCCAAACAATGGTCAGGCCCACCGCCTTGGCTTGAATCAGCAGCTGATCCATGATCCCCGGGTAGCCGGTCTTCATCGTGACCCAATCGCTCACCGAGCCCGGCCCACCGAGGCTGGGTGAATTGAACACGCCCGTTAGCAGTGCCCCCGTAATACCGCCTACTGCGTGAACGCCGAAGACATCGAGGGCATCGTCCACCTGCAGCATGCGCTTTAGGCCCGTGACGCCCCACAAGCAAACCGGTCCAACGATCAGCCCGATCATGAACGCGCCGGGGATACCAACGTTGCCTGCTGCCGGCGTAATGGCCACTAGCCCGGCAACAGCGCCCGAAGCGGCTCCGAGCATCGACGGTTTGCCTTTGATGATCCATTCGGCAAACGTCCAGGAGAGTACTGCCATCGCCGTTGCCAGGTATGTGTTCATGAAAGCCATCGCCGCCGTGCCATTGGCCTCTAGCGCGGAGCCGGCGTTAAACCCGAACCAGCCGAACCAAAGCAGCGCCGCACCGATCATCGTCATCGTTAGGCTGTGTGGGGCAAGCGACTCCTTGCCCAGACCGATGCGCTTGCCAAGCAAAATCGCCGCAACCAGTCCGGCTACACCAGAGTTAATGTGCACGACGGTGCCGCCGGCAAAATCCAGTGCACCCCACTGCCAGATCAGGCCCGCCTTGGCGCTGACCGAGTCGGCGACCGCCGCACTGGCAAAAGCGTCCGGACCGGGGAAGAACCACACCATGTGGGCAACCGGCAGGTAGCCAAAGGTGAACCAGATCGTGATCGCAATGAGCACTGCGGAGAACTTGATTCGCTCGACCACGGCACCGAGAATCAAGCAGCAGGTGATGGCGGCAAAGGTTGCCTGGAAAGCAACGTAGACCAGCTCAGGCAGCGGGGTGTTCTTGCTAAAGGTCGCTGCGTTGGAGAAGTTGCCCGTTGCTGGATCGAAGGTCCCCGCCAAAAACAAGCGATCAAATCCGCCGAAGAAGGCCCCGAACTTTTCGCTGCCTTCCGTAAAGGCCAGGCTGTAGCCGTACACCGCCCACAGGACGGTAATGAGCGAAAAGACCACGAAAACCTGCATCAGTACGGAGAGCATGTTTTTGCTGCGCACGAGCCCGCCATAAAACAGCGC
>Ga0187781_10001458_pt1 | contig 17859 bp, 17 predicted proteins | sample 0715_SJ02_MP02_2_FD_132447 | JGI IMG/M metagenome (GOLD analysis project Ga0187781, IMG submission 132447) | Tropical peat soil microbial communities from peatlands in Department of Meta, Colombia - 0715_SJ02_MP02_20_MG | ecosystem: Environmental > Terrestrial > Soil > Wetlands > Peat | place... | reverse complement strand
GGCCTCGATGCGGGCGGCAATCACGAAAGGCAATGCCCCTTCATCATGAATCTGCACATGAGCATGGCACACGCCGAGTGCCTCGAGCACTCCTTCGGCCTGGCCGCGAATCGAGTCGCCATAATACGGTTCGACGCGGGATGCGAGTTCGATCCAGATTCCGCCATGCCGGCGCGGTTCGATCCGAACATGCAGATCGGAGCGAATCTCCGCGCCCCAGTGTCCCGCTTCGCCGGCGGCCATTGCCAGACTGTCGGCGGGATGGCTCATGACTTGGCTCATGGTCGAAAACTCCTGGGCTTTACCCGTACTCCCGGTGCGGGCCAGCGCCAACCAGTTCCCGATGCGATTTGAGCTGGCGGAGAACAGCATTGGTCATTTCAACGGTGCTGGCTGCCCCCTGGCTGATGGCCCTCGCGCCGCCCGAAAGGCGCATCATGTCGTAGGTGCGCACCTTGCCTTCCTCCACCACGGCGGCGATCGCTTCCCGGACGCGACCAGCCTTCTCCACTTCGCCGATGTGTTCAAGCATCATGACCGCGGAAAGAAACATCGCGATCGGATTTACGATGGGAGGATCGAGTTGGGAGTACTTCGGAGCCGAGCCGTGCGTCGGCTCGAAAACCGCGACTTCATCGCCGATGTTTCCGGAGGCTGCGAATCCGAGGCCGCCGACCAGTCCGGCAAAAGCATCAGAGATCACGTCACCGAACAGATTCGACGCCACGACCACACCATAGTCTTCAGGGTTCTTGGTCAACCACATGGTTTGCGCGTCGATGTTGGTGGACCACAATGCGATTCCCGGATAATCCCTGGCGACAAACCTAGCCTCGTCCTCCATCATTCCGGAAGTTTCGCGAAGTACATTCGGCTTCTCGCAGATGGTCACGGACTTGTAGCCGTGTTTTTTCGCCCAGTCGAAAGCAGCTTTGCAGATTTTGCGCGCGGCCCGCCGCGTAATGACGCGAACTGAGATCGCAAGGTCGGGTCCGGGAACGATCGAAAACGGCTTAAACTTGGGATGCGTCGCAAGAGCAGCGCAAACTTGCTCCGGAGGATTCGTCCACTCTATGCCTGCGTAGAGCCCTTCGGTATTTTGGCGGAAGACAACAACATTGACGAACGGCTCGTCAAGATTTCCATCCGTCCTCTTGCGGATGAAATTCAGCGGATTGCCTGGGAAAGATATGCAGGGACGGATGCAGGTGTCAAGGTTGAAGCGTTGGCGCAGGGTGACGATCGGGCTGAAATACGAAAAGCCTTTCCCCTTCAGCTCCGGCCTTAACTCGGCTTCCGCTTCTCTCTTAGGCTTGGAAGTAATCGCGCCAAACAGTGCCAGCTTATGCTCGGCCAGCAGATCAATGGTACGCTGGGGCAGGGCGTTGCCCTCGCGGCACCAGCAATTCCAGCCGATATCGGCATGAATGTATTCCGCATCGAACTCCACCGCCCTGAGAAGCCGGAGAGCTTCGGGCAGCACCTGATTCCCGATTCCATCTCCGGGCATGGTGACGACGACTGTATGTTTTGCCATAAGGAATCAGTCTCCTGAAGGCACTGCCCGGGCAGAACGCTCCTGCTTGCGATCGATTTCGAGTTTCTTTGCAACTACGTTCTCCGCGCCGCCTGCAACCACCAGTGACTGTGGCAGAGCACTGAGAGGCGTGAAAGCAAAACGTTCGCCACTCCACACCAGTGAGCTGGAAATGAAATCAATTTCGACCGCATCGCCAGGGATGATGGTTTTTTCTTTCGCTGCAATTTCGTCCGCCAACTGTTCGCGCAGGCGCTCCACCAGTTCCGGAGCCTCAATACACAGGAACCCGTTGTTGTAGGCGTTGCGCAGGTAAGTCTGCGAGAAACTCGCCGCGATAACGAGCGGAATGCCTTTCGCTTTCAGGCAAGTGATGGCCTGCTCGCGGCTCGATCCCGTGCCGAAATTAAAGCCGCCGACGATGACATCTCCCGAGTGCGTCCGCGGCGCGAACTGCGGATCGTAATTTTGCATGATGATCTGCGTCATCATGGCTGGTGTCACGTCGTCGCGATAGGTGTAGTCCTTGCCGTAGATGGCATCGGTGTTAATGTTATCTTGGGGCATGAAGACCAGGCGTCCATGCACGCGCTCGGGGAATCCAGGTAGAATCTCGACGCGCTCGGCCGCTTGCTTCGCTTCCGCAAATTCCTCGTAGGAGCGCGTAAGTTCGACTTCTGGAAATGAACTTGGCCCTGTGATGTAGCCCGCAAGGGCTGAAGCCGCAACCACTGCTGGGCTGGCCAGATAGCACTGCGCATCGCGCGACCCCATCCGTCCTTTGAAGTTGCGATTTGTAGCCGAGATGCCGACTTCGCCTCTTTCCAGAAGCCCTGCGCCCAGACCGATGCATGGGCCGCAACTGGCTGGCAAAGGAATCGCCCCGGCGTCGAGCAAGGTTTGCCATATGCCGCTTCTCTCCGCTTCTTCTTGCACCCATTGGCTAGCAGCGCCGAGATAGAACTTCACGCCGGGAGCTACCTTTTTCCCTGACAACACGGTCGCGGCCGCTTCCAGATCTTCTGCGCGCGAGTTCACGCACGAAAGCAAATACGCCTTCTGAATCGCGACCCTGTTTTTCTCGACTTCTGCGAGCCGCTGCGTCGTCTGCACAGTGTCCGGTCCGGCCACGCACGGCGTAACTTGGCTAAGGTCGAGTACAATGCGCGCCGCATACGTTGCGCCGGGATCGGGTTGTGGCGGATTCACGATCCACCGGAAAACATCGTCTTCGCTAAAGCGCTCTATTCCCTGCGCCTGCAGTTTCGCATGCACGCCTCGCAGGTAGAGTATGGTGATTTCGTCCACCGGAAACCAGGCCACAATCGGCCCCCACTCCGTGCTCATGTTAGCGATGGCAAAGCGCGCGTCCATGGACAAGCTGGCGACGCCCGGTCCCGAGAATTCGATGGCGGCGTTCAGAACTTCATCGCCGTAACATCCGCAAAGCGCGATGATCACATCTTTACCGCTCACGCCTGCGGCGAGTTTGCCTTTCAGTACAACCTGAATCGTGCGTGGAATCTGCCACCAGAACTTCCCCGTTGCCCAGATAGCGGCGGCATCAGTGCGGACGATCGGAGTGCCCACTGCTCCGAGCGCGCCGTACAAATTGGAATGTGAGTCCGACGCGACTACAAACGACCCGGGCTCGACATATCCACGTTCGACCATGATCTGATGGCCGATGCCCGAGCCGGCCGGATAGAAATCGACTCCCTGTTCGCGGGCGAATGCCTCGATGCTCCGGTATTTCTTCAGATTAGCTTCGTCGTGATTCTGAATATCGTGATCCAATGCAAAGACCAGTTGCTTAGGATCTCGCACTCTCGTGGCACCGATAGTCTTGAATTTGCTGATGACAGCCGAAGTATTGTCGTGCGTCATGACGTGAAAAGGCTGGATCGAAAGGAAGTCGCCGACACGCAACGGGCGTTTCGGTCCTTCGGCCATGTGGGAGTGTGCGATTTTCTCGACAACGGTTTGGGGCATATACAACTCCTGTCGGCCCGGCAAAGTCGTATCTACGCCGGCACTGGTCTGCGGGCCATGGATCCTTTCGCAGGCCCTCTAGTCGGGCTCTGGCCGGCCCTCGTTTTCGCCACGTCGGCTTCCAACAGTGACATAAGATCGCGGATGGAACCCACACGCTCGAGTCTCCAGATGGCTTCCTTCACGCGCTTTTGCGCACTGAGCGACAGCACTCCTTCGGCCAGAGCGGAGAATTTTTCCTCCACCTCCTGATCGGTCAAAGGATTACGCGGGTCGCCTTTGGGATAATCCAGTTGTTTGGTCAACTTACGTCCGTCGCTCGTATCAATGTTTACGATCACCCTCTGCAATGCAGGAAATACCTTCTCGATTTCAGCATCCGCCACGACTTCAACCTTTTTGAGTTGCTCGCGAATCTTCGGGTCCAGAATTTTCTCGGTGGTGAATTGCAGCGGAGTCAGGTGGCGATCAACTAGCGCGGCGGCAATCACGTAGGGCAGCGAGTGGTCGGCCGTCTCTTTGGTGTGCGGATCGTACTTACTCGGATCGGAAAGAATGTCGGCTGCCCTCGCCAGCGAGCGAATCTGAATTTTTTTCACCTGCTCTGGATGCAGATCGTTGCTCTTGACCAGATCGAGCACAGCGGAGATCGGCGTATGCGTTAATGCTTCGGTGGGAAACGCCTTCATGCCGCATTGCGTGACCCGCCAGGATTGGCCTAAACCTTCCGTCAGCACATCGAGCTTCCATTCGGGCCCGAGGACATGCGTGAGCCCCTCCTTGCCATCAATTACATGTTCGGGGCCTGTATATCCTTTTTCAGCCAGCAGCGCAGCGAACACACCACTTTGTGTCGCCAAGGGATCGACGGTGTTTTTCATCATGGTCAGCTTTCCGGCTGTGACCGCGCCCAGCGTGCAGTGGTGGCTAGCGGAAATGCCAATCGCGTGCTGGATCTGCTCCCACGTCAGGTGCAGCGCACGGCCCGCGACAATGGGCGAAACGAACGCGGTCAGCGTGGCATGGTGCCAGCCGCGCTCACGGATTCCCGGAAATGCGGCCTCGCACAGCCGCATCTCAAACTCGTGACCGAGCACAAGACCAACGATCAATTCTTTACCGTCGCTGCCCGTGCGTTCGCAGCATGCGATGGCGGCGGGAAACATGTCTGAAGGATGCGACGGATCCTGCTTCCAATAAATGTCGTTGTAGTCCATACAGCGGATCATCAAGGCATTGGCCAACGACGCCGAAACAGGATCGATGCGTCGCCCGCTTCCGATGACAGTGGACCGCCCTTGTCCGCCAATTTCGCCGACGACTTCGAGAGCGATCTTTACCTCATGCTGTTGGTATCCGCCCAACGCGCACCCGACGGAATCAAGCAGCAAGCGCTTGGCCTGGTAGATCGCTTCTTTGGGAAGGTGGGGAAATTCCAAACCGGCAGCCCAGCGCGACATATCGGCGGTCACGGTTTCTTTGGTAGGGGAAGATGGTTTTGCCGCGGACACTCGCAATCTCCTATTTACTTACCTTTACGTTTTTCGGGTTCTTGAATGGCAGAAACGCCATGAAGTCGGCGTGATGCACGATGAATGCCTCCGTGGTTCGCTTGACCAGATCGCCTTCCGCCGCGTGCGCCGCAATAACGTGGCAGACAGTGTCGGGCACCCCGCATTCCAAGGCGAGCGCGACTCCGGTAAAGGGATGCCGCAGCGCCTCGCCGCGCTCGCTTTGGCGACTCTCTCCGTCGGGGCCGAGTTCGTACTCGAACAGTTTGCCCACGTCTGCGAGAATCGCTCCGGCGATCACAATGTCTAAGTCGATGGGCAGAGCACGCCCCAGGAACGTTTGCATGGCCTGCGCGCTCTCGCGGGCGATGTGGACGACGCAGCGCTTGTGCTCCATGAATGTGATGGGGCAGTTTGGAACCAGCAGCGTGAAGGGGATCCGGTTCAGGTCCGCGGCGTGGAGGGGACTGCGTTCCAGCGCCTTGACCCACGTTTCGGTAACTTGTTCACGTAATTGTGGATTGACAATCCAGTCGATCTCGGGCCACAGACGCTTGATCGTCTCCCGCATGTACTACCCCGGTCGCAAACGAATGATCCTATTCCGTCGTAGCGGCAAGAACGACGACTGGAATCACACAAGTCTGTGATTCAGCGCGACTGCGAGTGGACCTGACGGCCACTGATTTCTAAAGCACTTGCATCGAGGATCGTCGATGCCGTTTGTGCAATCGCTCGATATAACCATTGAAATGACTATCTGAACATTGATCATCGGTGATTCGCGTCTTTGATCAGTTTGCAGCGTTCATTGCATGCCCGGGAACAACGGCGAAACTTCCCGAAAATGCCTACAACCCACGGCACGAAGGCGAATTGTATCTGCCCATCTTCTGCTTCGCTCAATTGCCAGAACTTACTGCGCGTTACATCTTTGGAGCTATTCTGTTTTGCGTGATCTCTAAGGTTCCGGCGGCCTATTCCACGCTCAGGTTGGCCAAGACATGGAGGCGGCGATTTCCATCTCCATCCTCGCGATCGGCTTGGCGCGTCTGTACCAGAGGCGCTGTTCGCTACTGGAGAACATAATCCTCACCGGAATGGGCGGCACCTCTGCCTCTGTGGTCTCGGGTCCTGTCTTCACAATGCCGGCGCTAAGTTCAGACAGGCACACGTCGAATAACTCGGAAATTGTCTCCGAATTGCGTTCTTCTGGGTCAAAGGAATACAGGTATTTTGCAAATCCGATCGATTAGTGTTCGAGCTGCTAAGGCAAGTCGGACGGGGCAATCAATCGAGGCTTCGATTCCTTCTTGTTTGCCTCGGGGGGCAGCCCACTTCTTCAGAACAAGCTCCCCGCAGACATCGGCCCGTCCTTGGCTTAGGCGGCGGTTCCCGCCGCCTTTGCAGTCAGCTCGGCCTCTGCGCGGAGCCAGTCATCAAGGTCGTGGCCATCTTCCCTGCCACGCTCTTCATAGAGTGTATAAGCCCGCAGACGAATCTTTTCTTCAAGGCTCGGGTCGGCTACTTCGGCTGTAAATTGCTTCTTCGAGGGATTTTTCGTCATTGAATACTCCTTTGTGCGTTGCGTTGGCGAGTGCAGAGCGTTGCACTTCGACGTATGGGCGCTGAGAATCAAGTTGGCTCAGACAGTCGCAAGTCGGACACTCGGAAATTCTCCATAAGCTGCTTCAGTTGCTTTCGAAGTATGCGCATTTCGTCCGTGGCGATAGGGGTGCAGTTGGGCACAAATCCAGTCATACACCGCGGCGACAACCTCGCTTACACTAGCGTGCGGAACGATGGGAAGTTGATTCTCAGCATGGCGGTTCCCTCCTTCTGCTTTTAACGTTTCCGATCTCTACTGTGGACTCGGCTCAAAAGGAATCTCTCAGCGCTGCCCGGGGCGGCGGCACTTGCAGTCGCGGCCAGAGGGACGACTTGAACCTTCTTTCCTTTCTCGGCGATGACGGTCATGTTGCGGCAGCAGGAATTGCACAACCAAAAATACTGGCGTCGCGGTACATCCACACTGGCGTTGCTCTTATAGTCGCCTTCCACCTCGGTCACGAATACCCTGCCGTCGCGAAGGCGGCGAAATGTCGCGGAGCAGGCGGGATTGGCACATTTATCAAGCATCGTAGCCTCTTCTAGATCTTCAAGAGGTCGCTCGATATGATCGGGCTTCGACCAAGCCGGCTTTCGCCGACTTCGCCTTGAATTGCATCGGCGTCAAAGCTTTCGTGACCTGATCGAGAACCGCCAAGGAGTCGCGCTTCAGAACCACTCCGATTGCACCGAGCCTGCGAAAGTACTCGGCGTCTTTTTCGCCGATGACCGCCCGCAGGATCAAAACGGAAGGGCACGTGCCCCGAGAGCTGAGAGCATCGAGAATGGCCGCAGCATTGAGTTCCGGGGGATGATCACCGATGAGTATGAGGCCAAAGGGGGCGGTCTCGAGCAACTGGCAGGCTTCCGCTTTGTCCCACGTAATCGTGGCATCGAGCCCGGCCTCCTGGAGCACGCATTGTAGCGAGATCAGCGTATCTGGATCGGTGTCAAGAATGAGCACTCGGCGCAACTGCTCGTCCATTGGCCACTACTCCTGGTTGGACGTTCTAAACAGCCCTCGCTGCCAGTTCGTCGGAAATCTTTGGGACCAAAAAGTTACTGTAGTTTTGCGTCTGCGGGCGGGGAACCCTTGAGCACGTTCACATTTCCGTCTAATCAGAGACACACGAGCGCGCACCCAATATGTATCGCTGTTGAAGGTTCGAACAGGCAGTGTACCCATGTTTCTCTCTCCCTCGCAGGCAAGCGGTATGCTTCCACACTTGGATGAGTTTGCCGGGCTCTTCAGGACGGCAAACTGGTTCAGGAGTTTGAGGCGGATTAAAAATCCGTAGATCGCAGATTTTCGCTGATTGGGATCACATCTGTCTGCCCGGTACCGCACCAAGCCGGCGCCGCGGCGTTGAAAACCGACACATCAGCCCATGCGGACCAGCTCGGAGAGCCTTTTCATTACGCCATAACACTCGCAAGCCCGCTTTTCTAATCGGTCCCGGTCAAGAATGCGGACTCGGCCATGTTCAGGTCGAAGCGCGCCGGCTTTCTGCAATTGGCTAATTGCCGAGGTGACCGACGAGCGACGACAACCCAGCATCTGGGCGAGAAATTCCTGGGTGAGAGGGAGGACGTTAGATCCAGTACGATCACAGCTCATGGTGAGCCACCGGGCAAGGCGTTCCGGAACTTGATGCAAGCAATTACAAGCAGCACCTTGGGCCAGTTGCATTGCCTGGGAACAGGCATAGCGACGAAGCATCTGTTCGAGGTGTGGCGTCTGAGGCAGTATGTGTTGGAACAACCCCGATCCAACTCTGAAACCGCTCCCTTCGCTTTGGGCGATCGCCCGAACCGAGGCGTAGCGGGCACCAAGGACGATTGGGATTCCGACAAATCCTTCGCGCCCGGTAATCCCTACTTCAGCCGTTGCTCCATTGTGCATCACCGCAAGGAAGGAGACCATTCCAGAAGTGGGAAAGTATACGGATGTAATAGGTTGGTTGGGCTCCCAGAGTGCTTCTCCCGGTTTCACGAGAACAAACCCCAGATATTGCTCCACGTGACTGCGTTCTTCTTGGGGGAGCGCAGCCAGAATCATGTTTTCAGAGTCTTGCGGGTTGGTTGGATCGTAAACGTATGGCTTCTTCCCCCAAGACTTAATGTGCCTTCTTCGTTCGCGCCACTCGTAGTTCCGGGCCACCGTACTTTCGGGCCCCGTTTCGAATTTAGAGGGTCGCCGGGCCTGCCTTTCAGTTCTTATCTTCCCTCATTGCCGTGATTTCGTATGTGACGTGAAACACCTGGCCGAACTGTATCCAGTCCGTCCGCGATGCGCGCTTCTCAAGGTGCTGACTCTCGAGGGACGTAGAAAGCAGCACCCCTGTCCTGAGTACGGCAAGGTTGGCATCGACAATTTCTCCTGCACGATTTACGACCAGTGCGGCATCATGCGAGGCTTCGAGTACGGTATGACAGTTTGTGTCAGCCCACTCGGTCGTGCCACCTTCCGGTCGGTAGGTTTTCTCAGTCCAATCTTGCTCTCTGCTTTCGGAAGAGCAAAAGAACAGGTCAGCCGTGCAACGATTCGCGTTCGCCCTTCCTGCCTGGCTGAGGGGGCTTCTTGTTGGGTACCCCCTTGGTGTGACAATCGATGCACTTGACGAAATGCACGTTGTGAGGACTCTTGGCGGCCTTGAAAGTGGTGTCCATGGTTTCCACGTTCAGCCCGCAGTTCGACAGTTGCGGGTGACAGGTAGAGCAGGAGGCCCGGGTTGTTTGGCCGTGTCCTTGGTGGCAGGCAAAGCAACTGAGTCCTTCGTGGACACCCATGGCAGTGTGATCGTCTCCCGAACCGGCCTTCATCGTAGCCAGCGGCGCATGGCATTGGTAGCAGAGGGCCTGGCGGATATCGGGGCTGACATGGATGGGACGCTTTCCGTCGTGCATCGCGGGCAGGGGCAACCTGTCGACGGCAACATAGTCGAGTTCGCGGCGATCAAAAATTGCGAGTGAAGGGCGGGACCTCTCTTGACTTGGACCAGGATTGGCGGGCTTGATCAGGGGACGAACCAATGGCGATCCTTCTCGGTGCAACTGGTGACAGGCCAAACACGGCAGGGTCGGCTGTTCCGCCAGTTTCGGATCGTGTAGGCGCCACGGCCCTTTGGTATCGAGGGGCGCCACCAGTTCTCGAATGCTGCCGTTGAAGTAGGAGCCATGGCAGCGCAAGCAATCGTCCGTGAGCGGTTGCTGACGATTGTGGGTCGAGTCCAGAAAAATCTCTTTAAAGGTCGCGGCGTGCGGGCCCGTCGCCCAGTCCGCGTACTCTTGCTGATGACACTTCCCGCAGCGCTCGCCCATCATCTCCACGTCATCGGCTCCCAGACGCACCTGCTCCGGAATCTTGGCGCGCAGATGCGCCACTAGGCGGCTCATGTTTTTCAGATGGAAACCTGCATCGAGCGTAAACACATTGCCGTGACAGTCCGCGCAAGGAACATTTCGGTGTGTGGAACTGTGCCAGTCCGTGTAGGGCTGCCAGATTTCGTGACACCGCGCGCAAGACCGCCCGCCCGAGGACTGATAGTAGATGCTGGCACCCGGCAGCAAAACGATTGCAACCAGCAGCACAAAAAGCACCGGCTCTAACCGACGGTGCCACGCTTTACGCCGCTCGGTCATCGTGTTTTCACCCTCGTATTCAAGCTATGCGGTGCCAGCCCTGCTCTTCCACGATTTCACCAGGTTCCCGGAGGCGTAGTACGCGATCGCCATAATGGTGAGGACCGGATTGAACCCACCATTGGTGACGTGAACACTACCGTCGATCACGTAGAGGTTGCCCAAATCATGAACCCGGCAATACTTGTCTACCACTGACGCTTTTGGATCGTTACCCATGCGGCACGTGCCGGCCTGGTGCTGGCCGCCGCTCACACCCGCGCCCGGTCCGAACGTCCATGTGGTCACCGCCCCCGCTTCTTTTAACCAAGCCTCGGCTTTTGAAGCCAGAAAGTGTCCTACGATTACGTCGTTCGGATGACGGAGCCCGGACACGCGAGCGACTGGAATTCCCCAATAATCCTTGACGCTCGGATGCACCTGAACGCGCGACTCAAACACCGGCATCTCTTGCACCGGTCCCATTACGCCCATGCTGCATCGATAAAACTGGCGCATGTATTGTTTGTGTCCCAGCCCCCACCGCGCAACGTTCGGCGCACGCATGCCTACAAACTGATACGGCAGACGTATGAACTCGTTGGCCAGCATTCCGCCACCAATTAACCCCCGGTTGCGGTGGTTGAAGTCGCAAATCGCAATTCCGGCACCGGGGCCAAGGTCGTCATAACATTCGAAATCAAACAGACCCATCGCACCACTGTATGCATGTCCTTGCAGATTTCGCCCGACCCAGTCGTAGCGATTGCCGATTCCGTTGGGAAAGATGCGGCTCTTCGAGTTAAGCAGCAAGCGAGCCGATTCGTTGGCCGATCCGGAAATAACAACGAGATCGGCAGTTTGTTCGCAGAGACGCGGCCGGGAATCGAAATACGCCACTCCAGTCACCCGGCCTTGAGAATCGGTAAGAACTTCTTTGACAATGCACTCAGTCCGCAATTCGCAGTTGCCGGTGGCGAGTGCCGCGGGAATCACTGTGTTCTGTGTTCCGTTCTTGGCGTTGACTTCGCACGCGAAACCAACACACCACCGGCACCTCATGCATGCTGCTCGTCCGTTGTACGAAACGGAGTTGCGGAGCATCGGAATGTCAAAAGGATGAAGTCCCAACCGTTGCGCTGCCGGCTTCAGAATTTGATATTCGCGGTTGGGGGCCAGCGGCGGCATGGGGAGTCGGCGTTTCCGCGGCGCCTTGAAGATGTTGTTCGAGTCGTCGCCCGACACTCCAATCTCCCACTCTGCTTTTTCGTAGTACGGCTCAAGATCCTGATAACTGATGGGCCAGTCGTCGAGCGTGCTACCCTCGACAGTGCCGTAGGTGGCTCGCATGCGGAAATCCTGTTCCATGAATCGCCATGCCATGGCGCCATAACTGAGTGTCCCGCCTCCGACGCACGCTGCGTTGTTGTTGTAGGCACCGTCACTTGGTCTGACTACGTGCTCTCGGCTTTGCTGATCGACAAAGACGCGCGGATTGCGCTCGTCGGGTCCAAAAGGCGCGCCCAGCACTGTTGTGCGCTGGTTGCGCAAATCATCCTTGCGATCATCGAACGGTGTGTACCACTTGCCGCGTTCGAGCAGAACCACGCTGAGTCCGGCCGAGGCCAGTTCCTTGGCCACAATGCCGCCACCAGCACCCGCACCTACCACCACCGCATTGACATGTTTGACCGCCATCGTCTTGCTGCCGGCTGATGAACGCCGTTTCCTCGGTTCCTACTGTTTGCTGACGTCAAAGTGCTGCCGCCCGCGAATGGGTGGATAAGGGATGCCCAACATTTTCCAACTAACTGCCTCGCGGTTGCCGCCATGCCTCGGATCCCCGTAGAACCCCTGCATGGTTTGATCCAAGAGAAGTTCAAAGAATTCTGCCGAAGAAATCTGTTTCCACGCTTCGGCGGGTGCCCGGCCTTGTTCCATCAGTGTGAGGAGTTCGACCTGCCGATCGGCCGCTAGGAGCACAAAATCGACGCCATATCGCATGCGGCTGCTCTTGTCGACACCAGCAATTCCCTGGCGGTATGAACCGCGAAGCTGTTCCAGCGGCCCGCAAAGCTGGCGATCGATATAGTTCACTACCCCGGCCCACGCCGCCCCCGGGTCTTGGTCGGGAGGGATGATCTGATCGCAAAGAGCGGCCAGCGTTCTGGCTTCATCCACGGCCAGAAAGCGCCACGGAGTGCCCATCCTGCCACAGCCGATGCCCGAGCTACTCGCTGCCGCAACCGCCATCGCGGCTTGTAAGAACTTCCGGCGGCTGAGTTTGTATGCCGGTGGCGCCATTAGTTCCTATAGACCTGACTGGCGAATATGCTGCAGAAAGGTTGGCGGGTCTGTGACGTCAATCACATTGAGGTATTACCGTGCCGTCCCGAGTGCCCGACGAACGGCCATTTCGCGTTCCCGCGTGCGACCACGTACCGGCGGGAGATTCGCGAGATTGGGGCACGCCAACATCGGAACCAAACCCGTGATTGCAAGGAGCAGCCACGCGGACGTGTAATCCTTCTCGCTAAGTTGCATTGACTCGGCGCGAAACCGGATAAGCAGCCAGCCGAAAGTGCTTGCGGCTGCATCGCGTTCTGGTGGGATGGTCGCCTCAAAAATTGCTGGACTGTGCGCGGCTAGGTTCTTCCGAGGCACGATCCAGAGCCCAACTTCGCATTCTGGAATGCGTTAACAACTTGGGTGGGCCAGTCCGGCGGATGTCGCCACGGTTATCAATCCGTCGACCACTCTAAGTCGTAAGCAGCAGTCAGTCTTAGAGGACACTTGGTCGAGCAGAACATTGTCAGCCAATTATGCAAGTTCACGTTCAAAAGTTCGATCAAACCCCTACATTCTTGCGACCGGAGATCGCGGCGCAGCAGCACTGTTGGGCCAGAACCTTTATATCGAGCACGGGCGCTTCTGAATTCGCTTGATATTCCTGCAAACGCGCAAGGCAGAGAGCAGAGCCAAGTGCCATGCAAGAAATAGATAGGAGGCAGCAAAAAAATGCATTCAACCCCACCAACAGAGGTATTGACTGATTCCATCTCGCAAATCTACAGTCTGGGAGAGGGTAGGAATGTATCCTCCGCAAATGCTGTCAGTGTCATCCAATGTGAATCGGGTTGTTAGCGGCGGAATGCGATTGCGCCTGCTCGCCCTTACGTCGGCCATTCTTGGCCTGGTGCTTGCACCCCTAGGACGCGTCGGATGATGCAGCCATAGCCACAAGATCAAGGAATTCCGAAAGGGCCATCATCCAAAAGACGATGGCCCTTTTGATTTTGCGAGGAATTATCCACTAAGGCCTGGAGAATTGATATGTCAAGTCGTGAGCGCGTAAAGATATTCGACACCACTCTGCGCGACGGAGAGCAGTCCCCTGGCTGCAGCATGACCGCGGCGGAAAAAGTTAGACTGGCGCAGGAACTCGACCGCTTGGGTGTGGATGTCATTGAAGCCGGGTTTCCGATTGCTTCCGACGGTGACTTCGAGGCCGTGGAAGCCGTGGCGCGCGACGTCCGCCGACCCGTAATCGCAGCCTTGGCGCGCAGTTGCCGCGATGACATCGAGCGAGCCTGGCAGGCGCTCGCCGGAGCCGCCCGCCCCCGTATTCACACATTCCTCGCCACCTCAGACATTCACCTTCAATACAAACTCAAGATTTCGCGGCGCGAGTGTATCGAGCAGGCGCGTGATGCTGTCAGACTGGCGAAGTCCCGGTGCTCCGACGTGGAATTCTCGGCGGAAGATGCCACTCGCTCAGATCGAGATTTTCTTTGTGAGGTCCTGGAAGCAGTAGTCGAGGCTGGCGCGAGCACAATCAATATTCCCGATACGGTGGGGTATTCCATTCCAACCGAGATCACCGAGCTGATGGAGACGGTCCGGCACCGAGTACGGGGAATTGAGTGCGTCACCGTATCGGTACACTGCCATGACGACCTCGGCCTTGCGGTGGCAAACTCCCTGGCCGCTATCTTGGCGGGGGCACGGCAGATGGAGTGTACGGTCAACGGCATTGGCGAACGTGCGGGGAACGCCGCGTTAGAGGAATTGGTGATGGCCATGCGCGTCCGGCCGGATCGCTATCCATATCAGACCGCCATCGTTTCCGAACATCTGTTTCCCGCGAGTCAGCTGTTGAGTGAAGTGGTCGGTTTTCCGGTGCAGCCAAACAAGGCGATCGTAGGTCGGAACGCCTTCGCCCACGAGGCCGGGATCCATCAGGACGGCATGCTCAAGAACCCTTTGACGTACGAAATAATGACTCCCCAGTCGGTGGGAGTAGCTGCGAGCCGCTTCGTTCTGGGCAAACACTCGGGACGCCATGCGCTCGGTCAACGTTGCGAAGAGCTGGGTTTCCGTCTAGAGCGGAGAGAACTCGATCACGTTTATCGACAATTCCTCGCCCGGGTGGATGCCACAAAAACAGTAGACGACCACTGCATCCTGGAAATCATCGGCGCGATGCGTCGTGGTGAGGCTTCTAGTCGTACTCGTCCTCCCGATCCCGAACTCCCGATTGCACCGATTGCTTACGAAAACACTTTCGCTGCCACGGGCTCAAAGGTGACGTTTCTACCTGAGAGCGAGCAGCAGGAGGATTATCTTTGGGGAGTGTGACCTCAGACTTGTTAGGCGGGATCGATCTGTCCAAAACCAAGCTCACCCGCTTCTTGGAGTATCCCGAATTGGAGCTAAGTACTAATCTGGCGGAGAACTCCATACGTCCGGTAGCTCTTGGTCGAAAGAATTGGTTGCATATCGGCAGGCCACAAGCGGGACCGAGGGTTGCAGCGATTCTCTCGGTCGTGGAAAGCTATCGTCGGCTGCAAGTCCCGGTGCGCGATTACTTCTCCACGATTCTCCCTGGGCTTGCCGATCTCCCGATTCGCTGCCTTCCAGAGCTTACTCCCGTCGTGTGGGTCGCCCGGCATTCATAGACTCAAACGACCGAGGTATTAGCGTGAAATGATTTTGCGACCAAAACTTCACAGTTTCTGCTTGGGCGATTACTCGTGCGGAGCCACCTTCGCCAATGTGCGCCGATGAATGGCATTGCCTTTAATGCAACATGTCTAGCTGGCATCTAAACCGGCCCGGAGCATCCGTTATGACACAGACGGAACAAGGGTTATGGCGAAGACGAGCACATGTTCATTGGCGGGCAAGGAGATGCTTCGCACTACTTTGCTGCTGTTGAGATTGAAGGAGTAGCCGTAGAGATAAAACGTACGGTTGTCTTTCGATCCGTCACCCGCGAGTCGATAGGGAGCGACCACGGCCTCGGACTCGCCCTTGTAACCGCTCGACTCATACCAGTCGCTGAGGCTCTGTGTCACGGACGAAGAAGTTCCATCGGTATAAGTAATGGTAAAGACCTGCGACTCCTGGCCGCCTTCCACACCTGTAGCCAGCAGTTCGACTCTATCGAACTTTCCCTCGGGAAGCACGACGGTTCTACCTGTGACTGCGTTCGGAGCATTTGCGGGTCCAAGATTGAACAAAACGCCATCCCACAACTGGGATGAGCCCAGAGTCTCTTTCGAATAGGCGAAGCCTTCACTGTCCGCACTAGCCGCAGGAGAGAACTCGGAGCCGTCGGAGTGGATGCCGGTCGCGTTGTATTCGGGAGAAAGATCGACCGCTACGGTTCCCGTCTTGACAGCGCTGACCGTGAGAGCGGCGGCGACTGTGTGTGAGAGGCCGCCCGACACGCCGGTGATCGTGATCGTCGAAGTCGCAAGCTTGGACGAATCATTCGCCGTCAAGATCATCTTGCTGGCTCTGGCAGTGCTGGCCGGGCTGAAGGAGGCCGTCACTCCTGCAGGAAGTCCAGAGACACTCAAAGCGACACTGGCCCTGAAATTGCCTCTGCGAGTGATCGCGACTGTCGCCGTGCCACTTCTTCCCTTCGGCACGGAAATGCTGCCCGCCTTTATCCGGAGCGCAAAGTCGTCAGCGCCCGCGGGTGGCGCCGCAAGGAGATCATAGAGTGGCTGCGCCGGTTTCACTCCCGGATTTTCCTCGGCGACCGATATGGCCAGCACTCGAATCTTGTCGTTGTCAGGCAGAGTGATGGTTCGAGCTCCCGCTGGGAGATCGATGGGATACGCGAAAAGATAGGAGTAGCCGTAAGCAATATTCGCGCCCGCAGCGTCGTGGTGATGCGAGGAATACCACGCCAAGTCAGCACGCTTGATGTAGGCCGGGGTGAGGCCAGTCATGTTGCTGTAGTTGTCATCTGAGGTGTCGCCCGAACTCCACTGGCGCTTGTCCCACTGTCCGATGAATCCGCCCCAGTCCTGGATGTTCAGTTCAACTTTCTCGCTGCCGATCTCGAATGTCGCCTTCTGATCGCCTTCCGCCGAGGCTGCCAGAACATAGATTCGGTTGTGCTGGGCCGCCGGCAAATCGATGCTCTGCCCCTTCGCGACGACCGCGTTTGTTACGCCCGTCTTTGCGGGGACAAGTTTGAATTGCACGTCATTGAACGTTATCCGCGCCGGCAGCATTTCAGCGGGCAGAGAATTGCCCTCGTGGTCGAATCCTCCGACCGCGCGAGTGCCGTCGTTGCTGGCGGTCGCAAGGTCATAGTGCAGCGCTACCGGCACGGAATGCACGGCCGCAACCTTCGCTTGCGACGCAGCCAGGCGGACGGCGAAGGTGCGCGGCTGGTACGCGGAGAACGACGTCACCAGAGCGCCATCGGTCACAATCGCCGTTCCCACCGGCTGTTCCTGCCCGTTCACTTCGCGTGCAGAGGTGATTGGCGTGTGGAACGAGATTCGAACGCCCGGTTGCGGCTGGCCATCTAGTTCGACCAGGCGCACTATGATCTCGTCGCTCTGCTCAGCCTTCTTGAGCGCCAAGATCCGGACTCGAGGGTTGCTGACCTTAAGTAAAGAAAACTCCTTGCCCAGTACTCCTGCATGTTTAGACGCTTCAAAAGCAATGAGAGGATCATTCAGGCGCTGCGCCTCCCAGTCGGTCTGGCCGTGGCGCCAATCGGCGGCATGTCCGGCAATGCCGTAGACGAACTCGTGATGTCCGATGTCCTGTGTGCCCTGATCCGGATATCCGCCGCGCGTGCCCGGCGTGCGAATCAACGTGAGACGAATCGTGTGATCGTTGGGCTTGTCCGATCCATTTTTGCAATCGGTCAAGATGGTCGCGCCGAACTCGCCGCTCGCGTCGGTCAAATCGATCCACTGGTGCGAGGGCACTTCGAACTTTTTCGGCTGGGCGGTCGGTCGCTCGATCGTGCCGATATCCCAGTTGTAGGTGGCCATTTGGTTGGAAGCCTGTAACGGAAAAGTCGCTTTCAGATTAGATTCTCTGGTGTTCCAGTCGATGACGTTCCTGAACTCCACGTGCTTTCCCGCATCACCCGCCGATAGCCGGATCGTTTGTACGAATCGAGAGCCAGCGACCTCCCGCGCAACTTCCACGGCCACGCGTGCCGGACCGTTTTCTACCACGCGAACTTTAGCCGGACCGCTCACATACGCTCTGGGAGCAGCCTGCTCCTGATCCCAGTCCATGTTCCATGCCGGCCACTGCTCCGGATTGTCG
>Ga0187781_10001457_pt1 | contig 17859 bp, 15 predicted proteins | sample 0715_SJ02_MP02_2_FD_132447 | JGI IMG/M metagenome (GOLD analysis project Ga0187781, IMG submission 132447) | Tropical peat soil microbial communities from peatlands in Department of Meta, Colombia - 0715_SJ02_MP02_20_MG | ecosystem: Environmental > Terrestrial > Soil > Wetlands > Peat | place... | reverse complement strand
TGCGCCTCGGCATCCATCTTCCCGAGCTGGTGAAGATGCAGGTGCGGGCCATCTTCGAGGCGGCCTGCGAGTGCGCCCGCAGGGGCATCCGTGCCTGGCCGAAAATCATGATTCCGCTCACCGCCCATAACAACGAGCTCAAAGTGGAGGATGCGATCCTCGAGGCGGAAGCCAGGTCGGTCATGGAGGAACGCGGAATACGCATCAAGTACGAATTCGGCACGATGATCGAGATCCCGCGCGCGGCGCTCACCGCCGACCAGATCGCCCAGTACGCCGAATTCTTTTCATTCGGAACCAATGACCTGACGCAAACGACGTTTGGCATCTCCCGCGACGATGCCGAAACCGGATTCCTGCAGGAATATCTCGAGAAGCGCATCCTGCCGGAGAATCCTTTCTCGACCATCGACCAGCAGGGAGTCGGTAAGCTGATGGAGCTGGCAGTAAAGCTGGGCCGCACTGCACGCCCGGGGCTGCAGATCGGCATATGCGGCGAGCACGGAGGAGACCCGAAGACCGTTGCCTTCTGCCACCGGATCGGGCTCGACTATGTGAGCTGCTCGCCGTTTCGGGTGCCCGTCGCCCGCATCGCGGCCGCGCATGCAGCGCTTGAGCAGGGCGCCGGACCGGCAGCTCGCGTGCCGCGCCGCAAGACGGGCCGTACGCGCAAACCCCGCTCGCGGGGCCGGAGGGCCCTCGATTAATAAGAGAATATCCTGATGTTTCAGATCCGGATTCACGTATTAATACAAAAATGTTTCAGATCCGGATTCACGGGCGCGGCGGCCAGGGCGTGGTCACGGCCGCGGAGCTGCTGTCGATCGCGGCGTTCCGGGAAGGACGGCACGCGCAGGCCTTCCCGAGCTTCGGCTCCGAGCGCACGGGCGCGCCGGTCGTCGCCTTCTGCCGGATCGCTGACGAAAAGATCCGCAATCGCGAGCCGGTCGTCGCGCCCGACGCGGTGATCATCCAGGACCCGACCCTGCTCCACCAGGTCGACGTCTTCGGTGGCATGGTCCCGGACGCCTACATACTCATCAACACGTCACGCGGCTTCGATGCCCTCGGCCTCCGCGACTTCGTGTCGGGATTCGATGCAAACCACCGATCCACCGTACCGGCTACCGAGATTGCAATCCGGCACGTGGGCAAGCCCTTGCCGAACGCCGCACTGCTCGGCGCCTTTGCGGCCGTTACCGGCCTGTTAGGCATCGATTCGGTCGCGGCCGCGATCCGCGAGAAGTTTGCAGAGCGGATCGCGGAGCCGAACGTCGCGGCAGCCCGGGAAGCATTCGAGTTCATGCATGAGAAGAGGGAGGCATTGGCTCGTGCTGAAGCAGGTTGAGGGTTCCCAAGCTGTGGCCGAGGCCGTGGCGCTGTGCCGGCCCGAGGTGATCTGCGCTTACCCGATATCACCGCAGACTCACATCGTCGAAGCGCTGGGGCGGATGGTGACAGCCGGGCAGCTTGCCCCCTGCGAGTTCATCAACGTCGAGTCCGAGTTCGCAGCGATGTCGGTGGCGATCGGCGCTTCGGCGGCGGGCGCGCGCGCTTACACGGCCACTGCCAGCCAGGGGCTGCTGTACATGGCTGAGGCCGTCTTCAACGCCGCTGGGCTCGGCCTGCCCATCGTGATGACGATCGCGAACCGCGCCATCGGCGCGCCCATCAACATCTGGAACGATCATACGGATGCGCTGAGCCAGCGCGACTGCGGCTGGATCCAGCTGTTCGCGGAGGACAACCAGGAGGCCGTGGACCTGCACATCCAGGCGTTTCGCCTCGGCGAGGAGCTCTCGCTGCCTGTCATGGTATGCATGGACGGCTACATCCTGACGCACGCCTTCGAGCGCCTGGAGCTGCCGCGTCAGGAACAGGTTGACGCCTATCTGCCACGCTTTGAGCCGCGCCAGGTGCTCGATCCGGCCGAACCTCTGTCGATCGGCGCGATGGTCGGCCCGGAGGCCTTCATGGAGGTGCGCTATCTGGCGCATGCCAAGCAGCAACAGGCACTCGAGCTGATTCCTGCCTGGGCCGAGGAGTTCCATCGTGCCTTCGGGCGCGAGACGGGCGGGCTGCTGCACCTGTATCGCGCCGACGACGCCGAGACAATTGTGGTCGCGCTCGGCTCGGTTCTTGGCACCGTCAAGGACACCGTCGACGAGCTGCGCGAGACCGGCCTGCGCATAGGCGTGCTCGGGCTTACGTGTTTCCGCCCATGGCCGCATCTGGCAGTTCGCGCCGCCCTGGCAGACGTGCGGCGCGTGGTGGTGATCGAGAAGAGCCTGGCGGTTGGCCTCGGAGGGATCGTATCGGCCAACGTGCGCGGCTCATACACGGGGCATCCGGACCACGTGCACGCCGTAATCGCGGGTCTGGGTGGCAGACCGATAACGAAGCGCGCCCTGCATGGCGTCCTGCGGAAAGCGGCAGAGGGGGAGCTGGAACCCCTGACCTTTCTGGACCTCAATCGCCAGGCCGTCGAGCGCGTGCTCACGCGCGAGCGCGAAGTGCGCCGCTCTGGACCCATCGCCGAGAGCGTGCTGCGCGACCTCGGAGTGTCTGCACTGAAGATCGGGTGAAACCAGGATGACCGACCAACCGATCAAGTTTTACCAGACCGGCACCTTCACGGTGGGCAATCGTCTGCTGTCCCCCGAGCAGCGTTCCGTACAGTCCAACATGCGCCGTACGAATTCGCTCAATTCCGGCCACCGTGCCTGCCAGGGTTGTGGCGAGGCGCTCGGCGCACGGTACGCGATCGATGCGGCCATGGAAGCCACGGAGCGCCGACTCATCGCCGCTAACGCGACGGGGTGCCTGGAAGTCTTTTCCACACCGTACCCGGAAACCTCCTGGCAGATTCCCTGGATTCACTCCCTGTTCGGCAACGCGGCCGCGGTCGGCACCGGCATCGCCGCCGCGTTGCGCGTCAGGGGGCAGACCGACGTTCGCGTCATTGCTCAGGGCGGTGATGGCGGCACGACCGATATCGGCTTCGCTTGCCTGTCCGGCATGTTCGAGCGCAACGACGACGTGCTGTACATCTGCTATGACAACGGTGGCTACATGAACACCGGGGTGCAACGCTCTTCGGCCACTCCACCGGCCGCGCGCACCAGCACCACGATGCCGGTCGGCAAGGGTACGGGCAGCGCCTTCGGCATGGGCAAGTTCGTCCCCGCGATTGCCATGGCACACGAGATTCCGTATGTGGCGACCGCGACGGTCGCCGACCTGCGAGGTCTGGAGGCGAAGATCCGCCGCGCCATGGAATTCCGCGGAGCGCGCTACGTGCACATTCTCGTTCCCTGCCCGCTCGGCTGGGGCCACGCCTCTGAACAGACGATCCGGATCGCGCGCCTGGCGCGCGAGACCGGGTTGTTCCCCGAATTCGAGGCGGAATCGGGCAACGTAACCGGCGTAACCCGCATCCGGCGGCAGCTGCCGGTCGAGGAGTACCTCCGTCCACAACACCGTTTCGCGCACCTGTTCCGCGACCCCCCGCGCGCTGATCTCATCGCGCAGATCCAGGCGCTCGCCGACCGCAACATCTGCCGCTACGGCTTGCTCGCGCGCCAGGAGGCGGAGCGATGAAGCGCAAGCCGTTTGCGATCACGCTCGACCCCGGATCGAGCCTCGCCAACCACACCGGTACCTGGCGCACGCTGCGTCCGGAGTACGTGGATAATCTTCCGCCCTGCAACGATGCCTGCCCTGCGGGGGAGAACATACAGGGCTGGCTGTACCTCGCCGAGTCGGGCGAATACGAGGCCGCCTGGCGGCGCCTCACCGACGACAATCCTTTGCCCGCGGTGATGGGCCGCGTCTGCTACCACCCCTGCGAGACCGCCTGCAACCGCGCGAAGCTCGACTCGGCCGTCGGTATCAACAGCGTCGAACGGTTTCTGGGCGATGAGGCGCTACGCCTGGGTTGGAAGTTCCGGGCGCCGGTGGAGTCCTCGGGGAAGAACGTGCTGGTGGTCGGGGCCGGCCCAAGCGGCCTGTCCGCGGCGTATCACCTCGCGCGCCTGGGCCACCGGGTGACGATCCGCGAGGCAGGGCCGCTGGCCGGCGGCATGATGCGTTTCGGCATTCCGAAATACCGCATGCCGAGGAACATACTCGACGCGGAGATCGCCCGCATCCTCGCGCTCGGGATCACGCTGCTCACGAACGCCAGGGTGGACAACAAACTCGAGGCCATGCGCGACGGCAGTTTTGACGCGGCTTTTCTCGCGGTGGGCGCGCATGTGGCACGGCGGGCCTACATTCCGGCGGGCAGCGCCGCGCGCGTGCTCGACGCAGTGTCGGTGCTGAAGGGCATGGAGGGCGAGGAGCCGGCGAAGCTCGGCCGGCGTGTGATCGTCTACGGTGGCGGCAATACCGCCGTCGATGTCGCGCGCACCGCAAAGCGCCTGGGGGCGACCGAGGCGATCATCGTCTACCGGCGCACGAGGGAGAAGATGCCGGCTCACGACAGCGAGGTTGAGGAAGCGCTGCAGGAGGGGATTCTCATCAAGTGGCTCTCCACGATACGAAAGGCCAACGACCGCTCGATCACAATTGAGAAGATGACGCTCGACGAGAAGGGTCAGGCGCAGCCCACCGGCGAAGTGGAGGAGCTGGCCGCTGATTCGCTGGTGCTTGCGCTCGGCCAGGACGTCGATCTCAGCCTCCTCGAGGGAGTGCCGGGGCTCGAGGTTGTGGACGGCGTGGTCAAGGTGGGAGCTGACATGATGACCGGTCATGCCGGGATTTTCGCCGGTGGTGACATGGTACCGGCCGAACGCACGGTGACGGTGGCGGTCGGACACGGCAAGCAGGCTGCGCGTCACATAGACGCCTGGCTCCGGGGCCGGCGGCATGTGCCTGCGTCGCGTCACGAGCTCGCCACATTTGAGCGGCTGAACACCTGGTATTACTCCGACGCGCCCAAATCCGTGGCTCCCGTGTTGGACATGCTCCGGCGCCAGTCGACCTTCGAAGAGGTCGTCGGGGGTCTGGATGAATCGACTGCGCGCTACGAGGCGCGCCGCTGCCTGTCCTGCGGCAACTGCTTCGAGTGCGACAATTGTTATGGCGTCTGCCCTGACAATGCCATCGTCAAGCTCGGTCCCGGGCAGCGTTACCAGATCAACCTCGACTACTGCAAGGGTTGTGGCCTCTGCGAGGCCGAGTGCCCATGCGGCGCGATCCGCATGGTGCCGGAGGAAATCTAAAGCTCTGCAGCGGTCTGCTCTCGAGAGCACGCAGATCGACGGCAAGTCGGGAGTAATTACGGCTTGGCGCTCGGTCATCCGTGCTGCATCTGCGGCACCGGGTGAGGGCGGTGAGCTGCCGCGGCTTGAACGCACGCAGGACCGGTCGAGGGGGGACTCTCGGCCCGAAAAACGCGCGCCCAAACGCCGCGACGCTCGTGCAAATGTTGTCCCAGATGCAGCCACAGATCCAATAACCAGTGGTCACCTGGCTATGATCGATCGTGATCGCTGCCGGGAATGGCTCTACAAGTCATGCCCCAGAGCGTGATCGAGCGCGTCGCGCGGCGAGCGTCCCTGCAGAAACAACGGCCACCACGAACTCCAGTCCATCTCGTCGATGGAGAGATGATTGGAGGTGTCTTGCAGATCCTCTTCCAGGAGTGCGACCAGCTGCCGCTGCCATTCGTCCCAGCTCTGCACCGAAGACTCCCGCGTAAGGTTGTGCGCAAGAGACTAGGGTCGGAAATGCCGAGGCGGATGACAAATAAGCGCTTGGCATGACGGCATGCTCGAGAGGTGGTGCGAGTCCTGCCTGCCACGGGCACTTTGACCGTCGATCGACGTCGCTCTCACTCCTCCCGTATGCTGAGATGGCGAGCCAGGCGCTCGGCATGCCTGGACAATTCGGCCACGGCGGTCGTTTCCCAATACGCGGGGCGCAGCATGGGTCCGAGATAGTAGATGTGGTCGTCGGTGCGCCCCGAGTCGTCGACCAGGGCGCCGGTCTCATCCGTGAGGAGTCCGAGACCCAGGGAATCGGGCGTCGCGACTCCCCGGTGCAGGAGTGCGCGCAGGAGTTTGTCCTGGGTGTTCCGTACGTCATAGTCCGGCCCAGTACAGTTGACGATGCGATCAACGGTGAGAGTGACCGTGTCCCTGGCGCCGCGTGGACGCCAAGCAACGCGCACGCGTCTCGCCGCGAGCTCGATCGCGACGATGCGTCCGGCGTGTATGTGCAAGCTGTCTTTCCGGCGCAGATCATGGAGGGTCGCCGAGACACCTTCAGGCAAGCGGTGCCGATGAATGTCCCAATAAGCGCGGGCATGTCGGAGAAACCGCCGCCGCTCGGTCGGCGGTAAGCGCTGCCAGAGACTCGGCGCGAGGTCTCTCACGAGCGTGATCGCGGCTCGCCAGTCCCCATTGTTGCGCTCCACCTCCTCGGACAGGTTGCGGATCGCCCGGAGGAGCTGTAGGAGGGAGTCTGAGGCGGCCCTCAGCAGCGGTGCGCTGTCGCAATCCTCGAGCGGTGCAAAATGGGTTTGCAAGGCCGGGAGCAGGCCATGCCGGGAAATCGCATGAAAGGCGGCTCGCCCCCCGCTGCTGTGAACTCCTGCCAACACCACGTCCGCCATGGTGAGGCCAGTGCCCGCGATCAACATCACCTCGCCTGCCTGCACAGCGGGGAAGGTCTGCCAGGGGTCAGCTATGTAGTGGGAAGATCCACGCAGCTCCGCACAGGCGTCGAGTGGCGCGGGGGGCGGGTTTCCGAGCGCCAGCACCACAGTGTCCGCGGCGACTCTCTGGCCATCGGCGAGCTCGATCTCCACTGTCCCGGCCCGCTGTGTGCGCTCGATGGCGATCGCCGACCCGAGGATGCGCTCGAGCTGCACAGGAGCTCCGCAGGCTGCCTGCGCGTTGGCGAGCGAAGCCGCCAGATAATCCCCATAGAGCTCGCGCGGGAGATAACTGTCGGCGGTGACCCCAGGCTGGCGGCGGCGCGCGAACGCGAGAAACTCGCCGGGGTCGGCGGAGGTCGCAGACATCCGTCCGGCCGGCACGTTCAGCAGGTAAGGGTACTCGCGCCGGGTGTAGGCGAGGCCGCCGGGCGCCGGCGAGCGCTCGATCAGCACGATGCGCAGGGGCGCCGCGTGCGATTGCCGCAGCAGGCCGATCGCAAGTGCGGTCCCGGAAAGACCCGCCCCGACAATCCCCACCGTGTGAGGGCGCGAGCTCAAACGCGGCGGCTCCCGCGTGCCCCGGGAAGCCAAACCTGTTGGACGGTGGCCACCGCTACGCGCGACGAGTGGCGTGCGCAGCGCCTTCGAGCAGTGCGCCCCCGATCAGCCCGGTGACAAAGGCAACCGCCTGCGCGGTTCCACCCGCGAGCAGAACGACGCCCGGACCCGGGCAGATCCCGCTCAACCCCCAACCGACTCCGAAAATGGCGCTGCCGAGCAGCAAAGGCCAGTCGATTCGCGAGCGATCGCGAGCGGGTACCGCCGCGCCGCGGAGCGATGCGCCGCGGGCGCGAACGATGGCGTACGCGGGCAGGGCAACGGCAATGGCGGAAGCCATGGTGAAGGCAAGTGAAGGTCGCCAGGCGCCCGTCAGGTCGAGAAACGCGATGACGTTGGCGGGATTGGTCATCCCCGAGAGCAGCAGACCTGCACCGAAGAGAATGCCTGCAATGAGGGACAGCAGGGCGGTCACGGGGGCGGAAGCAGGTGTGAAAGCCCGACGGTAATCATGGCGATTGCGACGAACGTGAGTGTTGCGATCAGCGAGCGCGGCGACAGGTTCGCGATCCCACAGACCCCATGCCCGCTGGTGCAACCCGAGCCGAGCCGTGTGCCGATACCCACCAGAGCGCCGGCCACGACGAGGCGACCTACCGAGCCGGGCCAGCTGACCGGCCCGGTTCCCGCGATCAGAGCGGGCAGCAGCAGACCTGAGAGAAAGAGAACCCGCCACCCTTGCTCGCCGAAGCGGCCGTTGATCGCTTCATCTAGGATGCCGCTCACGCCCGCGACCCGGCCATTGAAGAGGATTAGTACGGCGGCCGCTGAGCCGATCAGCGCGCCTCCGGCAATGGAGCGCCACAATGGGATCGCTGCGAGACTCATCCGCGTTTCTCAGAAGTGATGAGCCCAGCTCAGGCCGAAGGAGTTTTCGCCAAGACTGATGTTAGCCTCTCCGCCGCCGAAGGCGGGTGGTATGGAGCCCGAGCCATACACGGTCCTTCTGAAGGCGTGCAGGTAACTGGCGCTGATCTCGTCGGCGGCAGAGGCGCTCCAGCTCAAGCCTGCGGTGGCATGAGTTTCGACGACGCCTGGCGCCAGAATATTAAAGAATGTCTGTGACGCCGGGATCGGTTGCCGGTTGTCGCTGAAGCCCGCCCGCAGCACCCACTGCTCCTGCAGACGCAGGCTGGTGCCGAGCCTGATGACCGAGACGTCGCGCCATCCGAACCCAGGACCGTTTGCGGCGCCGAGCGGTACGCCGCTGAACAGGCTGTCGATCGGGTTGCCCACCGCTGCGACCCCGGAATAGTCGATCTGCTGCCAGTCGATCGCGATCGTCCACTGCCTGGTGGGCGTCAGCGCCAGCCCGAGGCCGTAGGTGGCCGGAATATCGAAGCTGCCCTGATCGGCAAACAGCCCGGCGTATTTGGTGAAGCGGCTCATGGCAGTCTTTGACTGCCAGGTGGCACCCACCGCGACCTCATCGGTGATGTGCCCGATCCAGCCGAGGTGGATGCCCGCGCCGTACGAATTGTCGTATCCCCGGTCGCTGACCGCCCCGGGGTCTGAGGAGAAGCCGCCGAAGATTGAGATGCCTTTGGCCTTGAAGCGCTGGTAGGCAAGATTGACGGCGGCGCCCAGCTCGTTGCGCGGGGTCACGGCCCACGAGACAGCCGGCGAAACGAACAGCTGCTCGAGATCCACACCCGCGGGGCCGGTAGCACCGAAGCGTGCGAATGGGTTGGATGCGTAGTCCGTGTCCATCTGCCATTGCCGAAGAGCGCCACGCCGGCGGCGAGCGTGGACGAGAGCTGATGCACGTAGCCGAATGAGGGGATCACAAAGGTACGGGTGCTGTTGCCGTCGAAGCTCTGACTCTGTCCGCCCTGGACGAGCGTCGCGTCGCGGTCCGGCTGAAAGCCGTCGAAGCCCACATCGAAAGTATCGCCCACACTCAGCAGTCCCGCGGGGTTAGTGGCGATGGTCAGGGAATCCTGCGGGAACGCGATTGCGGTACCGGCCATTCCTTCCGACTTCACGCTATAGGCGCTTGAAAAATAACCGTTGGTCGCGTACGCGTCCGATAGCCACAGTAGGCTGAACAGGCCGATCAACGACAGGGCGAGCGGAGGAGATGGACGCGACACGTGGACTCCACGACGAGAAGACGATCGCCGGATGCTGGCTGAACCGCCCGCGCGCGTGCCAATAGCCCGTGACGCTATGGATATGCCGGAAGTGACTCTCCGGCAGAGACGGCGGCATGTCGCGAACGCAGATGGCCGTCTTGGGCCCACTCTTCAGTTGCAAATGCGAATACGTCGCATTTATATTACTGATTGTACACTGACCACGAGGCGGGCTCCAGGTGCGAGGTTTCTTCGGGAAGGTTGGCCGGGCCTCCGGAATCGCTGTGCTGGCGTTCTCCTTTGCTGCATCCACGCCTTCCGCGATAGCTGCCCCGCCCCCGATCGCCGTCCCGATCAGTCAGCAGGAACAGGCAGGCGCGCCGGAGACCGAAATGTCCGCCCTCTTGAGCCACCTGAACCGCAGCAATTACCTGTTCGGGGACCTGTTCGGTCTGCGCTCATTGCTCAGCCGCTACGGCATCACCTTCGTGGCGCAGGAGACGAGCGAATTCCTGGGTAACACCACCGGGGGCACTAAGACCGGCGGCGAATACGATGGCCTCACGCAGGCTGTTCTGCAGCTCGATACGCAGCGCGCCTTCGGCCATTACGGCGGCTTGTTCAACGTGAGCGCACTTCAGATCCATGGCTCGAACCTGAGCGCCGACCATCTCCTGACGCTTCAGACCGCAAGCGGCATCGAGGCGGATCGGGCGACTCGACTCTGGGAGCTCTGGTACGACCAGAAATTTCTGGCCGAGGACCGACTCGACGTGCGGATCGGGCAGCAGAGCGCCGACCAGGAATTCATCGTCAGCACCAACGCGGGCTATTTCGTCAACACGATGTTCGGCTGGCCGGCACTGCCCTCCTATGATCTCCCGGGCGGCGGGCCGGCGTATCCGTTATCGGCACCGGCCGTGCGTATCCGCTGGCGGCCGATCAATGCGATCAACCTGCTCGTCGGGCTGTTCAATGGCAGCCCCGTGAACGACAACAGCGGCGATCCGCAGCAACAGAATGCATCCGGCACGTCCTTCCCGGTTCACGGCGGGGTGCTGGCGCTCACCGAGCTGCAGTATTCGTATCCCTCGCTCGGCACCTTGGTCTATCCGGCTGAGTCCGCACCGCTCGCTTACGTGTACAAGATCGGCGTCTGGTACGACTCCGAGCGCTTCGCCGATCAGCGCTACGACACGCAGGGCCTGCCGCTGGCGAGCCCCGCGAGCAATGGCCTGCCGGCCGAGCACCGCGGTGACTTCTCTTTCTATGCAGTCGCTGATCAGATGCTGTGGCGCGCGAGGGAGGATCCGAACCACACGCTGAATGCCTTTGCCCGCGTCATGGGGGCGCCCCAGGCGGATCGCAATCTCCTGGCTTTCAGCATGAACGCGGGGCTGATTGTCCACGAGCCGTTCCGCTATCGGCCCGATGACACGCTGGGCCTCGGCATGGGTTACGCGCGCGTGAGCAGCCAGGTTGCTGGCTACGACCGCGATGTCAACGCTTATGATGCGCTGGCGCAGTCCAGCACCTTTATTCCGGTCCAGGGCGGTGAGACGTACGTCGAGGCCACCTACCAGCGCCAGATGCGTCCCTGGTGGCAGCTGCAGCCGGATATTCAGTACGTCCTCAATCCGGGCGCCGGGATCCCTGACCCCAATATGCCGACACGACGTATTCGTAACGAGCTCGTGATCGGACTGCGTACCAACATTCTGTTTTGAACCAGGTGTGCGCTCATGTTGACAGCACAGATACCGCCGACGATGGAAAATCCTCCACGCGGCCTGACGGTTGCCAAACACTCCTTATATAAGACACTGCTGTTCGTCACCGCAGCAGCATTGAGCGGGGGCGTCGTCGGGAGCGCCGTGGCCGCCGAGCCGCGCGGCATGCTCGAGACCATCCACCGACATCAAACCCTGACCTCATCGGTCACCGACAATGGCGACCTCAATCCCTACGCGGTGGTGGTGGCTCCAGTGTCGGCCGGCAGGATCGCCAAGGACGACGTGCTGGTGGACAACTTCAATGATGTCTCGAATCTGCAAGGCACCGGCACGACGATCATCGACTATCGCCCTTCGACCAAGGAAACCTTCCTCTTCGCCAAGCTTCCCAAGAAGCTGGCGCAATGCCCGGGAGGGGTGGGACTCACGACGGCCATGACCATGCTCAGAACGGGCTGGATCATCGTTGGCAGTACTCCGAGCACCGACGGTACCACTGCCACCAAGGGCGATGGCTGCCTGATCGTGCTCGATCCCAATGGACGGATGGTCGAGGCCTGGTCGGGTCCGACCATCAACGATCCGTGGGGCGACATGGCCGTGGTGGATAACGGCACGGCGGCAACGCTATTTGTGAGCATGGCGGGCTTTGGGCTGCCGAGCCCTAACGTGCTCGATCCCCAGACTGGTTACCCGGTGATTCTTCACAAGTCGACCGTGCTGCGGCTGGAGTTGCAGATCCCCGAGGGGCAGCCGCCGGTCATCAAGAGCCAGACCATCGTGGCGGACGGCTTGTCGGCGCGTGCCGATCTCGACAATTTTCTGCTCGGACCGACCGGATTGGCCCTGGATCCAGACGGGACACTGTATGTAACCGACGGGCTCGACAACCTCATCGTTGCCATTCCGAATGCGCTCACCCGGACCGACAGCGCCGGCACGGGGCGCACGGTCACGCAAGGCGGACTGCTGTCCTGGCCGCTCGCAATGGTCTACACACCCGCCGGTCATTTACTGGCCTGCAACGGTAAGGATGGCCGCGTGGTCGAGATCGATCCCAAGGCTGGCCAGCAAATCTATGCGCAGTGGATCGATCCGGATCAAGCGCAGAGCCCACCGGGTAATGGTGACCTCTTCGGGATTGCACTTACCGCCGATGGCGAGGGCTTCTATTACGTCCAGGATGACACCAACACGCTGATGCGAGCGAGCCGCCGATGAGCACTGATGAAGACAAGCGACGCGAGCAACGCCGTGCTTTCCTGACCCGGGCGGCCGGAGTTGCCGCAGCCGCCGTAGGCAGTTCCGCGAGCTACGCGCGCGCGCCCGACCCGGCGCGCTCGAGAGCCGAATCAGCGAGATCCGAATTCGAGCCCTTCTGGGGCGCGCACCAGAGCGGTATCGCCACGCCGCTGCAAAAGCACCTGTACTTCGCCGCCTTCGATCTCACCACCAGTAAGCGAGAGGAGGTCACAAGCCTGCTGCGTGCGTGGACTGAAGCGGCGTCCAGGATGACAGCCGGCCGGCCCGCCCAACCGCCAGAGCGACCGCTGAATGTCGTCGGAAGCGTGATGGCCAGAGAGGCTGCAACGGCGGCGGGGGAAACTCCGGACTACGGCCCTAATACCAAGGCTGACACGAGCTCGCAGGCTGGCGACTCGGGAGAGGCTCTCGGTCTTTCGCCGGCTCGGCTGACCCTTACCTTCGGTTTCGGGGCAGGCTTGTTCGTCAAGGACAGCGAGGATCGATACGGGCTCGCAGCCCGACGTCCGGCGGCGCTGGTCGACTTGCCGAAATTTCCGGGCGATCAGCTGGTGGCGGAGCACACGGATGGGGATCTGGCCGTGCAGGCTTGTGCCGACGATCCCCAGGTCGCCTTTCATGCGGTACGTCAGCTCGCCCGCCTCGCCGTGAACGTCGCGAAGCTCCGCTGGGCACAGACTGGATTTACGCCGAGCACCATTAAGGGCGGGACACCGCGTAATCTAATGGGCTTCAAGGATGGCACCAGTAACCCGTCCATTACCCATCCGGCCGAGATGGCCCGATACGTGTGGGTCGGGAACGAGGGACCTGAATGGATGCGGGGCGGCAGCTATCTCGTGGCGCGGCGCATCCGGATCGCGCTCGAGCACTGGGACCGCATGAAGGTCGCCTTTCAGGAACAGACCGTCGGGCGGCAGAAGTACTCCGGTGCGCCGCTCGGTCAGAAAAGCGAGTTCGAGCCGCTGAACCTCGAAGCCGTGGACTCCGACGGCAACTCCGTGATTCCCGAGAATTCACATGTGCGGCTCGCGGCTGCGGCCAGCAACGACGGCGCGCGGATTTTGCGGCGGCCGTATTCCTACAACGACGGGGTCAACGTCACGACCGAGCGCTGGCCGCCGTGGCATCAGGGCCTCGAATACGACGCCGGACTGTTCTTTCTTGCCTATCAGCGCGATCCACGTTCGGGCTTCATCAAGCTCTACGAGCGGATGTCGCGGTTCGACATGATGAACCAGTTCGTTACGCACGTGGGCGGAGGACTGTTTGCGTGCCCGGCGGGAGCAAGGGAGGGAGAGTTCATCGGCCAACACATGTTTGAGCCCCAACCTGGTTAATCCCAGCCTCCGCACATAGGCGGTATCTATGGGAGCCGTAGAGACAAGCGATTGGACGTCCAGGCTGGGGCCTCGTAGGTTGGCCGCTATCGGCGAGACCTTGGAACTGATCGAGCGCGAGGGCGGTTCTCGGTAAGTCCGTATCGACTAAGCCGCGAGGCGCGGATAGGTTTTTTCTGCTTGGAGCAGTCAAGAGGAGTTACGGTATGAGCCAGGTCAGCGCGCGGACACCGGCCATCAATATCGGGATCAGCGAGGCCGATCGCGCGTCGATTGCCGCGGGACTGTCGAAGCTCCTGGCGGATACCTACACGCTTTATCTCACGACGCACAATTTCCACTGGAACGTCACCGGACCCATGTTCAACACGCTGCATGCGATGTTCATGGAGCAGTACACCGAGCTGTGGAATGCGGTCGATCCGATCGCCGAGCGGATTCGATCGTTGGGACATCCTGCACCCGGGAGCTACGCGCGGTTTGGAGAGCTGGCCTCGATTAAGGACGCGCCTGCCACGCCACCGAAGGCGATGGACATGGTCCGGATCCTCGTCGAGGGTCACGAAGCGGTTGCCAAAACGGCGCGCAGGGTTTTTCCGGTCGCGGATGAGGCTGGGGATCAGCCCACCGCGGATCTCCTGACACAGCGGCTCGATGTGCACGAAAAGACCGCCTGGATGCTGCGCAGTCTTCTCGAGGACTAGAGCAAACAAACGAGCGGAATGGAGTAGGAAAATGGTCACTGAAAGCAAGTGCCCGGTCGCGGGCGGGAGCCACGCACACACGAACCGTGATTGGTGGCCGAACCAGCTGGATCTTCGGGTTCTCCACCAGCACTCGAGCCTCTCGAATCCCATGGGCGAGGCGTTCGACTACGCCAAGGAGTTCAAGAGCCTCGACCTGAATGCCGTGGTCAATGACCTGCGTGCTTTGATGACGGCCTCGCAGGATTGGTGGCCGGCTGACTTCGGTCACTACGGACCGCTCTTCATTCGGATGGCGTGGCACGCCGCGGGCACGTACCGCATCGGTGACGGCCGCGGTGGCGCCGGCGCCGGGCAGCAGCGCTTCGCCCCGACCAACAGCTGGCCGGACAACGCGAACCTCGACAAGGCGCGGCGGCTACTGTGGCCGATCAAGCAGAAGTACGGCCGCAAGATCTCCTGGGCCGATCTCCTGATTCTCACGGGCAACGTCGCGCTCGAGTCGATGGGCTTTAAGACGTTCGGGTTTGGAGGAGGGCGCAAGGACACCTGGGAGTCCGATGAGAGCGTCTACTGGGGCCCGGAAGGCAAGTGGCTGGCGGACGCGCGCTACAGCGGCGAGCGTGACCTGCAAAATCCCCTCGCCGCCGTGCAGATGGGCCTCATCTACGTGAATCCGGAAGGGCCGAACGGCAACCCCGATCCCCTCGCGGCGGCCAGGGATATTCGCGAAACCTTCGGTCGAATGGCGATGAACGATGAAGAGACGGTCGCGTTGATTGCCGGCGGTCATACTTTCGGGAAGACCCACGGCGCCGGCGATGCCTCGCTCGTGGGCCCGGAGCCGGAAGCGGCTCCGATCGAGGAGCAGGGCCTCGGGTGGAAGAGCCGGTTTGGGACGAGTAAAGGGGGCGATGCGATCACCAGCGGCCTCGAGGTTACGTGGACTACGACGCCGACCAAGTGGGGCAACAACTTCTTCTGGAACCTGTTTGGCTACGAATGGGAACTCACCAAGAGCCCCGCCGGCGCACACCAGTGGAAGCCCAAGGGTGACGCCGGGGCCGGCACCGTGCCGCATGCGCACGACAAGTCGAAGCGCATCGCGCCCTCCATGTTGACCACGGACCTTGCGCTCCGCTTTGACCCTGCTTACGAGAAGATCTCGAGGCGCTTCTTCGAGAATCCAGACGAGTTCGCGGATGCATTCGCCCGGGCGTGGTTCAAGCTCACGCACCGCGACATGGGCCCGATCGCCCGCTATCTCGGGCCGCTGGTTCCGAAGGAGCAGCTGCCTTGGCAGGACCCGATCCCCGCGGTAAATCATCCGCTGATCGGGGAGCAGGACATTGCCGCTCTCAAGGCCAGGATCTTGAAGTCGGGCCTGTCGGTTTCGCAGCTGGTCTCGACGGCCTGGGCGTCGGCATCGACCTTCCGCGGCTCGGATAAGCGCGGTGGCGCAAACGGCGCACGCATTCGGCTCGCACCGCAAAGGGATTGGGACGTCAACCGGCCGGCTCAGCTGAAGAAAGTGCTGCAGACCTTCGAAGCGATCCAGGAGGAGTTCAACGCTTCGCAGTCCGCCGGGAAGAAGGTCTCCCTGGCCGACCTCATCGTTCTCGGTGGCTGCGCCGCGGTCGAGAAAGCCGCAAAGGATGCGGGACAGGACGTCAAAGTCCCCTTCACTCCGGGACGCACGGACGCTTCGCAAGAGCAAACCGATGTCGTTTCCTTCGCGCCGCTCGAGCCCACCGCCGACGGGTTCCGCAATTATCTGCGCGGCCAGCAGCGCCTTTCGGCAGAGGAGCTCTTGGTGGACCGGGCGCAATTGTTGACGCTGACGGCGCCTGAAATGACGGTGCTCGTCGGCGGCCTGCGTGTGTTGGGCGCAAATGCCGGTAAACCGACGCACGGCGCCTTCACCAAGCGTCCCGAGACGCTGACGAACGATTTCTTCGTCAACCTTCTCGACATGGGCACGCAATGGCAGCCGTCGGCTGGCGCCGAAGGTGTGTACGAGGGACGGGACCGCAAGACGCACGAGCTCAAATGGACCGGCACCCGCGTCGACCTGATCTTCGGCTCGCACTCACAGCTGCGCGCGCTTGCAGAAGTCTATGCTTGCGCGGATTCGAAGGAGAAGTTCGTGCAGGACTTCATCGCGGCGTGGACCAAGGTGATGAACCTAGATCGGTTCGACCTCCCCTGATGTCGGGGAACAGCGGAAGCTCGGCCGGCGTGTGGTCGTCTACGGTGGCGGCAATACCGCCGTCGATGTCGCGCGCACCGCAAGCCTCAGGTCGGTCCACCTGCGATCCTGCGCGCCGTGGCGATGAGCGGGTGAGATGGATCAAGGTTCTGTTGGAGGTGCGCGATCGCTTCCTTGGCGTCGGCCTGCGCTGCGTCGCGCTTACCCTGCGCCAGCTCTACCCGCGATTGCCACACGAGTGCTTCTCCGATCCACGCGGATGATCGGGGATCGACCGCCTCCCGCCGTGCTCGGGCCACCAAGGCTGCGGCAGCCTGAGCCGCAGCCGGATACTGCGCAAGCGCGTATTCGACCTGGACTCGCACCAGCAGCAGCCGCCGCCAGTCCGGGTGGTCAGCGCGGCGCGTCCCCGGGACGAGTGCAGTCGCTTGCCCGATGTGCTGACTTGCCGCATTCGGGTCGTGCCGGGCGAGATCGAGTGCCGCGTGTGTGATTAGTGCTTTCACGGCGACGCGGCGTCCGGCGGCGTCGGCGGTATGGGTCTCCAACGCGGCAACGGATGACCAGTACTCATCGGCTGCAGCCACGTCCCCACGGTCCAGTGCCGTGCCGATGGCGCCGAGACGATACATCACAGCCCCCGCGCCCGCCCCCTGCTGCTCGGCGATCGCGGCGCTTTTCATGAGACCCCAGTCGGCAGCTGGTGCAGCGCCGGCTGCGGAGTCTGCCAGCAGCCGGGTGGCCTGCAGGTAGAAAGGCAACTCCGCGTCGGGGATCGAGCTCCTCACCTCGGTCTCAGTGGCCGTGAGCAACTCGATCACTTTGTGCGGCTGACCGCCGCTGAGCAACGCGGTGCTGCCGACGTTGAGCATCGCAAAGTACGGTGCACTGTTGGCGCGCCCCGTCGACTTGACGATCGACATTACGGCCTGCTCGGCGGCCCACGCGTCGTGATAGTTTCCCGCGAGCAGCAGCGAGCGGGCATGCTCGTGGGCGATGCTGGTATAGCGGGACGTCCGCTGCAGCCCCGCCGCCTCCAGTGCCTGCATCGCTTCCCGCGTCACCGCGATGGCGCGCGGGTATTCCCCTTCGGATTGCGCGATGTAAGCGCCGGTCATGGCGCACTCCGCCATCAAGCCCGTGGGCACCGGCTTCAGCCGCAGCATGTTGGCGCGGCCGATGTCCTCCTGTGCGTGCGCGGCCGCGAGGTCCCCGGCATCGACCGCGTCCTGCGCCCGCCCGCAGGCGATGTC
>Ga0187781_10001456_pt1 | contig 17860 bp, 11 predicted proteins | sample 0715_SJ02_MP02_2_FD_132447 | JGI IMG/M metagenome (GOLD analysis project Ga0187781, IMG submission 132447) | Tropical peat soil microbial communities from peatlands in Department of Meta, Colombia - 0715_SJ02_MP02_20_MG | ecosystem: Environmental > Terrestrial > Soil > Wetlands > Peat | place... | reverse complement strand
TGCGACCCACCGCCGTCGAGCTCTCCGCGGTGAAGTTGACGGTCGCGGTCGTGCCGGCGGGCAGGCCGAGCAGGACGAGGTTCGTCGTGACGTTCGCGAGCGCGAGGGGGAACGTGGAGAGCTCCGAGAGATCGGTCGCGCTCAGATCGCACTCGTTCGCGGCGACGAAACCGAACGACTGGGCCGCGAGGCAGTATCCGCCCCCCCCGGGGACGGCCGCCGGGACGTAGAAGCTCTCGGTGCCGTTGACGTCCGCGATCGCCGGCACCGCGGCCCCGATCGCGGGCGCCGAGAGCGTCGCGAGCGCCCCGCTCGCCGGATAGAGCAGGCCGTCCGCGAGACGAAGGCCGACGGCGAAGTGCACCGAGACCGCGGCGACGGGGGCGACCTCGACGGTCGTGTTCGGCGCTACGACCGCGACCGACGCGAGGCTGACCGTCACCCCGCTCGCGGTCGCCGTCGCGGTGCCCGTGAGCGTGGACAGGGAGTACGTTCCGGCCGGCACGAGAAGCGAGAACTTCCCCCCCGAGGTGGCCCAGGTCACCGCTTCGCCTCCGCCCGGAGCGTAGACGACGATCGCGGTCTGGACGTCGGACGGCGCGGTGCTCAACCCCTTGATCGCGCCCGAGAGCGTCGCGGCCGGGGCGAGCGCGAGCGCCGGCAGGATCGTCGGCTGGAGGGGGCCCACCGTGACGGAGGACACCGCGGAGGTGAGCTTGCCGCCGACGAAGCCGAGCGCGTAGACCGAGTAGGTCCCGCTCGGCAGCGCGACGCTCACCGTGCCGGCAGCGGTGCTGGTAACGACCGTGCCGGCGGCCGTCGAATTGAGGAGCGCCTGGATCGGCGCGGACGAGGAGTTGCCCGACAACGCGACCGGGACGAACCGGACGGGGATGTCGGCCGCCGGCGCGCCGTTCGCGACGAGCGGGAAGGTGATCGTGGTCATGGTCCGGAGCGTGAGCGGCGTCACGACGGAGCTTCCCTGCCCCGCGAGGCTCACGAGCGCGCCGGCGGACCGCTCGCCCGAGAGCGCGTCGTACGCCCACAGCGTGTAGTTGCCGGGTCCGGTGCTCGCGATCTTGTACCCGCCGCTCGAGTTGGTGACGGTCGTGGCGACGACCCCGGTCGCGTTCGAGAGGGCGACGGTGACTCCGGCGACGCTCGCGCCGGAGGGGTCGGTGACCGTGCCGGTGAGGAAGCCGGGCGTGAGCCCGCTCGTGGCATTGTACGTCCCGCCCGCCGCGACCGTGAACGGCGAGCGCGTGTAGTTCTGCCCGCCGTAGATCACGCTGAGGTTGTACGATCCCGGCGGTACGTTCGGGAGGTTGAACGAGCCGCTCGCGTCGGTCACCGCGGAGATCCGCGCGGTGCCGTTCGCGCCCCAGAGGAGAACCTCCGCCCCCGGTACGAGGGGATCGTTCGCCGGCTCAAACACCGTCGAGTTGTTCGAGTTCCAATAGACAAATCCCTGGACCGTCGCGGGGTCGACCGTGAACGTCTCGACCCGCGTCGGGGCGTCGAGGCTCATCCCGATCGCATTCGGGACCTCGATCGCGACCGACTTCAGCAGCGTAGTGCCCTGCTGCAGGAGGAGGTTCTGGGGGCCCGTCGTGATGTTGAGGGTGTCGTTGCCCGGCGGGAGAACGACCGAGAACGATCCGTCCGCGGTGGCATGGGTCGTCATGTGCGGGATCCCGTTCGAGTCGAGGACCGTCACCTGCGCTCCCGGGACCGGCGCGCCGTTCGGCAGCGTGACGGTGCCGATCAGCGTCTGACCGGGGTAGTACTCGAGGAACGACTCGCCGCCCTCGAAGTACGCCTGGGCGCTCGTGTCGACCGTCCCCTGGTGCTTGACCGCATGCGCTCGGGCGTCCGGAAGGTTCACCGCCGAGAGGCAGCTCGAGCTCAGCGAGACGTTCGCCTTCGGGCAGTAGTATGCGGTCTGGTAGACGACCTGGAAGTGCTGGAGCATCCAGCCCGGCATCAGCGGCGACGCGAGGAGCTGTTCGGAGCCCTCGAGCCCCGGGATCCCCGTACCGAGCCCGACGTCGGTCCCGTTGTAGCCGATGTAGATGTGGTAGATCATCGAGTTGTAGAACGGCGCGAAATAGTTGATGTTGTACCCCAGCGCCGAGACCGAGGACGGCAGCGAACCGAGCGGGTAGGTGCCGCCGTCCGAGCCGCTGACGGTGACGTTGAAGTACGTGAGCGGGACCCCGGCGCCGTCGACGACCCGGCCGGTCAGCTCGACCGGTGCGTAGTAGATCCCCGTGTCCGTCCCCGAGAACGGGAAGAGACGGGTATCGGAGAGGCCGTAGCCGATCGTCCAGCCCGTGTACGCCTGGACATCGTTGTAGACCTTCGCGACACCCGAGAGCGTCAGCGAGTCCGCAAGGAAGTACGACGTCGCGATGTACATCGCGTTCGCGTCCGTCAGCGTGCCGGAGTCGACGGGGAGATACTTCCCCGGATTGCCGACGACCAGCCGATAGTCCGCGCTCGTGTTGGCGAGGAGGTTGTGGAGCTGGCTCACGTTGAGCCCGTCGGCGGCGAGGATCCGGTTCAGCCCGGGGGTCAGGTAGACGGAGTGCGACTGGACCTGCTTGGACGCCAGGAGCGTCGTCGTCATGACGCCGATCGCGAGCGACTCGTTCTGCGCCAGGAGGAACTGGCCGGCCGGGTCGATCCCGTCCTGGAAGTTGTCGGCGACGCTGGGATGCTGGCCCTGGTCGATCGTTTGGAAACCGTAGTCCCACCAGCTGTCCACGGCGGGCCGCTGTGGCGGAGCTAAATTCGTATCTTGCGTCGCGAGCCAATTGTAGCCGGCACTATCGTACTGGTTCGGCGTATCGAGCGACGAGCCGGCCGCGCCGAAGTAGTACGACGTCGGGCTCGAGGTGTTCAGCTGAAGCCACGACGGAAGGGTCGACGAGACCTGCTGGGCGTAGCCGCTCTTCGTGTTGCCGGGGATGCCGGCGTCGATCGCGACCCAGATGTTCGGCAGGATGAGCCCGATGACGAGCGCCATGACGAGGACGTGGCGGGCCTTGAACGCTCGGCGGAACGCGGAGAACTGGCTGCGACGGTCCGACAGCGACGCGGTGGTCCGACGCAATTCGCCGTAGCCGGCGACGTCGAGGAGCCGTCGGATCACTTCGGCGGGAAGGAGCGCGAAGATCGGAGATGCCACGAGGAAGAACTTCGTCGCCGAGATCGGCAGGTAGATCGAGACGATCGCGAAGACGACGAAGACGATGTGGTGGCGCTTGAAGCGCCCCCGGATGAGCTGGTAGAGGAAGAGCGCCACGCCCACGAAGGCGAGGAAGAACGTGACGATCCCGAACCCGATGACGAGCGCGTCGATCGACGGTGCCTGCGCCTCGGCGACGGTCGAGTAGACGAGCGTCTTGACGAAATAGCCCTGGCCGGTGGTCAGCGTCGTGAAGAGGCTCCGGTCGACGAAGTAGAGCCCGGCGACCCCCGCGGCGACGATCCCGACAAGGATCGGGATCGACAGGACCCACGGGATGTCCCGCATGAGCATGAACGGCAGAAGGACGAGGAGAACTCCGAAGAAGATGATCGCCTGGAGCAGGAAATACGTCTCGAACCCCGGCGACGTGACGCTCCCGTACTGGGCGAGGTAGTACGGCAGCTCCATCGGGAACGCGACGAGCCCGACGATCCATGTGACCACGTACAGGCCGAGCGAATCGACGCGTCGGATCCGCTCGACGAAGACGGCGACGAGGACCGAGACCCCGATCACGACGACCGCGAGCGTGTAGCCCTGCCAGGCGAGCGCGAGCGCCCCGAGAGAGACCCCGGTGAAGACCGCCCACTTGACCGCGGTCTGCTCGGTCCTGAGGAAGTTACGGATCCCGGGGACGAACTCGCGCGGGTGGGCGTAGCTGTCGATCCATCGCCGGCTCCCGACCGATTTCACGAGCCGCAGGTAGCAGTAGATCGTGACGAGGACGAAGAACGTGTAGAACGAGAGGTAATTCGCGTAGCCGAAGGTCGACGAATCGATGTTCGCCGAGAGGAACGGATAGATCACCGCGGCGATGAGGCCCATCCGGCGGCCCGAGACCTCGCGTCCGATGAGATAGACCGGGACCACGCCCAGCGCGGCCCAGAGCGGGGCCTGGAGATCGAGGAAGAACGCTCCCGCCGAGACGGCGTTCCCGCCGAATGCGGGCGCGAAGACTAGCCCGAGGATCGCGTTCATCCAGTCGAACAGCGGCTCGCGCGGGTTCGTCGACCCGAGCGGGTAGTGGAGCAAGGGGTCGTAGACCAGGTTCGAATGGTTGAGGATGATGTACGTCGTCACCCGCGAGTGGTAGTACGAATCCGAGCCCCCCGCGTAGGTGTAGAGCCAACCGTACTGCGCGACGACCGGATACGTCCAGATCGTGCGGATCGCGAACGAAACTCCGATCGACGCGAGCAGGATGGCGATCGTCCAGCCGTGACGGCGCCACCACCCGGTATGGGAACCTTCCATGTGGTGACCCGCTCCGCTAAGCGGCGCGCGAGACCTAGGGGGCCTATTTATAGACAACTCCGAGATTTTTCTCGGTTTTCACGGTAGCTAGAGAAGGCGTCGCACCGGCCCGATCCGAGGCCGTTGCGCGGGCCCGCTCAGCTCCCCGCGCGGAACCGGTAGAAGACCCGTCCGTCGCCGACCTCGTACGCCTCGACGTGGACGACCTCCCCCACCGCGAGGGCGTTCCACGGCTTGCCCTCGACGCGGCCGAAGAGCCGGAGGGGGACGCCCTCGAGGTCGACCAAGCCCACGGAGAACGGCACCTCGCCCTCCATGCCGAGCGGGGCGCCGGCGAGCACCGCACTGAAGGCGTAGAGCCGTCCGGTCGACGGAAGGTCGACCCAGACGAGCTCCTCCGAGTGGCACTTGGGGCACGCGGTCCGGGGGGGCCAGAGGAGGAGATCGTCGCGCGCGCAGCGGGTGGTCGAGAGCCGCCCCTCCCGCAGTCGGACGAAGAACCGGGCGATCCGCGTGTCCTTCTCGGACTCGAGCGGGAAGAAGTCGAGGAGGAACGGGCGCTTCTCGTACGACCGCGGGGGCGCGGGGGGAGCTGGGGCCGGGGCGGCCGGTGGCTCCGCGACCGGCGGAACGAGCTCGGCGCTCGGACGGCGCGGACGCGGCGGTGCGCTCATGCCGCACCTCCGGCCTGGTAGACCATCACCGAGTGGACGTTCGCGCTCCCCGAGAGATTGTGCACGAGGGCCCACTCGGGGTCGGGCGCCTGGCGCGCCGCCGGGACCTCGTGGGCGAACTGGCGGTAGATCTCGAGCGCCTGCGCGATCCCCGTCGCGCCGAGGGGATGGCCGCAGCCGAGGAGACCGCCGCGCGGGTTGACGACGAGATCTCCGCCGACCTCGCCGCGCCCGTCCGCCGCAAATGCGCCCCCCGCGCCCTCCGGGCAGAGCCCCAGCGACTCGTACTCGACGATCTCCGAGATCGTGAAGCAGTCGTGGACCTCGGCGACGTCGACGTCCCCGATGGCGATCCGGGCCCGGCCGAGCGCCTCTCGGGCGGCGTGCTTGAGGCCGACCCAGTCGGTGAGCGAACCGGCGTTCGCCAGATTGTGGAAGTCCGAGTACTGGCCGGTGCCGCGGATCCACGCCGGCGCATCGGTGTAGCGGCGGGCGCGCTCCTCGCCGACCAGGACGACCGCCGCGGCGCCGTCGGTCATCGACGAGCAGTCGCCGAGCCGCAGCGGCGGGGCGACGAGCGGCAGGCGCAGCAGCTTGTCCCGCGAGAAGGTCTTCTCGTAGAACTGGGCGTGGGGGTTGGTGTTCGCGAATCGATGGTTCTTCTCGGAGACGGCGGCGAGCTGCTCTTCCGTGGTGCCGTGCTCGAGCATGTGACGCTGGGCGACCATCGCGAAGAACGGGGGCGCGGTCGCACCGTGCGGACCGTCCCACGGGCGGTCCATCACGCACCCCATCGCGGTGTTGGCCTCCGCCATCGAGGGGATGTACATCTTCTCCACCCCGACGGCGACGGCCACGTCGGACAGGCCCGCCGCGATCGCGGCGTACGCCGAACGGATCGCGGACTGACCGGACGCGCACGCGAGCTCCGTCCGCTGCAGGATGCGCGTCGGGCGGAGCCCCATCTGCTCCGCCGCGAGCGGGGCGACGTGCGACTGGAAGGCGAACCGTTCCGGTTCGGCCGCGCCGACGAACAGCGAGTCCACGTCCTCGCCGCGCAGCTCCGGGACCTCGCGGAAGAGCGCCGCGCCGACCTCCTGGGCGAGCTCGGCCCACGTGGCCGCCCGGACCCCGAAGGGGACGCTCGCCCCACCGACCAGGGCGACCGCACGCCCGCTCATCGGGCCTCGCCCCGGACCGCGCTCGCCACACGGTCCCCGGCAGCGCTCGTCGTGACCGTCCCGCCCTGATCGTACGTGCGGGCCGTCCCGCTCGCGAGCACGCCCGAGATCGCGCGGTCGAGGCGCTCCGCCTGTCGGACGAGTCGGGCGTCCGCGTGGCGCTCGCCCAGCCAGCGTAGCATCTGCTCGACGGCGAAGAACGTCGCGAACGGATTCACCTGGTTCTTGCCCGCGTACTTCGGCGCACTGCCGTGGACCGGCTCGAACATGGCGTGGTCGGTCCCAATGTTCCCGCCGGCGGCGAAGCCCATGCCGCCCTGGAGGACGGCCGCGAGGTCGGTGATGATGTCGCCCATCATGTTGGTCGCCACGACGACGTCGTAGTGCTCGGGGTTCCGGACGAGCCACTGGGTGAACGCGTCGACGTAGGCGTAGTCGCGCTCGATCTCGGGATACTCCTGAGCGACGCGGTCGAACGTTTCCCGGAAGAACCGGCAGCCCTCGAGCACGTTCGACTTGTCGACGCAGGTCACGCGCTTCTTGCCGTCCTCCGGCGCGCCGGTCGTCCGGTGTCGGGCGAGCTCGAACGCGTAGCGGATCACCCGCTCGGACCCTTTGCGGGTGATCACCCGGGTGTCGATCGCCACCTCGGTCTCGTCGGCCCGCTTGAGGCGTCCGTGCGCCGGCGTGTAGAGCCCCTCGGTGTTCTCCCGGACGATCAGGAGATCGACGTTCTTCGGGGACCACACCGTCCGGTACTCCCCGCTCACCCGATGGAGGACCCCGGGGTAGAGCTTGCACGGGCGGACGTTCGCGTAGAGGTCGAGCCCCTCCCGCATCCCGAGGATCAGCGCCCGGCCCGCGATGTCGCCGTTCGGGAGGGTCGCCCCCGGCCACCCCACCGCGCCGACCATCACCGCATCGCTCGAACGGGCGGCGGCGGCCCCCTCGGGATCCCACTCCCGCCCGGACGCGAGGTAGTACTGACCCCCGCCCCGGTACGTCGTGAGATGCCAGGGAGCCGCGTCGCCCTCCGCGAGGGCCCCGAGGACCTTTTCGCCCTCCCGGACCACCTCGGGGCCGGTCCCGTCGCCCGGGAAGAGCGCGATCGAGTACCCCGAGTCCCTCATGACGGCCTCCCCGCGGCGCGCTTTCGCTCCTCGAGCTCGAGACGGACCTTCTCGACCAGTCCACCGGCGTCCAGAAGGGAGAGGAGATGCGGCGGGAGCGGCGGAAACTCGACCGAGCGGCCGCTCCCGACGTTCGTGATCCGGCCCGCGCGCATCTCGATGCGGGCGGTGTCTCCCATCTCGAAGAGCCCGCGGACCCCCTTCGCCTCGACGGTCGGGATGCCCAGGTTGATCGCGTTGCGGAAGAAGATGCGGGCGAAGGAGTCCGCGACGACCGCCCCGACCCCGATCGCGCGCATCGCCTGCGGCGCGTGCTCCCGGCTCGAGCCGCAGCCGAAGTTCTCGCCCGCGACGACGAGGTCGCCGGCCCTCGCACCCTTCGCGAACTCGGGCAACGCGATCTCGAAGACGTGCTTCTGGAGCTCGGCGGGATCGATGATCGTGAGGTACTTGCCCGAGATGATCTGGTCGGTGTCGATGTTCGACCCGAGCGTCCAGACGCGACCCTCGATGACGTCCTTCATGGCGCGCCGCCCCTACAGGAGCTCCCTCGGGTCCGCGATCTCGCCTTTGATCGCCGTCGCGACGACCGCCGCCGGGGACATGAGGTAGATCCGGGCCTCCTTCGCGCCCATCCGCCCGGGGAAGTTGCGGTTGGACGACGACGCGCACACCTCGTCGGGCGCGAGGATCCCCATGTTCCCTCCGAAGCAGGCCGAGCAACTCGAGTTCGTGAACACCGCGCCGGCCTCGGTGAACGTCTCGATGATCCCCTCGTGGAGGCACTGGTCGTAGATCTTCGTCGACGCGGGGGAAACGATGAACCGGACGCCCGGGGCGACCTTTTCGCCCTTCATCAGGGCGGCCCCCTCGCGCAGGTCCTCGATCCGCGCGTTGGTGCAGGAACCGAGGAAGACCTGGTCGACTTTGACGTGCTCCCGGACCACGTCCGGGAGGGGTCGGACGTTGTCCGGCGAGTACGGGCAGGCGACCATCGGAGGCATCCCGTCGACCTCCACCTCGAGGACCCGTTCGTAGCGGGCGTCCGCATCGGGGGAGAGCGGGTGCATCGCGTGCTTGGCGATCGGCGCGAGGTAGTCGAACGTGGCGGAGTCCGGGGCGACCATGCCGGTCTTGGCCCCCATCTCCGTGGTCATGTTGCAGATCGTGAACCGCTCGGGCATCGAGAGCCCGCGGATCGTGGGACCGGAGTACTCGATCGAGCGGTAGGTGGCGCCGTCGGTCCGGATCTCCCCCAGGATCCGCAGCACGAGGTCCTTCGCCGTGACCCCCTTGCCGAACTTTCCCCGGACGCGGACGTCGATCGACTGGGGCACCTTGAGCCAGAGACGTCCGAGCGCGAGCACGGCGGCCATCTCCGTCGGGCCGATCCCCGTCGCGACCGCGCCCATCGCCCCGAGCATGTTCGTGTGCGAATCGGTACCGACCGCGAGGTCCCCGGGCACGACCCATCCGTTCTCGGCGAGGATCTGGTGGCAGATGCCGTGCTGGCCGGCGTCGTAGAAGTGCGGGAGGCCGGTCTCGGCCGCGAACTTGCGGAGGATCCGGTGGAGGACTGCGGCCCCTTCGGTCGACGCCGGGACCCAATGGTCGATCGCGATGACGACCCGGTCCGGGTCCCAGACCTTCTCGGCGCCCATCTGGTGGAACGGGGCGACCGTCTGGGCGCCTTGCTCGTGCATCATCGCGAGGTCCACCTGGCCCTCGACGATCTGTCCGGGGACCACCCGATCGAGCCCGGAGGCCCGGGCGAGGATCTTCTCCGCAAGGGTCGCGCCGTGGCCGTTGCCGCTCATCGCGCGCTCACCGGCCGGATCCCGACCGCCTCGACCATCGTCCAGAACTCCTCATCGGAGAGGCCGGGGTGCTCGAAGAGCGCACGGTACTCCTCGAGGAAGCGGCGGAGCTCGTCCTTCGACCTCGATTCGGAGTCCCGCTTGATGCGGAGCAGGAGCTCGGCGAGCAGTGGGTCGGGGGCGACCAGCCCGCGCTCCTTGAGCTTCTCGACGAGCGCCGCCTTCCCCGTGTGCTTTCCGAGGATCATCTGGCGGTGGCGTCCGACGAGTTCGGGCTGGATCGGCTCGTACGTCAGCGTGTGCGCCAGGATGCCGTGCGTGTGGATCCCGGCCTCGTGCGAGAACGCGTTGTACCCGACGAGCGCCTTGTTCGCCGCCAGCGGCACCCCCGCGATCTCCTCGACGCGACGCGAGATCTCGTAGATCCGGTCGGTCCGGATCCCGGTGCGGACTCCGTACAGGCACTCGAGGGACATCACGACCTCCTCGAACGACGCGTTTCCCGAACGCTCCCCGAGCCCGTTCACGCAGACATGGGGCGCCCGGGCGCCGCACTCGACCGCGGTGAGGGTGTTCGCCGTCGCGAGCCCGAAGTCGTTGTGGCAGTGCACGGACAGATCCTTCGGATGCACGCGCCGCTGGAACTCGGTCAGGAACCAACGGAACGTGAGCGGCGTCATGATCCCCACCGTGTCCGCCACGACGAGGCGGTCGGCGCCGGCGTCCTGGACGGCGCGGTAGAGCAACTCAACATAGTCGAACGGTGCTCGGACCGTGTCCTCGGTAACGAACGCGACGTGCAGCCCGGCCTCCTTCGCCCGCCGGACGGACCGGACGGACGCCGCGAGGACCTCCTCCTGGCTCATCCTCAGCTTGTAGGTGAGGTGGACGTTACTCGCCGCGACGAAGATCGCGATGTGCGTGACCCCGCTCTCGATCACCGCCTCGACGTCGTTGGCGACGGTCCGGGCCGCGGCGAGGATGTGGCACTTGAGTCCCGACGACGCGAGCAGCCGGACGGCACGGGCCTCCTCGTCGGAGACGACCGGGATCCCGGCGTTGATCAGGGGTACGCCGGCGTCCGAGAGCAACGTCGCGATCTCGAGCTTCTCCTCGGGGGTGAAATGCACCCCTGGCATCTGCTCGCCATCGCGCAGGGTCTCGTCCCAGATCTCGAGCTTCGGCGCGAGCGAGCGCTGCGAGGCCGTTTGACCGTGATAATCTTCGACGAGCCGGGGTTCGCCCATCGGCCTTCTACCGGCGCCCGCCCATTTACCCTTGTCGCGGCGCCAACGCGGCCCGAGGCGTGGGACCGGCTCCTCGAAATCGTTCCGCCGGCATCATCTGTTAAATAATCACCCGACCTCGTTCGACACAGACACCGGCATCGACCGATTCCGAAGGCACGCATGACCACCCCGGCATCTCACACGGTACCTCTCGTCGAGACCCCGAGCCCCGGCGCATCCCGTCCGCCCATCGAGCTCACGGACCTCAGCGTCATGATCGGCGGCCAGGGCGGGGACGGCACGCTGACCGTGTCGGACCTTCTCGGCCGCTACTTCCTGAAGCGGGGACTGTACGTCTACACCTCCCGCAACGTGCTCTCGCGCATCCGCGGGGGCCACGCCGATGCGTCGGTCCGGGGGAGCCGCGATCCGATCGCGGCGGTGAAGTCGCAGGTCGACGTGCTCGTGGCGTTCGACAACGAAGCCATCGAGATGGGCAAGGCCGAGCTCGCCGAGCACGGGTTCATCATCTACGACTCGACCTCGTTCCACATCGACGCACCGAACTCGGCGGGGTTCCCGTTCGCGACGTTGGTCGGCGGGCCGCTGGGCCAGCCGATCTTCAAGAACACGGCCGCCTACGGGGCGGTCTCGGTCCTGCTCGGGTTCGATCTCGAGATGACCCGCGCGGTCATCACCGAGCGATTCCAGCGCCGCGGGGGGGAAGCGCTCGAGAAGAATCTGAAGGCGCTCGAGATCGGGCGCAAGGCCGCGTCCGAGGCGGTGGGCGTGGCCGATCGCTACACGGTGGCGACCGGCGACGCGCACGACCAGATCCTCACCACGGGCAACCAGGCGGTCGCGCTCGGCTTCGTGGTCGGCGGAGGACGCTTCTTCGCCGGATATCCGATCACGCCCGCCACCGAGATCATGGAGTACCTCCAGCGGTACCTCGGTCCTTTCGGCGGCGTGGTCCGTCAGGCCGAGGACGAGCTCGCAGCGATCAACATGGTCATCGGCGCGTCGTACGCCGGCGCGCGGGTGATGACCTCGACGAGCGGCCCGGGCCTCTCGCTCATGACCGAAGGGATCGGTCACGCCTCGACCGCCGAGATCCCCATCGTGGTCGCGGACTGTCAACGGGTCGGTCCCTCCACCGGCCAACCGACGCGCAACGAGCAATCGGACCTTTCGCACCTCGCGAATCTGGGACACGGCGAGTACCCCCGATTCATCATCGCGCCGTCGACCCCCGACGATTGCTTCGATCTCACCATCGATGCGCTCAACCTCGCCGAACGCTGGCGGCTTCCCGTGATCCTGCTCCTCGACCAGGCGCTGTGCCAGAACACGGCGACCAGCGGCCGGTTCGACCTCGCTCACGCCCGGATCGACCGGGGAAAGCGTCTCAGCACGGAGGCCGCGGCGCAGCTCCAGCAGTACAAGGTCTACGAGTTCACCGACGATGGGGTCAGCGCCGTCGCGCCCCCCGGGACCCCGGGCCTCTGGTCGGAGGTGACCGGGAACGAGCACGACGAATGGGGGCACGTCTCGGTCAACCCGGTCAACCGGGTGCGCCAGATGAAGAAGCGGATGGAGAAGATGGTGCGGGCCCGGGACGAGCTGCCGCCCGGCCGGCTCTTCGGTCCGTCGAACGCCCGGATCGGCTTCATCGGCTACGGGGGAACGTCCGGACCGATCACGGAGGCGATGCGCCTGCTCGAAACGAAGGGGGTCCCGACCCGCTACTACCAGGCCCGCACGCTCTACCCCGTGCCGACCCACGAGCTCGGCCCGTTCCTCAAATCGGTGGATGTCGCCTACGTCGTCGAGCACAATTACACCGGCCAGTTCGCCCGCCTCGTCCGCGAGACCCTCCCCTGGCACCACGCCAAGCTCCGCTCGATCCTCAAGTACGACGGGTATTCGTTCCGCGCTCCGCAGATCATCGCCGACGTGAGGGAGGCGGCCTGAGGATGGTGCAGAACGCGAAGGCCGTCCAGCCGATCTGGTGCCCGGGGTGCGGCGACTTCGGGGTGCTGGCCGCGGTCAAGAAGGCGGCGCAGAACCTGAAGATCCCCACGCACGAACTCGTGCTGGTGGGCGGGATCGGTTGCTCGGGGTCGATCCACAACTTCATCGAGATCAACGGGCTCCACGCGCTCCACGGCCGCTTGCTCGCGCAGGCCGTCGGCGTGAAGCTCGCGAACCCGGCGCTCACCGTCGTCGCCGCCGGAGGGGACGGGGACGGCTATGCGATCGGGATGGGGCACTTCATGCACGCGTTCAAGAAGAACGCGTCGATCCTCTATCTCGTCATGAACAACGAGACGTACGGCCTCACGAAGGGCCAGGCGTCTCCGACGAGCGAGATCGGCTTCGAAGGGAACATCGAGCCGCCGTTCCACCCAATCCTGACGGCGCTCTCGATCCCCGCGCCGAACTTCATCGCCCGCACGTTCTCGGGTGACCCCAAGGGCATGACGGCGATCCTGGAGGAGGCGCTCCGCTTCAACCGCGAAGGCCGCGGCTTTGCGTTCGTGGAGGACCTTTCGCCGTGCGTCACGTACAACGACACGTACAAGCTCTGGCGCGAGAAGGTCGTCGATGTCTCGAAGCTCCCGGACTACGACCCGACCGACCGGAAGACGATGTTCCGGCTCTGCTACCAGGTCGAAGAGCAGGGCAAGCTCCCGATCGGGATCATGCACCGGCCGAAGGAGACGGCCCGCGACGGGCTCGAGGTCAAGATCCTGGGGGACAAGGTCGGCCCCGCGCGCGCGGAGATCGCGGTCGCGCCGAACCTCACCGCGTACCAGAAGCTGATCGCGGGACTCGCGTAGCGTCGGGACCTCGACGTTCCGCGCGCGGACGCGGGAGGTCGGTGGGACGATGTGGATCGGGATCGACGACACCGACAGCCCCGACGGGGGCTGCACGACGTGGGTGCTGACGGAGGTCCTGGCGGTCGCGCGGGATCACGGGCTCGACCTGCTCGGAGCTCCCCGACTGGTCCGGTTGAACCCGAACATCCCGTTCAAGACCCGAGGGAACGCCGCACTTTCGGCGAGATTCGGCCGGGGCGCCGGTCGTACGCGGACGGTGGGGTCGATCGGGGGCCGGCCCGTGGTGGCCTTCTCGGGCGGCCGAGCGCTGTCCTCCGGGGCCGAGGTGCGGTTCCGGGAGGCGGCGTGGACCCGCGTTCTCGCCCGTGCGCCGGTGCGGGAGGGCACCGATCCGGCGATCGTCGCGTCGCGACGAAGGCTTCCGGCCCGCGTCTACTGGGACGCGGTCCGGGAGGTCGTGCCGGTCGAGTCGACCGTCCGGACCCTGGAGGGCGCGGGCGCCTGGTATCGGCATCGGGGGGACCCGCAGGGACTTGTCGGCGCGGCCGCGGCGGTCGCCTGGACGGGCCGACGGGGGACGTGGGAACTCGTCGCCTACCGGGACCCGGCGCGGTGGGGAACGCGACGAGCGGTCGACGCAGTAAGCGTGCGGGCCGCGGCGCGGAGCCACCCCGAGCTCTTCCTGTGCGACGATCCCCGAACCCGTCGGCTGCTCGTCGCCCCTCACACCGCCTGCCCGATCCTCTTCGGGATCCGGGGGACCGACGCCGCGACGCTGCTGGACGTCCGGACGGAGATCCGGTCGGAGCCGGTCGAACGGTGGGTGCTGTTCCGGACCAACCAGGCGACGGGCGACCATCTGCGACGACGGACCGTGGAGGAACTGACCCCCTACACGTCGGGGGAGGTCGCCGCGACCGTTCGGGAGTTCTCTCAGGTCCTGCCGGGGGGCCACGCCCGCGTGACGGTGGGCGACGACCACGGCGCCGAGATCGAGGTGCTCGCGTTCGAGCCGACGAAGACCCTCCCCCGGGTCGTCCGGGCGCTCGCCCCGGGCGACCGGGTGCTCCTGCGGGGCAGCCGGGGAAAGGATCGCATCCTGCGGCTCGAATCGTTGCGGATCGTGCGATGGGCCCCCCGGTTCGGGCCCTCCCGCGCTCCCGAATGCCCGGCGTGCGGCCGGCGCGCGCGGTCCCTCGGACGAGGTCGCGGCTATCGCTGTCCCGAGTGCCATCGCCGCTGGCCACCGGAGTCGGCGACCCGGACGACCGACTCCCCCCCATTCCCGCCGGCGGAAGAGCATCCCACGCCGTCCGCGCGGCGCCATCTGCATCCCCTCGTGCGGGAACGGCCCGATTCCGCGCGGCGCGAGAGCTTTTGAAGGGCAACAGGGCTCTTAGTTAGCGGAGGCCGCTCGGATGGCCCACCGCACACCCCGCCCCCCCGCGACCGCTCGCCCGGCATCGCCCGACCGAGCGGGACGCGTGTTCCCCGGGGGTACATGCTGACCTGCCCCGCGTGCGGCCAGGAGCTGGACGCCGACGCCCCGCAGTGCTCGCGCTGCCACCTGCCGGGTTCTCTCTTCGCCGCGGTCCGGGACGCGGCGGGTTCGAGTCCGGACCCGGACGCGGCGTACCTTCGGACGATCGGCGAGATCCTCTCGACCGTCGAGAGCGAGCCACCGGCTTCCGTGCCGGACGCGCCGACCCGGGGGCTCCTCGGACGGTCCGGCCGCTTCCCGGCGCTGCCCGCCGCCCAGCTGCAGCCGATCGGCGACTTCCGGTCGCCGACCCCGATCCCCGAACTCAAGGACCTCCCCGAGCTCCCCGCGGGGGCTCCGTTCGCGGAGGTGCGCCGCCGCCTCGACGAGTACTTCCTGCTCGGCCGACGGCTCGGGCTCGACTTCACCGACTTCGAGGCGCGGTACGGCGCCGCCCGCCTCTCCGACGATCTCGAGTCGCTGAACGTGCTCCTGCGCGAGATGTTCGTCCACATCGCGAGCGTCCTCGCCGAAGAGTACGAGTCGGCGCTCGGGCGACGCAACGAGCTCGCGCAGCTGGTCCCCACCCGGAGCGCCGATGTCGAGTTCGAGGCGATCCGCCGGGCGATCACGACCGGCGATCTGGCCGGGGCGCAGCGACGCCTCGTCCACGTGCGCGACGAGCTCTCGCGCGTGGAAGAGCAGTGGGAGGTCGGTCGGATCCTCGTCACCGAGTGCGACCTCCTGGCCGAGACGCTCCGCGAGCTCGGCGGCGACCCGACCCCCGCGATGGGCCCGCTCGACGAGGGACGGCGCTACGTGCAGCAGGGACGGCGCAAGGAGGCCGAGCATCTCCTCGCGCGCGCCGCCATGGCGCTCTGGGCCTTCCTCGAGCCGAAATTCCTCGACGACCTGAAGCGCCTCCGGGACCGGATGATCGAGGTCCGCGCCTCCGGCGGCGAGGTGGGCCCCGCGCTGCGCGCGTTCCGCGACGTCGCCTCCGAGCTCAAGCAGCGCAATTATGGCGGCACGATCCTGGCCTACCGGCAGCTCCGGGGCTATCTCGATCGCACCGGAGCGCCGGAAGTGCTCGCGCCGGCCGACGAGGTCCCGGTCCCGCGCACCGCCCCGTCCGCATAGGTAAATAGCCCGCCCGAGTGCCGCGTCCGTGCCGTTTGCGCCGTTGCGCGGCTTCCGGGATTATCTTCCCCCGGAAGGGGGCGCGCGCTCGGAGATCCGACGACGCATGCGCGCGGCGGGGCGGCGGGCCGGTTTTTCCGAGCTCGAGGTCCCGTGCGTCGAGAGCTTCGAGCTGTACCAGGTGAAGAGCGGCGAGGAGATCGCGAAGCAGACCTGGACGTTCTCGGACAAGGGCGGCCGACCCGTCGCGCTCGTTTCCGAGACGACCCCGTCCGTCGTCCGTGTCTTCGTCGACCGGGCCAAGTCCGCCGCGCTGCCCGTGAAGTGGTTCACGTTGTCGAAGACCTGGCGCTACGAGGAGCCGCAGATGGGCGCCGGTCGCACGCGCGAGTTCACGCAGTTCAACCTCGACATCTTCGGCGTCCCCGGCGTCGAGGCGGACGCCGATCTCATCGCCGCGGCGACGCTCGTCCTCGACGAGGTCGGCGCGAAGGGCCTCTACTCGATCCGGCTCAACGACCGGGCGGTCGCCGAGGGAATCGGCCGGCTCTACGGCGCGGCGGACCTCGAGCGGTTCTTCCAGGCCGTGGACCGGTTCCGCAAGACCTCTCCCACCGAGTTCGCCTCCGGGCTGGCGCTCGCCGGCGTCGGGCCGCAGGGGGCGCGCGAGCTCGCGGCCCAGTTCGCGGAGGTCGGGAGCGGACTCCCGCGCAGCGCGGCGGAGGCGTTCCTCGCGCGGTGGGTCGAACGGGGCCTTGATCTCCCGGCGCGCAAGGGCGTCGAACGCCTCACGAGCCTCCTCGGCCTCCTCGACCGGGCCGGTCTCGGCGATCGGATCGTGTACGATCCGACGGTCGTGCGGGGCCTCGCCTACTACACGTCGACGGTCTTCGAGGCGTACGCGCGGGCGGAGGAGTCCCGCTCGGTGTTCGGGGGCGGCCGCTACGACCACCTGGTCGAACTGTTCGGGGGTCCCCCGACCCCGGCGGTGGGCCTCGCGATCGGCGACCAGACGCTCGAGATCCTGCTGCGCGGCGCCGGCCGGTGGCCGGACGGCGAGCCGGGGCTCGACACGTACGTGGTGGTCGTCGACCCGACGCACGTCTCCGAGGCGGTCGCCATCGTCCGGGAGCTGCGCGAGTCCGGCGTCAGCGCCGAGTGCGACCTGCTCGCCCGGTCGATGTCGCGCCAGCTCAGGGAGGCGGCGCGCCGCCGCTGCCGCCGTGCCCTGATCGTGGGCCTGAAGGAGGCGACTCCGGGGTCGGTGGTCGAGCGTGATCTCGCGACGGGTGCCCAGCGTGAGATCGCTCGGGATGCGGTGGCACGACCGGCGTGATCCCCTCGAACGTATCCCCGTCCCAGAGCAGGATCCCATCGGGCGACACCGCGCCGTCGACGTACCCGTACCAGTACACGACGGCTCCCTCGCCGAAGATCTGGTTATACGGCCCCAGCTGGCGCTTCAGGTTCTTGCGAAGTTCGACGTCGTCGCCGAAGTTCGCCTTGGACTCGATCCACGTGAGTTTCTGCCCGTAGAAGATGATCGGTTCATCGAGCAGGGCGTCGGGGGTCTTCGTGTACTTGCCGCGCAGATCCTTCTCGGTCCGGTAGCCGATCCCGTGCTTCTCGAGCCACCGCTGGAGGCGATCCTCCCCCCGACGGCCCCGCTCGCGCTGATGCTCCATCCCGCGGGGCGAGTAGATCATGTCCGCCTCGAGCAGCTGCTCGACCTCGCGACGGAGGCGGGCGTCGGGGGCGGACTCCGGGTGAAGGAACGTCTGCCAGACCTTCTTGCGTGGGATCCCGAGCTCGCCGAGCATCAACTGGCCCATGAGCACCGGCGGGAACCGCCACTG
>Ga0187781_10001455_pt1 | contig 17891 bp, 12 predicted proteins | sample 0715_SJ02_MP02_2_FD_132447 | JGI IMG/M metagenome (GOLD analysis project Ga0187781, IMG submission 132447) | Tropical peat soil microbial communities from peatlands in Department of Meta, Colombia - 0715_SJ02_MP02_20_MG | ecosystem: Environmental > Terrestrial > Soil > Wetlands > Peat | place... | reverse complement strand
CTTTGGATCCAGGAACTCAACATCCAGAAAGAAATCAAGCGCCACTGGCAGGAAATCTCTTCTTATGTGACCTCGGTCCTGCGCACCACCGGTATCAGCGGCGTCGAAGCCGAAGAGCTCGCCATCCTCCCCGGCATGGAAGAGCTGAGCGCGATGATGTATGTCAACCAATACCACCGCGAAAATCGCTACGACGTCGTCGTGCTCGATGCCGCGCCCACTGCCGAGTCCATGCGCTTCATCAGCATGCCCACCACCCTCGACTGGTACATGAAGCACATCTTCCCCTTCCAGCGCAGCCTGCTCAAAGCCGTTCGCCCCATCGCCAACAAGGTCGCGCCGTTCGAGTTGCCCACTGACAGCTATTTTGTCAACATCCGCAACTTGTTCGAGAAACTCGAAGGCGTAGACGAACTCATGGAGGACCCGAACGTCACCAGCGTGCGCCTCGTCACCAATCCCGAAAAGATGGTCCTGCGCGAAACCGAGCGCGCGTTCGTTTATTTCTCTGTCCACGGTCTCACCGTCGATGTCGTCATCGTCAACCGCCTCCTGCCAACCGAAGTCTCCGACACCTGGTTCAGCGAGTGGCATACGTCGCAGGACAAGATACTCGGCGAGATCGAATCCTACTTCGCCCCCGTTCCGGTCAAGCGCGTCCCGCTGTTCTCACACGAAGTCCTAGGCCGCCAGCGTCTCGAAGACCTAGCCGCGGTCTTGTATCCAGAGGGCGAAGATCCCTCGGCGGTCACGCGCACAGAAAAGCCCTTCACCTTCGGCAAGCAAAATGGAGTCTACGAGGTTCGCGTAACACTGCCCTTTGCAGCTAAAGGTGAGGTAGGATTGTTCAAGAAGGGCGACGAGCTTGTGGTCGAAGTCGGCACCATTCGCCGTCACATTGGTTTGCCGCGCTCCATGGCTGCCTTGCAACCGGCCAAAGCGAGGCTAGAGAATCGAGTTCTAACGGTAGAAATGAAGGAACTCTGATGGGATCTCTGACTAAGTTGCAATTTGCCGCCGCGCGTATGAAATACCCCGCTGTCATCCTGAGCGGAGCGCGGCGAGCGAAGCGAACCGCGCGGAGTCGAAGGACCCCTATTCTCTCCCGTGCTACCGGGCCGCGACAGGGAGTTCTCACTGAAAATCATGGGACTTGTTCCGTCGCAACCCCGTGGAGATCGTGGAATAATTTACGCCGGTCACGGTGCCAGTAAACTCTGAGATGCAAAAATTGGAAGGCAAAAAGCAAGGAGGCGCAACAACAATGACCGAACAACAACAAACGCAATCGACGGCACAAGGCCCAGCCTATACCCACGCCCGCTGCGCCTGTAGCGAGCTTACCGAGGCCGTCTCCGAAATCCTCGGCTTCTCGCCCTCCGTAAGGGAGCATCTGCACAACTCGCGCATCGAGTTCCTCAAAGCCATCCGCGAAGCGCTCGACGCCAAGATCGATCGCCTCTCCAACCCGTCGCAGAAGGGAACAAGAGTCGCGGTGGAGTGAAGGCCGACGAAGTCGAGCCCGCGCCGAGTTACACACCTCAGGCGAACGACTGCAATTAGAACCTCCCAACAAGCATCCAGAGTGCTTATTCCGGGAATGTGCGACCGATGGGAAATGTACGCACTGTGAGTCCCGGATCAATTTCAGACTCGGAGGCCTTGCCCGGCTTTGCAATGTGGACTGAGTTCAGCAGCACTTGGTTCTCGGCCGAGAAAGATATACCAAGCAGAATCACGCCAGGATCCGTACCAGCCTGCCAAATGTTGCCCTCAATGGTCTGGGTAGGGCTGGTGCGATGCTCGCCCTGAAAGACATGGCCACCTTTGAAAGAGAAGACAATCCTCTTGTCAACTTCTTTTGAGCGATCACTAATTGGGCAAATTGTGAATGTTGACCGGTAAATGCTTTTCCCGCTCAGCACAATCTCAAGTCCCATATGCCTGCTTCCATCGCAACTTCTGAACCACGACCAAAGCTGCTCGGCTGGGAGCCGAGGTTCTTGGGAAAACATAAATAGCGGGGCAATAACCAGGATCAGAACTATGAGAAAAGGAAGCCAACGCATTCAACCTCCCCGGCTCTGGACGGAGCAGCACTTCAGGCTTGCGATCGACCGTAGCCGTTCGGGCAGCCTCAGCGACGAAGCGACTCATGTTCTCCGCGCCCTCGGCGTCTCGGCGGTGAACAATCACCCGTTTGGGGCGGGCATTCCTGCCCGCCGACTATCGCTCAGCAACAACTGATCACCAATCACTGGTTTACGGGTGCGTCATCTTCTCCGGCTTCACCAGCGCGTCAAACTCCTCACCCGTCAGATGCCCCAGCTTCACCGCCGCCTCGCGCAGCGAGGAGTGCTCCACGTGCGCCGTGTGCGCGATCTTCGCTGCATTGTCATACCCCACCTTCGGAGCCAGCGCCGTCACCAGCATCAGCGAATTTTTCACATACCAATCGACCTTCGCCTTATCCACCTCAATGCCCTTGATCATGTACTCGACATACCCGTGGCAAGCGTCAGTAATCAAGGTCACCGAGTGCAGGAAGTTATAGATCATCACCGGTTTGAACACGCTGAGCTCGAAGTTGCCCTGCGTCCCAGCGAATCCCACGGCCGCGGTTGCACCATGCACCTGCACGCACACCATCGTCATCGCCTCGCACTGCGTCGGATTCACCTTGCCCGGCATGATCGACGATCCCGGCTCATTCTCCGGGATGATCAGTTCGCCCAGCCCGCACCGCGGTCCCGAAGCCAGCCAGCGAACATCGTTCGAAATCTTCATGAACGACGCGGCCAGCGTCTCCATCGCCCCTTGCGCAAACACAATCTCATCGTGCGCCGAAAGCGCCGCAAACTTGTTTGGATGCGACCGGAAGGGAAGTCCCGTAAGCTCGGCAATCTTCTTCGCCGCGCGCTCCGCAAACTCCGGATGCGTATTCAACCCCGTCCCCACCGCCGTCCCGCCAATCGCCAGGTCGTACAACCCGTCCAGCGCCTGCTCCAACCTCTTTATGTCGCGGTCAAGCAGCGCGGCCCAGCCGCCAAATTCTTGCCCAATCGTCAGCGGCACTGCATCCTGCAGGTGCGTGCGTCCGATTTTCACAATCGAATCAAACTCGCGAGCCTTCGCCGCAATCGCATCGCGCACCGTCTTCACCGCCGGAATCAAAGCGTTCTTCACCCGCTCCGCCGCTGCAATGTGCATCGCCGCCGGAAACGTGTCGTTCGACGACTGCGACATATTCACATGATCGTTGGGATGGATCGGCTTCTTCGACCCCATCTCGCCGCCGGCAATCTCAATCGCGCGGTTCGAGATGACCTCGTTCACGTTCATGTTCGTCTGCGTGCCCGAGCCGGTTTGCCAAATGCGAAGAGGGAACTGATCGTTCAGCTTGCCCGCAATCACCTCGTCCGCCGCCTGCACAATGAGCTTCGCCTTGTCCGCCGGCAGCTTTCCCAAATCCTGATTCACCAGCGCACAAGCTTTCTTCAGCGTGCCAAACGCCTTAATCAGCTCAGGAGGCATCGTGTCCCGCCCAATCGCAAAATGCAGCAGCGAGCGCTCCGTCTGCGCCCCCCAATACACATTGGAGGCAACTTCAATCTTCCCCATCGAGTCGGACTCGGTGCGAGTTTTGTTTGGAGCAACAACCTGAGTCGAAGCCGGATGTTCAGTAAGCGTAGCCATGACGAAATCTCCTATGCGAGCAGCCGGGGATCGCGGCGGGCCCGCCACGGTCAACGGCGGATATGAGGAACCAAACATTATACGGCGGGCATTTTGGCTACGACGGAGATTACTCGCAGCTCACCGCCAGCCGCCGCAATTCGCCGCCCGCCCACCCGCTGCCATCCGTTGGCAGGTGCGTGAAGTACACGTAGTAATTCGTCCCAAGCACATGCGGGTCGCTGCCCAACCCAACGGCTGTCGGGTACGCCGCGATCGGCCCGAACGTCCCAATATCAATCGGAATCGTCCACGAAAGCCCATCCACCGATTCGGCATACGCAAAGTCGGTGTCATCCGAGATGATCATCACGTACCGTTGGAGCGAGCTGTTGTAGTGAATATCGAGATATCCAGAAAACGGCGCTTTCGGGATCAGGTCCGTTGAAGCGCCGCCCACCGCCGGTTGCAGATCCCAGCTGCCCCGGTAGAACTTTTCAAACGTGACTGTGTGCGGCGGAGACGATCCAAAAGCTGCGTTCAGCACGGCCGAAACCGACGCTCGCGCAACCGCGACATTGTTCGTGGAATTCCCAATGTGTAAAGTCCCGTTTGCTATCCAGTCGGGAAAATACAAGTAGAAGTACTTCCCATCCGGAGACAGCACCAGTGGCCCGTCGCCGATCTCGAACCCGTCGAGCCCCGGCGCGTAAGCCTGGTTCAAGCGAATGATCTCGCCCAAGTCGGTCCAGTGGAGCCCGTTGTCAGTCGAAGTCGCAAGTCCGAGTGTCGCGTACAGGGCATCATCGGGCAGCTCAGCGTGATACGTCGCCAGCAAGTTACCCGCTCCCGGCATGTCCGCTGGAACCTGAAAAACCGGTCCTCCGCCCATGTATCCGTAGCTGGGGTAGTTGGGGTTCACCGCCGTTTCCGGATTCTGCGAAACGCTCACATCCTGCGGATCACCTGTGCCCAGCGGATTGTCCAGCGTGCCCATCGTGGTGACGAACGAGCCTGATTTGTTGTTACCAACCCAATGGCCGTTCCATAGTTGACGGTAATGCGCCCCGCCGTCGCTCCCAAAAAACTCGTAGCCGGTGGCCGTCTTGATTACGCCCAGCGGCGTATCAGGCCAGGCGAAGCCGCTGACGGGATCGTCAACCGGCGGCTGCGCCTTCTGACCAGTCGCGTAGCGTTGTTTTGCAGAAGCGACCACTACGTTGGCTGTAACCGTCGGGGTACACAGCGGACTGATTGTTTGTGCCCAGACGGAAAAGGATATGGCAGCAACAATGAGCGAAGCGGAAAAAATCGCGATGGCGTGGCGCAGCATGGGAGTCTCCGTTGCGATTTGAACCCCTTGGTGGAGGGAAAGTCGCGAGCAAGCGAATCCTGGCCAGAGGCGCGAAAGCTACAAGGCCCTCGTCGGGATCTTGCTGGCCAAGTTCACAATATCTTACCTAAGTGATCGAAGGATAAATACCTTAGTTCTAAGTCCTTATTTCTCAAAGACCTGGAGAAATTCACCGCTAAGTCTTTGATTCCCAAAGACCGAGATGAGAGGGGACTTAGCGAAGAGTCTCCAATCCGCCGATCATTACCGAACCAAAACGGCCTGCCTTTGACCGTCCCGACCACCCGGACTCGTCTGCGGACTACCCTCAGAAGCAACGACCAAACATGCGCCAAATTAACTTTTCGATTCCCATAAGCGAACTTCTTCGAACTCCGCATCGTACTTCCTGATCGGCACAGTTTCTCACGGCCAGCTTCTCTGATGGAAAGCTCGACCAATTGTCATGTTCGACGATCTTCGCAGTCAATTGACCCGCGCGGATTGCCATGTCACCATGACCAACGCGGAGGTGTGAGGTGAGTCTCGAATCGCAACGTGTAGGCCCAGTCAGCCTTTCCGAACGCATCGTTTTCATCGACGTCCTCCGCGGTATGGCGCTGTTTGGCATCCTCGCCGCCAACATGCGCGCCTTTTTCGCGCCCCTCGACGCCTACAGTGTCACCGGCGCCCTCTATCCCGGCCACGCCGATGTCATCGCCCAAGCCTTCGTCAACGCATTCATCCAGGGTAAGTTCATCTCGATCTTCTCCTTCCTCTTCGGGATGGGCTTCGCCATGCAGATGACCCGCGCCGAAGCGCGTGGTGCCCGCTTCATGGGCTTCTATCCGCGCCGCCTGCTCGCTCTCGCTTTGTTTGGCCTGATTCACGGCATTCTCATCTGGGCAGGCGACATCCTGGTCACCTACGCTCTCTCTGGCGCTATCCTGCTGCTCTTCCGCAATCGGCAGCAGAAAACCCTCCTCTGGTGGGCCGGAGGATTATTCTCCCTTCCCATTGTCGTCAGCTCGGTTTTCTTTACGATTTACAACACACGCTTTCGTCCCCATTGGATGGAACAAAAGCCGCCCGACGTGAAGAAGTTCCACGACATCATTAACATCTACGCCCACGGAACGGTCCGGCAGATCATGGCGCAGAACTGGGTGGAATGGAAACAGGAGTTGCCGCTGGATCTGTTCGCAATCTATGCGACAGGTTTGTTCCTCCTCGGCATGTGGGTTTGGCGGTCCGGCATCGTGCAGCACCTCGACGAGTACCAACCGGTATTGAAGCGCGTGTGCGCGTGGTGCCTGCCAATTGGGGCGATCGTGAGCATCTACTCTGCCACCGTGACGGCGATCATTCCGCCGGGATCGGTTTCTGTGTGGGCTTGGTCGAGCGGAGTCCTTTGGCTCCCGTCCGCGCATATCCTGGCTGCAGGGTATATCTCAGGCTTAGCGCTCCTCTTAATGAATGAAGGCTGGCGTCGTCGCCTGCTCCCTTTCGCCGCCGTGGGTCGCATGGCTCTGACGGATTACTTGATGCAGTCGGTGGTGTGCACACTTTTCTTCTATCACTACACCACCGGACTTTACGGGAAGATGGGACCGGCAATCGGGCTCATTCCGACCGTCGTCCTCTATTGGGCCCAGGTTGTATTCAGCAACTGGTGGCTGCGCCGCTATCGCTTCGGACCGATGGAGTGGCTGTGGCGCGGGCTGACCTATGGCAAGTTCCCATCTATGAGCAAAGACGAACCGATACCGCCCGCTGAGGTTGCGCCGTTACCAGGTGCGCCCGTCGCGCTCGCGCCAGCCGCGGACGCTCCCCTCATTAGTTCGGCTTCTTCCGGTGAAACCACGCCGTGAGCGCGGCGCATTGGGCCTGCTGATCTTCGTCGCTCGCTAGTGCGCACCAAGGCGTCAAGCTCGAAGCATTGACATCACGAGCGGGCCCCTGCAACCGGAAAGGTAAGTCAAAGAGGCAGCCTAGCGCTTCGTCAAGCAATACATCGTGAACGACATCACTGCCACCATCAGCGTCGCCGCCACCACAAAAGTGAGAATCATCGCCATCCTCCTTACTTGCCCCTAACGAGCAAGTGCCTGGGACCTTACTGATTGCTTAGCAGAAACCCGACGACAGCTGCTCCCATCAGAATCACCAGAATCCAGACAATGGCCGGAACCAGCCAGTCACCCGCCACGGCTAACCTGCGCCGCGGCGAGACTGGTCCCGCCCCGCTTCCCGGACTTTGCCCGGTTCGAGGAGAAGCATCCTGCGCGAGAAGGTGGGCCCTTCGCAGAACGCGACGGTCCAGTTCAGGGATTCGTGGACCAGCCGCTGGGTGGAGTTTTTCCGTCCAGAGCAACAGAGTTTGTGAAAGAAGCACGGCTAGGAAGAAAGCTCCCCCGAGTACGCCTGCAAAGACCGTCTCGTGCATGGCAGCACCTCCGGCGTTTCACCTCTACGAAACACTCATGAAACCGGCCGCTCCCGGCAGCGGCTAGAAAATGTATGAAAGGCCGGGTAAAAGACTCCGTCTTGCTGGCCCGGTTTGTGTCTTATGCCATATGTCGTCACTTGAGATCAGTGATCAAGATCACGTACATTTGTGAGCATTTCAAAACCCCGGCGTAAACTAGGAGAGTGAATGATTTGCCGGTTCAACAGGGCTTCCGAAAGCTATTTGCGTATTTCCAGTTATTCACAGTTTATGCCTTCATCGAGTGCGCCCTATGGTCGTCCGCCGCGTCGGTCCGCAACCATTGGGCGGGGATCGCGGCGATCGCGGTGGCTGCTTTTTTGCTTCTGGATCGGCCTTCCCTCCGGCGCTTGGGTTTGGGTACGCCCAATGCGAATGCGATCCGCCTGGTCTTGACGCTGAGCCTTTTGGCCGCTGCGCTCCTGATTCTCTCGGTGCTCTCGCTCGGCGGACAGATTGACGCCCGGGCAGTTTTGCTGAACCTGTCGCGTTCCGGCGGCTATGTAATCTGGGCGGCGGTGCAGGAATTTCTTCTTCAATCCTTCTTTTTTACCCGCTGCGAGGACTTGGTCGGCAGTTCAACAGCCGTATGGGCCGCGGCAACCATGTTTGCCAACGCCCACCTGCCCAATCCCTTTCTCACCGCCTTTTCTCTGGCCGGCGGTCTGTTCTTTTGTGAGATGTTCCGTCGCTACCGCAGTTTGTACCCCCTTATGTTAGGCCACGCCCTCCTCGGTCTGACGATCGCCATCACCATGCCTGACAGCCTCATGCACCACATGCGGGCTGGAATTGGATACTTGCAGTACTAGCAGAGCCGGATCTCCTCGCGCTCCTTTTCGAGCGCAATCTCCGCCGCATTGCATTCAACGCTGGTCACTGAAAAAATGAAAGCGACGTATGCAGAACTTCACTTCACTCGACGTCACCACGCTTGCGGTGGAGCTGTTGCCCGCCCTTGTACTTGGACTTGCCGGAGAACGCGCGGCAAAAGCGGCCGCTTCCTGGCCACGCTCACTGCGCTGTGTGATCCCGGTCATCTTGTCGGGGTTTTATGTTGTCGTTGCTGCTTCCCATCACGTGTTCTCCTGGGCATGGTTTGCGCTGTACGCGAGTGTGCCGTCGGCGATCGCCGTCCTCTTAACCTTCGCCGCTCGAAACGATCCCGAACAACGCGGCCGCTGGCAGGATGCGCTCATTCTCTTGGCGCTGGGCCTGGCTGTAGATCTGCGCTGGCTCGAACGGGCCTGGCCACCCGGCCTCTCTGGCATGGGGAAGCTGTTGCTCGTCGATGCCGGTTTGTATGGATTTGTGATCATCCGGCAACTGCGCGGCACGGGATTTGATTTCCATTTCCACTGGAGTGATTGGAAGAGTGGTCTGCGCGAGCTTGCGTTCTTCGCGCCGATTGTGATCTCGCTGGGCATCGCTCTCGGCTTCCTTCACCCACATGCGGTGGCGCTGAAATTCTCGATGATCGGGAAGTGGGTTTACATCTTTGTCTTCGTGGCGGTCCCCGAAGAGCTCTTCTTCCGTGCCTGGGTTCAGAACCTGCTTGAGCGCCGACTTACTTTGCGGCTGAGTCCGGGTGCTGCACGCCGCGTCGCGCTCGTCGGCGCAAGCCTTCTTTTTGGGCTCTCTCACTTTAATAAGCGCTCGATCCACTTTAATTGGCGCTATGTTCTTTTGGCCACCATCGCCGGAATCTTCTACGGCCGAGCCTGGCGCGAAAACCGGCGCGTTCCGGCCTCGACCATCACGCACGCGACCGTCGACGCCATCTGGACGTTTTGGTTTTGAGAGGCATCCAAGGAAAGCCGGAGAGGAACAAATACTGAAATCATTGGTTTATATGTAGGCGGAAAATCATTGATACAAAGCGCTGTTTGCTGTTAACCATGGCATGGAGTATGTGCCCGGGGCGGTACAGGAAAGACAAAACGAGACGAAGACGTTTTGAGCGGAACCTCGCATTTAATCGTCTCAGCGCTTGAAAGTAACGGGAGACTTCTGCTAGAAAGTCTGGAAGCGGACTCAATTAGTCCGAATTGCCGGAAGCTTCGGAAAGACGTTGGGGTGGTCCCGAAGTCCAGGCAAACTTGCTCAGGAACCAGGTTCGAGCCTTAAGGCTTGAAGCGTACTTGTCGCTTGGAGTTCGAATGCATTTCTGTGGCAGGTGTCGAAGAAGAAGAAAAGGTGCTTCGCACGGATCGTCCGTGCTCGCTTACCCGTTGTGTCCACGCTCAACCCCTTGCACACCAATTTACTCAACAGCCCTTACAATGAGTTAACAACCGTCGGAGGGACGAATGGCGACGAATCTCATCCAGATCGACAACGACGTGGAAATCAAAAAGCGGCTCGATGCCGAGCGCGCGCGCTTGCGCAAGATCGCGGGCTTGGACCATCCCACGCATTTCCATCGGCCGGTAGAGCGTGCCTTCACGGCGGAAGAACGCAGCCGCGTCACAATTCTGTTTGGAGGATTTACCTGGAAGCACGAGGACCTGATTCGCGCCGTCTTTCAGGGGTGTGGCTATCGCTGCGAGAAGCTGCCCGTGCCCAACGTCGCCGCCTTTCAAACCGGCAAGGAATTTGGCAATAACGGCCAGTGCAATCCCACCTACTTCACCGTCGGCAATCTGGTGCAGTACCTCCAGTTCCTGGAGAAAGAAGGCATCGCGCGCCAGCAGATCCTCGACAATTACGTCTTCTTCACAGCCGGTTCCTGCGGCCCCTGCCGCTTCGGCATGTACGAAGCTGAGTATCGTTTCGCGCTGAAGAATGCTGGCTTCGACGGCTTTCGCGTTCTCCTCTTTAAGGACAGCGACGGCATCAAGGCTGCCTCCGGCGAGCCCGGCCTTAAGTTCACCATCGATTTCGGCTTCGGCATGCTCAACGCCATGCACATGGGCGACGTGCTCAACGATCTCATCTATCAGGTTCGTCCCTACGAAGTGAACCAGGGCAAGACCGATCGCGTTTTCCGCGAGGCTGTCGACGGTTTGTGTGAGGACTTGAAGAATCGCGACTCATTCGAGATCGAGCAGCGCGCCCCCGATTGGGCCAAGCCGAAGTTCAAGAGCAACAAAGTTCTTCGCAATACCTTCAACGTGCTCGGCAAGTGGCACGAGCACATGTGGGGCAAGGACTACCTGAACGCGCTTAAAACCGCGCGCGAAAAGATGGACACCGTCGAAGTCGATCGCACCCGGGTGAAGCCGCTGGTCAAAATCACCGGCGAATTCTGGGCCCAGATTACCGAAGGTGACGGCAATTTCAATATGTTCGCCTTCCTGGAACGTGAAGGGGCGCAAGTGCTGCCCGAACCGATCGCGACATGGGTCGCCTATCTGATGTATCAGGCAAAAGCCCACGCCATCGCGAAATGGCCGGTCAATCGCCCGCATCGCGATCCTGAGTGGTACGAATTCAAGAAGCAGTTCGCCAACTACATCGGCCTGCACAAGAAACTCTGGGGCATCGGCGTTGGCGAGCGGATGTGGAATTACTTCTATCACCGGACGATCAAGAATCTGGGCGGAATCACACACCACCTGGCCCCACAGCCCGAGTTGGCGGACCTCGCGCATCCTTTCTACAACCAGTTTGCGCGCGGCGGCGAAGGCCACCTCGAAGTGGGCAAAAACGTCTACTACACCGTGCACAAGCTTTGTCACATGGTTCTGGCGCTGAAGCCCTTCGGGTGCATGCCGTCCTCACAATCCGATGGCGTGCAGTCCGCGGTCATCAACAAGTTCAAGGACATGATCTTCTTGCCGATCGAGACGTCAGGCGAGGGCGAAGTCAATGCCCACAGCCGCGTACAGATGGCGCTCGGCGAAGCCAAGGTCAAGGCCAAGACCGAGTTCGAGCAGTGCCTCAAGGCGACAGGCAAGACGATGAACGAAATTCGCGGCTACATCGACGAGCACCCGGAACTGAAGCGGCCGTTCTATCACGTGCCGCATCGTGAGGGAGTTGCGGGCACCGCGGCGCAGTTCATCTTGCACGTGAACGATAGAATCAACAAAGACACGCGTTTCTGGAAGAAGTCGCGCGTGCGCGTGGAAGCCGCCCCAGCAATGGGCGACTAAGCGACGGACGACTAAACGATCACCGCCGAGACGCCGAGTTCGCCGAGAAATTCAAGCAAGTGTTCCTCAGCGATCTCAGCGGTTTTTCTCAGCGTCCTCTGCGGTTAAAGGTTTTGGGTTCTGCCGGGAACAAAGAATGTTGATGTGCGCAAGAATCGAAGTCTTTTGAATTGATTTTCTCGGCGTCTCGGCGGTGAATAGGTTTTTGTCGAGCAACGAAAGGCATACATGCACGATCATCAGCATAAGGGCCCACAGCTAATCCAGATCGCGCCGGTCGAACCCGAAATTCATCCGTTGCCGCGGTCAAGAGCCGCACATCCACCGGTCCACGGTCATGATCGCGGAATCAAGTACCTGGTCGGCCTCGACGTCGGTTCGACAACCGTAAAAGCGGTGGTCGTCGACGCTGTCAGCGACGACGTTCTCTGGCAGGACTACCAGCGCCACGAAACCAAACAGCCGGAAAAGACCCTTGAATTCCTGAAGCGCATGGCGAACGAGGTCGGTATCGACTCACACAACACGCGCATGTTCGTAACCGGCTCTGGTGGTGGCGCTATCGCCGAGCAGATCGGCGCCAAGTTTGTTCAGGAAGTAACGGCTGTCTCGCTCGCCGTCGAAAAGCTCCACCCTGAGGTTTACTCCGTCATCGAACTTGGCGGACAGGACGCCAAGATCATCGTCTTCAAAGACGACGAAGAGAGCGGCCGCAAGAAGAAGATTCCATCGATGAACGACAAATGCGCCGGCGGCACCGGCGCGGTCATCGACAAGATCAACGCTAAGCTGAAAATCCCCACCGACCTCCTCGCCGAACAAAAATACAACGGCATCAAGCTGCACAAGGTGGCGGGGAAGTGCGGCGTCTTTGCCGAGACCGACATCAACGGCCTGCAAAAAGTCGGCACTCCGTCCGACGAACTGATGGCGTCCTTGTTCGAGGCTATCGTCCTGCAGAACCTCAGCGTCCTCACTCGTGGCCACACACTGCGTCCGCATGTGCTGTTGCTTGGCGGACCGAACAGCTTCATCAAGGGCATGCGCGAAGCCTGGCAGGCCAACATCCCGCGCATGTGGGTGGAACGCAAGGTGCAAATTCCCGACGGCGCAAAGCCCGAGGATCTCATCAAGGTTCCGCAAAACGCGCAGTACTTCGCAGCCCTCGGTGCCGTCGAGTTCGGCCGCCAGGAAGACGATTGCGTCGGCTGCTATCGCGGCTACGAAAACCTCATTCATTACATCGAATTTGGACGGCAGGAAGAGAAGGCAAAATCCGGCGGCAAGGGACTGGTCGAAGATACCGCCGCGCTCGATTCCTTCAAGGAAGCTTATCGCCGCAAAAAGTTCACGCCTGCTACTTTCCAGAAGGGCTCAACCGTCGGCGGTTTCATCGGCCTCGACGGCGGTTCGACTTCAACCAAAGCCGTGTTGCTGAGCGAGAACGGCGACATTCTCTGCAAGTCCTATCAGCTCTCGAACGGCAATCCCATCCAGGACACGATCGAGATGTTCGAAAACCTGCGCGGCCAGGTCGAAGCCCAAAATGCGAAGCTCGAAGTGTTAGGGGTTGCCACCACTGGCTACGCCAAGGACATTCTCAAAGACGTTCTCAAGGCCGATGTCGCCCTGGTCGAGACCGTCGCCCACACCGAATCCGCCCTCAAGTTCTACGAAGATCCGCACGTAATTGTCGATGTGGGTGGCCAGGACATCAAGATCATCATTCTGCATCAAGGCCGCGTGAAGGACTTCAAGCTGAATACGCAGTGCTCAGCCGGCAACGGATATTTCTTGCAGTCCACGGTCGAAGGCTTTGGCCTCGACGTTACGAAATATGCCGACCTGGCATTTTCCGCGCAAGCCATGCCCGTGTTCGGTTACGGCTGCGCCGTGTTTATGCAGTCCGATATTGTGAACTTTCAGCGCCAGGGCTGGAGAGCGGAAGAGATTCTCGCTGGACTTGCTGCCGTTCTGCCCAAGAACGTCTTCCTCTACGTTGCTAGTATTCCGAATCTAGCCGCTCTCGGCTCGCGCTTTGTTCTACAAGGCGGAACCCAAAACAACTTGGCCGTCGTAAAGGCCGAGGTCGATTTCATCCGCAACAGCTTCCGCGCCTCCGGACGCGAACCCGAGATCATCGTCCACGAGCACTGTGGCGAATCGGGCGCGATTGGAGCGGCCCAGGAATCGCTGCGCCTGTGGCGAAAAGGCCTGCAGACTACTTTCATCGGCCTCGACGCCGTCCGCCGTATCGAATACCGCACCACGCGCAACGAAGCCACACGCTGCTATTTTTGCAAGAACAACTGTCTGCGCACCTTCATCGACGTCCGCACCGAGCCCGTCAAGGAACTCATCCCGCTCGAAAAGGTCACTAAGGTTCCACTCATGCGCGGCGAGCAGCGCCTCATTATCGCCACCTGCGAAAAGGGCCTGGTCGAAGATGTCAATGACATGAAGGACATCAAAGCCGGACTCGACAAAATCCGCGATCAGCACCCGAATTTCGTCGACTACGCCGCCCACGAAGTCTTCCGTCCCACCAACGCCAAGTCGGTTGCCGACCCGCTCCCGACCAAAGGCTGGGCGGGCTGGGCAAAAGGTGCGAAAGAGCGCTGCGCGCTCATGGAGAATCGCAAGAAGCTGCGCATCGGCATCCCGCGCGTTCTCAACATTTATTCCTACGCGCCTCTGTTCAACGCGTATTTCGAAAGCTTAGGCGTGCAGCCGGAAAGCATCATCTACTCCGACTACACCAGCCCCGACCTCTACCGTGCCGGCGCCAGCCGCGGCGCAATCGATCCGTGTTTCCCCGCCAAGGTCGGCATTTCACACGTCTTCAACCTGATCCAGGAAAAGCACAAGAAGAAGCCGCTCGATGCCATCTTCTTCCCGATGTATGACGTGCTCCATTCCCCATTGGTAAGCCTAACTGGTACCAATGCCTGTCCTACGGTCACTGCGACGCCGGAAACTGTGAAAGCGGCCTTCACCAAGGAGTATGACGTTTTCGCCGAGCACAACGTCAAGTACGTCGATCCGATCCTAAACTTTGTTGACCGCAAGCTCTTTGCGCACCAGATGCTGCAGGCCTGGCAGCCAATTCTCGGGCTTTCCACGGAAGAGAATGACCGCGCCGTCGAATCCGGCTTCGTAGCCCTAAAAGAATATGAATCCAGTATCCGCCGCCGCGCTCGTCAGGTTCTCGATCAGTTGGAGCGCGAAGACCGCATCGGCATCGTCATGCTGGGCCGCCCCTATCACCACGATCCCGGCCTGAACCACGAAATTCTGGAAGAATTCCAAAAGCTCGGTTATCCCATCTTCTCGCAGAACACTCTGCCCATCGACGAGGATCTGCTCGAGCGCCTCTTCGGCGAGGAAGTTCGCGCCGGCGTCATCAGCAGCCCGCTCGACATTAGCGACGCCTGGAAGAACTCGTATTCCTGCAGCACCAACCACAAGGTCTGGGCAGCCAAGTTTACGGCGCGCCATCCTAATCTCGTCGCGCTCGAAATGTCCAGCTTCAAGTGCGGCCATGATGCCCCCATCTACGGCGTGATCGAAGGCATCATCGAACGCTCCGGCACTCCCTATTTCTGCTTCAAGGACCTCGACGAGAACAAGCCCACCGGCTCCATTCGGATTCGCGTCGAAACCATCGACTACTTCCTGCGCCGTTACCGCGAAGAAGTGATTCGCAAGCGCAAAGCGGCGGAGGATATCGAAGCTCAAATCGCCGCACTTGAAGCCGAGCTGCGCTGCGCGCAAAATGAGAGTGGAATGCAACTCCCTCTGCCCGAGGTATCGGTTTACGAGCAGACTGAAGAAGTGGCGGGCGACTAGAGAAAGATTTTTGGCAGGCCGGACGAGCGCGGCGCTTCGCAAGCTAACTTGAAGCGATTTCTTTTCTGATTTTCTGCACCACCCGGTCGACTGCGGCGGAGACTTCCGGCGACATATTTGTGCCCCGCTCAAAGTTCAGTCCTTCGACTCCATAAATACGAAGTCGCAAGGGGAGCTTCCCCAAGCCCCGCGCCAGTTCGATTGCCCGCGCGATGTCGAAACCGTGACTCGAGACAGCTGATCCGCCAGCCGCGTTTGGAAGCTCTGATCCCGGCAGCGCCGAATCCCAGACATGCACCGTGCCCGCCGCACGTCCGGACACGACCGCATCGATGAGAATCACGTCATCGGCTGCGCCCCATTTCTCGATAAGCGAGAGCGCATCGCCGGTGTGGACCTCAGCATCGAGGCCCGCTTGACGAAGCCGGGTTGCCACGACGAGTCCGGCTTGGTCGTCCCCGCGCTCTTGGTTGCCGCAGCCGATGATTTTCATTTTGGAACCAGGCTGTTTACTGGTTGGTACTGGGTACCCTCCCCCCCTCAACGCGGTCTATTGGAATCAAGACTTTAGGGGGTGATTCCTGCCAAAGTCTTGAGCCGATTATGGTTATACGTAAAGTCTTGAGCGCGTGGGAGTTAACCATGCTTTCCTGCCGAGTTTTGGCAATTCCGGTGGGAAGCCCAGCTGGCAAAGTCTTGATTCCAAATACAATACAGGTAAAGTATTGCGAAATAATGACTTAGAAGAGTGCAGTAAGGCTCCCGGGCTACGCAAACCCGAGATATCTGGATTCGGTTAGGTTTCTTCTCCCATCAGCCTGGAGGCGCGGGCGGTTCGGTTTTCAAAGAGCTTGTGCAGATGACTGCTACTTATATTTTAGGGCACGGTGTCAAGGGCCTTCGTGCGGCCCAGGTTAGCGCGCAACGGCATGTTCGCGAACCCGGGGCACATGCAACGCTTTCTAGCGCGTTTGAGGGAGTAGGGGTCCTTCGACTCCGCAACTGTTCCGCTGAGCGAAACAGTTGCTCCGCTCAGGATGACTAACCGCAAGAATATGGTGACAGTCAGCCGCGGTCGATGTGGACCTTCAGGAAGTGCGTGGCGCAGGAGATGCACGGATCGTAATTGCGGATGGCCTGCTCGCACTTCCAGGTAGCCTCGTCAAGCGGCCAGGCAACGAGATGGGAGGCATATTCGCGCAGGTCGTCCTCGATGCGGCGCTGGTTTTGCGACGTCGGCGGAATGATCTTGGCCGAGAGGATGAGCCCGTTCTCGTCGAGCGCATAGCGATGGTAGAGAATGCCACGCGGCGCTTCGGTAATGGCTTGCCCGGAGCCGGCGCGATTGGGCGTTTCAACCCGCGCAGCAGACGGCGGTTCATAGGCGGCGATGACGCGCAACGCCTCGGCGCCGGCGAAAACCAATTCCACCGCGCGCACAATGATGCTGCGGAAGGGATTCTTCACCGGCGGCTGGAGTTTCACTTTGGCCGCCGCTTCCTGGGCTACGGAAGGCAGCTTGTCGTAGTTGAGATTGAAGCGCGCCAGAGGCCCGACCAAATACGATCCCCGTCCACGAATCACCGATTGCAGCGCATTGGAATGCTTGACGTGCACTTCCTGGAAGTGATCTTCATACTCGGCGGCGTCAATATTCAGGCCACGGTTAGAGACGAGCCGTCCTTCGTTGTAGGGGTATTCGTCAGGATGGCGCAGGGCCACGAATTCGTAATCTTGCTCGAAGATAGGGAATTCAAGCTTAGACGTCCATTCCACCGCCTCCAGCGAGGCATTCAGCGCCCATTCAAGATCGGGAACCATTGCGCGCAACTGTTGTTTGGTGGGCACGCGGTGAAACCCGCCAACCGCAGCCGAGATGGGGTGAATTTCCCGTCCGCCGAGCAACTGCACAATGTGGTTGCCAATCTTTTTCAGACGCAGCGCTTTCTCGACCACGTCGCGGTGATCGCGCGCCATCTCGATCACATCCTGATATCCCAGAAAGTCGGGCGCGTGCAGCATGTAAACGTGCAGGGCATGGCTCTCGATCCACTCGCCGCAATAGAAAAGCCGCCGCAGCAAACGCACCGCAGGATCAATACGCACGCCCAGGGCGCGTTCGATGGCGTGGACCGCGCTCATCTGGTAGGCGATGGGGCAGATGCCGCAAATGCGGGCGGTGATGTCCGCCGCTTCGGAAAAATGCCGGTCGCGGAGGAAGGCCTCAAACAGGCGCGGCGGCTCGAAGATCTTGAGCTTCACGTCGGCGACGCGTTCACCCTCCATCTTGATGTAGAGAGAGCCCTCGCCCTCGACGCGGGCCAGGGTATCGACCTTGATGGTTCGGGATCCGCGGCCGCTCATTTCCGTCGACACTCCTCGCTCGCCTCGCGGAATTGCCATGCCCAGGCGTTAAATCCACGGAAGGCACGCTGGATTTGATCGTTCG
>Ga0187781_10001454_pt1 | contig 17894 bp, 14 predicted proteins | sample 0715_SJ02_MP02_2_FD_132447 | JGI IMG/M metagenome (GOLD analysis project Ga0187781, IMG submission 132447) | Tropical peat soil microbial communities from peatlands in Department of Meta, Colombia - 0715_SJ02_MP02_20_MG | ecosystem: Environmental > Terrestrial > Soil > Wetlands > Peat | place... | reverse complement strand
CAGCCCCGACGGCGGCACCACGTGGTCGGTGACGCGGCGCATCGGTCCGCAACGCGCGCTCTCATGGCTGATGCTAGGAGAGGCAATCGACGCCCGCACCGCCAGCGAGATGGGTCTCGTCAACCGCGTCGTGCCCAACGATGCGCTCGCGAGCGAAGTCGATGCGCTGGCGCGCCGGATCGCGAGCGGCCCCCCGACCGCGCAGGGCACACTCAAGCGCCTGATCGATCAGGCGCTGCACTCATCGCTTGACGCTCAGCTCGATGCCGAACGTGCGGGCTTTGTGCAGTCGGCCGGGACCGCGGATTTTCGCGAGGGCGTCTCGGCATTTCTGGAGCGCCGGCCGCCACAATTTCAGGGAAAATGACGGCGGCGCCGTTCAGACAACTTTGCCGGAACCGGCAGCCGCCAATTCGCCGACGATCTGTTCGCGCATCACGTACTTTTGCGGCTTGCCCGTCGCTGTCATGGGAAATCCCGGCACGAAGCGAATGTGGCGCGGCACTTTGTGATGCGAGATCTGGCCGCGGCAGAACGACTGAATTTCCTCCGCGGTCGCCGACTGGCTGGGCTTGAGCACGATGAAGGCGCAGACTTCTTCGCCCAGGCGATGATCGGGAACGCCGAAGACCTGGGCTGATTGCACCTTTGGATGGCGAAGCAAAAACTCCTCGATTTCGCGCGGATAGACGTTTTCGCCGCCGCGGATGAGCATGTCCTTGAGCCGCCCGACGATGCTGCAATAACCCTGCTCGTCGATGGTCGCGAGATCGCCCGAATGCATCCAGCCGGATGCATCGATCGCCTCCGCGCTCCGCTCGGGATCGTCCCAATAACCGCGCATGACGCCATAGCCGCGGGTGCACAATTCGCCCGACTGGCCGATCGGCGCCACCTTGCCGCTCGCATCGACGATCTTGACTTCGACATGCGGAAGGATGCGCCCTACCGTGGAGACGCGGCGGTCAATCGGATCGTCAATGCGCGACTGGAACGACAGCGGGCTTGTTTCGGTCATGCCGTAGCCGATCGTGACCTCGCGCATATGCATGCGGTCGATGACCGCGCGCATGGTGTCGATTGGACACGGGGCGCCCGCCATGATGCCGGTCCGCAGCGTTGATGTGTCGTAGTGTGAGAAGTTCGCGTGCTCGAGCTGGGCGATGAACATCGTCGGAACGCCATGCAGCGCCGTGCATTTGTGGCGCTCCACCGCTGCGAGCGTCGCCTCGGCATCGAAGCCCTCGCCCGGGAAAACCATGCCGGCGCCGACCGCCGTGCAGGTGAGCACGCCCAGCACCATGCCGAAGCAATGATAAAGCGGCACCGGAATGCACAAACGATCCTCGGCCGAAAGCACCATGGCCTTCGCGGCATAGCGCGCATTGTTGACGATGTTGAAATGGGTCAGCGTCGCCCCCTTGGGCGAGCCGGTTGTGCCGCTGGTGAACTGAATATTGATGGCGTCGTCCGGATCGAGCGCGGCGGAAAGCCCATCCAGCCGGCCGCGATGGCCGGGACCGGCAAGCGACGTCAATTGTGAGAATAAGCGCATGCCGCGCGGATGCGGTCCGTCGTCGAGCACGACGACGTTTTTGAGCTGGGGGAGCTTCGCCGCTTGCAGCGAGCTTGCTTCGCGATCGATCTCCGGCGCCACCGCGCTCAGCATTTCGACATAGTCGCTGGAGCGATGCCGGCGCGCCATGATCAGCGTTTTGCAGCCGACCTTGTTGAGCGCGTATTCTAGTTCGGACGCTCGATAGGCCGGATTGATGTTGACCAGAATGGCGCCGATGCGCGCGGTGCCGAATTGGGTGTAAAGCCACTCCGCGCGATTGGGCGCCCAGATGCCGACGCGGTCGCCGCGTCCGATGCCAAGCGCCAGGAGACCCGCGGCGACGTCGTTGGAGCGCTCGCGCAGATCGTACCAGGACAGCGACAGCCTATTTTCAGCAAAGATTGCGGCGATCCGCCCGCCCTGCCGGGCGCAAGCGCGATCCAGCAATTGCGAAATGGTCATGTATTTGAGCGGATCGTCGCTCGTGCCGGCGACGTAGGACAACGGCCCTTGCGGCCGCAAGTGATCGTCGCCCCGGCTGCGCAAGAAATCCGAACTGAACGGGTTATAAATGCTCACTGGGCGCAGCCGTCTTTATTGCAGATCGATTTGCCGATCAGAAATTCCGCCAATCTCCAAGCTGCTCGAAGGCATGCGCGGCGCGATAGATCGTGGTCTCGGCGTAATGCTTGCCCACCAGCATCATGCCGATCGGCAATCCGTCGCTCATGCCGCACGGAATGTTCATCGCCGGGTGCCCGGTCACATCGAACGAGCAGGTGTTCGGCAGCATTTCGAAGCCGCGCTGACACCACAGCGCGAGCGGCGCGTTGGCGGGCGGCAGCGGCGTCGCCTTCATCGGCAGCGTCGGCATCATCAAGAGATCGTAGCGCGCCAGCACATCATCGTAAGTCTTGCGCAAGAGCCGGCCGAGATTCTGCGCCTTGGCGTAGAAGTGGCCGCGGTGATGCTTGATGAAATACTCGCCGGCGAGCATGGAGATTTTCAGCGTGCGCGACAACTCGTCGGCGCGCGCCCGCCAATTGGCGTGGGCGTCCAGCAGGCTCGTGGTGTAAAGGCCCTTCCAGTTAAAGCCCATGCCGTTGCCGCTCATCATCTGAGCGACGAGACCCTCGAGCGCGATCGGCGTCCAGATGGCGGCCCCGTCGCGATGCATGGGAATCGACGTCGGCTCGACAATGGCGCCGGCGCTGCGCAGGCGCTCCGCTGCCTCGCGCACCTTGGCGTCGACATCCGGCTCGCTCGCCGGCCAGCCGAATCCTTCGGTGACCAGGCCGATGCGCATGCCGGAGACGCCGCGGCCCAGGCCGGTCGTGTAGCTGTATTTTTCGACCCGCACGTCATATTGGCGCGGATCGAGCCCGTCGGCACCCGCAATCACTTCCAGGAGGAGTGCGTTGTCGGCGACCGTCGCCGTCATCGGACCGGCGTGGTCGATGGTCGCCTCGATCGGCATGACGCCGGTATAGGGCACGAGACCGTGGGTCGCCTTCATGCCGTAGCAGCCGGAATACGACGACGGCATACGGATCGAACCGCCCTGATCGCCGCCGATCGCCATTTCAACTTCGCCGGCGCCGACGAGCGCGCCGCACCCCGACGACGAGCCGCCGGCAGAGTAGCCGTACTTGTATGGATTGTGCACCGGCCCGAGCGCCGAGGTGTGACTGCCGCCGGACAAACAAAAATATTCGCAATGCGCCTTGCCGACGATGGTGCCGCCAGCATCGAGAATTCGGGTCACGATGGTGGCGTCGATATCCGGCACATAGCCTTCGAGCGTCGAGGCGCCGTTCATCATCGGCACGCCGGCAAGGCAGATATTGTCCTTGAGCACGACACGCTTGCCGGACAGCGGACCATGCGCCGCGCCACGGACTTCGGTCTTCACGGCCCAAGCATTGAGCGGATTCTCGTTGGCGCCCGGGCGATAGCCCGGCGTCCGCGGATAGCGCACTGGCGGCAAATAGTCCGGGAGCTGATTGACCCGGTCGTAGGCCTGGAATGTGCCCTCGAGCACGTCGAGATATTCGGCGACCTCGCCTTGCGACATGCTCAGATGCAGCGAAGTGACGATGTCGTGCATCTGCTCGAGCGTTGGCCGTCTGACGGTCGACATGGGACCCCCTAATGATGTGGTGGCGGCCGGCGTCGCCGGCGCAGCAATTCGCGATCGCCCGTTGCGGGCGGTTGTCGATGCGGCGGCCGATGGGCGAACGGACGCCGCGGCCGAAGCAGCGCCGCCATTGGCCGGCGCACGCGCAGAGCCATTCGTCGAAGACACGACTGTCAACTGCGGACGAGGCCGCGCGGCGCTGCCTCCGGTACCAGCATAAGTGCTGCGCGCCCCGCCGAGGCCGACCAGTTCGGCGATAGCGCCGCCCTGCACGGCGCCGACATCAAGCTCACGGGTGATGCGGCCGCGCTCGACCAGAACAATGCGGCTTGCCACATCGAGCACGAGTTCGAGATTCTGCTCGACGATCAGCATCGAGAGACGATGTTTCTCGCGCAAGCTCGCCAGCAGTTCACCGATCTCCTGGACGATCGACGGCTGAATTCCTTCCGACGGCTCATCAAGGAGAAGCAGCCACGGCAGCGGCACCAGCGCCCGCGCCAGCGCCAGGATCTGCTGCTCGCCGCCGGAAAGCGCGCCGCCTCTGCGCTCCAAAAGCCGGGTCAATCGCGGAAACAGCGCGAGCACGCGCTCGATCGCGCGCTCTTCGGTCTCACCGGAATCCGGCGTCCAAGCCAGGCGCAGATTTTCGTGGGCGCTCAGGCCGGGAAGAATGCCGCGGCCCTGCGGCACGTAAGCGATGCCGAGCCGGCTGCGCTCGTGTGCCGCCCAGCCGGTCACGTCCACCCCGTCGATGACGATCTTGCCGCCGCGCGCCGCGAGTAACCCCATGATCGTCTTCATGAGCGTGGTCTTGCCCATGCCGTTGTGGCCGACGATGCCGATCGCTTCGCCTTCCCAGAGCTGCAGGGAGACCCCGTGCAGCACCGGCAACTCGCCGTAACCGGCTTGCAGATCGGTGACGTCGAGGACGAGACCGTTCGGCTCGACGGCGCTATCGGCTGGGTTCTCCTCCATCTCAGACTCGCCAGCTTCGCGAATGCTCATGCGCGGTTCCCCAAATAGACTTCCCGCACACTCGGATCGGTAAGCACCTTTTCGGCGTGCCCTTCAAGCAGGATCGCGCCCTGATGAAACACCGTGATCAAGGAGTCGAGCGTTCGCACAAAGTGCATATCGTGATCGACCACGATCAGCGTGGCCGACTGATTGATGCGCTTGATGATCGCGATCAGGCGCTCGGTCTCCACGTTGGTGAGGCCGGCGGCGGGCTCATCGAGGAGAACAAGCCACGGCTTGTTGGCGAGCACGGTGCCGATCTCGACAAGCTGCCGCTGACCGTGCGCAAGCTCGCCGACCAGCCGACGCGCGATGCCGCCCAGTTCAAGCTCGCTCAGGATCTCTTCGACCACGGCGTCGGCGCCATCATGACCCGCGGTCCGGCGCGCCGAAAGCCACAGATTTTCGGCGACGGTGAGACCGTTCATCACCGAGGGCACCTGGGTTTTGATGCCGATGCCGAGGCGGACGATCTGGTGCGTCGACCAGCCTGTCGTTTCCTGGCCGCGGATCAGCACCCTGCCGCTGGCATTAGCGCCGCGGATCTGGCCGGTGAGCGATTTGAAAAACGTGCTCTTGCCCGCTCCGTTTGGGCCGATCAGACAGCGCAATTCGCGCTCGCGCAGCACGAAATTGACGTGATCGACGGCGAGCACGCCGCCGAAGCGTACGGCCAGTTCCTGGGTCTCGACGACCGGCTCGCTCACTGTTTGGCTTCCTGCAGCGCGATGCGGCGGCGGCGCGTCCCGCGCGCCTGGCGGCGATGAACTTGGGATTGCGCAAAGCGCCGGCGCCAAGCAACGAAGCTCGGCGCAAAGCCGCGCGGGATCAAAAGCACGACCAGGATGAGAATCGCGCCGAGCACCAGCGAATTATCGACCGTGGTTTGGTGGCCGAGCGTGAGCTTCAGCGAGCCGAGCGCGACGGCGGCGATCATCGGGCCGATCAGCGTGCCAAGACCGCCGACGATAACCCAGATCAGCACCTCGGCGGTGGTGCCGAGGCTGAACACGCTCGGCGTGACGATCTCGGCCCAGTTGGCGAACAGGCAGCCGGCGAGCCCGGCCATCGCTCCGCAGACGGAGAAGATCGCAGTCTTGTAGGCCGGGACATTGTAGCCGAGGAGTTCCATCCGCACTTCGTTCTCGCGTATGCCAATCAGGGTGCGGCCGAAGGCGCTTGAAAGAATCCATCGCGAGATCAGGTAGGCGACGAGCAGGCAAACGATCACGACGTAGTAGTAAGCGGTGCCGTAGATCTCCATGTTCGGCTCGCCGGGCACGTTCAACGTCGGGAACGCCGGAATGCCGTTGAAGCCGCCGAGCCGCGCATTGCCGATCTTATAGGCGTCGCCGGCGGTGGCGTTCATGAAGCGGTTGAGGATCAGCGTAACCACCAGCGTCATAACGCCGAGATAAACGTCGCTGATGCGGCCGTAGAACATCATCGCGCCGATAATGGCGGCGACCAGCGCCGGCACGATCAGCGCCAGCAGCACCGGCACCGTGCTCTCGCCGATGTTGACCGAAGCGATCGCGTAGGTGTAGGCGCCAAGCCCAAAGTAGGCGGCGTGGCCGAAACTAAGAATGCCGGCAAAGCCCCACATCAAGGCAAGCGACAACGCAAACAATGCCCAGACCGCCAGCAAGGTCGGCGTGTTGGTTTCGCTGACCAGCGGCAAAGCCGCGAGCAGCACGGCGAGCGCGGCAAGCCAGTTCCAATGGATACGCCCGATGCCGAACGCCGCGCCGGTCATGTGGAATTACGAAAGAACTGCCCGGTCACGCCTTGCGGCATCAGCCGCAAGAGCACGAGGGCAAGCGCCAACATGGCGATTTCACCGAGCACCGGCGTCGAGGCGAACGACACCAATTGATCGACCGCGCCGAACAGCCCGGCGGTTGAGAGCGTTCCGGCGATCACGGCCGCGCCGCCGGTGATGACGGTGATAAAGGCTTTGGCGATGTAGGCACCGCCGATCGAGGGAAGAAGCCCGGTGAGCGGGGCCATCACGCCACCGGCGAGGCCGGACAAGGCCGCGCCGACCGTGAAGGTCAGCATGAAGATCGTGCTCGGATTGTAGCCGAGCGACGCGACTACATCCCTGCCCTGCATGGTGCCGCGCGCAATCAGCCCGACGCGGGTGTAGCGCAAAGCGAACCACATCGCGCACATGAGAACGACGGCGACCGCGATGACGAACAGGTTATAGCCGCCCATCTGATAGTGGCCGATCTGATAGCCGGGAATTGGCGTCGGCACGCTGACCGGGGTGTTGCCGAAGATCAGCGTCACGAGACCGATCAGCAGCAGGCTTAAACCCCAGGTCGCCAGCATGATGTCGATCATGCGTCCATAGAGAAAGCGCACGATCAGCCGCTCGACCACGAGCCCGACGATGCCGACCACGATCGGCGCTATCACCAGCATGGCGAAATAGACATTGATGCCAGCCTTGGCGGCGGCGATCGTCGCGTAACCGCCGAGCATCACGAACTCGCCATGCGCGAGATTGATGACGCGCATCATCCCAAACACGATCGCCAATCCCGCGCTGATCAGCGCGAGAAAGGCGATCATGTAGAGGATTTCAAGAACGACGATCGCCGCGTAGTCCATTCCACGGGTCCGTTGGCGATGACCGGCCGGTCACGGCCGTTCAGCTCAGATCTTGACCTCGTATTGCTTGTTGTCCTCTGGATTCTTCAGGAGATCGCAATACTGCGCCGTGTCCGCCGGCGGCCGTTGCGGTGCGGTGTCCATGATGGTGAGCTTCTGATCCTTGACGACCATAAGATGGATGTCGAGCGCGCAATGGTGGGTCTTGGGATCGACGGCGACGGTGCCAGCCGGGCCCTCGATCTTCAGGCCGGTTTCCAGCGTCTTGATCAGCGTATCGCGGTCGAGCGAGCCGGCTTTGCGCACCGCTTCCGCCCACAGCATGATGCCCTGATATTGCGACACCGCAAGCTCGTGCACGACCTTGGCGTCGCCGTACTTCTTGGCCCACGCGGCCAGGAACTTCTTGTTGGCGGGCGTATCGAGTTCGGGGCTGTAATTGCCCGCAATCAGAATGCCGTCGCCCTCGGCGGCCGACAGTGCCAGATGCTCGTTGCCGACGCCGAAGGTGGTCGAGGTCAGCGGGATCTTCTTGTTCATGCCCGATGCCGCCCATTGCCGGAAAAACGACATGTGGGCGCCACCGACCAGCGCGGCGACGACGAAGTTCGGCGCCGCATCCTGAATCTTGGCAATGGTCGAGCCGAAGTCGGAAACGTCGAGCGGGAAGAAGTTGGTCGCCAGGACGGTGCCTTTGCGCTCCTCGACATAGTGCGCGACCCACTTGGCGGTGATCTGGCCGTAATTGTAGTCGGCGGCCAGCACGTAAACCTTGTTGCCCCACTTCTTCATCGCATAGTCGATGATCGGCTCGACCGCCTGCGCCGGCGTCGTGCCGGTCACGAAGCAATTGCGGTCGCAGACGCCGCCCTCATAGAGGATGTTGTAGAAATAGAGCGTGTTGCCGCGGCGGAACGTCTGCCGGATCGCTTCGCGAGACGCCGAAGTGATACCGGCGTGCGCCGCATCGACCTTGTCCTCGCGCACCAGCTGCTGCGCGTATTTGGTGTAGAGCGCGATATCAGACTGGCTGTCGTATTGCTTGAGCTCGATCTTACGCCCGAGCAGGCCGCCGGCGGCGTTGATTTCGTCGACCGCGAGCGCATTCGCCATCACGATCGGCTTGCCGTAGATGTCGAGCACGCCGGAATTGTCCTCGATGCACCCGAGCTTGATCGGCGCATCCTCCGCATGGACGCGGAAAAGCGGCACGCCAGCCAACACGGCGGTCGCGCCGGCGGTATTGAGCAAGGTCCTGCGGGAGATCATGAGAGTGTTCCTTCGGGTTCGCTGATGTTCGGGAATGCGAAAACCTGTGCAGTCACTTTTCGCCACGTTCGGCGTCGCGAGTTTTCTTTTGTTCGATCTTTTTTTCGACAACGGCGGTGCCGGAAGACTCGACGACCGACGAGAAGTCCAGCCCGATCGAATCGCCGATGCTGCGCAGCGCCGGAAGCTGCAGCGCCATGCCGAGAATGCTGTCCATCACCTGGTTGATCGGCGTCTTCTGCCCACCGTCGCCATTGCCGCCGGACGTTCCGGAGGCGCTCCCGCCAAAGCCGTTGAGCTGATGAATGCGGATCGAGTCGATCTTCTCGGCGGGCTTCATCATCTGCGACACGATCTCGGGCAGTCGATCGAGCCGATATTGTTCGAGCTTCATGCGGATCAGCGCGTCGGTCTGTGAGTTTTGCGCCTCGATGACGGCACGTTCGCCTTCGGACTGCGCCAGCAGCCGCAAACGCTCGGCCTCCGCCTTGGTGCGCACCGCCTCGGACTCGGCGCGAATGCGCCGCAGCAGCACGCCCGCTTCGGTCTCCGCCTTGGCCTGCTCCACCGCGCCCTGCTCGTTGACGCGCTTGAGCGCGATCTCGTGCGAGCGGTCGGCGACCGCGCGGTCGCGCTCGGTCTGTACGTGCTCTTCCGCCAGCACCACCTCGGTGCGGGCCAATTCGGCCTGGGCGCGCGACTTCGCTTCTTCCACATGCTTGGCGGCGAGCTGAATGGCGCTGTCGACCTTCTTCATCTCGACGCCGAGCTGCGACTCGACCTCGAGCTTGCGCAGTTCGCTCTGCTTGGCGACCTCGGTGGCCTTGGTCTGCCGCTCGCGCTCGATGCGCGCTTCCTCGGAAGCGATCATCGCCTCCTCGCGCGCCTTGGCGGCTTCCGCGTCGCTCGCCGCGCGGATCTTCTCGATCTCGAGGTGCTGATTGATCTGCGCCTCTTCTTCCTGCTTGGTCAGAATGAGCCGCTGCTTGGTGGCTTCGAGCTGAGTCTGCCGCACCGAGATGTCGGCATCGGCTTCGATCTCCGCACGCTTCTTGCGGTTGACGGCGATGATTTCCGCAAGCTTGCGCAAGCCCACCGCGTTGAACGCATTGTTCTCGTCGAAGGACGAAAACGCCGACTGGTCGAGCCGCGTCAGCGACACCGAATCGAGGAGAATGCCGTTCTGCTTGAGATTGTCGCGTAACAGATCGGAGATGCTGGCGACGAATTCGGCCCGGCCCTCGTGCAAGCTGTCCATGGTGTGGCGCGCCGCCACCGCCTGCACGGCGTCGACGAAACGGCCTTCGAGCAGATTGCGGATGCCGTCGACCGTGAAGGACTTGGCGCCGAGCGCCTGCGCGGCGGTAGCAATGCCTTCCGCGGTCGGGATGACGCGGACGTAAAACTCGAGCTCGACATCGACCCGCATGCGATCCTCGGTGATCACCGATTTGTCGCCGGCGCGGCGGACCTCGATGCGCAAGGTGCGCATGTTGATCTCTTCGACCTTGTGCAGGAAAGGAAGCGCCAGGCAACCGCCGGAGATGAGAATGCGCTGGCCGCCGAAGCCGGTCCGTACCAGCGCGATATCGCGCGTCGACTTGCGATAGAAGCGGTTGAGAAACAGAACCGCGATCGCGATCACCACGACCGCGACGGCGATGGCTAGCACCCATCCGAGGATGACCATGGCCCCCACCTCGTGGTCTACATCGAGCAACTATTTGAAAAGTGAAGTATCTCCTTTCGGCTGTCAATAGGCCCAAGCGCGACGCGAGCGCCGGTTCCGTTGCTTGCAAGCAGACGAATATTTTCGGCGGACGAAAAGGAGTGCCGATCGCGGGCGGCGCGGAGTTTCTGCCGCTTACCGGCAGCCGCAATGCGCGCTATGGCGCCGTGTGGTTGATCAGTTCCGAGAGCAGCCGCTTGAGCTCTTCGGTTTCACGATCGCCATAGCCCTCGATGATTTCAGCTTGGCGCAGATTGGCGAGACGGCTGAGCCGGTCGTTGAGTGCGCGGCCCCTTTCCGAGATAAAAATCAGCACCTTACGGCCATCTTTCGGATCGGGGCGGCGATAAACGAGCGCATCCGAAACCATGCGGTCGATCATCTTGGTGAGCGTCGGGTGGTTGAGCAGCGCCGCCTGGGTCAGATCGCTCATCGGGCGGCCGTTCTTCTCGACCAAAAGCTTCAAAATGCGCCATTGCTCAACCGGCACGCCTTCGCTGCGGAATTCTTCGTCGAGTTTCTGGTGAACTTGGCGCGTCGCTTGCGCCAAAAGATAAGCAATGTGCTCGTTAATCGGGCGATTACGGGTCATGGCCATTGCCCTCTTTCGAGAATCCGTTTCCACGGGCCGCGCGTAGCTGCTAGCATTTTCCTCGGCAGATCACCATTCGCCAGTTGTATATCTGGTAGCGGCCGGGGACAGGGCGGCTCGATGATTGTTACATCGCGAATGACCGCGTTGCGTCCGCGCTCGCTCCCGCCGCGCGTGCTCGGCGAGCGCTATGATGAATTCGATCTCTCGTTGAGGGGGGAGCGCAGCGGATCGGACCGCCTGCGGATAGCATTTCTCATTCCGCTCAGCGGGCCGGCCGGCTTGTGGGGCCCCTCCTGTCAAACCAGCGCGATGCTGGCGTCGCGGGAAGTGAATGCGGCCGGTGGCATTCTCGGCCGCGAGATCGAGCTCGTGTTCACCGACGCCGGCGCGGACCCGCAACACGTGGCCGAGGACACGCTTGACCTGATCGCGGAGCACCGCGCCGAGGCGGTGATCGGCATGCATATCAGCGCCGTGCGCGTCGCCCTGGTGCGCGCGTTGCGCGGCCGCCTGCCATACGTCTATACGCCGGTCTATGAAGGCGGCGAACGATCGCCGGGCCTGTTCATGGTCGGCGAGACGCCGGCGCGACAACTCAAACCCGCGATCCATTGGCTCGCCGAGCATCGCGGGGCGCGGCGCTGGTATCTGATCGGCAACGACTATGTCTGGCCGCACGTCTCGCATCGCGCAGCGCGCCGTTACGTCAAGGACAGCGGCGGAGAAGTAGTCGGCGTCGACTACATTCCCTTCGGATGCGAGGACCACGAGATGTATCTCGCGCGCATCCGCAAAGCGAAACCCGACGTCGTGCTCGTCTCCATGGTCGGGACCGACTGCGTTACCTTCAATCGCGCCTTTGCGTCCGCCGGCCTCGGCCGGCATATGCTGCGGCTGTCGGTGGCGAGCGAAGAGAATACGCTGTTCGGCATCGGGGCGAGGCACGCGGAGAATTTCTACTTCACCGCCGGTTATCTGGCGGTGCTCGATACGCCGGCGAACCAGGCTTTCCTCGACCGCTACTATGCCGCCTTCGGCCGCGATGCGCCGATGCCCAACACGATCGGGCAGTCGTGCTACGAGGGCATTCGGCTCTACGCGGAACTTGCGCGCCGCGCCGGATCGCTCGGCGTGGCCGAACTTTCGCGCGCGTCGGAGGGGCTGAGCTACACCGGCGGGCGCGGCCGCATGACCATGCACGCGCGCCACCTCTTGTCCGACATCTATCTCGCACAGGCGGACGGACTGAAATTCAAGATCCTCGCGCACTTCCCCGCGCCGTGAGAGCTTTCACGCCGCGAACGCGCTCCTGTGCTCTTCCAGCTTACGGATCATGCCGGCGGTGTTCTCGATCTGCGCAAAGGCGGCCTTCAGCGTTGCCAGCACCACCGGCTGAATCTGGTCCGCCGAAACTTCCGGCGTGTTGAACGTCGCGGTCGCGTCGCTGATGAAGAAGACTTTGTAGTCCCGCATATTGGCTTCGCGCGCGGTTGTTTCGCAGCACACATTGGTGCAGATGCCGGTGATAATCACCGTGTCGATGCCGCGATTGCGCAGAATGAGGTCGAGATCGGTGCCGTGGAAGGCGCCGTAGCGGGGCTTCTCCAGCAGAATGTCGTTCTTGCCTACGACGATGTCCGGATGCAGCTCCGCCTGCTTGTTGCCCTTGTTGATCAGACCTGCGGCAATGGCCGGAATGATCACACCCATCACCCCGGTATTGCTGCCGTCGGGCCGCACCAGATGCAGCGTATGTATGACCAGCGCCCCGCGCTTGCGGCAGACTTCCGCGAGCTTGTTGATGCGCGGTACTATCTCGCGGCCGCGCGGCGCCGCGACCGGCGAGTTTTCGACAAAGCAATTCTGCATGTCGATGTTGAGGAGCGCGGTCCTGCGCGGATCGAACTTGAAATCGGTCATGCTTGCCTCCATCGCTCGAGAGCCTGCGTCAGTACGGCGCGCCAGTCGTCGCGGCCGAAACTCGGACCGTACTTGGGCCGCGCCGTGATAGCTACGCGGACAACAACGAACGCAGCTTGGCGTCGCGCGCCTTATACTCGGCGCGCGCTTTAAGCGCGGTCGCCATATCGACTGTGACAAACCGGGCGAGATTGTTCGGCTGCATCTGCGCGACACGATCCATGTCGGCGCTGATCACCGTGCCGATCATGGCATAGCCGCCACCCGAGACGGCGTCCCGATGCAAGATGATCGGCTCAAGACCGCCCGGTACCTGGATTGAACCGTAAGGATAGCCCGCGTCCACGATGTTGGACGGATCGGACCCGGCGCCGAAAGGCTGTTTGCGCTCGCGGAAAGAAAGCGGACGCCCCTTGCGGTAGCGGTAGCCGATGCGGTCGGCTTCCGGCGCCACCGTCCAGGTGTCCTCGAAGAAGCTCTGTGCCGCCTCATCCGTCAGACGATGGAAATAAAGGCCGGTCACCACACGAAGCTCAAGCGACTTGGGATAGCTCGGCGTCAATTCGCTCGAAAGCTTGCGGCCGGCGCGCGCCGCCGAGCGCGGCTGGCCGACCGGCAGCACGTCGCCGGCCGCAACTTTACGGCCGGAAAATCCGCCCAGCGCTCCGAGCCCATAGGTCGAACGGCTGCCGAGCACGACCGGCACGTCGATGCCGCCGGCCACCGCGACATAGCTTCGCGCACCAGACTTCATGAAATCGAAGGTGAGCCGATCGTCGGCCTTGACCGCGAAGGATTCATTGCGCGGCCGCGCCTCGCCGTTGATCTTCGGCGTCGCTTCGGCACCGGTGATCGCGACGATGGCCGATGCGCGGAAGACGAGTTCCGGCGCCAGCAAGCTTGCTTCCAAAACCGCGGCGCCTTCGTCGTTGCCGACCAAAAGATTGCCGACGCGCAAGGCGTACTGATCGAGTGCGCCCGAGAGCGGAATGCCGACATTATAATAACCAGGCCGACCGGCATCCTGAACAGTGGTCGCAAGACCCGGCTTGATCACCTCAATGGCCATAGAGCGCCTCCACCAGATGCCGGCTGTAGCCGCCCGGATCCTTGTGAAAATCTTTCAGGGAGAAATTGACCGGCCGGAAGGTCAAGTTGAAGGTGCCGGCCTCGACCGCCTTGATGTCGCGATCGTATTCCTCGCGCGAAATCGGCTTGAACTTCACCATGTCGCCGGGCTTGAACACGGCCAGGAAATCCTTGAAATAGGGCAGCTTCTGCGCCGGATCGTAAATTGGGGCCGGCGTGATGCCGAGCATCTGATAGCCGCCGGCGCCGCGTACGGAATAGATCGCCATGAAGCAGCCGCCGTGGCCAATCGTCAGCTTCGGCGTGTCGGTGCGCGGCCGCAAATATTTCGGCACCTCGATCTGCTTCGATCGTTCGACGATCTGATAAAGCCAGGGAAGACCCGCGACGAAGCCGACCATCGACACAAACCACGGCGCGCCGGAATGCGCGGCGACAAAATCGTCGATCGATTTGTAGCCGTTGATGCGCGCGGCATACTCAATGTCCGTGCTGTTCGGATCCTGATGGCGCTCGCGGAACCGCGCCCCCGTTTCTTTGGTCCAGGGATCGTTGTAAAGCACCGGCATCTCGACGATGCGCGTCGGCAGATCGATCTCGGCGTCGCCGATCTGCGCCTCGATCTCTTTCAAGGTGGCCAGCATCTTGTCCGGGTGAATCACATCCGGATCGAAGCGCACCAGATAGGATGCATTCGACGGACAGATTTCCGAAACGCCGGGAATGCGCCGCTTCTCGAGTTCCTTGCAGATCGCCATGCCCTTGAAAAAGGCTTCCAGCGACATTCCCTCGTCGATTTCGGCGAAGACATGCTCGTCGGCGCCGAAGGAGTAACGAATTCCGCTCATGCGTATCTCTGCCCCTCGTTGCCCTACGCTGGCGCCGGTGACGCCAGCAATCGCTCCAAAAACCCGGTATCGAAACGCGCAGCCAGAACGTCGTCCAAGCTGGCCAGCCGTTTATGCAGTCCGGCGGTTGTAACCACACCCTCGATTGCAAACTCGCCGAGCGCCCGGCGCAACCGCGCCAAGACCAGCTCGCGAGTTTCGGCATGGACAATGATCTTGGCAAGAAGAGAGTCGTAGTAGGCCGGCACCGCATAGCCGGGATAGAGCATGGTATCGACTCTCACCCCCGGTCCGCCGGGCAGCGCGAGCCCGGCAACCTTGCCCGGCGAGGGCCGGAAATTCTTGTCCGGATCTTCGGCATTGATCCGCACTTCGATGCTGGCGCCGCGCATTTGCACGTCGGCCTGTGACAGTCCGAGCGGCTCGCCCTGCGCGATGCGGATCATCTCGCGCACGAGGTCGATGCCGGTGATCATTTCGGTTATCGGGTGCTCGACCTGGATGCGGGTGTTCATCTCGATGAAGAAGAACTCGCCGGTATCTTCGTCGTAGAGATATTCGAGCGTCCCCGCTCCCCGATAGCCGGCGCGCTCGGCGAGCCGAACGGCCGAGGCGCAGAGCGCCTTGCGGGTATCGTCGTCGATTGCCGGCGACGGCGCCTCCTCCCAGACTTTCTGACGCCGGCGCTGGAGCGAGCATTCGCGCTCGAAACAATGGACGACGTGTTGGCCGTCGCCGAGCACCTGCACCTCCAGATGGCGCGCGCGCTGCAGGAAGCGTTCAAGATATAGGGCGCCGCTGCCGAAAGCGGCTTTGGCCTCGGCTTGCGCGGTGTGAAACTGGTGCTCGAAACCCGCCTCATCCTGGGCGACGCGAATGCCGCGGCCGCCACCGCCAGCGCTTGCCTTGAGCATAACTGGAAAGCCGATCTTGCGCGCGGCGGCGAGCGCATGGTCGAGATCGGCGACTTCGCCGTCGCTTCCCGGCGCCACCGGCACCCCGGCCGCCTGAGCCGCCGCCCGCGCCGCCGCCTTGTCGCCCATCATCCGGATGGTTTCGGCGGTCGGCCCGACAAAGACGAGGCCCGCAGCGGCTACTGCTTCGACGAAGCGTGGATTCTCCGACAAAAAGCCGTAGCCCGGATGAATCGCGCCAGCGCCGGACTTGCGCGCGGCGGCAATAACTGCGTCGATATTCAGGTAGCTCTTGCCGGCGGGCGATGGTCCGATATGAACCGCCTCGTCGGCCAGATGAACCGCAAGGCTGTCCTTGTCGGCATCGCTGAACACGGCGACGGTCCGCAGATCAAGCTCTTTTGCGGCGCGGATGATCCGCACGGCGATCTCGCCGCGATTGGCGACCAACAGCTTGTCAAACACGCGCGCACATTCCGCAACCGCTTCGGGGCCGCAGACATTCACTTTATCTCGGCGACCCGTCAAGCGCGCTGGGTCAATATCCCATTGCGATGCCGTCCTTGCGCGGGTCCGAGCCGCCGATCAGGACACCGCGCTCGCAATCGATCCGGATGGCCTGGCAACCGCCCAGCGGCTTCTCGGTGAAGACGACCGCGTGGCCCCGGCGTTCGAGTTCAGCGGCTGTGGCGGTGTCGACTGTCGGCTCGAGTTGCAGCACGCCGCCATAGGCGAAACTGCGCGGCGCCTCGGCCGCGGCCTGCGGATCGAGACCGCCGCGCAGAAGTCGGGTCAGATAATGAGCATGGCCCGTCGCCTGATAATGGCCGCCCATGATGCCAAAGGGCATGGCGGCGCGTCCGTCCTTCACCAGCATGCCCGGAATGATGGTGTGCAGCGGCCGTTTTCTCGGTCCGATCGCGTTCGGGTGGCGGGGCACGACGCGGAAGATCGAGCCGCGGCTGTGAAGCAGCACGCCGCTGTTCGGCGCCATGATGCCGGAGCCGAATTCCGCGAACAGCGAGTTGATGAAAGAGATGGCGTTGCCGTCGCGATCGACCACGGCGAGATAGATCGTGTCCTTGTGCTCCACTTCATCAAGCACCAAGGCCCCGGACGAATGGCGCAGGCTGATCGTGGCGTGGGTTCGATCGGCATATTCGTCGGACAGATAACGCGACACGTCGAATGGATTGGCCTCTGGATCGCAGAAATAGGCGTCTCTGGCGCTGTAAGCCGTCTTGGTGACTTCGGCCAGCAAATGAACCTGATCGGCCTCGCTATATCGCGCATCGAACAGATCGAACCGCGCAAGCGCTTTGAGCATCATCAGCGCGACAATGCCCTGACCGTTGGGCGGGCACTCATAAACCTCGTGTCCGGCATAAGTCACCGATATCGGCGTCTCATAAACGGACTGCTGTGCGGCGAAATCCTCGAGCCTGTGCAAACCGCCGAGCGCGCGAAGGCGCGCGACAATGTCTTCGGCGACCGGTCCTTCGTAAAAGCCGCGGCGGCCCTCCTTGGCGATGCGGCGGAGCGTAGCGGCCAAGAGCGGCTGTCTCATCGTGTTGCCAAGGGCAAGCGGCTTGCCGCCGCGCAGAAATAATGGTGCTGCAACCGGATCGGCGGCGACCTGCGCGCAGCCTTTGGTGAAATCAAACGCGACCCGCGGCGCGACTTGGCAGCCTTCCTCGGCCAAGCGAATGGCCGGCTGCAGCAGCGCTGCCATGTCACGGGTGCCGTAATCGGCAACGAGGCGGAACCAGGCATCGACCGCGCCCGGCACGGTCACCGCGTGCGCGGAACGTTCAGGGATTTCGTGAAAACCGTGTTCCAGATACCAATCGAGCGTCGCGGCCGCCGGCGCGCGGCCCGATCCGTTGAGCGCCAGCGGCAATTCGCCCTTGGGCGAATAGAGCACGAAGCAATCGCCGCCGATGCCGGTCATATGCGGCTCGGCGAGGCAAAGCACCGCCGCCGCCGCAATTGCCGCATCCACTGCATTGCCGCCATCGCGCAAGACGTCGATGGCGGTCGCGGTGGCAAGCGGATGCGAGGTCGCCGCCATCGCTTCGCTGCCGATCGCGGCGGGCCGGCTTGGCCGCTGGAAGTGCCTCATCGCTTATTGAGTACCCGGCAGAAAGACCGGTCCGCTTTAACAGCAAAGCGCTGCGGCGCAAAGCCGGCGCTGCT
>Ga0187781_10001453_pt1 | contig 17927 bp, 19 predicted proteins | sample 0715_SJ02_MP02_2_FD_132447 | JGI IMG/M metagenome (GOLD analysis project Ga0187781, IMG submission 132447) | Tropical peat soil microbial communities from peatlands in Department of Meta, Colombia - 0715_SJ02_MP02_20_MG | ecosystem: Environmental > Terrestrial > Soil > Wetlands > Peat | place... | reverse complement strand
TGGCCGCGTTCAGGGCGGAGCTCGATCAGGGCTACTACGCGGTGGTCTCCGAGGGCGAGGGCCACGCCGAACAGGTCCGCGAGCTCCCGCTCGATGCGCCACTGGTGATCCTGCGCCGGCCGATCGCGGGAGGTTGATGACGGTGAGCTCGCCGGCAGCCGCGCCGCCGGCCATCGCGAGCGGGTCGCTTCCCGAGCTCGCCGGCGTCTTCTGGCGCTCCCAGGTCACCGACCGCTCCCTGCAGCGGACCGGACGCCTGTGGACGCTCTCTACGGTCGCGCACACCGTCCCGTTCGTACTCGCGGCAGGCGTCCTCGCGTGGCTACGGCCGGTGCTCGCGCCGGTCTCGCTCATCCTGCTCGTCCACGCGTGGGTGATCCCCGAGCTGTACGCAGCCCGCGGCGCGGGCGTTCTCCGACGGCCCCGTCGGCGCGACCACCCGGCCGAGCCGGTGGCGCTCGGATTGCTCGGCGACCTCGTCGACCACCACGCCCGCGAGCTGCATGCCCGAACCCGGCTCGTGCTCGAGCGTGGCCGGCTCGGCACGTGGCTGGTGGGAGAGGCCGGTGCGGTGCTGGTCCGGCCGGGCGGCCGGCGCGTGCACTGCTACTGCGTGAAGGTGCCCGACCGGCAGTTACCCCCGAGCGACCGGACGGCGCACCTGCTGCTGGCGCTGCGGACCGACGAAACGGGATTCGCGACGGTCGCGAACCTGGCCTTCTCCGGGGCGCGGTGGCGGCTGCGCCGGCGGCTGGCGAAGGACGTGCGCGAGGCCCTCGATGTCGCGGCGAGGTATCGCGCGGCAAGCTGACCGTGCCGTCCGGCACATCGACGCACCCAGAAGTTTGGCCCCAGGGCCAATGTGCAGAGTGCCGCAAATACCGATCATCCTGGCCATGACCCGTCCCATTACAGCCTCGAAGGTCCTGCTCGTCGCGGATAGGCGAGCGCCGAGCCAGAGCCGTCAGACCGTCCCGATCCGACGCTACCGGCTCGCTCGGCTGCGCCTCGACCCGCGGTCGGGTAGCGGCGAGTCCCGCTTCGAATATCTCAAGCGCGTCTACGACTGACGCCGGGGGCTCTTAGCGAGTCCTTCAGCGAGACGCGGCGCCGCGGGAGTACGCTTAAGCCATGCAATCTGAAGTCGAGACTCATCGCTCTCGTACCCCGGCAGTCGCCCGCAAGGCGGCAGCGGGCCTGGTCCTCCTGGTCGTTGCGGCGCTTGCCCTCAAGATCATCATCGGCTTCGTGACGGCGATCTTCTGGACTGTGGTCGTGATCGCTGCCGTGCTGGCTGTCCTCTGGGCGGTCAAGACGCTCGTTTGGTGAGGCCAGGCCCATGTCCAACATGGGCCTGGTCGTGATCCTGTTCTTCTTCGGCCTCGCCGGTGGGATCGTCGGGCGAATCAAGGGCGGCTCGTTCCTGCTCTGGTTCCTGATCTCCGCCTGCATTCCGTTCTTCGGGCTGCTCGCCGCCGTGTTCTCCCGCTGGGAGAACCGGGAGCTGCGCAGGCAATGCCCCGGATGCGGTCGCGTGATCAAGCTGCACGATGCCGTCTGCACGAAGTGCGGGACCGAGCTCGAGTTCCCCGACGTGGCGATCGCGTCCGAGGCCTCGATCCGCGAGCGTGTGCTGAGCCGGTCCCGCTGACCGGGGAGCGCCCGCCGGCCGTCACACCGCGGCCATATGAACGTCCAATAGGGCCGCGCCGGCCGGAGTCGCAGCTCCTTTCGCGCCGAGAGAACCGTCATGAGGCCGACGGTTCTGGCGGGGATAGTCGCGTGCGCGCTGGCGGTTCTGGCCGGTCCGAGCGCCGCGGTGGCGGTCCCAAAACCGGCCCACCCCGGCTCGCGCCGGCACACCGTGAAGCCTCGCCGACGCGCGGGTGTTCAGCACACGGGCCTGGCCAACGCCAAGCGGGCGCGGCCGAAGCCGAAGCCCAAGCCCAAGAAGCCCGTGTCCAGCCCGCCGGCGCCTTCCTCGGGACCCAGCACGCCGCCGGCGCCGAGCGCCACGCCGCCCGCGGCGAGCGATCCGAGTCTGGCCGCGCCGACCTCGCCGACGCCGCCCGCGCCTCCGGCCACACCGAGTCCACCCGCCGCCCCGGCGATCTCGGGGGTGACGTATTACGTGTCGCCGTCAGGCTCGGATTCCAACTCGGGCACGAGCCCGGCCCAGGCGTGGCGAACGGTGGCGCGGGTCAACTCGGCCGCTCTGGCCCCGGGCGACGGCGTCCTGTTCGAGGGCGGGCAGAGCTTCTCTGACCAGGTCCTGATGCCGAGCTCCTCAGGGACGGCCGAAGAGCCGATCGTGCTCGGCAGCTACGGCCAGGGCCAGGCCACCATCACTCAGGGCGCCTGGTTTGTCCAGCACGACCTCGCCTTCGAGAACCTGGCCTTCGACAACACCTTCTACGGCGGCAGCGCGGTGCACGGCCCAAGCGACGACATCACCCTCGACGGCGTGACGATCTCACTGCCGGCCGGCAACCAGGCCCTGGGGCTCTACGCCAACGGCGATCACTGGGTGATCGAGAACAGCCAGATAAGCGACACCGGCCTGTCCGGGATGCTGCTGGGCGGCGATGACTACCTGATCACCGACAACACGATCAGCGACACGGGCCTGGACACGACCAACGGCTACAACAACCACGGCATCTACCTCGACGCCAGCGACGCCACCATCACCGGCAACACGATCACGAGCTTCGCCGAGTCCGCGGTGTCGGTGCGCTACCGCAACGCGACGATCGCCGACAACGCGTTCTCCGGCGGTCAGATCGGGATCGACTACTACCAGACAGACACGGTGGCGGGGACGAGCGACTGGACCGACAACACGATCTCCGACACCACGGTCGCGGACCTGTTCGTATGCGGGACGGCAGAAGGGTGTAACGAGCCGCTTGGCAGCTTCACCATCACCGACAACCAGTTGAGCAAGACCACCGGCGTCTACATGAACCTCCAGCCGGCCACAGGCACCTACACGGTGTCGAGCAACCAGCTGAGCTAAAGCCAAGGCGCCCGGCCGCCTGGAAGCCGCTGGTAGACTCGCTCTTTCCGCGCGGCCGGACTCGCTGGTGCGCGCCCTAATGCCGGATCGCTGAAAGGAGGCATATATGCGTGCAGTCGACGCCCTGATGGAATGTCTGAAGGCTGAAGGTGTCGACGTCGTATTCGGGCTTCCCGGTGGCGCCAACCTCCCGACCTACGACGCCTTCTACGACGCCGGCATCCGGCACATCCTGGTCCGCCACGAGGCGGGCGGCGGCCATGCCGCCGAGGGCTACGCAAAGGCGACCGGCAAGGTCGGCGTGTCGCTCGCGACGAGCGGCCCGGGCGCGACCAACCTGGTCACCCCGATCTGCGACGCGATGATGGACTCGGTCCCCGTCGTGTTCATCACCGGCCAGGTGCGCACCGAGCTGCTCGGCACCGACGGCTTCCAGGAGGCGGACATGATCGGCATCACGATGCCGATCGTGAAGCACAGCTTCATGATCCAGGACCCGCTGGAGATCCCGCGCTCGATCCACGAGGCATTCCACCTCGCCCGCACCGGCCGCCCGGGACCCGTGGTGGTCGACATCCCCCAGGACCTCAGCCGCGCCGACATCCCGTACGAGCCGGTCACCGACGTGCGCCTACCGGGCTACCAGCCGACCACCGAGGGCAACCAGAAGCAGATCCGGATCGCCGCCAAGGCGTTGGCGAACTCGCGCCGCCCGATCATCTATGCCGGCGGGGGCGTGACCAGCGCTAATGCGGGGGCCGAGCTCACCGAGTTCGCCACGTCCGATCGCTTCCCGGTGACCTGCACGGTGATGGGGCTCGGCGCGTTCCCGGGGACCCACGACCAGTGGCTGGGAATGCTCGGGATGCATGGAACCCGGGCGGCCAATTACGCGATGGACGAGGCCGACCTGATCATCGCCATCGGGGCACGCTTCGACGACCGCGTGACCGGCAAGCTGTCGGAGTTCGCGCCCCGCGCGAAGTTCATCCACATCGACGTCGACCCGGCCGAGATCTCCAAGAACGTGCCGGCGCATATCCCAATCGTGGGGGATGCGAAGAACATCGTGCCGCGGCTGACCGCCGAGTACCGCGCGCTGGCTGCCGACCCCGGACGGCTCGAGGAGTGGTGGTCGCGGATCCGGGTGTGGCAGGAGCGCCATCCGCTGCGCTACGAGGACTCGAGCGACGCCGAGATCAAACCGCAGTTCATGATCCAGGCGCTCTACGAGGCGACCGGCGGCGACGCGATCGTCACCAGCGACGTCGGCCAGCACCAGATGTGGGCCGCCCAGTACTACCACTTCCCTGCGCCGCGGCGGTGGATCAACTCGGGCGGCCTGGGGACGATGGGCTTCGGCCTGCCCGCCGCGATGGGCGCCAAGGTCGGCTGCCCCGATCAGACGGTGGTCTGCATCGCCGGCGACGGCTCGGTCCAGATGAACATGCAGGAGCTCGCGACCTGTGCCCAGGAGGGCATCGCGATCAAGGTGTTCATCATGGACAACGGCTACCTGGGCATGGTGCGGCAGTGGCAGGAGCTCTTCTGGGACAAGCGCTACAGCCAGGTCGACATGGGCCAGTGGCCGGACTTCGTCAAGCTCGCCGAAGCCTACGGCGCCACCGGAATCCGCCTCGAGGACAAGCGCACGCTCGTCTCCGACATGAAGGAGGCGCTCGCCACCGACGGTCCTGTCCTGGTCGACGTCCGCGTCACGCGCGAGGAGAACACCTATCCGATGATCCCCGCCGGCCAGCCGGCGCGGAACATGGTGGGCTGAGACATGGGCGAACCAGGGACCAAGGAAGTCCTCTCGCTGGACGAGCTCGAGGCGGTGGCCGGGCTGCGCACCGGCCGCAAGCACATCCTGTCGATCTTGGTCGAGAACAAGCCCGGTGTCCTGACCCGGATCGCCGGGCTGTTCGCACGGCGCGGGTTCAACATCGACACGCTCGCCGTCGGGCCGACCGACGACGAGCGCATCTCGCGGATCACGCTGACTCTCGACGGAGCCGTCCATCCAATCGACCAGGTCACCAAGCAGCTGCACAAGCTCGTCAACGTCCTGAAGATCCGCGACCTGGAGCCCCGGGAGACGCTGGCTCGCGAGCTGGCGCTGTTCAAGATCTCCGCCGACGGGGCCAGCCGCGGGGAGGTGATGCAGATCTGCGAGATCTTCCGCGGCAAGGTGGTCGACGTGACTAAGCGCTCGATCGTGGTCGAGCTCACCGGCACGTGCGACAAGGTCGACGCGTTCGAGTCGCTGGTGCGCCCGTTCGGGTTGATCGAGATGGCGCGAACCGGCGAGATCGCGATCGCGCGCGGTCGCGGGGAGACGTAGGCCGGAAACCTCCACGTTCCCAGCGCGTCGCCGCCCGTGGAGCGTGCGATTCTGAACCGTAGGAGCGGATGAAACGGCGCGCGCGGATATGTTTCCGCGCCATGACTGCGACGTGGCCGCGGGCGATCGCGACCGGCTCGGGTATCTCAGCCATCCTGCTGCTTGTAGCGCTCGTGCTGTCGATGAGCTCGACGCCGCCGAACGTGGTCATGCCGCACCGCACCGCACCCACCGTCGGAGCGGGGACGCGGGGAGCCGCCAGCTCAGTTCGCCATGCCCGCCGACCGAGCGTGCGGGCACCGATGACGTTCTACGTGGCGCCGAGCGGCCGGGACTCCAACCGCGGCACCAGCCCTTCGCGTCCCTGGCGGACGGTCGGGCGCGTGAACCGCGCGTCGCTTCGGCCCGGGGATCGGGTCCTGTTCGAGGGCGGCGCCACGTTCTCGGATGACACCCTGATGCCCGGATTCGGGTACGCCGTGTCGGGCGCGAGCGGCCATCCGATCGTGTTCGGCTCGTATGGGAGCGAGCGGGCCCGCCTCACCCAGGGGGTTTGGCTGGGCACCAACGCGTCGCACCCCGACGGCCCAAGCTATCTGACCTTCGAGAAGCTGGCGCTCGGTCCCGTCCGAGGCTTCCAGGCCACCGGCGACTACATCACGCTGCGCGGCCTGAGGATCTCCCACCTCGTCGGCCCCCAAAGCCGCCAGGAGACGGGTATCGCGTCCGAGGGCTCGCACTGGGTGATCGAGGACAACGCGATCTACGACACTGGCGACTCCGGCATGCTGCTGGGCTTCCAGGCCAGCGCGTCCGGCGACCCCGCCGGCGGAGTGGACTACCTCGTGGCGGGGAACGTGGTGAGCCACACCGGGCTCGACAACGCCATCTCGTACGCGAAGCACGCCATCTACGTGAAGGTCGCAGACGCGCGCGTGGACAACAATCGGCTCACCTACTTCCACGACGACGGCGTCTCGCTGCGCTACCGCAACGCGTCGATCGTTCACAACTACATCGCGCACGGCTTGATCGGGATCGCCTGGTACCAGTACGACTCGCTACCCGGCACGACCGAGCTGATCGGCAACACCATCGCGTTCACCGACCAAGCCGCGATCTTCGTATGTGGGGTGGCTGAATCGTGCGTTCAGCCGACCGAGAACTTCGTGGTAAGCCACAACCTGCTGCATTCCACGCGGGGCGAGGCGCTCAACCTGCAGCCGACCAGCGGGACGTACGTGGTTCAGTCCAACCTGGGGCTGGACGGGGTAGTAGTGAAGCCGCCGCTGGTGCCCGTCGGCTAAACGGCGTAGCTGTCGAACGCGGACCCATGTGTTCGCGCCGTGTGGCTCCAGCGGGTTGTGCACAGTCCGTGGATCGCGCGCTCGACCGGGCCCTGGAGGCGGCCGGCGTCGCCTCCCACGGTAGGCTGGTCCGATGACTGGGGTCGCGTCAGGACGCTCGCGCTCATCTCCCGGGAAGTGGCTCGACTCTGACACCGCCCGGCGACTCGACCGCCGGCTCGACGCGGCGCTGCGCCGCGCTCGCGCCTCCGGTGCGCCGGCGCTGGCCAGTATCACCGCGCACATCGACGCCGGCTTCGACCCGACCGCGGCGGCGATCGCCTCACGCCGTCCTGGTGAGCCCTGGTTCTGTCTCGAGCAGCCCGACCGCGAGGGGTCCGCGCTGGCTGCGATTGGCTGCGCGCGCGTGCTCGAGACGCGGGGTGGCGATCGCTTCGGAGTCGTCGGTCGAGCATGGTCGGAGGTGGCGGCGAACGCGCTGGCCGATGACGTCGACGGGCCGCCCGGGTCAGGGCTGGTGGCCGTCGGCGGATTCGCGTTCGCCAAGGCCGGTGGCGGCTCTGCCCCCTGGGAGGGGTTCGCGCCGGCCTCGATGGTCGTTCCGGAGGTGTCGCTGGCGCGCCGGGGGGACCGGGTGTCGCTCACGGTGAACGTCGAGGTGGCGCCCGATGACACCGCTGAGGATCTGCGGGGACGGGTTGGGGCTCGCCTGGGCGAACTGCGTGCCCCCGCGCTGCCGCTACTGGATCCCGCCCCGGCGGGGGCCTACCGGGTGCTCAGCCCGATGCCACCGGCCCACTTCGAGGAGGCGGTGGCGCGGGCGGTCGAACGGATCCGCGCCGGCGAGCTCGAGAAGATCGTGCTCGCGCGCGACGTCGAGGTGCACGCACCGCTCGACCACGATGTCGGTGCCGTGCTCGGACTGCTCCGGGAAGCGTTTCCGTCCTGCTACGTGTTCGCCGTCGGACGCGGCGACGCGACCTTCCTGGCCGCCAGCCCCGAGCTGCTCGTCCGGCGGGAGGGGCAGCGCGCCAGCACGGTGGCGCTTGCCGGCTCGATCCGGCGCAGCGCGGACCCGGCGATCGACGACCACCTCGGCGAGCAGCTGCTGCGCAGCGCTAAGGACCGCGAGGAGAACGCGATCGTCGTGCGCCGGATCGCCCGCGCGCTGCGCCCGCACGCCGTGTGGGTCACGGCCGCACCCGAGCCGTCGCTCGTGCGCGTGGCCAACATCCAACACCTGGGCACGCCGATCCGGGCGCAGCTGGCCGCACCACTGAGTGCGATCGAGCTCGCCGGGGTGCTCCATCCCACGCCGGCGGTCGGCGGCGAGCCGTGGGAAACCGTCGAGCGGCTCATCCCGGCGCTCGAGGGGCTCGACCGCGGGTGGTACGCGGGGCCCGTGGGGTGGACCGACGCCACCGGGGACGGCGAGTTCTGCGTGGCGCTCAGATGCGCGCTGCTACGCGGCCGCGTGGCCCACCTGTATGCCGGCGGCGGGATCGTTCGTGACTCCGACCCGCCGTCTGAGCTGGCCGAGACAGAGGTCAAACTGGGCGCGCTGCTGCCGGTACTGGCCGGCTGAGCGCCGCGCCCGACTCGGATGGTCGGCGGCGCCCGACAGCGGCGCCTTAGCCTCCGGCGCGCAGGCGGCGCTCCCACTGGGCGCGAAGCCGGTCGAACTCCTGCCAGTCGATCGGAGTGTCTGGGAGGCCGGGCGATGGCTGGTCATCATCGGGCGCAAACGACCATCTGCGCCAGCCCTCGCCGCCGTCATCCCTCCGCCTGGGCCAGAAGCACGCAAACCCCGCGACGGCGCCACCGAGGACGACGGCTGGGACCGTCCAGGAAGTCGGGAGCAGCCCGATCAGGCCGGCCGCGAATGCGCACAGCCCCGCGACCCCGGTCATCCACGTGAGGCGGTGATGCCGCGCGGCCAGGCGCCGGAACGGCCGCACGTGAGCGATCACGCCCGCGGACGCGAACGGGAGGGCCAGAATGAGCCACGCTGCGGGGTAGGTCGAGAGCATCGCCAGAAGCTACGCACTCGCTGCGGTGGCGACATCGGCGTGAAGATCGGTCGACGCTCAGTAGAAGACCACAGTCGAGCCGGTCAGGCGCGCGCCAGGGCGGCCAGCGCGGCCTCGGCGGCGCGGCGGTGGAGCGCGAAATTCTCGACGCGGTCGGTGCGGACCTCGATGATCGTGGTGGCCCCGGCCGCGATCGACTGCTCGACGGCGACTTTCAACTCGTCGACCGTTCCGGCTCGCTCGAACCGGCAGCCGTAGAGCGCCGCCGCGTGGGCGAAGTCCAGACCGTGCGGCGTCGCCACGTGCTCCTCGAAGGCATCGGTCTCGCCCGCGACCGGCAGGAAGTGGAAGATGCCGCCCCCATCGTTGTTGAGCAACACGATCGTGAGCGGCAGATGGAGACGGCGCGCGGACAGCAGTCCGCCGATGTCGTGGGCCAGTGCCACGTCGCCCACCAGCAGCACCACCGGCGCCGTGCCGGTGGCGGCGGCCCCGAACGCGGCCGAGACCGTGCCGTCGATCCCGTTGGCGCCACGGTTGGAGAGGACGCGCGGCCCGTTCTCCCGGGCGGGGAGGTAGAGCTCGACGTCGCGGATCGGCATCGACGAGGCCACGAACAGCGTTGCTCCAGCGCCGAGCCACTGCCCGAGGCTGCGGGCCACGAGCGGCTCGGACAGACCGTCGCCGAGGGCCCGCACCAGCGCCTCGCCGGCGGCGTCGTCGGCAGCTCGCCATGCGTCGAGCCACTCGGCCGCGATGGGGACGGTCTCGCGGGCGGTCAGACCGTCGAGCAGAGCCCGGAGGGGCGCCTGCACGCGGAGCCCGACCACCGCATCCGGGTCGTGCCAGACGCCATCGGGGTCAATCGCGATCTGGGCGGCGTCCAGGCCGGCAAGCCAGGCGCGCAGCGGCTTCGACGTCGGGATTTCGCCGGTGCGGATCACGAACCCGGGCCGGTGCGCCGCCGCGAACTCCGGGTCGCGCAGCAGCAGGTCGTAGTAGGCGATCGCCGCGGAGCCATGCCGGGCTCCCGACATCGGGTCGGCGAGTAGCGGGATTGCCGCGCGCGCCGCGAAGCCCGCCAGCTCGCGGCCGGCGATCGGGTCGCGGTCGGCGCCGGCGACAATCACGATCCGCCCGGCAGGATGGCTGCCGCCCGTGGGTACGCTCTCGACGGCGGGCTCGAGCATCACGTACGGCCTACCGTCGTCGCGGCCGGTTGAGTCATCGGGCAGCGGAGCGTCGAGGACGAGCGGCTCGCGCAGGGGCACGTTGAGGTGGACCGGCCCCGGCGGCCCGTACATGGCCGTCCAGTAGGCGCGGGAGGCCAGCGTGCGCATGAATCGCAGCGCTGCCGGCGTCGCCTCGTGCACGCCGACCTCGAAGAACCACTTGACCGCGTCGCCGTACAGCTTGAGCTGGTCGATCGTCTGCCCGGCGCCCACGTCACGTAGCTCCGGCGGGCGGTCGGCGGTCAGCACGATCAGCGGGACCCGCGCGTGACGCGCCTCGATCACCGCGGGCGTCAGGTTGGCCGCCGCCGTGCCCGAGGTGCAGGTGACGGCGACGGGACGACCAGACACCTTGGCCGCCCCCAGAGCGAAGAAACCGGCGCAGCGCTCGTCGACGTGCGACCACGCGTGGATCCGTGGCTCGCGGACAAGCGAGAGGACGATCGGCGTGCAGCGCGACCCGGGCGCGGTGCACGCATGCTCCATCCCACATCGAGCGAGCTCGTCGCAAAAGGCGCGCAACAGCAGGTAGGTGTCGGTGGCGCTCATGATGAGATGTCCTGAATGGCGCGCGACGTCGTCCTCGTGCACGGCTTCACCCACACCGGAGCAAGCTGGGACCCCGTGGTCGCGGCGCTCGGGGAAAGCTACCGTGCGCTCGCGCTCGACATCCGCGGGCACGGATCGGCCTCGGATCGGGCGCCGGTAACGCTCGAGGGCGTATTGGAGGATCTGAACGTGCTGGGTCCCGACCGGTTTACGCTGGTCGGCTACTCGATGGGCGGGCGGATCGCGCTCCACGCGGCGCTGAAGCTGCCCGAGCGGATCGAGCGATTGATCCTGATCGGGGCCAGCCCCGGGATCGCCGAGGCGACCGAGCGCAAGGCCCGGCTCGACGACGATGAGCGTCTGGCCGTCGAGATCGAGGGGATGAGCATCGAAGAGTTTGTGCGGCGGTGGGCGCAGACGCCGGTGCTCGCCGGACAGGCGCCCGACGTGCTAGCAGCGGCCCACGCCGACCGCCTGCGCAACCGCCCGGTCGGGCTCGCCCATGCGCTGCGCGGCCTCGGCACGGCTGCTTTGCCCTCACTGTGGGAACGGTTGGGCGAGATCCGGGTGCCGGTGGCGCTCGTGGTCGGGGAGCGCGACCAGAAGTTCACGGGGATCGCCGAGCGGATGGCGTCCGAGCTGCCGGATGCCGAGGTGGTCGTGGTGCCGGGCGTGGGTCACGCGGTGCACCTGGAGGCGCCGTACGCGGTGGCGGCGGTTATCCGCGGCGACTAGAGCCCGCACGACGGACCCGGAAATCACCCCCGGCGGGGGTGGCGGGAGCTCAGGCGGCCTGGAGAATGGCCGGTGCGGCCGGGCCGCACTGGTACAGGTCGTCGGCCAGGCGGGCGGCGGCGAGCCGCTCCCAGCGGCCACTCTCGACGAGCGTGCGGCACAGATTCTCGACTTCGACCAGCGCGAGCTGCGCCTCGACGTCGTCCTCGAGGTCCCGGCTGAAGACGAGGTTGTCGGCGGCGTACCGGATGCGCTGCTGCTCTTGCTCGAGCAGCTTGCTCGGTCCGACGTCCTCGAGCGTCTTCATGACCCGGCGGTATGCGTTGGAGCGTTCAGGACTCATGTTGCGGCCTCCGATCAAACGGTCAGCTCAGCTTTACGGAGGATGGTCGTCAGCCGAGCCCCCGGCTTTAGCCTTTCGGCCAAATTTCTTGCGTGACCTGTTGTACCCAGGCGGATCCGGGTGATTCGTGACGTGGATCACACGAGCCCGGGTGATCGGCGGTCAGGCCCCGCCATACCAGGCCAGCAGACCCTCGCCCAGGCCGTTCCCAGCCGGGACCGCGACTCGTCCGGCGCGCGCCGGCAAAGGGTCTTCCCGCCCGTCGAACAGCCCCAGCGTGGCCAGCCCGCACGGGCGATCCGGGATGATCGCGGCCGCCGCGTGCAGCGCCGCCGCGATGCCGAGCGGACCGTCGAGGGTCGAGGCCAGGTACACCTCGTAGCCGGCGGCGCGGGCCCGACGGCTGGCGTCGATCAGGCCGGTGATTCCGCCGCAGGCGGCGACCTTCAGACACACGGCCCGGCACACCCGCTCGTCGAGCGCGCCGGACGCCGAAGCCGTCTCGTCGAGCGCGATCGGCACCTCCGGGACGGCGGCGGCGACCTCGCGGGCCTGCGCCAGGCCGTGCACCGGCTCCTCGCACAGCTCGATTCCGGTCGGCGCGAGCGCCCGGAGCGCGGCCACCGCCTCCTCAACCGACCACGCGCCGTTGGCGTCGAGCCGGATCGCCACTCCGGGTCCCAGCACCGCACGGACCGCAGCCAGACGCCCGGCGTCGTCCCCGATCCCAACCTTGACCTTGACGCAGCGAAAGCCTGCCCCTCGCGCGGCGGCCGCCTCCGACGCGGCGCCGGCGCGATCGGCCGCCCCGATCGTGTAGTTGACGTCGACCGGGTTGGCGGCGCGCGCGCCAAGGCGCCGCCAGACGGGCTGGCCGGTCTGGCGGCTCTCGAGGTCCCACAGAGCCATGTCGATCGCCGCGACCGCCGGGATGACGGCCATCCGACGCCACTCGGCCAGCGCCGCGGCGGTGGACGCACCCGAGGACGCCGCTGCCAGCATGTCGCGGCAGGCCTCGAGCGCCTCGAAGACATCCTCGACGTTTACCCCGTGGTAGTCCGGCAGCGGTGCCGCCTCGCCGACCCCGACGTGGCCGTCCATGTCCTCGACGCGCACCAGCAGTAGCCCGCGGTCACTGAGGGCACCCGAGGCAAAAACAAAAGGCGCGCGCAAGCGCGCCCGTAAAGACTCGATCTCGACCCTCACCGGCTCAATAGGAGCCCGGCCGCCAGCAGCGCGCAGAACAAGAGCTGGAGGAGTCCCGTCTGGGCGAGCGCCTGGTTCAGGGAGCGGCCGTCCGTGCGGTTGCGGACGACGCGCACCACGCGCATCGCGAGCGGCAGAGTCAGCCAGGGGAGGAACAGCCACGGCGTGAGCGGCCCGAACACCCAGGTCACCGGTGTCAGCAGGAATGCGAGATAGATCATGGCCGCGAATAGCCACCGCGTGCGTGTGCGACCGAGGCGGACGGCGAGCGTGCGCTTGCCGGCGCGCCGGTCGGTCTCGATGTCGCGGACGTTGTTGACCACGAGCAAACCGGCGGCGATCAGGCCGACGGGAACGGCGAGCGCGAACGCCTCCCAGTCGAGGTGCTCGACCTGGACGAAGAACGACCCGGCGACGGCGACGACCCCGAAGAACAGGAACACGAACACCTCGCCGAGTCCCTCGTAGCCGTATGGCTTCGGCCCGCCGGTGTAGAGCACGCCGGCCAGGATCGAGGCCGCCCCGACCAGGAGCAGCTGCCAGCCCGCCACCACCACGAGGTAGATGCCGAGCACGGCGACGCCGAAGGTCAGGTAGGTGGCGATCAGCACCTGACGGGGCGGCACGAGCCCGCCGGCGGTGACCCGCACGGGACCCAGCCGGTCCTCGGTGTCGGCGCCGCGCCGGGCATCGGAGTAGTCGTTGGAGAGGTTGGTACCGATCTGGATGAACATCGCGCCGATCAGTGCGGCGACGAATCGGAGCGGGTGGAACACGTGCAGGTAGCCGGCCAGGGCCGTGCCGACGAGGACGGGGGCGATCGCCGCGGGGAGCGTCCGCACGCGCGCGGCCATCAACCAGATGCGTACGCCGCTCGGCCTCGTCGCCGCCTCCGCGATCACGTCACGCCCTGTGGGGGAACTTCGAGAAGTCAGGCCTGCGCCTCTCGAGGTACGCGTTGCGGCCCTCCTGCGCCTCCTCGCTCATGTAGAAGAGCAGGTTGGCGTCGTGGGCCAGCTGCTGGATGCCGGCCAGGCCGTCCTCATCGGCGTTGAAGCTCGCCTTGAGCATCCGCAGCGCGAACGGTGACATCGCGAGCATCTCTCGGCACCACTTGACGGTCTCCTGCTCGAGCTCATCGAGCGGTACGACTGTGTTGACGAGGCCCATGTCGAGGGCCTCCTGGGCGCCGTACTGCCGGCACAAGAACCAGATCTCCTTGGCCTTCTTGGGCCCGACCAGGCGCGAGAGGACGGTGGCGCCGAAGCCGCCGTCGAACGAGCCGACCTTCGGGCCCGTCTGGCCAAAGCGAGCGTTGTCGGCCGCGATCGTGAGGTCGCAGATCACGTGCAGGACGTGTCCGCCGCCGACCGCGTAGCCGGCCACCATCGCCACCACCGGTTTGGGGAGCCGGCGGATCTGGACGTGCAGGTCGGTGACCTCGAACCGTCCGACCGATTCGTGCCGGCCGGCCTGCGTCGGGTCCGCGCCGGTGATGTAGCCGCCGCGCGAACCCCGGACGCGCTGGTCGCCGCCTGAGCAGAACGCGTTGGGGCCCTCGCCGGTCAGGATGATCACGCCGATCTCGAGATCCTCGCGCGCGCGGGTGAACGCGTCTGAGAGTTCGAGCACGGTCTCCGGCCGGAAGGCGTTCCGGACCTCGGGGCGGTTGATCGTGATCTTCGCGATACCGGCGGCGTCGTCCACGCCGGTCTCGTAGCGGATGTCCTGGTACTCGCCGACGGGTTTCCAGGTCGTTGGCACGCGGGCGAGACTACCGTGTCCGCTCGTGACTTCCTGGATCGACGCCGCCGCGGCCAAGTACCCGGAACGGGTCGCGATCGAGGGCCCCGACCGGTCGCTGACCTACGCGGAACTCCGTGACGCCGCGCAGGTACGCGCGGGTGCCGTTGCGGGGGCGGGGAGGGCGGCGATCGCGCTCCCGCCCGGCGAGGACTTCGTGATCGCGCTGCACGCGTGCCTGCTGGCGGGCGCCGCGGCGGTTCCGATCGACCTGCGGCTGAGTGCGGTCGAGCAGGAGCAGCGCCTGGCCGGCGCCGAGGTCGTCATCGACACGCCGCTCGCAGGCTCATCAGGCCTGGCTGGCCAGCCAGCCAGGCCCCAGTGGAAAGGGGGAGAGGGGGCTGTCCAGGTGGCGATCATGCACACCTCCGGGACGACCGCGGCGCCCAAGCCGGTGGTTTTGACGTCCGGCAACTTCCTGGCCAGCGCGCTCGGCTCCGCGGTGGCACTCGGCCTCGACCCGGCGGAGCGGTGGCTCTGCCCGATGCCGCTGACCCACGTGGGCGGGCTCTCAATTCCGATCCGCAGCGCGATCTACGCCACCACGGCGGTCCTGTACGGCCACTTCGACACCGAGGCGGTGCTGACCGACCTGATGGATCCGGGCCGCCGGATCACGCTGGTCTCGCTCGTGCCGACGATGCTTGCGCGGCTGCTCGACGCCGGCCTCGAGAATCCACCGGCGCTCCGATGGGCGCTACTGGGAGGCGGACCGATGTCGCCGGCGCTGCTTGAGCGAGCGCAGCGCGCGTCGGTGCCGGTGGCTCCTACCTACGGCATGACCGAGGCGTGCTCCCAGATCGCCACGTTCGGTTGGCCGCTCCCCGGAGTCGACGTGCGAGTCGCGGAGGACGGCGAGGTGCTCGTGCAAGGCCCGATCGTCTCCGCCGGCGCTCTGTCCGACGACGGGCGGCTGCATACCGGCGACCTGGGCCGGTTCGACGACCGGGACCGGCTCGAGATCATCGGCCGCAAATCCGAGACGATCGTGAGCGGCGGCGAGAACGTCGCGCCGGCCGAGGTCGAGGCGGTCCTGCTCGAGCATCCGGCGGTCGCCGATGCGGCCGTCCACCCGCGGCCCGATCCGGAGTGGGGGGAGGCGGTCGTGGCCACCGTCGTGCTTCGCGACGGCCTGGAGGTCGCGCCGGATGAGCTCCGGGCGCACTGCGCCGGGCGGCTGGCGGGCTTCAAGGTGCCCAAGGAGATTGCCTTCGCCGAACAGCTGCCCCGCACACAATCGGGCAAGCTGCTGCGCCGCCAGCTTTAATCGGCCCGTGTCCTCGGCCTCGCGGTTCGAGCAATCGGACTCCTCTCCGAATCAGCTGACGATCGAGCAGCTGGCGGCGCAGTCGGGCATGTCGGTGCGCAACATCCGCGCCCACCAGGCGCGAGGTCTGCTGGCTCCGCCCGAGGTGCGGGCGCGCGTGGGCTACTACGGCCCGGAGCATCTCGAACAGCTGCGGCTGATCCGCGACCTCCAAGCGGACGGCTTCAACCTGGGCGGGATCAAGCGGCTGCTCGACGACACGCGCGGCACGGCCGAGCGGCTCCAGCGCTTCGGCGAGGCATTGAGCGCCGTCGCCTCGCCCGAGCGCGGCGAGACGCTGACGCTCGAGGAGCTCGGTCGCAGGTTCCGGGTCAGCGCGCAGGAGGCGCCCGAGGTGCTGGCCGAGGCGGAGCGCCTGGGCGTGCTGGTGCCGATCGGCGGTGACCGCTTCCAGGCCCCCAGCCCGTCGCTACTCGCGATTGCCGAGGAGGTGGTCGGTCGCGGGATCTCGCTGCGTAGCGCCCTGTCCGTGCTCGAGGACGTCGACCGCCACTGCGAATCGGTCTCGCGCTCGCTGGTCGAGCTGTTCGTCCACGAGATCTGGAAGCCCTTCGCACAGGCCGACATGCCGGCGGAACGGTGGCCGGAGATCGAGCACGCCGTGGAGCGGCTTGGACCGGTCGCCTCCGAGGCGCTGATGGCCATCTTCCAACGCCGGCTGCGCGTCCAACTCGAGGACGCGTTCGAGGAAATCACCCGGAGGGTGGCCGAGCGGACCGCCGAAGACGGGAGTTCGTAGGGTGGCCGACTCCGATCCCGAGGCACTGAGAGCCGAGCTGCTCGAGCGCTGGGAGCGCGCCGCGAGCGGGTGGGGCCGACGCGCGCCGCACATGCGCGAGTTCGGCATGCCGGTGTCGACCTGGATGATCGAGCACGCCGGGCTCCAACCCGGGCAGCGGGTGCTCGAGCTCGCGGCTGGACCCGGCGAGACCGGACTGCTCGCCGCCGAACTGATCCGTCCGGGAGGCGTGCTGATCTCTAGCGACGCGGCCGAGAGCATGCTCGACGTGGCGCGCGCTCGCGCGCGCGAGCTCGGGATCGAGAACGTCGAGTTCAGGCGGCTCGAGCTCGAGTGGATCGACCTGCCGACGGCCGGCGTGGACGTGGTCATGTGCCGGTGGGCGGTCATGCTGATCGTCGACCCGGAGGCCGCCCTGCGAGAGTCGCGGCGTGTGCTGGTGCCCGGAGGCCGCATGGTGCTCGCGGTGTGGGACCAGCCCGAGTTGAACCCGTGGGCGGCGATCATCGATCGCGTCCTGGTCGAACTAGGTCACGCCCCGCCACCGGATCCGAGCGCGCCGGGCATGTTCGCGCTGGCCGCCCCGGGCCGCCTGCACGAGCTGCTCGAGGGGGCCGGATTCGTCGAGGTGCTGGTCGAGTCGCTCGAGCTGCCTCGCGCCCCGATGACGGCGCAGGAGCTGATCGCCGAGAGGCTTGATCTCTCGCGCCTGTTCGCGGAGACCTACGAGCGTCTGTCGGGCGATGAGCGCGAGGCGATCGAGCGGCGGATCGCGTCGGTGGGCGCGCCGTACGCCGACGCTGACGGACGGCTGGTGCTGCCCGGGCGGGCGCTGGTGGCGGCCGCCACCGCGTAGCGGGCACCGCCCCTTCGGGAGCGCAGTCAAAGCTGTGAACGCGTATTTGCAAGGTGAAAGCGCCCTTGCAGCGGTTCCCGTCGGTAGCCGTGTTGAGGACACTGAGGCGCATGCGTTTGCGACTTCTCCTGCTCCTCACGGTCGTGGCGGGGGCACTGCTCGCGATGCCCGCCGCCGCCTCTGCCTACTTCGTCCACACGGTTCTTCCCGGAGAATCGCTGTCATCGATCGCCGCCGCTGACGGACTGAGCGTCGACCAGCTCGCGGCCGCGAACGGACTCTCGCCGGACGCCGAGCTGATCGTCGGCTCAACGGTGCAGATCCCGCCTCAGCAGGCTCCAGTGGGCGTCTCGCCCGTGTCGAGCGCGACGGGCACCACGTCCGTCGGCGACGGGGACAGCGACGCCGACGATGTCGGCTCGGCCGCCAGCGAGGCT
>Ga0187781_10001452_pt1 | contig 17932 bp, 11 predicted proteins | sample 0715_SJ02_MP02_2_FD_132447 | JGI IMG/M metagenome (GOLD analysis project Ga0187781, IMG submission 132447) | Tropical peat soil microbial communities from peatlands in Department of Meta, Colombia - 0715_SJ02_MP02_20_MG | ecosystem: Environmental > Terrestrial > Soil > Wetlands > Peat | place... | reverse complement strand
GGTGATGACCAGGGGCTGCTTGGTGATGCCACCGACGCCCATGATGGCGGCGTTGGGTTGATTGATGATGGGCAGGCCGAAGACGGCTCCGAACTGGCCGGGGTTGGTGATGGTGAAGGTGGAACCCTCGACGTCGGAGGGCAAGAGCTTCTTGTTGCGAGCGCGCTCGCCGAGGTCGGTGATGCCGCGCTGGAGGCCGAGGAAGTTGAGCTCGTCGGCATTTTTGAGGACGGGGACGATGAGTCCCCAGTCGAGCGCGACGGCGATGCCGGCGTTGACGTGCTTGTGGTAGCGGATGGCATCGCCCTCGACCGAGGAGTTGACGATGGGGAATTGCTGGATGGCGACGATGGCGGCGCGGACGAAGAAGGGCATGAAGGTGAGGCGGAGGCCATTGCGCTGCTCGAAACTGTTTTTCAGTTTGTTGCGGAGGTTGACGATGCGGGTGAGGTCGACCTCGAACATGCAGTGAACATGGGCGCTGGTGCGGCGGGATTCGACCATGCGCTGGGCGATGATCTTGCGCATTTGGGACATGGGGACGAGATCGCCGGGGATGAGGGCGGGAGCGGGACGCGCGGGAACTTCCCCACCCTGTCTCGCGGAGGCAGCCGCCGAGCTTTGCTCGGCGGGACGGGCAGGAATGCCCGTCCCCACACGGTGCTCGACGAAGTCGAGGATGTCCTGCTTGGTGACGCGGCCGCCCTGGCCGGTGCCTTTGACGTGGGCGAGATCGACGTTGTGCTCGCGGGCGAGCTTGCGGACGAGCGGGGAGGAGCGGACATCTTCTTCGTCAGCGGTGGTGGTGACAGCCTGGGGCGCCGGCTGAGTTGGGGCTGGCGCCTCTTTTTTTGCGGGCGGGGCAGACTGAGTGGCGGGCAGAGGCTGAGACGCGGGCGAGGGCGCCCGCGCCACACTTGAGGCTCCATTGCCTTCGCCAATGACGCCGACTACGGTGTTGACCTGGACGGTGTTGCCTTCAGTGACCTTGATCTCCTGAAGGACGCCGCTGGCGGGGGCGGGAATTTCGGCATCGACCTTGTCGGTGGAGATTTCGAAGAGCGGCTCGTCGCGTTGGACTTTGTCGCCGGGCTTTTTGAGCCACTTGGTGATGGTGCCTTCGAAGATGGACTCGCCCATCTGGGGCATGACTACGTCAGTCGGCATGGGTGGTTTTCCTTCCGTTTGGGGCAAATCAGTATTATAGCGAACCCGAAAAGTCCCGAATCTCGTGCTCTCTACGCAAACCGAAGCGCGTACTCGTACTGGGATCCCGCGCCAAACGCCTCCCTGGGGCTAGCCAGGGCGCCGCCTCCCAGCCTAGGACACGACTCGGCGCGGAGGCGGCCTAAGAAATGGAGTAGGGGAATGGTCCGCAGAAGTGGAGCTGGATCTCGTCGCTTTGGTCCGAAGAGCGAAGAGGATGAGATAGCGGCAGAGGCAAAATACGCGCCCAGAGTAGGCGATCCAGCTAGGTGCGATTGTTGCGGGTCGGAGCTGGACAGAAATCGGCCCGAAGACTATTGCCCGGATTGCGAAGCGAGCTAACGGGCTTGGTGCGGCAGTTCTCGCTGAGGAAAACAGCGGTACCTAGTGGACTGTCGCAGTGACTTCGCTACCGCGGGCACGGGAAGAATTCCTTGAAGCTGCGCGACTGCGAATGAGCGAGCAGGGGTCCTTCGACTGCGTTGCCGCCCGCTCGCGCACGGCAACTTCGCTCAGAATGACAAGTTCTTTCAAAGGTTTCGTGAATGGTAACGCTGTCTCTGCGACAGTCCACTCGATTGGCGCGCGAAACGGCGCATGTGGAGCCGGACACTAGAGAAAGGTATTGGCAGGTATTTGAATGAAACAAAGGCGTGCAAAATTCGTGCTGGCTGGGCTGCTTTCCTGGTGCGTGGGGGCGTTAGGGCAGACGAGTTACTCCGGAAAAAGCTCGTTATCGGGAGACGCGATAAGCGGGACGGCGGCACTGGTTCCGATGACTTATGCAGCGCGAGTGGACACGTGTGAGCTGGGGACAGAAATAGGACCGCTGGGGTGCGCGGCGAATCCTACGAACCCGGTTAATTGCCCGAGTTGCTCGGGGCCGTCAACGGCGCTGCCGATGACGTACACCGGGTCGCCGATTCCGGGCGTGCCGGGAGCAAATGGACTACCAGTGCCGGGGTCTACGGGTTCGGTAACGTGTGGATCGCTGGGGACGATCACGCAGCCGACAAACAACCAATATCTGTGCGGCATTAACACGATGATTACGGACCCGGATTTTCAGACGCAGATGACGCGAGCGACCGATTATTCGATGGCGGGATCCCAAGGAGCGGGTTTCGACATGGGTTCGGGCGGGGACTTTCACTATTGGTCACCCGACTCGTCAAAATTGTTTGTCGGGAATGCGGGCGGGGCGTATGCGCTCCTATCATTCAATCCGTCGCAGTGGGGACAGACGCCAGGGCCGGTCACGGTGAGTGCGATTTATGGTGCGTTAATTTACGGCGTGCCAGCGTTTTCGGGAACAAATCCGCATTTGTTCTACACGCTGGAAACGGATCAGGAAAACACAGTATTTGGAACGGTCACCTCCGGCACATGCCTTACCCCAGAAACAATCAGGCAGACTAACAATGGTGGCACAGCAATGTCCACGGTCCTGGCGGTCAACGCAACCTTCGCGCAGTTCGGCGTAGTAACAGGCGCCGCGCCGACCTCGACTAATACGTGGGTTGGGCAAACGAGCGGGTGCGTGTTTACGCCGACTAGCTCTTACAGCCCACCGCCAGTGGGAACTTCCAACACCCCCTACGTCAATGCGCTCTACAAGGCGACACTCAACGACGCAACGCAATCGAATCCGGCGAATTGGCTGCCGACGTACTCATTGCTTTTCAATTTCAACTACAACGCGGCGATGGCGGGCACACCGGCTGCGTCCTATTACCCAACCGGGCCAAGTTCCTGCCTTCCCGCTAACTACAACGGCTACTGGAACGGCGTTTTCCGTAACTCCCTTGACGACAGCGTATTCGGGGCCGCGTTCGCAGACAATGGCCAAGTGATCAGCTGGGGAGAGGCACAAAGTTCCTGTGCCACGTCTCCTGGAGGAGTCTGCACCGGGCCGGTCTACTATGCAACGTACACGGTGGGCCACGGTTGCCGCGTTTACAACACGCACTCGGATCGGATTGCCGGAGACGACTGTACCGATTACCCGTGCGGACAGGCGAGCGACGGGCAGCGTAACTACATTGTGGGAACGATGACAGGAACGCCAACCCAGCCTACGGCTTCATCGTCGGGGGGGCTTCTGACTCAGGATGTAAGTGGTGCAGTGGCCGAGTACAAATGTACCGGGATACTGACGACAAATGACTCCCCACCATCCGGGGCGTACACTTACAATCAATTCGTCTGTGGGGCACCGTCAGCGACAGCGTGGGAAGTGGGCGTGGTGTATGGGACACCCGATGCGACGCATGCGTGGCGCGACGGCTCCGGTAACTCGATTGTGCCGAGTGCGTCGCCGCAGCCTGCTCCGTTTTACTTCCCGATGCCACTCCACGGTGTAAGCCAAACTGATAATCCGATGTACGCCAGCCTTGGTCAAGAATCAACCCCGAACAGCCGGGTGCTCTCCGAGGTCAGCAATGGAACTACGACGACTATCACGGTTGCAGTTAGCGGGAGCAATTCGTCGGACGGTTCTGTCGTAGTGGACCAAGATCAGCAATTGGTTTTCTACAACCTGACGGGCAGCGCATCTTATTTAAACTGCACGAGCGCGAATAGCTGCCCGGTGTGGACGGTGCAAACTGGCGTCAAGAATGGCTCGTCGTTCAGCATTGCCGACGGTCATAGCGGCTATACGAACAGCGAGACTACCTCAGCTTGCAGTATGACGGCTCCGTCCGGCCAATGTCCTCTCTATGCGGTCAACGGCGAGGGGTACAATTCCGGCTACAGCAATTTTGGCGCGCCAGATTACTGGCAGATTCCGACGCTGATACAGAACTCCTGCAATCAGGTTAACTGCCAAGGGCATGCGGCGAGCGGCGAAACCGGGAGCGGGCGGGCGACTTACTACTTTTGGTTCGATTATGCGAACCCGTCACTGCCGTGCACCGTAAGCGGTTACTCACCGTGCCCAGACGCAAGAGATCTTTTCCCGCTGCTGTCGAGCCCGTTGCCCGAGGATGACCACGGAAGTTACAATCAGCACGGTCTGAACGACCTGACGCCGGTGTTTACTGCCACCACTCACGTCTGTGGATTGGCGGGTGGGGTTGGAAGTAACTCTTGTTACAGTCCCTACGGGACGGCAATGGAAAGCGAAGTTATTGCTGTCGAAAACTCAGTGACGAATAACGCAAGCGGACAGTGCGGAAGTTCGGCGGGACCAGGTTGCCATTGCAACTACGGATCGGGACCGGCGGCGTGTATGTATCGCTTTGGGCATACGTTCAACAGCGACGGCGTTTGGGAATTCAACGCGCAGAACAATATCGGCAACGTGAGCCCGGACGGGCAATGGTTCGCCTTCCCCTCAACCTGGATGGATACATTGGGCTGCATGAATGGCGCCACGACCTGTTGGGCGAGTTATATCGCCAGCGGTCCACCGAAAGCCACGCTGGCCGGGGCGACGATCCAGACCAACGGCAGCGGCGTGGTCACGGTGACGATGCCGAACCAGTTCTGTGCGCCGAATGGAAGTCAGTATTACTGGACGGATTCAGCGGTGCAAACGATTGCATGTGGATCGCTGGCGGAGCAAGTGACGCTGAGCGGGTTTGCGGAGACGTGGGCGAACCAGACCATCACACTGACGGCGGTGGGCGGCTGCGACTCGACGGATTCAAATGCCGGTAACTGCACGTCGTTCAGCGGGACGGGATCGGGGATACCGAGTAGCTACGGTCCGGTGACGGAAACAGGAACGCAGACGGCGACAACGGTGAATTGCCTTTCCGGCAGCGGGGTAAACACTTACTGCCAGCGGCCAGACATATGGATTGCCAAACTGGTGAGCGCACACTAAAAGCCATCTCCTAATGAATCGAAGCAGTAAATGGCGAGCTCCCTCAGGGGCTAAAGCCCGCGTCTTTTGTGGCCGTAGACGGCACGACTGAAGTCCTCCACCCCAGCCGACGAAACCCACGTCGTCTGGGGGCCCCGGTCGTGCCCTTCCCAAAACCATTTATGAGATAGCTTCAACTTTAACAGCTGGAACCTGCGATTGGCTTACGGCTTTGGGCTCTCGGCTTTCGGCCGTCGGTTTCCGCGTCTTTAATCCGGAAACGGGCTTCGACCCAAGCTGCGAACATCGTGTGTTGGGACCACCGGGCTTCTACCGGAACCTCGCCGAGAAAATCGTCAAAGAAAGAAGTCAAGAATAGATCACGGGCAGGGTGGGCAAGCCTGTCCCTGCATTGTGAGAACGCTGAGGCGGGCGGGGCGCCGGCCGCTCCAGGAGGGAATTGCCGATGTTCAATCATCCGAACGCACATCGTGAGTTTGTCGAGTATTCGGAAACGCAAAAGCTGCACATAGTTGGCGTGTATTCGAATCCGCTGCGCTGGCAGCGGAGGCGGGAGAGCTTTCATGACTTTCGCTATCACATGGAGCATTGCCCGAATGTGGCGTTGCACGTGGTGGAACTGGCGTTTGGGGACCGTCCATTCGAAGTGACGACGGCGGAGAATCCGCTGGATTTGCAATTGAGAACCGATTGCATGTTGTGGCACAAAGAGGCGCTGATCAACCGCGGCGTGGCGGAGTTTCCGGCGGACTGGCGATACGGCGGATATGTGGATGGGGATTTTCATTTCACGCGGCATGACTGGGCGCTGGAGGCGATCCACATGCTGCAACACCACGGCTTTGTGCAGTTATTCAGCAGTTATGCGGATCTTACGGGAGAGACGGCAACCAGTGTGATGGGGCACCGGCCTTATCGGATGAGCGCGTCGTTTGCGTGGAATTATATGCATCCGCAGGAATTTGTGCAAAGCCGCGCGCAGAGGGCGGCAGCGCGCGGGCAGGATACGTATGTGCGGGCGGAGAAGGCTGGAGTGGCAGCGGCTGGAGCGGCGGATGGAACTTTTCCGTTCGGTATGGCGCCGGGCGCGACCGGCGGAGCGTGGGCGTGGCGGCGCGACGCGTTTGAGGCGACAGGAGGGTTGCTGGACACGTGCATTCTGGGCAGCGGGGATTGGCACATGGCATTTGGCCTGGTGCAGGCGACAAACGTGGCAGCGGAGATGAAGAGGTGCACGTCGGGATATATCAAGTCGGTGCTGGCGTGGCAGGAGCGGGCGAAGAAACTGCAAGCGGTGGAGGGACGGTCGCCGATGGGATGCGTCGATAACTTCGCGACACACGCGTATCACGGCAGCAAAGCGGCGCGGGCGTACGGAGAAAGGTGGACGATCCTGCAGAAGCACGACTTCGACCCGGCGACGGACTTGATGAGGGATTATCAGGGGATCTGGCGGTGGATGGGAAACAAACCGAAGCTGCGCGACGAGGTGATGAATTACTTTGTGGCGCGGTCGGAGGATGGTCCGGCGTTGCTGGGGGAGAAGCCGCTGTAGAGACGAGCGAGGATGAGGTAGACAGGGCTTCGGATGGAAAGTGGATGGGCCAAGCCAAGACCCTTTCGCCACCGAGCCTGAGGTCAGGGCAGGACGCGCCCCAAAAAAAGCCGCAGCGCAGGCTGCGGCTGATTCTCGCTCGTTGACTTACCGGCCCTACGGACAGCTGTCGTGGCCCGGCAAGCGCCTGGCAGCTATCGATGGAGAGCGACTACTTATCGTGCTTATCTTTGTAGATTGAGTTGCTGATGCGATTCTGCTGGCGGTTGATGCCCTTCTGCTCGGCCTTGGTGAGATGGCCGTTGTGCGCCGCCATATCTTTCTTTTCGCGGTTCTCCACACTGTTTTCCCGCTTTTCGAGGTTAGCGGTCTGCCCAGGAGTCAGCTTGTTGTTCTTAACTCCGTTGGCGATGCGCTGCTGCTGGTTCTCTTCGCGGCCATTGACTTGATTGACACGCGGATGACCGGGATCGACCACGCCGGGACCAGCGCCGGATGTGTTGCTGTTTGAGGTTTGAGCAGAAGCGGAACCGGCGAGAAGCAGGCCGCCGACTGCCAGGGTAAAGAGCGAAGTTACGAATTTGTTTTTCATGGTGGTGGAAACCCTCAGGGGGAAGATTAGTTGCGGCTGACGTTTGCGGCTAGTTACAAAGGTACTGGGACATCGTCGGCAAATCTTTGTTTCAGATCCCTTTAATCCTGTGTAAGTCCGCGCTGTGAGGCCTTTCTATGTCAGTGCCCTTCCGTACAAACGAAGGCTGATAGAACGATTACCAACGTAATCACTCTGTTAGCTATCAGCTATCAGGCGTCAACGTCTTTACGGCAGCGCTGAAAGAGTGTGCGTGAGAACCTTTGTCGTCCCTCCGGGACTCGCCCTGATTTTCCACTAACACCCCCAGGGCTTACGCCCTGGGCTAAGATATTTTGCCGCTCCGCGGCTGTGGTGTTGCAGGGGCCTGTTCCACCGCTCCGTCGAAGATCCGGTTCTCGCGCACACTGAAAGCGCTGCGCCACCCAAAACCGGCGCGGACGTTTGATTGCGTGGAATCCCACCCTTGCGCAAAGAACCGCGCAAGGGTGGGGCAGCCTCGCTTTTGCCGGAGGCGCCTTCAAGCGCAAGCGCAGTTTTTGCATGGGACGGCGGGAAAAATGTCGCGAGGGCTTTGCGCGAACTCTACAAATGTGTGATGGGACGGGAGTTGAGCGGACCGGCTCAGGGCGGACGCGGCTGCCAACGCACCGGGGCAAGCCGTTGATGGGCTGATGTTTAGGACGCGGAACGCTTTGCGTACTCCTTTTGTAACTTGGGTTTAGGGCGGGTTCGAGCCTAAAGTGGAGTGATTGGGAAGGTTGGCAATTCGGCCCCCGGCGTGCATTCTATTAATAGTTTCGGTCTCGCTGGGGTGGTCCTTAGGTTTAGGACAAGGCATTAAGAACTAAGGACGGGATTCGGGGTTTTGAAGAGCATGAGGAAATTGGGCAAATTCTGGTTGGGCGCGGCGGCCGTGGCAGCCGTGACGGTTATGGCCGGGGCGCAGACTTCGCCGCGGGCGATGGCAACGACGACGCTTGCGGTGGGCTTCGGCAGCACGGACATGGACAGCGAACCGAACGATGCGATCCTGACGATCCGCAAGCGAGTGGATGAGGTCAATGTGCTGTTCATCGCGACGGACCGGCACGGGAAGTTCGTGCGCAACCTGAACCAGAACGATTTTTCGATTCTCGACGATCACAAGCCGGTGGAGGCGATCCTGAATTTCCGGCCAGAGACAGATTTGCCGATCGAACTGGGATTGCTGATGGATGTGAGCGGATCGGTCGAAAGCCGGTTCGCGTTCGAGAAGGAAGCGGCAACGGGATTCCTGCAGCACATCATCCGGCCGAGATATGACAAGGCGTTCGTGATCGGGTTCAACAAAGAGAGCCACCTGGCGCAGGATTTCACCGACAACGTTGGGGCGCTGGCGGCGGGCGTGGCGCGCCTGCGGGATGGCGGCGGAACGGCGCTCTATGACGCGATTTACAAAGCGTGCCGCGACAAGCTGCAGACCGAACATGCGGACCATCCGGTGCGAAAAGCGATCGTGGTGGTGAGCGATGGCGAGGACAATCAGAGCGAATACACGCGGGCGCAGGCGATTGACATGGCGCAGCGGGCGGGGGTTCTGATTTATGCGATTTCGACCGACGACAGCGGGCTGATTCTGCGCGGGGACAAGGTGCTGGAAGACCTGGCGTCGGCGACGGGCGGAAGAGCGTTCTTCCCGTACAAGATGAAAGACATTACGCGCTCGTTCGCGGCGATCGAGGACGAGTTGCGCAGCCAGTACGACGTTTCGTACAAACCTTCCAACTTCAGCGCCGACGGGCGCTACCGGTCGATTGAGATCACCTCGGTGAAGAAAGACCTGCAAGTGCGGGCGCGGCGCGGGTATTACGCGCCGAGGCAGTAGAGAGACCGGCCTTCGTCCTTCGCTCTTCGTCCTTCGCTTTTCGTCCTTCGCTTTTCGCTCTTCGTCCTTCGCTTTTCGCCACTCGTCTTCCGCCATTTGGATTGCGGCTTCTCGCGATCGGCATCGGGTCGCGGACAAGAGTGTCCGCGCCACACGCTGTCCGCGCCACACGCAGGTCCACGCGTTGTGAGGTAAGTCACGAGAATTTGTAGTGCAGGTCACCGCAGCGGGTTCGGAAGCTGTCCAGAATGCAAAGTGGAGTTTTGTAACCGGCGCGAGGTCGATGCTGGGACTAGGACCTCTGCGCGTGTCTGGAGAAGCCCGTGACACAGGCTCGGGTAGAAGTGATCCGAAGGCTGAAGGAAGAGCTGACCTTCCTGGAGCGCGGCGGCTACGGCGGGACGATGCCGTGGAGACCGGTGCGGATGTTTCTGGATTCGCCGTCATGCCCAAAGCGGCTGGATGAAGACCGGAGTATGCCGTGCACGGAATGTTGGTTGTTTCAGTTCGTGCCGGAGAAATTCCGGCAGGAAATGGACCCGTGCCATTTTGTATCGCTGAATGCGGCAGGAGAATCGGTGCACAGCATGACCCGACAGTACGCGCTGACGGAAGTGGAGATGGCGCTGCGGGCGTGGCTGGTCGCGGAGATCCGGCATTTGGAGGAGTTGGACGGAAGAGCAGAGCGGAGCGGCGACTGACACCGCCCTCCCAGCCGGGAATCGGATAGATTCTATGATTACGAATTCTGTGAGTCCGGCTTGCCGGGCGGCGCTCAGCCACAAGCGCGACGGACGCATTTTTGTGGTTGAAGGCACACTGACGGCGACGAAGCGAGGATCGGCTCGTCCGAACGAGCAATATTGGCTATGCGGGACCTGCAGCCAGAATCTGAAATTGGTGGTCGAGAAAAGACGGGTCACGACGGTTCCGATCGAGAGGGAGACGGCCACGCTAGCAGGGTAAAGCCGCATCCGGTGGTCAGGATTTCTTTTCCTTCCTTCGCCCCTTCCGGGGCTCACGTTTTTCCGTCTTTTATCTCAGCTTGCGATACACGGCCAACTTACCTCAGGGGCTAAAGCCCGCGTCTTTTGTGGCCGTAGACGGCACAACTGAAGTCCTCCACCCCAGCCGACGAAACCCACGTCGTCTGGGGCCCCGGTTGTGCCCTTCCCAAAACCAATTTATGAGATAGCGTCTAATCTCTTTCGCCGCTTCGCGGCTGCAAGTCGCTCGGCATATGAAACTGTCATTTTCCTGTCAAAATTGGGTAGTGGTGCAATTTGAGCCACCCTCACACCCGATGCACGCGAGATCCCTCGTCCCGCTGGTGAAAACGCGGGGCTTCGGGATGACGCCGACAGAGGGCAGTCAGGGTGAGTGGCAAACTGCACCACTAGCCAAAATTGTTGAGAGGATTGCGCCTGCGGCGCCGGTTACTTTCCAGTGACACCGCTGCCCATTGGTACCGTTGGCGAGGCAGAAGCTTGTAGCTTATTCTGGTGACGATCCCACGGGTTCCCGCCCCAGAACGCCAAGACCGGGCGTTCCGGGGGCCCCGTGAAGGCCGTCCTCATCAAAACGGGAAAGGGTGATAGTTTCTCCAGGTTTGATGGAAATGATCTCGCTTCGTCTATACACGTTCGCGGTGTGCGCGGTTGGAGTCGCCTTCGCCGGCTATGCGCTACTGCGCCGCAAGCCCAAAACCGCGGAGGAAGTGGAGCGGGAGCGCCGCGCGCGGCTGAACCATGTGGGGCGGATCACGGATGGAACCGTCATCGACGTGCAGGAAGTGACGAACGAGAAGCGGGAAAGCACCATGCTGATTTATCAGTACGATGTGGCGGGGGTCTCCTATGAGGCCTCGCAGGACGTGACGTACTTGCGGCAGTGGATCAATCTGCATTCCTGCCGGCTGGGATTGCCGACTTCAGTGAAGTATGATTCGCGCAATCCGGGAAATTCGATGGTGATCTCGGAGGGGTGGACGGGGTTGCGGCATTAGGCGGGACGGTTGTGGTTCCACGCGGCTAGACGGGCGAGGACGCCCGTCGCGCTATTGGTCCGCGGCAAGGCAGCGTCCGAAAACCCCGGACGCGAACCTGGGGCACTCGCGGATTTCTCCTCCGCGGTTCAAAAGCCAAGCCGCAAAGCTCGCGGAGGGGAGCCGCGAGGGACGCAGAGAAAAACGGTCGCTCGGCCTTAAGAATTTGTCGCCGTAGTTTGCATCAATTAATAATCAAAGCAGTCCAGGCCAGAAGGTCGCCACCACCAGGTAGGCAACCTGGGCAGCGGCGAGGCCGATCCAGAAGCGCTGGCGGATCTTGGAGCGGCGAATGTCGCGCAGAAGATCGGCTGTGGTCGGATCGGGTGGCGGAGCTTTGAGCATGGTTTCGACCGGCGCCGGACGGGCGGGGACGGGCGTCATCCCAGCCGCCGCGGATGCTGGACGGGCGTGGGCACCCGTCGCTCCATCGGGATAGAAAACCTTCGGGCCGTCGATCACCTCCGACCACATGGGCAGGAGAATCCAGTTCTTGGGGATGATGTCGTCGACCGGCTTGGCCGTGAGCTGGAGCGAGGGCAAGTGTTCCGGGGCCACGCGATCGGCCAGATTGCGGAGCAGAGAGGCCCACCAGAAACGACTCAGCTGATCGGTGATCAACTCGCCGACATCCACGGGCCGGGACTCGAGCTCGAGCGGAGGCAAGGCCTCCGGCCAGAGGACGTCGCCAATGTTGGTAAATACGGTGCGAAACCAGGGCAGGGCGAGGCGGTCGCCGAGGGGAAGGCCAATCTCGACCGGACGCGAGGTCAAAAGCAGCGGCGGCAACTTGGCCGGCGCAAGGGTATCACGAAGGTTGCCGACCAGCGAGCGCCAGAGGGGTTGGTTTAGGTCCTCGGGAGGAAGCAGCTCGAGCGGAATCTCCTGCGCGGCCTGGGACTGCGGCTGCTCGTCATACCAGGCCTGGGCGGCGTTCGACCGATAAGTCATAGAAAAGAAGTAGTTTATAGCGGCATTCGAGGAGAGCCCTACCATGCCGCAGCATCCTTAATGATAGCTGCGATTTCGGTCTCTTGTCATCTGGATTTACCGATTTCTCCCTAGTCGAGCTCTTAGGTCCTAGTCCTAGCTCCTAGCAATCGCAGTCGGGTCGCCAGAAACCTCCCTGCAATAACGCAGCTTCTAGACACGAGCAATCGACCGCCGGGTTGACAGAAGCTCGCAGCCCGCAGAAGGCCGCAGGTACAACAAGATCCCGATTACTGGCGTAATTGGCGGCCTAAAATCGCGTGCGCATACCATACAAAAATAAGCTGCAATTTGCCTTTCAGAGTACCGGGAAAGGATGGAAATGCGGAAGAAAGACACCGCATCGGCTGACGGATACAAACTGCCAGCAACGCCGGTGCCGCCAAGGGTTGGCGCCGAGGCGGCAGATGAACCCAGGTTAGCGCACAGTTGCCAGCCAGAAGTAGGCTGCCACCCCAGTCTGCGAAAACCGAGCGGCCTGGGGGCCCCGCAGTCGGTGGCGACCCCGACAAGCGCGCGAACCGGGGGCACCGGTCCACTTACGGAAGGCGCCGGTGCGCAAGAACCCGCGGTTGTGGAACAAGCGTACTTCAAACAGATCATTGAGAGCGCGCCGGAAGCGATCAGCATTCTCGGAGCCGACAACCGGATTCTGCAGGTGAACGCGGAGTTTACGCGGCTGTTTGGTTTCTCGAGCGAAGAGGCGGTGGGGGAGCCCGGCCATCTGGTGGTTCCGCCCGACCGCCATGCGGAAACGGCGTGGATACAGGAAAACGCCGCGCAGGGGCGAACGCTGTCGCTGGAGACAAGGCGGATGCGCAAGGACGGTACGCTGGTGGAAGTGCTGCTCTCGACCTCGCCGGTGACACTGGACGGCAAAAGAATTGGAGCCTATGCGTCGTATCGCGATATCACGGAACAGAAGCGGGCCGAATAGCTGAACGCCGCGCTGTACGCGATTGCGGCGCGCAGCCAGTCGCCCGAAGATCTGCAGCAGTTCTACGCCGCTATCCACAACATCGTTGGCCAGCTGACGTATGCGCGGAACTTCTACATCGCGCTTTACGACCCACAGACGCAGATGTTGAGCTTCCCCTATTTTGTGGATGAAGTGGATCCGACGCCGACCCCGAAACGAATGGGGCGTGGGCTGACCGAGTACGTCATACGGAGCGGAGAACCGCTGCTGGCAACACCGCAGGTGTTCGAGGAGCTGGTGCGCGCGGGGCAGGTCGATTTGATCGGCGCGCCGTCGCTGGACTGGCTCGGCGTACCGCTGAAAAACAGCTCGGCGACGATCGGGGCAGTCGTCGTCCAGAGTTATACACCAGACACGCGCTATGGCGAGCGTGACCTGGAGATTCTCCGCTTCGTTTCGCAGCAACTCGCCACCACCATCGAACACAAGCGTCACGAGGAAGCGCTGCGGCGCTCGGAGGCGCGCTACCGGTCTTTGATCCTGAGCGCGGTGTTTGGGATTTATCGCTGCACGCTCAGCGGGCGCTTTCTCGACGTCAACCCCGCGCTCATCAGCATGCTCGGCTACGAAGCGGTGGAGGATGTGCTTCAGCTCGATCCTCGCCGCGAGGTGTTCGTCAACCCGCAGGAAATCGAGCGCCTGACCGAGGAATATCGCCGTTGCGGAACCCTGAATGGCGTGGAGGTACAGTGGAAACATCGTGACGGACACCCCATCACGGTGCGGCTGAGCGGGCGGGCGGCCAACACGGAAGAAGAGCCGGGAGAAGTCCTGGAGCTGATCGCCGAAAACATCACCGAACGGCGGCAACTGGAAATGCAATTCCGGCAGGTGCAGAAAATGGAAGCAGTGGGGCGTCTGGCCGGCGGCGTTGCTCACGACTTCAACAACCTGCTGATGGTGATCAACGGCTATACCGAGGTGCTGCTGGCGGAGCTCAGAGGCAATGCCGATGTGTATCACAAAGTCAGGTCCATCCAGCAGGCCGCCGATCGCGCTGCTACGCTGACGCGCCAGCTGCTGGCCTTTAGCCGCAAGCAGCTTCTTGAACTCAAAGTAGTCGATCTGAACGCGGTGATCACGGACATGGAGCGGCTGCTGCGCCCGCTCATCGGCGAGAACGTCGAACTGGTAACGCATCTGGCGTCGGAAACGGGTAGGACGCGCGCCGATGCCGGTCAGCTCGAGCAGGTGCTCATGAACCTGGTGGTGAACGCGCGCGACGCCATCGCCGAAAACGGCAGGATCACGATCGAAAGCTCGAACGTGGAGGTGCGGCCAAACAAGGGCGAGCCGTGGTTCATCCAGCCCGGGCGGTATTCGGTCATCTCCGTCGCCGACAACGGCCACGGCATGGACAAGGAAACGCTGGTGCGCGTGTTTGAGCCTTTCTTCACCACCAAGGAAAAAGGCAAGGGCACCGGACTTGGTTTATCGACCGTATACGGCATCGTGAAGCAAAGCAATGGATACGTTTTCGCGGAAAGCCAAGTGGGAGTGGGCACGACTTTTTACGTGTATTTGCCGCGAGTGGAGGACACCTTGGAAGAAATGATTCCAGATCTGAAACAAGAGGCGGACAACAGCGGAAGCGAAACGGTGCTGCTGGTGGAAGACGAAGAGTCGGTGCGTGAACTGGTGGAGGTAACCCTGAGCGCACGCGGCTACAAGGTGCTGGAAGCGGCCAACGGCGAAGACGGCCTGCGTATCGCGGCCGAAGTGGAGGGACCGATCGACATCCTCCTCACCGACGTGATGATGCCCGGGATGGGCGGCCGCGAATTGGCGAAGAGACTGTGCGCCATGCGCCCGGAAATGTGCGTGCTCTACCTTTCCGGTTATGCGGAAGATGCGGTGGCGTCGCCGGGAGGCCTGGGACCGGGGACGGCGTTCCTGCAGAAGCCGTTCACGCTGCAAAACCTCGCCAAGAAAGTGAGAGAAGTGCTGCGCGCGAAAGCGAAAACGAAATCGGCCTCGACTTCGCAATAGGCGCACCTTGCGGCGCGCGCCCCTGGCCTGGCGCACAATGTCTGACGCATAACATTTTCCCCGCGTTTTCCGTTATTAGCGGCTTGCGTTCCGCCGTGATTCCTTCCGCGTCTGCCGTCGTTCATCTTTGTGAAGCCCACTTCGAACGCCCCGCATCCAAAACGTGATTGGAGGTTCTATGTACGTTGTTCTTGGAGCAAGTGGCAATACCGGAAGCGTTGTGGCGAGCAATCTTCTTGGCCGTGGACACAAAGTGCGCGTGGTGGGAAGAAGCGCGGATCGTCTGAAAGGCCTTGCGGCACAAGGTGCGGAAATCGCGGTGGCGGATTTAGCCGACGCCCCCGCGCTCACCCGGGCATTCAAGGGAGCGGACTCGGCCTACGTGCTCATTCCACCCGACCCAACCAGTCACGACTTTCGCGCGTATCAGGATCGCGTGAGCAATGCCATCGTCGCCGCACTCGAGAATGCGGGGATCAAGAAAGTGGTTGCGCTCAGCAGTGTCGGCGCCGATAAGTCGAGCGGCACCGGTCCAATCGTCGGCCTCTTTAACTTCGAGCAAAAACTCAATCAGATCGATGGCGTCAACGTGCTGCACCTGCGCGCCGGATACTTCATGGAAAATACGCTGCCCCAGGTGCGCGTGATCCGCACGATGGGAAACGTGGCCGGTCCGATCCGTCCCGACCTCAAGCTTCCGATGATTGCAACTCAGGACATCGGGAACGCCGCGGCGGATGCCTTGCGCGCAGGGATCCGCGGCAAGGGGACCCGCGAACTCCAGGGACAACGCGACATCGACTATGTGGAGGTGGCGTCGATCATCGGCAAGGCAATCGACAAGCCTTCGCTCAAGTATGTCCATGCGCCGGACGACCAGCTTCGCGCCGCGTTCGTGCAGATGGGAATGTCTGCCAATTTTGCCGGGCTGATTCTGGAGATGGCCGGGGCGCTGAACTCGGGGCACATTAAGATGCTCGAGCCACGCTCGGCGGCCAACACGCAGCCCACTTCGTACGATAAGTTTGTGCAGGAGGAGTTCGCTCCCGCCTACAAACAGCAGATGGCGGCATAGGGCTGCGTATCTGCGACAGAAACTGAAAGGCCACACTCGTTGGGGTGTGGCCTTGACTTATTTCAGATCTGTAAGACGTCGGTGCGTTCTTATTCCGCTGGGCACCTACGCGGCCGGAGCTACTTTTTGTTCTACGCCTTCGGCACGATAGACGACTACGGCTTTCTTTCCGCCTTTCGAAACCGTGGCGCAGATTGAGTTGAGGTTGATGCCGCGAGAGGCAAGTCTCTCCAGGCACTCGGCTAAGGCGCCGGGCTTGTTGGGCAGCTCGTGCTCTTCGGCTGTGGTTTCGAGGTAAGTGACTTTGGCTTCGTCCAGAGCTTTCTTGGCGCGGCGAGTATCTTCGACGACGAGTTCGACCGCGCCGCTTGTCCCTTGCGCGGTTCCGAGCAGGGCGAGAATGTTTACCTTGGCATTGCCCAGCGTGCGGGCGATTTCCGCCACCGATCCTGGACGATTCTCCAGCGTAATCGTAAACTGCCTGGTCTTTTTCGTTTGTGCCATGCAGACACCTCCAATGGCTTGCTGGGAGGGGATTATACGCCGAAAAGCGCGTTGGTCGTGGGTCGTCAGTCGGCAGCCAACCCTCACCCCTCGTGAAGGCGTGCTTGATCCCACTCAAGCCAAATGGGGGCTTGAGTCCCGCACCCCGCCCTGCGCAAAAGGAAAAGGCTACCAACATTTCTGTTGATAGCCTTTATTAACGCCGGCAACGACCTACTCTCCCACACACGTGTGGCGCGGGCGCCCTCGCCCGCGAAAGGCGGGCAGCGGAGATTCCGCTCGGAGAGATTCGGGCTCCTGAAATCATCACACTTTGGTTGTGTACCAATCACAGATCAACTTCGCCTTTTCAGGCAGCCTACCAGCAGCAAGAGCGGCGGGCGAGGGCGCCCGCCCCACACTCTTCACGGCCGATTCTATGCCGCAAGCTTGGCTGCAACGAAAGTGCTACTATCGCCGGCGGCTGCCGCACTACCAGAAAGACGATCGGGCTTTGTTTGTCACGTTCCGGAAGTTGACCCGAGAGCCGTTCCCGGCAGCCGCTCGCGCGATCGTGCTCCAGCATTGCCTGCACGATCATGGAACAAAGGTCCAGGTTCACGCGCTGGTTGTCATGCCGGACCATGTTCATCTGTTGCTGACGCCACTGCGCGATAGAGACAGCGACGTGTATAGCCTCGTCGGGATTCTGCAGGGCATCAAGTCGGCATCGTCGCACAGCCTGAACCGACTGCTGGGGAAATCCGGGCCGGTGTGGCAGGAGGAGTCATTCGATCATGTGCTGCGGGGGAACGAGAGTTTCGCGGAGAAGCTGGAGTACATCCGGCAGAATCCGGTGCGGAGGGGGCTGGTGGCTCGACCGGAAGATTATCGATGGTTGTTTGTGGAAAAGGGCTGACACTCGGGGCAAATCGGGAGGAAAGTGGAAGCCCCCAGCAAAACGGCAAGAGCAAAAGCAAGAGCAAAAGCAAGAGCAAAAGCAAGAGCAAAATCAAGACCAAGAGCAAAACCAACAGCAGCGGGCGGGGGCGCCCGCTCCACACTCATTTCAGCTCCACACAACGACAACTCCGAGGGAAACGGAAAAGGCCGACCATGTTTCCATGATCGGCCTTTATTTATGCCGGCAACGACCTACTCTCCCACACACTTTCGCGTGCAGTACCATCGGCCCGACGGGGCTTAACTACCGTGTTCGGGATGGGAACGGGTGGATCCCCCGCGGTAAGATCACCGACAACTTGATCGCGCGCTCTCGCGCGCGAAGCTTTTAGCTGTTAGCTCCTAGCCATTAGCTTG
>Ga0187781_10001451_pt1 | contig 17933 bp, 16 predicted proteins | sample 0715_SJ02_MP02_2_FD_132447 | JGI IMG/M metagenome (GOLD analysis project Ga0187781, IMG submission 132447) | Tropical peat soil microbial communities from peatlands in Department of Meta, Colombia - 0715_SJ02_MP02_20_MG | ecosystem: Environmental > Terrestrial > Soil > Wetlands > Peat | place... | reverse complement strand
CCGCGGCGTCGCTGAGCGGTCGGCCATCGGCCAGAGATTTTCCAGCCGCTTTGTTGCAGGCATACAGATTGGGGACGTGCTCCAGGCCGCCCGCAAGGTCAACCTGTTGGGGTGCAGCGTTTCTATCGATAATCTGGGCGAGAATGTTACGAACGCCGACGAGGCCCGGTCCAGTGCCGCAATCTACCATGAATTGCTCGATGAAATTGCCAGACAGAAGTTGAATGCCAACATCAGTCTGAAACTTACGCATATGGGACTCGATGTAGACGAAAAGCTTGCTCATGATCAGGTCTCCAGCCTAGTGGCCAAAGCTGCCGCCATGAATCCCCAGAATTTCGTGCGGGTGGATATGGAAGGCTCGCCATACATTCAGCGCACACTGAATCTAGTGCATAAACTGCATCGCGTGCCGGCAAATCAAGGCTGCGTGGGTGCAGTGATCCAATCCTATATGCATCGGTCAGAAACAGACGTTGAGCAACTCCTGGCTGCCGGGATCCGCATTCGGCTGTGCAAAGGCGCTTACAAGGAACCTCCGGACATTGCGTTTCAGAAAAAATCTGACGTAGACGCCAACTATGTGAAGCTCATGAAGGTCATGATGAAGAGCGGGATTTATCATGGCTTGGCGACCCATGATGAAAACATCATTCGCGAGGCCAAGTCCTTCGCGACTCGCGAGAAGATCCCGCGCGATGCGTTCGAATTTCAAATGCTTTACGGCATCCGTCGGGACTTGCAGCAAAGTCTGGTAAAAGATGGGTGGCGCATGCGGGTTTACATTCCATTCGGTACGGAATGGTATCCCTACCTGATGCGCCGCTTAGCCGAGCGTCCGGCTAACGTTTTCTTTATTGCCAAGAATCTCTTTCGTCGATAGGGTGCAATGCGCTTGCCACGTCGAAACTAGTTACAGACTGGCAACTGAGAACTGAGAACTGCTACTATCGCGTCAGTGGCCACAGCCAGGAACACTCCCAAAATCCCTGAACAACGTGAGCGGCTAGTTTCGGCTGCGTCGGTCGAGGACGACTCGTCTTTTGAATTAAAGCTGCGGCCGCAACGGCTGGCGGAGTTCATCGGCCAACCCAAAGTCAAAGAGAATCTAGCGGTAGCCATTGAAGCAGCCCGGTCGCGGGGCGACGCATTGGACCACGTTCTGCTTTATGGCCCTCCCGGACTCGGGAAAACCACTTTAGCCAATATTATTGCGAACGAACTCGGGGTGGCGTTTCAGCCGACCGCGGCGCCTTTGCTGCAAATAAAGGGCGATCTCACCGCCATACTTACAAACATCCGCGACAAGCAGGTGCTGTTTGTAGATGAAGTCCACCGCATGCAGCCGGCGCTGGAAGAGATCCTCTATCCTGCGCTCGAAGATTACAAACTCGACATCATCATCGGGCAGGGACCGGCAGCTCGGACGCACACGCTGGATATCAAGCCATTCACTTTTATTGGCGCGACCACCCGGGCCGGACTTATTTCTTCACCGCTGCGATCGCGTTTTGGTATCGTGCTCCGTTTGGAGTTTTACAGCCACGAAGATTTACTCATTATCGTCGAGCGATCGGCGGAGATTCTGGGAGTGGAAATCGATCATGATGGAGCTCTCGAACTCGCACGCCGGTCGCGTGGCACTCCGAGAATTGCCAATCGGCTGCTGCGGCGGGTGCGCGACTACGCCCAAGTAAGAGGCGCAGGCAAAATTGATCTTGCGACCGCTCAAGCGGCCCTGCAGATGCTGGAAGTGGATCGCTACGGATTTGATGAAGTCGATCGCAAGCTACTGCTAACGATCATCGAAAAGTACCAGGGTGGTCCCGTGGGCGTGAATACTTTAGCTGCGGCTTTGGCAGAGGAGGCGGACGCAATCGAGGAAATCTACGAACCGTTTCTCATGCAGATTGGTTTTCTGAACCGCACACCCAGAGGACGAATCGCGACCCAGCTCGCATATGAACACTTCGGAATCACGCCCAACCGCAGGCAGAGCTCGCTGTTCTAATTTCTCTGTCGAGCTTGCTTCGCCCGGAGCTCTTGGCTTTGCGTAGGGCAGGCTTGCCAGCGCGGTGCTGCCTGCACAATTAAGAAATGATTGCTCATCTGCGTGGACGCTTGATTGCCAAACATCCCAACCAGGCGGTGGTTGAGACGGCTGGCGTCGGCTACGATGTCACCATCAGCGTACCGACTTTCTCTGATCTCCCTGCAGTGGGCACAGATGTTGCCCTGCACATCCATACCCACGTGCGGGACGACTCCATTGCGCTTTACGGGTTTCTTCGTCCGGCCGAAAAGCAGCTCTTCGAAAAATTGATCAGCGTAAGCGGGATCGGGCCCAAGCTCGCGATCACCGTCCTTAGTGGAATGGCTGCCGACGAAATGGTGGCCGCAATTCGCGGCGGCGATATCGCGAGGCTCACCCACATTCCTGGCGTCGGCAGGAAGACCGCGGAACGGATGGTTCTGGAACTTCGCGACAGGCTGCCGGTCGCAATTGCTGGCGAAACAGCGGCCGCCCCAGCGATGAGCGTCGTGGAAGAAGATGTGCTTTCCGCGCTGATGAATCTAGGATACCAGCGGGCCGCGGCGGAGAAAGCACTCTCGACGGCTGCCAAGGGGCCGTTTGAAACGATGTTCAGGCATGCCCTGGGAGTGTTGTCGAGATAATTCTGGCTTCTCTTTGCGACCTCTGCGTTCTCTGTGCCCTCTCTGGTTTCTCTGTTTTTGTCAGAACGCAAATCAGAACCCAAGAACGATGTCGAATCTTGAGGTCACTCAGCGCTGAGTGAAGGCGTTTGCGGTCAGGTAAGCGGCAACGAAGCCCAGCAGCAGAACTCCACCTTCAATGCGAGTTGACCAAACATGGAGAGCATCAAACTGCATGCGAACGGGATTGTCGGGCGGGACAGAATCGATTTCGCCAATGGAAGCGCGCAAAACATCCATGCGCGGGATGATGCCGAACTGCGAAATCAGTGTGAGCACAAGCATCAGCACGATGATCACGTTGCGTGCTGCAAAAACGTGCAGAGTGCCAGACGTAAGCCGGGCGTAAATCGTCGAGCTGAGCAGATAGACGATTCCTGTGACGATCCCTATCCAATGCAGTCCGCTGATTGAGCGTGCCACAACATTTCCCGCGAGATGACGGGTCGGCAGCACGGAGAAGGCCGCGGGAGCGACGACGAAGGCGAAGAAAATGAGGCCGCCCAGCCAGAGGATCAAACACAAAAGCATTACATAACGGAGGAACGACATGGCGGGAGAATTATAGTCCAGCCAGCTAGCGCGCTCTTATCCGGTTTAGGGGGTTCGAACGATCAGATGGGTATCGGCGTGCTCTCGACAATTTCTGTGATGAGCTGCTCGGCCTGCTCGGATTTCTTCAAAGTGGACGCGTAGGTGCCGTTCACCACGACACGGTGCGCGAATACAGGCACCACCAGCGGCTTGAAATCTTCAGGCGTACAGAAATTGCGCCCCGCAAGAAACGCTCGGGCTTGGGCGGCGCGGTAGAGCATCTGAGCGCCACGCGGCGAAACTCCCAGAGAAAAATTCTCCGACTCGCGGGTTTTGCCAACAATGGTCAGCGCGTATTCAACCAGGGACTCATCCACTCGCACTCCGGTCACGGCCTGCTGCAGTTCGAGCACATCGGCCCCGGAGAGCACGGGTTGCATGGCTTCCAATTTCGCGCTTCCAGCTTCAGACCGCAGAATTTCGCGCTCCGCCTCGCCGCCGGGGTAGCCCATGCGAGCCCGAATCAAAAAACGATCCAGCTGCGATTCGGGCAGCGGATAAGTTCCGTGATGTTCCACGGGATTTTGCGTTGCGATGACCAGAAAAGGCTGCGGCAGCGGATATGAGTGGGCATCGACGGTAACCTGGCCCTCATTCATGGCCTCAAGTAGGGCGGACTGGGTCTTGGGTGTGGTGCGGTTGATCTCGTCGGCGAGTAGCACGTTGGTGAAAACCGGGCCACGCTTGAATTCAAACTGCTGCTCGATGGCGGAGTAGATGGAAATGCCCAAAACATCTGAGGGCAGCATGTCGCTGGTGAATTGCACCCGCTGAAAGCTGCAGTCCAGAGCGCGGGCCAATGCCTGGCCGAGGGTGGTTTTACCCACGCCAGGAACGCCTTCGATCAGGAGGTGCCCGCGAGCCAGGAGCGAAACCACCGCGAGCCGGATGATCTCATCTTTGCCGCGAATAATCTGCCGCAGAGCATTTTCGAGTTGGGCCGCGCGATGCGAGACGGCGCTGGCAGTTTCAGGCGACATCAAGCCGATTCTACTATGCAGAATGGGCGAAAGCGGGTTACGGAGGTTATGAAAAACAGCCGTTGGCAGTTAGCACTTGGCATTTGACCGTGACATTGATCAGCCCGCCTCGCCATCAAGTGCTAAATGCCAAGTCCAAAAGCTGGGCTACTGCACAAACTCTGCCGGACGACCGGTCAGGCGCTCGATGCGCTTGGCGATCGGCGGATGGGTGGAAAACAGACTGCCGAAGCTCATTCCGCCCAACAAAGGCTGGATGATGAACAGATGTGCGGTGGACGGCGTGGCTTGCATGGGCAAACGGCGTGAGTACGCGTCCAGCTTGGCCAAAGCGCTGGCCAAGGCATATGGATTGCCGGTGTAGTGGGCGCCGCTGGCATCAGCCTGATATTCGCGGGATCGGGATACGGCAAGCTGGATCAATGTGGCGGCGATTGGCGCCAGAATCAGCATCAACAGTGCGGCCAGACCTCCGCCCCGGTCACGGTCGTCGCGACCGCCCATACCCCCGAAGAACATCGCCCAGCGTCCCATGCTTGCCAGCATAGTAATAGCTCCGGCGACCGTCGCCGCGACCGAGCAGATCAAAATATCCCGGTTATTCACGTGGCCTAGCTCATGGGCCAGCACGCCTTCGAGCTCTTCATCGTTAAGGAGATTCAAAATGCCCTGGGTCACTGCGACGGATGCGTGGCTGGGATTCCGGCCGGTGGCGAAAGCATTCGGCGAATCGGTCGGGATTACGTATATCTTCGGCATCGGGATGCCGATTTTTTGCGTGAGCCGCTCCACCACCTGATAAACGCGCGGCAACTCCTCGCGGCTGGCCGGCTGGGCACGATACATGGCCAACGCGATCTTGTCCGAATAGAAGTACGCAACGAAGTTCATGACCGCGGCAAATACCAGGGCCAGAATCATGCCATTCTCGCCGCCAAAAGCCCGGCCAATGAACAAAAGCAGCAGCGTCAGAAGCGTAAGCAGAAACGCTGTCTTAAATGTGTTTCCCATGTGAGTCTCTCGGCTAATTAGATGGTAACTGAAGGCCAGAGATTCAGCCGCGGGGATAGGCATTCGCCGCCACCGTGCGCCTCCGCTATTGCCTTGCTTAATTTGGGCTTAGCTGACAGATGAAGACGCTCGCGCGCCTCGCTTGACCACCCGCTCCAGAGTCTGGTCCAGAGCCGCTTTGGCTTTTTCGTACTCCTGCTGCGAAATGTGGCCCTGCTTGTGCTCCACTTCGAGCTGAAAAATCTCCTCTTTCAGCGCTTCAAGCAGCAGAGCCGAGCGGTCGGAAGCTTTGGGCTTGGGCGAACGCGCAGCTTGGGGAAGCGCGGTTTCGGAAGGCGCGAGATCCGCGGCCGCCGGCGAGCGGCGCACAATGTACACCGCCCCAGCCGCCAGAACAATTCCGAAGCCACCGAGAATGTACCAGCGGTACTTCTCCAGTGGGTCGGGAGCATCGATAGGTGGGCCAAGACCGCCGCCAGGGCGCGAGTCACGCGCCACAGTGGCACCTTCGCCGCTGGTTTGGCTCTCGCCTCCGCTATCGCTTAGCATGCCGGTTCCTGAAATGGTGAAATCCAGTGGTTCTCCAACCGTGGTGTTAGAAGCAACCTCAACCTGGGCATCGCTCTGGCGTGGATCCTGCATTGACTGGAACGCTGCGCCCTGACCGGCTGTGAACTGCATGCTTTTCGGGAGCATCACCACAAAATGTTGCGAACCGTAGATTGCCCTGGGATTGATACTGGCCTGTCCGCTATAGGGCAGGTGAAAGGCAACCTGAAACTGCGTTTCTCCGGGACGCAGCGGAAATATAAATGCGTAGCGGTTCTTCTCTTTCTGCGGAACCGGGGAAGCGTTGATCGGCTGGCCTCCGGCAGTCATTGCCATAGCTTGATCGATATTAGCTCCATCAGCCAGGTAGAACTCAAAGTTCTGGTCGTTCATCTGCGTGCGTGGGGGGCTCGATTTGTTGTCTACAGCGAACAAACGGATGCCTTGGAGCTCGTTACCCTGGGCCTGGAATCGCAGCACGTCGGCTGTAACGCTGATTCCTGCAACTTTCTTGGCCACGTCGTAGACCTGTACTTCCACTGAAGTGGTTCGGGGAGGCGCCATGCGGTGATAGGTGACACCTTGATGAATGGCCCGGACTAGGTGCGGCCCGCTGGCATCATCCAGCTTGAGCGAGAAATGGCCGGCAGCATCAGTCGTTGTGCGGCCGGATTCCTGCATGCCCTGTGAAAGGCTGAGCAGCACAACATCATCGCCCGCAACCGGTTTGTTTGTGGTTGCGTTGGTTACGGTGCCGGTCAGGGTTTGGGCCACGAGTGCAGGAACCGCGAGAAGGATGGCAACGGTGGCGATAAGCCTGTCGAGCTTGCGCTTGACCCGGACTTCTCGACTTTGTTCAGGGCAGGCTTTCGACGGCGCCCGTCCCCACGTGTACTGAGACGATTTCAAACTCGTTGTCCCTTGCTACCTTGAATTGGCATCCGTTCACCTTCTTCCAGCCGCGCAATTTCCGCGAGCACAGCCGCTGCTTCTTCCTCCAGAGAAGCCTTCATGGCCTGGTAATCGGACTCGGGGAACTTTCCGGCTTTGTATTCGAAGTTCAGGTCGCGGAGATTTTCGTAAACCACCTCGCGACGTTCACGCAAGTAAGCGAGGCGAGTTTTTTGCGGGCCAAGATACAGCTTGCCGGGGAGGTAAAACACGTACACTAGAGCACCGAAGGTGATCAGCATGCAAGCCAGGAGCGCTATCGTCATACTTCAGTCTCTCTCCTGGCCTGTTCCCGGAAACGCTCCAGCTCCGCGCCACGCACCGGAGCGGGAAGATCGGCTGGCCTCAGCAGTGGACGCGACCTCCAGGCACGCACGATGAAGCTGACAAGCACAAGTCCGAGAAACAGCGCTACGTAGGGCGTGATCCATGCGACACGGTCGAACCCGGTTTTTGTGGGAGCGGCAAGAACGGTTGGTCCGTATTTCTGAACGAAGGACTGCAGGGTCAGGTCGTCATTGTCGCCGCGATCAACTGCCGCGACCAACTCGGCGCGCATGCGCTCGGAATAACTGCAGCCGACGTGATTGCACTCCAGCAGGATTTGGCGGCAGCCGCAGGCACACATGAGACGATGACCGAGATCGTTAAAGCGCGCCGACTGGTCACCGGCACCGGTGAGAGCTACTACGGCTACGACAAGAACAGCCATCTGCAGTGGCCGGCTCAGGCTTACCGATTCAGCATGCGACACAAAAGGCACGATCAGTCACCCACCCCCACCGGTTCGGCGTGCATACGAGCCGGAGCCGGCACACGCACCTGGACCGCGTTCGGGACCAAGGCGAGCAGAGTGCCGGCAATCATGATCCAGACGCCGACCCAAATCCACATCACTAGGGGGTTCAAATGCGCCTTAATAATGGGACGACCGGTATCCTGATTCACCCCCTCGTACACCAAATAGAGATCTTCCCGCCCGGTGGAGCGGACGCGGGGCATGGTCGAGGTTTGCTGGCTGGCCTTGTAGAAACGCCTCTCGGGATAGAGCGTATCGATCTGTTTTCCGCCCTTCCACACATTCATTACTGCCCATTCGCTGCTGTAATTCGGGTTGTCATCCTGCGTATAGGACTGGCAAACCAGAGTGTAGGGTCCGATTGTCATGCGATCGCCATAGCCCATCTCTTGCTCTTTGTCTTTGTTAAAGGCTGAACCGGCAAAGCCGATCATAATGACGATCACGCCGAAGTGCACGATATAGCCGCCGTAACGCCGCGTGTTACGGTGAGCAAGTTGCCCCATCGAAGCCAGCAGATTCTGGCCGGTATGGCGGGCAATCACCCGGCCTCCGCGAACGAATTCGGAGATCACGGTCAGCGCCACCAAGACCGAAAGCATGATGGTCATCAGCGAATAAAAGTAGGAACTGTCCTTCCAGTGACGCAGGCCGAGGGCTACGAGCACCACGCCGACGGCCAGCGCACCAACTGCCGGCCACAAAAAGTTACGCTTCAAGCTCTCGACCGAAGTCCGGCGCCACGCCAGAAGGGGACCGACCGCCGTCAGCAGCAGTAGAAGCAAGGCCACCGGGATGTTCACGCGATTGAAAAATGGCGGCCCGACGGTAACCTTATTTCCCTGAACCCATTCCGATAAGACCGGGAACAGCGTTCCCCAAAGCACCGTGAAGCAGGCGACCACGAACAGCAGATTGTTGAACAGAAAGCTTGACTCGCGTGACACCAGCGATTCCAGTTTATGCTCGCTGCGCAGATGAGAACGATTCTTTACGTAGAAAAAGACGCAGGTGGCGAAGATCAGCGCCAAGAACGCAACAAACCAATCCCCGATCGACGATTGCGCGAAGGCGTGAACTGAGCTGACCACGCCGCTGCGGGTCAAGAACGTACCGAAGATCGAAAGCATGAAAGTGGAGAAGATGAGCCACATGTTCCAGGTCTTCAGCATGCCGCGTTTTTCCTGCATCATGACTGAATGCAGAAAAGCGGTGCCGGTCAGCCAGGGCATCAGCGAGGCGTTCTCGACTGGATCCCATCCCCAATAACCGCCCCAGCCCAGCACGGAATAGGCCCAATGCGCGCCAAGAAAGATGCCACAGGTCAGAAACCCCCAGGTCACCATGGTCCAGCGGCGGGTAATGTGGATCCACTTTTCACCGGGATAACGCATGGTCAGGGCCGCGAGGGCAAAGGCAAACGGCACCGTGAAACCGACATATCCCAGGTAGAGCATAGGCGGATGGATAACCATCTCGGGATACTGCAGCAACGGATTCAAACCGTTGCCGTCGGCCGGGAGGGAACCTTGCATCACGGCGAAGGGATGGGCGGCAAAATTCAGCAGCAATAAGAAAAAGACCTGAACCGCGCCAATAATGACGGAAGCGTAGGCGAACAGGCGGGGGTCAGTTTTGTATCGCAGCCTCAACACTAGGCCATAGGCGGCGAGGAGCAGCGACCAGAACAACAGCGAGCCTTCCTGTCCAGACCAAAGTGTGGCGAACTTATACGGAGCAGGCAAGTCTCGATTGCTATGGTGAAAAATGTAGGCGATGGAGAAGTCATTCTGGAAAGCCGCCACTACCAGAACAAGAGCAGCGAGAAGGACCACGCCAAACGTGGCAATGCCAGCCCGCCGTGCGGTTTCGCTTAACCGCGCCGAGCCAGGATTTTCACGAACCAGCGCCAGCAGACCGGCGAGGAAACAATAGGAACTCAACGCCAGCGCGAGCAGGAGGGTAAAGCTGCCAATTTCTGACATCGGGAGCCCTGCAGTATTTTTTCAGAAACACTGTGGCTAGGCAACCGGAAAGCAGGCCAATAGGGCAGGATGCGGCGGGCCCCCTGCGTCCCTCCTAAGCAATACCAGGCACAGGATTTCAGGGGCACCGAAACCCGTGCACCGCGCTTACGCGCTCTGCAGATGGTTGTTGCGGGCGAGTACTTCTCGTTCCGCGCGGAACCAATCTTCCGTTTCCTGGCCAGGTGTCCGCCCGCGTTCTTCGTAGAGTTCGTATGCCCGCTGGCGGATCTGCGTTTCCAAGTCAGTCGGAGTTGGGGCAACTGACACACTGTTCTTGCGGATGGCCGAGGCGGAGATCGCTTCCGGCATCGGAATAACCTGTTTGTTGGGTGGTGAAGGGTTACGCGGGGTCTTTGCTCTTGCCATTTTCGTTACTCCTTAACTGATACAGTCCATGAAAGAACTGAATTTATGAATTACCCGACAAACACGATGACCTGCTACCTGAATTGGGTTCAAGTTGACGGGTGTGAGTTTAATAATAAACCGAGTCTCTGTGGATGTGGAGACATTCTGAGAAAATTAATATGTATGAAAGACAGATTCGGACTGTGCGGGCTTGCAAACAGATTGAAATCAGTAAAAATCATGCGATGTAGTTCTTGCTCTGGTGACGTCCAAGGGGAAAACGCGCTCGGCCTTAACAGAAATAACATTGTCCTGGTTCTGCAGAATACCTTCCACCATGAGAAATTGCTCAGAACCGACCAAGAGGCGATTCTGTTGAAACAAATCGGGGTTGATGATGGCATTGGCTACCCCGGTTTCATCTTCTAAGCTCAAGAATACAAAACCTTTTGCTGTGCCTGGTCGCTGGCGGGCGATGACGCAGCCGCCAATTCGGAGATACTGGCCATTCGCCATATGACGGAGTTCGTTAGCCTTCCGGATACCGAGCGCGTTCATGCGCGCCCGCTGATAGGCTATAGGATGTGGTCCAACCGTCAGGCCAGTGCCGCGAAAGTCAGCTACCAGCCGCTCCTCGGCATTCATAGGACGCAGCGGCGAAGCGCGGTCCGGATCATCTAAATCGTCGAGCAGCGGACCGGAGAGACGAACTGCACGTTCCACTTGCCAGAGAGCATCTCTTCTGTGCAGTTTCAAGCTTCCGGTTTCCAGTTTCGAGTGGTCAGCGGTTATTGAATGGTGGTCAGAACTATTCTTATTACCATTCCGAGTGGGATTTATCCCGCGAGGAATCCGCTCTTCGTTCTTACCGGCAACTGACAACTGGCCACTGGTCACAGCGTTCAGCGCTCCGATCTCGGCCAGCGTAGTTAGTTCATCCTTACGCAATTCGGGCACGCGATGAACAAGATCACCGATGGAAGAAAACCGGGCTAGCTTTCGTTGCCGAAGCAGTGCCTGACCGGCTTCCTCGCGTAGGCCGCGCACATAACGCAAGCCAAGGCGCAGCATAAGTTTCGAGTGGTCAGCAGTCAGCGGATCGGGGTCAGCAGCGGACTCTTTGTTTTTGCGAACGACGAACAACGGACGACCGACGACTGAATGTTGAGTGCTGAATGCTGATTGCTCCAGCGTGCAATTCCATTCTGACTTCGTCACGTCAATCGGCAACACCTTTAGCCCATGCCTCTGCGCGTCTTTCACGATGGTTGCCGGATGATAGAAACCCATGGGCTGGTTATTCAGCAGGGCGGCTGTAAATGCGGCCAAATAGTGGCATTTCAAATAAGCACTGGCGTAGGCGATAAGCGCGAAACTGGCGGCATGAGATTCAGGGAATCCATAGAGCGCGAAAGAAGTGATGGAAAGGACAATTTGCTCCTGCGCTTCCGGTGAAATACCGTTTTGCCGCATTCCGGCGCGGAGTCTGGCTTCAATTTCCCGCATGCGCTTTTCCGAGCGCTTAAATCCCATGGCACGGCGGAGTTCTTCGGCCTCGCCACCACTGAAATTGGCTACTGCCATAGCCATCCTCAGTAACTGCTCCTGGAAAAGCGGCACACCCAGAGTGCGCTTGAGCACCGGTTCGAGCGAGGGATGCGCGTAGGTCACTGGTTCGCGCCCCTGGCGACGCTGCAAATATGGATTCACCATCTGCCCGACAATGGGTCCGGGACGGATGATCGCGACCTCCACGACGATGTCGTAGAAATTTTTGGGGCGCAGGCGCGGCAGACATGACATTTGCGCCCGGCTTTCGATCTGAAACATGCCGATGGTGTCGGCTTTCTGCAATGTTGAATACACGTCCGGATCATTCGCAGGCAGATGCGCAAGATCGACTTCCTCCTGATAATGATTGCGAATGAGCTGAAGTGAATCTTCCAGCACGGCCATCATGCCCAACCCGAGCAAATCAATTTTGATGATGCCGAGATCGGCACAGTCTTCCTTGTCCCACTGCACAACGACGCGTCCCGGCATGGAAGCAGGTTCAAGCGGAACGACGGAATCAAGCTGCCCCTGGCAGATCACCATACCGCCGGAATGTTGGCCGAGATGGCGTGGCAAATCCTGCACAGCAACGCAGAGCTCGAAATATTTCCGCAGGCGAGGGTGTTTTAAATCCAGCCCGGCATCACGAAAACGCTGATCGAATGTGTCGTTCTGATCACGGTATTCCCAGGTGGACACGGCGGCGGAAACTTTGTCGAGGGTTTCTGGATCGAAGCCGAGTGCTTTGCCCATTTCGCGCCCAGCCATGCGGCTGCGGTAGGTAATCACGTTGGCCGTCATGGCTGCGCCACGCTCGCCATAGCGTTGATACAGATATTGAATGACCCGTTCGCGTTGATCGCCGCTGGGAAGGTCGAGATCAATATCTGGCATTTCGCCGCGCTGCTCCGAAAGAAAGCGCTCGAAAAGCAGTTCCATGCCGACAGGATCAACCGCGGTAATGCCGAGCGAATAGCAGACCGCGCTGTTCGCTGCTGAGCCGCGTCCTTGTACCAAGATCTTTTCTTCCCGGCAAAATCGAACCAAGTCCCACACGATCAGGAAATATCCAGAGAGATCGAGCTTCTCGATCAGCTTCAGCTCCCGCTCAATCTGCCGACGGGCGCGGCTTTGCAGCTCGGCTGTCGCCCGGCCATAGCGCTGCTGAAAACCTTCCGCAGTGCGCTGGCGCAGGAACGACATCATGGTCTCGCCTTCCGGCACGGGATATTTGGGGAATTCATATCCCAAATCCTCCAACGTGAACTCCAGCCGCGATGAAAGGCCGACACTGTTGGCAATAGCTTCTGGAAGATCGGCGAACAAAACATGCATTTCTTGCGGTGATTTCAGGAAACGTTCGGAATTGCGCGCCAATAAGCGGCCGGCAGTGGCCAGCGTGCAATGGTGACGGATGGCAGTGAAAACATCGCACAGTTCGCGCTCGCGCGGAGTGGCATAGCACACCCCGTTGGTGGCCAGCAGCGGAAGGTGCAACGAGCGGGCAATTTCAACGGCAGCATGATTGCGCGCTTCCTGCTCACGATGAAAATGCCGCTGCAGTTCTACATAAACATTGTTATGGCCGAAAATTTCGATGAGGTGTTTCAAACAGCTCGTCGCTTCCTCCATGCCGCCATGCGCAAGGACGCGGGCAAACGGGCCATCTTCGCCACCAGTAAGACAAATAAGCCCCGCAGCGTGTTCACCCAGTTCTTCTCTGCGCACTGCTCCTTTCCCTTTGCTTGCACGTAATTTCATTTTCGTTATTAAGCGGCAAAGATTCTGGTAACCGAGACGGGAAGAAACAAGAAGAGGAAGGCAAAAACAATTGTCGATTGTCGATTTTCGATTGCCGATTGGTTTGGCTTTTAATTCTGCATTCTGAACTTTGAAATCTAAAATTTCGTCGCATGTTACTTCAGCTCCTATATGAGCCTTCACTCCTGCCCGGCTTGCTGCCATATGGAAACGCGGTGAGCCATAGACGCCGTCGCGGTCGAGCAGCGCCATGGCCGGCATATTCAGGTTGGCGCATTCCGCGATTAAGGTCTCGGGCAAGGAAGCGCCTTCGAGAAAGCTGAACGCTGAACGGGAATGGAGTTCGATGTACATACAGCACTTAGCAGTCAGCACTCAGCAGTCAGCGCTTGGCAATTAGCATTTAGCCATTGAGGAGAGCAACAATCTTTACTGGCTGAATGCTGGCTGCTGAGTGCTGAATGCTAGTCGTAACTGCCCTCCAGCAGCCATCGGCCGCTGAGCAGGTCGTGCACCAATCGATAAAACGCAATGCCGGTGTCTTGCTGAACGGCGATGTCCCATTCGTCACGCGCCCATCCGTCCTGCTCCCACCAGTCTCCCGAAGATCTCCAAGGCCCGGCGGTCCACAGGATCTCGCCGTGAATTTCTTTTCTCTTCGAACTGGCAATGTGTGCTGGCCGTCCATCCTGCATCCTGACTGTGACGGCAGGCGGCGGGCGGAGGACGCGCAACGCGGTGACGAGATCATCAGAGCTTTGCGTCGAATGAGAATTACCGTTCGCGCCAGAGTGCGTCGACGGTTCACGGACAGCAAAACGCTGCATGCGGAATCCGTGGGGGCAGTGCGTGTCCAATAATTGCAGCGACCCCACGCTGTCTTCTCCGATAATGCCCGCAATCCTGGTCAGCGTGAGCTCGAGTTTTTCCGGCTCTGGCAACGGCGGCAGAAAAAGACCGTTCTGCGCAGAACGCGGGCGCACCGGCTCAGCGGCCAGATGAATTTTGACAATGGGAGCCCCCGGAGGATGCATCTTCAAATCCAGCTGCAGCAGCTTGAGAAAAGTTTTGGCATCAAGCAAAGGCACCGGAAGACGGAGGGTGCGGTGAAAGCTCTGCCGAGCTTGCGCTCGGCCCGGACGGGCGAGGGCGCCCGTCCCTACATGGTCGATCAAAGCTTCATCATCATGCCATCCAGTTTGTAATTCCAATTCCAGCCGCAATTCCTGAGCGGCAAGGGAGTGTGTGGCCAGCTTCGCGCACAGCTGCTCCAGCATTCGGCTCAGCAAAAATGCCAGCGGCTCCAGCAGCACCAGCGGAGATTCCAACTCAATGGTTTCTTCGAAAACTAGTGGTGGCTCGACCGGAACCAAGGTACGGGTAGTAGCCCCGCAAGCCAGTTTTTGCAGATAAACACCATGCACACCTAGGCGCTCGCTCAAGGCTACATCGGGCAAGGCCGCCAATTCTCGGAATTGCCGTATCCCCCAGCGCTGGAAAGTTTCCAAAAGCTGTGCCGATTCGGCAGCATCGTGTTTTCCCGCAAATAAAACCTCCACTGGCAAACTGCCCAACTGCTCCGCTTCTTTTCCTTCGGAAATAACAGTCACCCCCAAAAATCCGCGGGCCGCGAGGATGGCGGTGTCCGGATTCGCGGCAACCGCAATGCTGCACTCCAGCCCAAGCTCGGACGCGCGCTGTGCCAAACTGCGCGCAATTTTGGGTAGCGTCCCAAAAAGTGTCTCCAGCCCGGTAATATCCAAAACAATGGCGTCCGCAGTTACATCCTCAACTTGCGGCGAAAACGATTGTGCACAATCGAGCAAGGCAGCGTGTGCCGCAGCCTCCTGTGATAACGAGCGGTCCCGCAATGCCAGATTGGCGCAGGTTTCCACTTGCACCTTGGTCATGCCGCGATCGACACCTGCACGACGGGCACGCTCGTTCGCGGCAAGAACTTTTTGCAGCGGAGCTTTGCCCTCAAGCACAACCAATGCCTGCGAGCGCAATCCGGGTTCGGCGCGCAGCCATGCCTGCAGCGGAAAATCAGGAACGAAGATGCAGGCAAAAGGCATTGGAAATTGACCAGTTGGGATTGCCGGCTTTCGGTTGAAAAACTTCGGAAATCCGTCGGGCTTTACCCTGCACGAACTGCTTTTGTCGTGAATGTGGCATTCACCGATCCAGCCGGTTTTCGCGGTAGACGTGATCGTAGAATTTCACTGCGGACCTGGAATCCTGCCAGCAGTTTCGTATGGGATGGAAGCTCGAAGAACAAAGTCTGCGACTTTTGCGGTTTCGGGCTGCAGTCGTGCGCTTCCACTATGCCGTTGCTTTCCGCTGATAGCTGAGAGCTCAAAGCCGAGGGCTTTTTCACAAAGGACCCCATACTAACGGCTTCCGATTGCATCTTCAGAAGCAAGGCAGCACAGGTCTGAGTGCATGGCGCCTGGGTGATCACGAATAGCACCGTGGAGGTGTGCTCCACAGCTCGTTGAAAGCGGAACCAGGAGGTCAGCGGAATACGCCGGGCCATTTTGAAAGGCACATCCGCCAGATCAACCGCTACCAGACCGAAGCCGCCGCTTTGTAATAGCAAATCTGTGACCCGCAGCGCCTGCTCCATCAGAGTTTCTATGCGCCGGTTGTTTTTCTTCGTGGTCCTGAGTGTCGAAGGATTTCTTCGCGGTGAAAAAGGATTTTCTCCACACCGCACCCACAGCAATCTTTCAAAATTCACTCCCGCGGACGCCGCCGATGCCGGATCGAACGTATCACTCACATCCACCAAAGCGCAAGCTTCCTGTCGTTGAGTTGCACGTGCCAATAGGGCTAATAACAAGCTGGTGCGGCCCGAAGAAACTTGGCCACACACTTCCGTCAGGCATCCCCGCGGAAGACCGCCGGTAAGTGCATCCAATTCGCGGATTCCGCTGGAAACTAATTCAGGCGTGGGACGGACTTCGAGCCTGGACGCCGGGACAACGTTCGATAGAGTGGCTGCTAATAAAGTCTTTGCAGAAATTATTCCTGCGGGGGCTCCTGATTGTGGGATGAAAAAAGGACGACTTGCCGGCGCGCCCGAAAATAGCGGAAAAGACGACATGCGGACTCCGAGGACAACAGCGCGGGATCGACCCCGAGCGAATACAGAGTATTTTCGCTTTTTGTTCGCCTATAAAATTCTGCTCCAATCCCATGCTCCTTGTCAAGGCCTGATGTCTAACTTTTGTTCTATGTGCCTGAGTACCAAAGGGCACAATCCTGCGGTTTGTTATAATCGCGTTGGCCCGTGGCGCTATCGTCTAGGGGTTAGGACGGAAGATTCTCAATCTGAAACGGCCTGCAGGCAAGTCTAATGCCATCAACAAAAGCCCTTGAGAAATTAGGGGCTTATTTTTGTCATCATTTGGGTGTGTTCGACGAGATTTGAAGGCATTGATGCAAGTTGATGCAACTGCACGTAGCCTCCTAGCCGCCACCTAACTCGTGGCAAAATGCATGACTCGGCAAGAATCAGCCAGTAAAAAGCCAGTAGAAGTCTAGCGAATAAGTAGAGATTCTGTGAGGTTCCCCGAGGCTCAATGGCTGCGTCTTCCAGCAGCGTTCCACGGAGAACGTTTCCCGCATGGAACTCGTCCCGGTGATGTGCCTCTCTCGCCCGACATTCGCGGAGTCTGCCCTCTGCTCTTTCCAAGGCGCGTCTTCTACCAGTAAACTCTTTCTCGCTTTTTCGAGTCAGGGCGAGTTCATCTTTGCAGCTTTGGTATTCAGCAAATGCTAAAGCGCACTCTTCGCGGAGATGCGCACATTCCAGACAGTCAGACATAGTTCCGTCCAATTAAGTTGTGGCGATTCGTCAGCAGTTATGGGGATGCTGGTTTCTCCATTGGCTGCTGCTTAAGCAGTCGCAGCGTACACAGCAGGCAGGTGGACATCTTCATTACATTTGCCCTCCAGTTACAAGGTGTTCGATTGGCGTATTGTACACACTGGATTCGGAGACGCGGTGGTGCTGCCCGTCGAGATGGTGTTAGCCTTCCGAAGTGGAGTAAGACTCGCATGAGAGTGGCAGAGCGAGCAACGCCTGTGGCAGCCGTGGTCGCTGCGTTATCAACGTTGGCTTGCTGCTTGCCTCTTACGTTTCTGGGAGCACTGGGGCTGGCAGGTGCGAGCGTCCGATTGCAGTCGGCGCGTCCTTGGCTGCTCGTGATTGCGGCACTCCTGCTGGGTATCGGCTTCATTCAGCTTTACGTTCGGCGCAATCAATGCAAAAGGCGCAGCCCGATTAGCATCGCTTTGTTCTGGTGTTCGGTGGTGGTCGTTCTTCTCGTCATTCTTTTTCCCCAAGTAATAGCGAGCCTGCTGGCTGGCTGAGTAAACACGAATGGTCAAGCGGAAGTACATCACTCTGTCGCTCGTCATCGCGTTGGCATTGGTTGTTTACTGGTATTACTGGGGTTCGTCTCCTGGTGGTCAACCACCACTGACCTCCCTGACACCGATAAATCTCGACCAGTTTAAGCAGGCGTTCAACGGCGCGGCCGACCGCGCCCGCTTGGTTCTCCTGCTGTCGCCGACTTGAGCCTATTGCCTGCGGGGGTCTTCCGCGATTGAGGAGATATTGAAGCAGAATCAGTTAGT
>Ga0187781_10001450_pt1 | contig 17934 bp, 10 predicted proteins | sample 0715_SJ02_MP02_2_FD_132447 | JGI IMG/M metagenome (GOLD analysis project Ga0187781, IMG submission 132447) | Tropical peat soil microbial communities from peatlands in Department of Meta, Colombia - 0715_SJ02_MP02_20_MG | ecosystem: Environmental > Terrestrial > Soil > Wetlands > Peat | place... | reverse complement strand
TTATACCAATTTTGGATTCTAGATTTTGGATTATCTAAAAAGGGGCTAGGGGCTGGGGACTAGGGGCTAGGGCATTTACTGCCTACTGCTTACTGCCTACTGCTCTTGCGCTGCCGGGGCGTGCTCGACGGGCAATTCGATGATGAACTTGGTTCCCGTGGGTTGGTTTTCTTCCACGCGGATGATCCCTTTCTGATCGCTGATAATGCGGCTGACGATGGCCAAGCCCAGGCCCGTGCCGCGCTGCTTGGTGGAGAAGAAGGGAAGAAACAGTCTTTCCTTGTCCTCGGGGGCGATGCCCGGGCCGCTATCCGCCACGGTGATTTCCATGACGTCGTGTTCGGCGTCGAGGGCGGTTCGAACCCAGATTTCTCTCTGCAGGGCGTGTTCGAGGGCTTCGGCGGCATTGTCGATCAGGTTGGCCACCGCGCGTTTCATCTGCTCGGGATCAACCTGGGCGAGAGGAAGATCGGGGGAGAGATCGCGGTGGATTTCAATCCCACGCAAACGGCCGTCGAAGATTCTGAGAGCGTTTTCGACAATGTCGTTCAGGCTGGAGGGGACGGGCTGGGCGGCGGGAAATCGCGCGAAAGCGGCGAATTCATCCACCAGAGACTTCAGCGTCGCCACCTCGCGGCCCACCAGCGTGGCGCTCTCTGAAACGACGCGAAACAGGTCCGGGGGAAGCACGCCTGCGCGCTCGATGAGCCGCCGGATGCGCTCGGTCGAGAGCTGAATCGGGGTGAGGGGGTTCTTGATTTCATGCGCGACGCGCTGCGCCACTTCCTGCCAGGCTGCGGCCTTTTGGGCCTGCACGAGTTCCGACAAATCCTCCAGCACCAGCACCGAACCAATCTTGCCGTGTCGAGTGCGGACCGAAGACACGGTGAGGGAAGTGAAAGCCGCGCGTCCGCCCAGATCGAGCTCCATCTGCCGCGAGGCCACGCCTTGGCGAGTGGCGCGCCGAAACAGCCGGGCCACTTCGCGCGTATCTTCCGGTGTGAAAAGATCGGCCAAGGTTCGCAGCGTTCCGATGTCGTCGCGGCCGAACATGCGTTTGGCCATCTTGTTGACGCTAGTGATCTGTCCTTGGGGGTCGAAGGAAACGACGCCGGTGGGGATGTTCTCGAGAATGGCCTCAATCGTGTTGCCGCGCTCCTCGAGTTGCAAGTTGGCGGACTGAAGTTCCTTGGCGGCGCGGTCGATGGCCAGCCGGTTTTCCTGAAGCTGGCGCGTCATGGCATTAAAGGATTGGATGAGTATTCCCAATTCATCGTCCCCTCGAGCCGAGACTTGATAACCGAGATTTCCCCGCGCCACTTCTTGCGTGCCTTCGGCAAGAGCCCCGATCGGAACCGTAACCTGCTTGGCCAGAAACAAGGCAAACCAGGTGGCGATGAACAAGATCACCAGCGTGATCAGCCAAAGCTGCAGGAGGTAGGTGCGCTTAACGCCTCGCCGCTCGCCGCTCAACTGCGCGTACTTTTGCGCTTCCTGCTGAATCTCCTGCGAGAGCACCATGAGCTTGAGCGGCAGGCGAGTGACGCAGACCACCGTTCCCAGGGTTGCGCCCGCCGCATCGTGAAGCGCCTGTGCGCTGACGAACATCTGGAAACCACCGGAGCGCCAGTCGGCGGAAAGCCCGTTCGGCGGCACCAAGCCGGTGGAAAGCTGAGGGTACATGCGAAGCAGTTGGGAGGGATCGGGGTAGGGATCGCCGGCGCGGGCCAGGAGCCTGCCCCGGCGGTCGAAGCACATGGCGGACTCGAGGTTGAGGTCCGCCACTTCGCGCTCCAGCAGGCCGACGGTTTCGTCCTTGTCGGAACTGGCCAGCGCGTGAACAAGGGCCTCGCTGCTGGCCAGATGATGGGTAATGTGGGAAGAACGGGTTTGCGCGTGAGCTTGCAATTGGCGGACGATTTCCTGGGAGTCGTCGCGGATGAGGTCGAGTGGAATGCTGAACCAGCGGTCGATGGTGCGGTTGAGCAGGCCGTAGGCGAAGACAAAGAGAAAACAGACGGGCACGAGCGACATCGCCAGGAAGGCCACTACCATAGTAGTCTTGAACCTTGAGCCCAGCCGCTGCTGCCTGCGTTCGACGTACAATTTGAGCAAAATGCGCACCAGAATCAGTGCGAAGATGACGAAGGCCAGAAAGATGACTGCAGAGAGCGCGAGCAGGAGAAGGGTCTGTTCAGGGCTGCGGGGACGGATGAAGGAAAGATTGAGCGAGGCTTGGCTCCAGCCCAGGAAAAAGAGCGCCGGGACCAGCACCAACAAGAGCGTTAAAGCAAGCTTGCGACGATCGTAAGGGTTTTGCAGCATATCAATCCCTTGGAGTGCGGCAGCGCAACTGCCGCCTTCTAGCGGGAATTCAACGCGGCAGCTCTGCTGCCGCAGTCCAGGCCGCTTCGCGCAACTGCAAACCGCCAGGCGGCAGGAAGTCCTCGAGCGGGCACCCCGCGCACCGCGGAGCCTGCGGCCGGCAGTGCTTTTTCCCCACCTCCACCAGCAGCGCGTGAAATTCATTAAAGAGGGAGGCTTGCGGGGGTAGATGCTCGTGCAGGAAGCCTTGGGCGGCGTGGTAGTGCGCAGCGGACGAAACGAAGCCGTGGCGAGCCAGGACGCGCCGCGTGTAAGCGTCCGCCACGAAGTGCGGCTGGTTCGCCGCGTAAAGCAATATGGCGTCAACCGTTTCGGGGCCCAATCCGCGCAGGTCGAGCAGTTGACGGCGGAGTTCTTCAGGCGGCAGCGAGAGCAGCCTGCGAAACGAGCCACCGTGCCGGTTGTCAAGCCAGTCAATAAAACTCCGTATGGTTCGAGCTTTCTGCCGGTAGAAACCGGCTGGGCGCACCGCGGCCTCCAGCGCGGGAAGGCCGGCGCGCCTGAGCATTCGCCACGTCAACAGCCCCGAATGACGAAGATTGCGCAACGCCAGGGTAGCGTTGTGCCAGGCGGTGTTCTGGGTGAGGATGGCTCCCAGAATGACCTCCAGGCGGGTTCGGGCGGGCCACCACTGCTGCGGACCGAAGCGCTCCAGGAGGGCGGCGTAATAGCGGGATAGCAGCTCGCCCTCCGGCGTTTTTTGTAGGCTCGTCACTGCCGCCATATCCAGAAATTATACCTGGCTGATGGCAATGTCAACCAAGCCGTGCCCTGCAAGGGCACAAGATAGTAGCCAGGGGCAGCGCCCCATAAGAGTTCACTTAAGAATAGGCATAGCGGCGCCGTTGACGGGGCGGCTCAGCAAGCGCCCTTGCAATCATGGGCCATCCGGCGAACGTCTTAGCGAAGCAGGTGGCAGGCAGAATGGCCATGCACCCTTTCTCGCCGTCACTTCCCCCTTGACATTCTACCTGAAGGGCGCTACCTTCACCTAGGTTGTCTACCAAAGAGCAACAGGGGAAGGCGCCAACTGGAGGTCGAGACCCGCAAGTGGGACAAGCCAGCCGGAGCGATCACCCGGATTCTGAGGCCGCTGCAACAGGAGAGCGAAACATGAGCCGCCGTAAGCGCATGATGGAAGCCCTTGACCAGGATGTCCGCGACTTCATCGAGCGGGAGACTCAGGACAACATCGAGCGCGGCATGGAGCGCGAGGAAGCGCGTTACGCAGCCCTGCGCAAGTTTGGCAACGTGACGCGGGTGAAGGAAGAATCGTGGGAGCTGTGGAGCTTCGCGTGGCTCGAGCAACTCTGGCAAGACGTTCGCTTCGGCCTGCGCGTGTTGGGCAAATCTCCCGGTTTTACCGCGCTCGCCGTGCTTACCCTGGCGCTCGGCATCGGGGCGAACACTGCCATTTTCAGCCTTATTGACTCGGTGATGTTACGGATGCTCCCGGTTGCGAGCCCCGGTGATTTGCTGCAGGTCAAGACACTCATTCCGGGCCGGCCTGGCGAACCCTCGGGCGCGTACACCAATATCTTGTGGGAGCAGGTGAGGAACCGGCAGGACGTATTCTCGCACGTCTTCGCTTGGGGCGAGGCGAACGGACGGGACGACTCGCCCAATTTTGATCTTAGCGAGGGGGGAGTGGCTCACTCGGCGCACGGACTGTGGGTGAGCGGCGACTTCTTCGGCGGCCTGGGGCTTCGCCCTGCCGCGGGACGCCTGATCGCACCCTCAGACGACCGCCGAGGCTGCCGCGCCATCGCTGTGCTGAGCTACGGCTTCTGGCAGGAGCGCTATGCAGGCAAAGACTCGGCCATCGGTGCGAGTCTCACCCTCGGCCGGCGGCCCTTTGAGGTGATTGGCGTCGCGCCGGCCGGCTTTTACGGGATGGAGGTGGGTGATAAGTTCGATGTGGCCGCGCCGATCTGCGCCGCCGCCATTTTCGATGGAACTGCATCGAGACTCGATGATCGGGGGTGGTGGTGGCTCCAAATCGCGGGACGCGCCAAACCAGAAGTCAGCCGCGCCCAGGTCATCACACGGCTCAGGGAACTGTCGCCGGGAATTTTCACCGCCGCCTTGCCTCCAGACTTGGCTGCGGAGTGGCAGCGCCGGTTCGTGCAACGCACACTGACGGCGCTTCCCGCGGGCGCAGGCGTCTCCGAGTTTGGCCTGCGCGAGCAGTTCGGGGAGCCGCTCGACATTCTCATGGCCGTAGTCGGCGTTACGCTGCTCATCGCCTGCGCGAACATCGTGGGCTTAATGCTCGCACGGGCGCTCGCCCGGCACCGAGAAATCTCGGTGCGCCTGGCCCTGGGCGCGAGCCGCATGCGGTTGGTTCGCCAATTGCTTGTCGAGAGCATCCTGCTTTCTTGCGCCGGCGCGCTTCTCGGCCTCCTCTTCTCGCATTGGGGTACAGCGCTCCTGGTTCACTCCCTTTCAACCTTCAGAAATACTGTATTTCTAGACCTTGCGCCGGACGGCCGCGTTCTTGGGTTCACTGCCGCCGTTGCCGTGCTCACCGGCATTTTGTTCGGCATGCTGCCCGCGTTTCTCTCCACGCGAGTTTCGCTAACCTCGGCCATGAAGGGCAGCCAGGGGATTGAAATTGGACGGTCCGCGCGGTTTCACCCGCGCAATTGGATCGTCAGCTCGCAAATTGCTCTTTCCTTCCTGCTGCTCGCGACGTCCGGTCTGCTTCTGCGAAGCTTCGCTAAACTCACGACGCTCGACCTCGGCTTTGACCGCGACAACGTCCTGCTGGTGAGTGCGGATCTCAAAGCCGCCAAGCTCCCGCCGGAACGAGAGATCGCAACTTACGAAAGTATCGAGAACCGGTTGGCGGCTCTACCGGGCGTGCTTTCGGTTGGGCGGTCGTTGTTGACCCCCATGCAAGGAGGCGCGTGGAGCACAGGCGTCTCGATCGACGGATTCAAGAGCCTGCCCGTGGACCAGGCGGAGACCTGGTTCAACGCCGTTTCGCCGGCGTACTTCGCTGCCCTGCGCATGCCGTTGCTCGCCGGCCGCAGTTTTTCGAGCGGCGATACCTCGACAGGCTCGAAAGTGGCGATCGTCAACCAAACTTGGGCCCGCCGCTTCCTGCCAGGTCAAAATCCCATCGGAAGGATTTTCCGGATCCAGCGGAATTCCGGGCAGGCCGGCCCACCCATCGAAGTTGTGGGTATTGTCAGGGATTCGAAATACGAGTCGGTTCGTGAGGCAACGCATCCCACGGCCTTTTTCCCCATCGCGCAGGTTCCGGCAGTTTTCGGGAGAGAAACGTTCGAGGTGCGAACCGCGATCCGTCCTTCTGCGCTTGTCTCGCCCGTACAGTCTGCGGTCGCAAGCGTGAACAAGGGGGTTTCAATCGAGATCAACACCCTGGCAAGGCAGGTGGACGATTCACTGGTCCAGGAACGTCTGCTGGCGGAGCTTTCCGCCTTCTTCGGAGGGCTGGCTCTGATTCTGACCATGGTGGGACTCTATGGTGCGCTCAGCTACATGGTGGCGCGGCGACGGAATGAATTCGGCGTACGAATGGCCCTGGGCGCGCAAGGAAGCGCGATCTTGCGGCTTGTAGCGCGGGACATCGCGGTCATTCTGGTGGGAGGGATTGTGGCCGGAGGCTTGCTCTCTCTTGCCGCGACGCGCCTCATTCAGAACCTGCTGTTCGGGCTCGAGGCGCGTGATCCGATGACACTCGCCGCAGCGGCCGTGGTGCTCTCGGCGGTAGCGTTCCTTGCCGGTTACATCCCGTCGCGACGAGCCTCGAAGGTCCATCCCATGGCCGCGCTGCGCTGCGAGTAAGGGAGAGTTGGCGGACTGCAAGAACCCCGAGAGAATTCTGTTCTTGGACGAGGTCCCGTGCTTCGGCCTCACCTTCTGTAGCAGGAGGTAGAAATGGGCCGACTCCCGCGCTGTCCATGAAGCTCAGCCCGTTGAAATCCAGCACCGGCTTCCTCGAACCGCGCTTGATCGTCTCCCGGATGGCGTGCTCGACATCGCTCATCCGGTTGCCGACGACCAGGCGACAGGGGAAGCTTAAGGCGGTGATGCCGGGTGAATGCTCATGAGCGACCATATCGACGATCATCGCTGATCCTCCGTTCTCAAAAGCCTTCCAGCATCCACGCGTTGATATTAGTGGCATCGCCGCGTATGGCGAGGTATCGGCCGTCGGGTGAAGGCACGCCCCAAATGGCACCGAATGCTCCCCCCTTGTGCTGCCATAGCACGTGCGTGTCTCCTTTCAGATCCGCATAAAGGAGGGTACCGCCTTGGGGCGAACTGGAGCCGACGTAAAATCCTTTTCCATCAGATGCCCACTCGAGATCTGAGACGTGGGGCCAACCCCTGAGAATGATTTCGCGGTCAGCGCCTCCGGTCAGTGAAACCAAGCGAATCTTTATCTCGGCTTCACCATATTTCGAAATCGCAAGGGTCGATCCATCAGGCGAGATCGAACCGGAAAACCTCTCCGTGGGGTCTTTCTGGATCGTCCTGAGTACCTTGCCTCTGCCCTTGAAGGGATCGAAAGCCGTGACCGTCAACTGCTTTTCATCCTGGCTCGCCTCGGAAACCACGCACAGGCTCGCCGGTACGCGAGCGCACTCGCAGCCCTGGAGATTGCGGGCTTCCATCACAAACTCCGGCGCGCCACCGGCCTCAGGAATCCGCATCAGGCGGATGGGGGTAGCGGGACCGATGCGTGTTTTTGGCCACTCCGGGTACAATATCCAGGCGCCATCGGATCTGAGCCCCGGAATGCTGAAGTCTTGTGAGCCTGTGACTACCTCCTCAGCCGTCTCCTGGTTGATCCCCTGCTTGAAAATGCCCTCCGGCCCGTTGCGGTCTGAATTGAACAGTACAGCTTTACTGTCGGAGGTCCAACCGCCGGGCCAGTCGGAGGCTTCGTCATCGGTAAACCGCCGTGGGGAATTCATGCGCGTCCCGCCCGCTGTGAGTACACCCAGATAAACCTGCGGTCGAGATGTGCCCTTCAGTACGGTCAGGCGCTTCCCATCTGGGCTGGCGCGCAGATTCCAGAGAAAGTTGCCCACCCAATGTGTGACGCGTTTCGGTTCACTGGTCGCGGCGCCCGATTGAACATCAATGCCGATCTGCCAAAGGTTGTCGTCACTCGAGTTCACGGATTCCCGCCGCACGTACACGATCCGGCTGTCCGGAAGCCAGCAAAAATCCCATCGCACGAGGTCCGAGTTCGCCACAACCACTGTCCGGTTCGCTCCGTTCAGGTCGCATGTCTCGATCGATACCTGGGACCCGGTCTCTGGAGTGCGCTGCACCCTAACGAAGCCCAGACGCTGCCCGTCCGGCGACCAGCGCACACTGCCGATCGATTCGTTTTCCCCGAGCGCGAGCACCTTGCGCGGGTTCTCTCTCTGGCTGCCCATCACCCAGATTTCGCGAGTTCCTTGTTGGTCACCTTCGATCAGTTCGGTCGGGCCGAAGATGATGCGCCTCCCGTCCGGCGAGACCTCCCAACCCCCCGCGCCTTCCCTCAGCTTGCGGGGAGACTGCCCTACCATCGAAACCGTCCATATACTGTGCCGTACACCCGGCCCCTGCGCGACAGCGAGCAATTGCGTGCCATCGGGAAACCACGAATCCACAAACCAGTGGTAGTCGGCGGAAACTCCGGCAGGTCGTGGGATGAGCCGCTCGTCGCCGGTCGATAACAGCTTGACGTGAATCCCGAACGTGTCGGAGTAAGCGAGGTACTTCCCATCGGGAGAAAGGAGGCTATTGAAGACAGCGTTTTCGCCGGAATTGAACGTCAGACGTTTCTCCGTCAGCTCGGCTAGAGGCTGAGGAGGACGGCGAGCCAGGAACCAAGCCGTCGCCAATCCCCCCACGATTAACCCCAGTAGGACCATCGAGGCGAGCAGGCCCTTTTTATGCCGCTTGATGAGTCCGGCGACGATGACGGAATCCGACGACGGCTCCAGAGCGGGCGCACTCTGTGGTGCGGGCGTCTCGCCCGCTGGAGCGCGGGCATCCTGCCCGCCCATCTCGCCCCCGGAGCTGGGCCGGGACGCGGTACCCACGGCGGGCGGGACGCCCGCGCCACGTCCGGAATCCGTGTCCCGCTTCAGGCGCTTCAGATCGGCACGCAGTTCTGCAGCGGTTTGGCAGCGCAGGTCGCGGTCCTTTTCCAGCGCCTTGTTGACGATCTCTTCCAGCTTGGCAGGCAGGCTCGGGTTCAAGGTGCTCACCGGCGCCGGGGCGCGGTTCAGAATCGCATCATGAATCACTGCCGTGGTGGCGCCGGAAAACGCCTGCTGCCCCGTGGCCATCTCGTAGAGCACCGCACCGAAGCTGAACAGGTCCGTGCGCGTGTCCACTTCCTCGCCCCGCGCCTGCTCCGGCGACATGTACGCCACCGTGCCCATGGCCACGCCCGCACTCGTCAGCGACGCAGGATCCATCGAGGCCGTCGGCGTGTCCTGTAGGGGCGCCCCTGGTGGGCGCCCGCGGGCACCCACGAGGGGTGCCCCTACGGTGAGCTTGGCCAGCCCGAAATCCAGAATCTTCGCCTGCCCTCGCTGCGTCACGAAGATGTTCGCCGGCTTGATGTCGCGATGGATGATCCCCTTCGAGTGCGCCGCGTCCAGCGCGTCGGCAATCTGAATGGCCAGATCCAGCAAGGTCTCGGTCCGTAGAGGCGACTTTACGTCGCCAGCCCGGCCCTGGCGGGGTAAACCCGCCGCTACATCGCCCGATATCACGTGCTTTAGCGTCCGCCCTTCGAGCAACTCCATGGCGATGAAAGGCTGCCCTTCGAACTCATCAACGTCGTGAATAGTGCAGATGTTGGGGTGATTGAGCGCGCTCGCGGCGCGGGCCTCGCGCTGGAAGCGTTCGAGAGACTGATGGTCCCGTGCAAGCCCTTCCGGCAGGAATTTGAGAGCCACAAAACGATGCAGCTTGAGGTCCTCGGCCTTGTAGACCACCCCCATGCCCCCGCCGCCCAGTCCCTCCACGATCCGGTAGTGAGAGACGGTCTTGCCCACCCGCGGAAACCTGAGATCCTCGGCCACCTCGCCCACCGCCGCCCGCAGATGCTGATCCGCGCTCCCCTGGCAGGAGAGCATCGATTCCACTTCTTGCCGCAACTCCGGATCAGAACGGCCGGCCTCGTTCAAGAGACGATTCCGCTCCTCGGCGTCGCACCCTGCGACGCGATGGAACAGCTTTTCGATCTGCGCCCAACGTTCCGGAGTCACCACCCACCTACCCGCGCCGCATTTCGTGATAGAGCCACGATTCCGCCACCTTTAAGTCACGTCGGACCGTAATCGCAGACACCTGGAGCGCCTGCGATATCTCCAGCACTTCCAGGCCCCCAAAATAACGAAGCTCGATGACCTTACATTTGCGCGCGTCGAACTTCTCGAGCGCCGTCAGGGCGTCATCGAGCGCTGCGAGGTCCCCACTTCGCCCCTGCGCCAGGCCCACCGTGTCCTCGAGCGACACCTTCCGACCGGCCCGCTTGCCGGCTCGGTGCTGGCGCGCATGATCCACCAGGATTTGGCGCAGCAGCCGCGCTGCCACCCCGAAGAAATGCGAGCGATACTGCCAGTTCACCTTCTGCTGACCCACCAGCCGCAGGTACGCCTCGTGCACTAACGCGGTGGGTTGCAGGGTGTGGTCAGGGCGCTCCTTGCGGAGATAACTCGCCGCCAACTGGCGAAGTTCGGCGTAAACCAGCGGCGTAAGCTCTTCCAGAGCCTGTGGGTTTCCCCTCCCCCACTCCACCAGGAGTAACTCTGTGCATGCGGTCGCTTATGCTTGTGCTCAGTTGCTGCGTGTTGGCGACGTTTGCCACCATGCCCGGCCGCGGCCAGACCCCACCGCTCGTCGAAGGGCCGCACCGGCTGCCGCACGCATCGCCCAATGCGCGGCTGGCCGAACCGGAGGTTCGCGCGGCGGAGACGCAGGAACTGGCCACCCTGCACTACAAGTTTATTACCATCGGCAAGGTTATGGGATCAACGACGCCGGGTTTGCCGTCGGCAACGCCTTCTCGAGCACGGCCGCAGTCGCCTGGGAATGGGACCCGTTCCGGCGCGCCTATTCTTACCTGGCAGTTCCGGGCGCTGCCGAGTACAGCACATCTCCCAGCGGACTCAACGACTTCAACCAGGTGGCCGGCTATTATGCAGATGCGAACGGGAATTACCACAGCTTCATCGAGCAGGTTGGCCACTATACGATCTATAACGCGCCCGGCGCCACAGAGACATATTTCGACGGCATCAATGATTGGGGCCTTCTCCAGGGAGAGTGGGAGGACGCCAACTACAACGCGCACGGATTCTTGGCAACCACCACGGAGTACTTCCAGAGCGTCGATTATCCGGGCTCCGCAGCGACCGCCATCGTCGGTATCAACGATAAGTTAGCAATTTGCGGCGGTTACTCGCAAAGCCCCCTCTTCAGCGGCCCCGTCCTGGCGTTTGTTGCCGTTCCGGAATGAAGCTGTGGCAGACGCCGCAGATCTGCTGAGGAGGCCGATGAGGGGAAGCAAGACAACTCCTAATACAAGGAGGAGCGAGTCATTAGGATCCTTGTCGCATGGCGCGAGTTGGGGATGAGTCACTATTCCGACTCCGGCAAGTATAGCCAGGCCTGATTGCTGCTCGGCTCGATATCCTCACCGTACCCACCGGCAATAAGCGCGCGCCCGTCGGCGAGCAGCGTCACGGTGGAGAAATACCGTCCGTCAACCTCCGGCCCGGCCGCCACACTGAAAAGACGCGACGCAGGTTGTTACAAAGGCGCAACACGTGGGCGATTCTGTAATCTTGAAGTAAAATGCATGTTTACAACGGGTTGGCAAACTGGCGGGGACGACGGGGCTCGAACCCGCGACCTCATGCGTGACAGGCATGCGTTCTAACCAGCTGAACTACGTCCCCTGGGAAGCCGTGACAAGTGACAAGTGACGAGTTAACAGCGACAAGCAAGAGGCTGGGACAGCCAAATCTTTGCTGGTCACTCGTCACTTTTCACTCGTCACTGGCTCGTGGTGGGCGGTGCCCGGCTCGAACGGGCGACCTTCTGCTTGTAAGGCAGACGCTCTAACCAACTGAGCTAACCGCCCGCACAGTTCCGGCCGGAGACGGGCGCGAACCGCCCTTGCACTTCAGCCCCACGCCAATCTTGACACCTGCAACGTCTGAAATATACACTAGCTTATCACAAGCGTCAAGGAGAAGCCGGCGTTATATGCAGTTTCAGCGTGAGTATGTCGGTTATATGGCCAAGCAGGTTCTGAAGCGTCTGAGCGCGGAGGGGCTGATTACCTACGAACAGCCGGATTACGTCACCGAGGTCATAAACCAGGTAATGCTTGAAGAGTTGAGCGTCGAGGATCGCATTAACGACGAAGTTCGAAAAATTCTGCAAGAGCACGGCAACCAGATGAAGGAGCTCGGCGCCGACTACGAGGACGCCTTCAAGGCCATCAAGAAAGAATTGGTCCGCCAGCGCAAAGTCATTCTTTAAACATCGCGCGGCTTCGGAGTTTCTTGAGTGGGCCAAGAATCACAGGGTGGCGTCCACAGCAGGCCTTCGCGTGTGCGCCACGTCGAAGGAAGGTGATTTCGCGGCCATGAAGATGAGTCACGAAAAAATCGTTCAAGTATCACATCAAGTCATGGCCGCCATCGAGGCTCTGGATGAGGTGGAAATCTACGAGGAGCCGAACAACATCCGCGTGCAGATTGTTAAGATCCTTACCGAGCTCATGCAAGAAGAAGAAAAGATCGACCAGGTTGTGAAAGGCCGCATCGCCTCGCAAAAGCGAACCATTATCGAGGGTGGCGGAGAATGGGAAATCCTCTACAGGAAGTATTATTCCGAAGAACTCCGCAAGCTGGGTATAGCTCCCCCGCCAGCGCCACCTCATATCTGACTCTCTTGGGTCAAACCTTCAGTTCAAGTTCGGGCCCGGCGTGGAACCTGGATTTGAACTCGGTGTCGAGCCAGGGCTCGAGTTCGGAGTCGAACTGGGACTTGAACTGGGCGTCGAACTAGGGCTTGAACTCGGCGTCGAGTCCGGGCTCGAGCCCGACGTCGGAGTCGAACCGGAGTCGGAGTCGCGGCGCTTCAAGACCGGCGGCTGCTCGTCGCCGCCGCTGCTGCCTGAACTCTGTCCTGCCGTCTGGGTTGGGGCCGAAGTGGTTTGATCGCTGGGCTGGCGTTTGCGCAGAGTGGGGCCTCCGTTGTCGCCGGGCTTCATCCGCTTGCGGTTGCTGATCACCTGTTGCAGTCGCCCTTTGACGTCGTCAAACTCGGAGGTCGATACCAGATACTGCTCTTTCTTGGGAAGAATCTGCTTGATTTCTTCTTCGCTCTTGATGATCCGGTCGCCTGTCGGCGGGTGATCCATAAACACCTGCGGCATGCTCCCGGGCGTGCGCCGCTCCTCGTCCATGACCTTGCCGAAGAAGGCAACGTAGGAGTTCGGGTCGTACCCCGCCTTGTACATGTATTGAATGCCCAGGTAATCCGCTTCTGCCTCGGCGCCGCGATTGAACTTCAGAAAGGCCAACGGCACGCCGTTCATGTAGGCTTCCATAACCCCCATGTAAACCGGGTAGGACATGGGAACGAAGATCAGCGGGATCATGGCGAATTGCGCCACGGTCATCTTGGTCATCTGGCTTGCCCAGTGGCGCGCCGCCACGTGCGCAATTTCATGAGCCACGACTCCCGCCACTTGGTCCTCTTCCTCCGCTGCCATCAGTAGTCCCGTGTTGACATAGAGGAAGCCCCCCGGCAATGCAAAGGCATTGATGGAAGGGTCGTCAATCACTTTGACGGTGAGAGGAATCTTGAGGTCGGAGTTCCGCGCCACGTTCTGCGCCACCCGGTTGACATATTCATTAATCACCGGATCGTTGAGCAACTTTGCGGAACGTTCGATTTCCACGCTATACTGTTTGCCGATCGCAATTTCCTTCTCTTCTGAAATGATGCTCTTGTGCGCGACTTTCCGGTTGCCGATTTCGTCAACATCATCTTTCTTGTCATCGGCGCGGACGGGAAGAGCGGCAAGACAGAATATTCCCAGGAGCGCCAAAACTTGCAATCGCGTTTTGCCCATGGATTTTCTCCTACAAGCTGAGGATTATATCACCAGATGGACCGAAGAACCATCCGCTTTCTCGCCCTGTCGTCGCGAGGGCAGAGTTCCTCCTCAACTCCGTCTTCGCCACTCAGCCATTAGGATGCAAGTTCGGACCAAAAGTTGCTCCGACGTGGGGATTATTCCGACGTGCTGCCGCCATCACGCGGTTATCCAGATGGCGTCTTTAATGCCCTGAATCGTGCGGTGCTCGGAGGGATCGAGGTCGAGCACCACGACTTGGTTCGTTCCCTTCTCAAGCCAAGGGGCCGGCAGAAACAGGGTTTGCTGCGGCCCGATCTTCCAATGGCGGCCCAAGTTGTGCCCGTTGACCCAGACATATCCTTTTCCCCAGCCGCGCATGTCCAGGAATGTGTCGCCGAGCGTCAATAATTCAAACTCACCCCGAAAGAAGGCAACACCTTCGCCCCCCTCCTTTGGGAAGCGCAAGCCAGACAGGTCCGTCATCGGTAACGTGTAATTCTCCCAGCCGTTCAACACCAAACCGGCCAGAGTGACTTCTCCGACAATTCCCTTCCGGTCGTCTACCATGTGTGGCCCGAAATTGACTCGGCCCATGTTTTCTACGAGTATGTCCAGCGGCTCTCCGCCAGCCAGTTCCACTTCGAGCGCTTGGTGCTTGTGGCGGCGATCAAGGACACCCAGCCTTCTGCTTCCTTGAGATACTATTGCATAATCTCTTACTGACTTAAATTCAAGTATCCCTTTAGTTGTTTGGAGGCCTCTCTTGCGATACAATACGAATCCGTACTGCTGCCCAAGCGCCTCCATGGTTAAAGGCTGTTCAGAAGAAGTTGGTTTGCCTAACAGGCCGGCGAGCGAAGCGCGCTCCCTCAACTCGAATCGTGGAATCTCAATGATGGGCAGCGCGGCGGGCACCGCCGGCACTTCCCTTCCGGCAGGCAGGTGTCTCTTGATAACGTCCCGGATCAGAAAGAACTTTTTGGTGGGGCGCCCCGCCTCGTCGATGGGAGCATCGTAGTCGTAGCTCGAGACATCCGGTTGGTAGTTGCCGTCAAAGTTGGCTCCGCTCATGAAGTCCCAGCTCGTCCCGCCATGAACCATGTAAAGATTGGCGGAAATGCCGCGCGACAGCATCCATTCCAGTCCCCGCGCAGCCTCCTCCGGGTCTGTGACGTGGTGCTTTTCGCCCCAGTGGTCAAACCAACCGTCCCAGTACTCGCCGCACATGCGGGGCACGCCCTGGCGGGACTCGGCAAACCTGGCAAACTCCTTCGCTTCTTCGCCTTGCCCGAAGTTAATAGCGGCCGGCGAGTCGGGCAGGGATCCTCCGTCAAGCTCCTCCTTGCTCGACCCGTCCGAGGTGTACAAGGTTACGTCGAAACCGGCGCCGCGAATCGCTTCACGAACGGCGTTGACGTAGTCGTGATCGTGCCCGAACGAGCCGTACTCGTTTTCCACTTGCACCATGATGATCGGACCGCCGCGGGTGATTTGCAGAGGCGCCAACTCCCTACCGACTCGCTCGAGGTATTTTGCAGCAGCCGCGAGAAACTGAGGATCGGTGGTCCGAACCTTGATGCCCGGGCTAGCCAACAGCCAAGGCGGCAAACCGCCGAAATCCCATTCCGAGCAGATGTAAGGGCCTGGCCGCAGCAACACCCTCAAGCCCTCCTCTTGAGCGGCGCGGATGTAAGCAGCTACGTCGAGGTTATCCGAGAAATCAAACTTGCCCGGCGCGGGCTCGTGCAAGTCCCAGAAGACGTAGGTGCAGAGCGTATTGAGGCCCAAGGCGCGCATCTTGCGCAAACGGTCCCGCCAATAGGGCCGAGGGACGCGCGGGTAATGCATTGAGCCGGAAATGATCAGGAAAGGCTCTCCGTCGAGAAGGAAGTCCTCGCCCTTGTAGCCGAAGGTGTGGGAGTCGGCAGCATTAGTCGAGACAGTCTCGCCGCCGGGCTCCGTCGTACCAGCGGTTGGCAGCTTCCATACCATCAGCGCCGAACTGGAGGCTTGGATGAATCTCCGCCTGTTGAGCCTCCTCTGACTGCAGCCGATTATTTGGGACATTGGATACCTCCGACTTCGGCAAGCGGGAAGGTGACTGAAGTTGTCCGCTTCGCAACTGCTCATCCCTTGGGCAGACTCCCGAGGTCTCACCGCTAGGCTGAGGGATTGTCGTCGGAGCGCCAGAATCTCGATACCGAACGAACCGCGAATGTCGACGCGTCGACATCTCGAAGGACAGCGGCGGATGTCGGTCCGGGAGATAGGCCGAGTAGTTGCTGCTAAAAGTTAAAGTAAAACTTTAAGCTTTGCATAAATAACTGCTCACGGTAAAGTAGGCTGGCCAACGTCACCCGGCTCTGGGACCGCACAGAGCTGGCGGCGACTTCGGTTCCGCCGCTGCAAGGGCGGCCACGAGGGCCGCCCTTACGGCGTTTGTCCGAGACCTGACCCCCGGCGCCCGGCACCTGCTCTTACGCCGTTGAGTACGCCGCCTTCTCCTGCTTCTTAACGGCCGCTTGGGCCGCCGCCAGCCGCGCAATGGGCACTCGATAAGGCGAGCAGCTTACATAATTCAACCCCGCCTCGGCGCACACCTCGATCGAGGCCGGGTCGCCGCCGTGCTCTCCGCAGATCCCCACCTTCAGATTCTGTCGGGTTCCGCGTCCCTCCGCGGTGGCGAGCTTCAACAACCTGCCTACGCGTTTGGGATCGAGTACCGCAAAAGGGTCCGCCGGCCAGATCTTTTGTTTGACATAAGCGTTGATGATCTTGCCGCAGTCGTCTCGAGAGAGTCCGAAGGTCGTCTGAGTCAGGTCGTTGGTGCCGAAGCTAAAGAACTCCGCTTGCTGTGCGATCTCAGCGGCGGAGAGCGCCGCGGCCGGCAGCTCGATCATGGTTCCCACCAGATACTCGACTTTCACCTCTTTCTTCTTGAAAACCTCCTCGGCGACCCGGTTCACGATTTCTTTCTGGAGCTCGAGTTCTTTCACGTCGCCGACCAGCGGTATCATGACTTCAGGTTTTGCTTCAATTCCCTTTTTCTTGCAGTCGCAAGCCGCTTCGAAGATCGCCCGCGCCTGCATTTCGGTGATCTCAGGATACATGATTCCCAGCCTGCAACCGCGCAGACCAAGCATCGGATTGAACTCATGTAAAGATTCAACTACCTCCAGTAACTTCTTGGCATGGCTTAGCTTAGGTCCCTTCTTACCTGTCGCCTCCATGGTCGCGATCTCGACCATCAGCTCTTCCCGTTTGGGCAGGAACTCGTGCAGCGGCGGATCGAGCGTGCGAATCGTCACCGGCAGTCCCGCCATGGCCTTGAAGAGACCGTAAAAGTCCTTGCGTTGCATGGGCAGCAGCTTGGCTAGAGCGGCGCGGCGCTCTTTCAGGTTGGCCGCGGCCTCTTTTTCGTCCGCCGTTTCCTTGCAGGCCATGATCATACGCTGCACGTGGGGCAACCGCTCCTTGGCGAAGAACATGTGCTCGGTGCGGCAGAGTCCAATGCCCTCGGCGCCAAAGTTGACGGCAGCCAGCGCGTCGCGTGGGATATCGGCGTTCGCGCGCACGCCCAGTTCCCGCGTCTCGTCCGCCCACTTCATGAACTCGGCAAAGACGCCGCTCTTGGGATCCGGCGGGACCAGCTCGCACTTGCCCTCGATCACTCTTCCTGTCGACCCGTCCAGCGAAATCCAGTCGCCTTCCTTCAGCACCAGATTGCCGAACTTCAGTTGCTTGGACTTCTCATCCACTTCCGCCGCGCCGCAGCCCGCCACGCAGGACTTGCCCATGCCGCGCGTTACGACGGCGGCGTGAGACGTCATGCCGCCGCGGGAAGTGAGAATCCCGACCGCCACTTCCATGCCGTGGATGTCGTCCGGAACGGTCTCGCCGCGTACCAGGATAACCGGCTCGGACTTCCCTTTCACCACCGCCTCGTCGGCCGTGAAAACGATATGCCCCACCGCCGCGCCGGGCGATGCGGGCAGTCCGGTGGCCAGAACTTTGAGCGGCTTGGATTCGTCCAGCACGGGGTGAAGCAACTGATTGAGTTGTTCCGGCTCCACACGCATCAGCGCTTCTCTCGGGGTGAGCAGGCCTTCGTGCTCCATCTCGACCGCGATTCGAACCGCGGCCGGGCCCGTGCGCTTGCCGTTGCGCGTCTGGAGCATGTAGAGCTTCCCGTCCTGAATGGTGAACTCGAAATCCTGCACGTCCTTGTAGTGCTGCTCGAGGCGGGTGGCGAAGTCGCGGAGTTGGCCGTAAACGGTCGGCATCATCTGCTCGAGTTCTTTGATGGGCACCGGAGTGCGCACGCCTGACACGACATCTTCGCCTTGCGCGTTCATCAGGAACTCGCCGTAGAATTCTTTGGCCCCCGTGGCGGGATTGCGCGT